>Ga0315553_10000235_pt1 | contig 50747 bp, 47 predicted proteins | sample SalMarSW160140MG_FD_203099 | JGI IMG/M metagenome (GOLD analysis project Ga0315553, IMG submission 203099) | Salt marsh sediment microbial communities from the Plum Island Ecosystem LTER, Massachusetts, United States - Salt Marsh Sediment SW1601-40 ...
GAAGATCATCACGCTGAGGCCCATCGCCTTGCGCTCGACGAGATGCGGCTCCGCCGCCCACATCAGAAACGCCGACACGTCCTTCGAGTATTGGTCGACGGTTTCCGGCACGTCGTTGACCGGATCGTCGTCCTGGTTCTGAGCGTAGCTGATCTGGCCGTCGGAGAGCGGCGGCGGCATGGCAAGCGTCGGCCCGTTGATGAAGTAGGGATTGTAGTAGCTTCCCTCCGGCACCGTGACGTCCGCAGGAGCGTCCTGGAAGCCGGTCAGCAGTGAGTGGATATAGTCCGGCCCCGCCGCCTGCTCGTACTGCGTGAAGACGTCGAAGATGAAAGTCGGAAACCCGCGCTCCACCGCCCGTGCCTTGGCAATGAGCGAAAGGTCGGGCGGATTCGCGCCCGGATAAGGCGGCGCCGGCGGGAAGTAGTCGGACGGGCGGCCGGGCCGTTCGCCCGAATCGAGTGACGGGTCGGGGAAGGTGTATTCGGCGGCGAGCGCCTTCACCTCGTCCTCGGTGAATCGCGGTCCCGTTTCCGACGCAAGCGTGCGAAATGCCACCATGCTGAGCGAGTGACAGCTCGAGCAGACCTCGCGGTAGACCTGGAATCCGCGTTGCAATTGCTGCGCGTCGTATTTTCCAAATGGCCCGGCAAACGACCATTCGACGTAGTGCGGCTCCTCGAGCGGATATTTCGGCGTCGCCTCCTGCGCCTGCGCTTGGATGGCGGCACCGAAAGGCAACGCAAAGAGAGCGATCGCGGCGAGACGGACGGCTGTCTTATTCATGGCCCCGCCCCTAACCGCGTGTCTCTGGTGCGGCGGCGCTCGCCGCCGGCTGCCCGCCGCCGCCCGGCGGAAGCACCGCCTCGGCAATCGAGGCCGGCCGCTGCCGTGGCGTCTCGAAAAGGCCGAGGAGCGGCACGATCACCAGGAAATGGAGGAAGTAGTAGACGGTCAGGATGCGCGCCGCGATCACGTAGCCGCCTTCGGGCGGCTGCGAGCCGAGATAGCCGAGCCCGATGGCCACGATGACCAGGATCCAGAAGAACTGCTTGTAGAGCGGCCGGTAGACGGCCGAGCGCACCCGCGACGTATCGAGCCAGGGCACGAAGAACAGGACACCGATCGACCCGAACATGGCGATGACGCCGAGGAGCTTGTTCGGAATGCTCCTCAGGATTGCGTAGAACGGCAGCAGGTACCATTCCGGCACGATGTGGTTGGGCGTCTGCAGCGGGTTGGCCTTGATGTAGTTGTCCGAGTGCCCGAGATAGTTCGGCAGGTAGAAGACGAAATAGGCGAAGAGGATCAGGAAGAGCGCCATCGCGAAGCCGTCCTTCATGGTGGCGTGCGGCGAGAACGGCACCACGTCCTGCTTCGACTTCACCTCCACGCCGGTCGGGTTCGTCTGGCCGGTCATGTGCAGCGCCCAGATATGCAGCACCACCACGCCGGCGATCATGAACGGCAGCAGGTAGTGCAGCGAGAAGAAGCGGTTGAGCGTCGGATCGCCGACCGTGAAGCCACCCCACAGCCATGTCGTGATCGCGTTGCCGACGAGCGGGATGGCCGAGAACAGGTTGGTGATGACGGTCGCCCCCCAGAAGCTCATCTGGCCCCACGGAAGCACGTAGCCCATAAAGGCGGTCGCCATCATGAGCAGCAGGATGATCACGCCGAGGATCCACAGTACCTCGCGCGGCGCCTTGTAGGAGCCGTAGTAGAGACCGCGGAAGATGTGGATGTAGGCGGCGAGGAAGAACATCGACGCGCCGTTCGAATGGATGTAGCGCAGCAGCCACCCGTAGTTCACGTCGCGCATGATCTTCTCGACCGACTCGAACGCCATGTCGGCGCTCGCCACGTAGTGCATGGCGAGCACCACGCCGGTCAGGATCTGCACCCCGAGCATGAGCGAGAGGATGCCGCCGAACGTGTACCAGTAGTTCAGATTGCGCGGCACCGGATAGGCGACGAAGCTGTCGTACATGAGGCGCGTCGCCGGCAGGCGCGCATCCATCCATTTTCCAAAGCCGGACTTCGGCTCGTAGCGGGGAAAGTAGTCGTGCTGCATCGCGGGTCTCGCTCGAGCCTCAGCCGACTCGGATGACGGTGTCGGTCGTGAAGGAATAAGGCGGGATGTACATGTTCTCCGGCGCCGGTCCGAAGCGGATGCGCCCCGCCGTGTCGTACTGCGAGCCGTGGCAGGGGCAGAACCAGCCGCCGAACTCGCCCTGCTGACCGAGCGGGATGCACCCGAGGTGCGTGCACACCTGGATCATCACCATCCATTCTTCCTTGCCCGGGATCGTGCGGTTGACGTCGGTCGCCGGAGCGTCGGGCGCGAGATTGTCGTTGCGGGCGAGCGGGTCCTTCAAATCGTCGAGCGGGACCTGCTTCGACTCCTGCATTTCCTTTTCGGTGCGATAACGGATCACGACAGGCTTGCCGCGCCAATTGACGATGATCGATTGGCCCTGCTCGACGCCGGAGATGTCGACCTCAATCGAGGCGAGCGCCAGCGCCGCAGCGTCAGGATTCATTTGGTCGATGAAAGGCCAGGCGGTAGCCGCCGCGCCGACCGCTGCGAAGGCACCCGTGGCGATCAGAAGGAAATCGCGGCGCGTGACGCCCTCGGCATCGCCGTGCCCGGCTCCCGCGGCGGCCGTCATGGATTGGGACGTGTCAGCCAAATCATGCCTCTCGCATTGGACGGCGTGACAGCCCAGTCCGCCCGCTTCGATCAAAGCAGCACGGCAGCCCGGCCGTCACCCCCGTAAAGCCAGCCAAATGGGGCCGAACGCCTTTTGTCATCGTCCTTGGAGAGTGTCCAGTCGGCGGCTTCCGCGACGGCAACTTGTCGCAAGGTCGCCACACGCGAGAATCGCCGGCTTTTTCGCCCCGATTCAAGTGGAAGTGTCGGGCACCGGCACGTCCCGACGCTACACCTTTTCGCCGCTTCGTGAGAAGCTTACGTCAGTAAGGTCCTCCAAGGGCCGAACCAGACGCGCCCGGAAGGCTGTTCGCCATGAGCAAGCATGCCGTCGCCGCTTTGACCCGTTGGATCGCCGAATCGGTTCGCGCGGTCCCGCCACGCGAGGCTCGGAAAGAGGCCCGCCGTCTCGCGACCGAGTTCGCCGCCTACGCCGCCGACGCTGGGATCGACGTCGAGCAGCTCGAGGTGGAGATCGGCGGGGATCTCGTGAGCCGCATGGAGGAGGCCCTGGAGGCAGCGGGCGAGTCGGACGGCGACAGCGTTGCGTGAAGTGCGCTCCGGCTCAGGCGATCTTGAGCGCCCCTTCCTTCAGGGCCCTGTCGCTTTCCGCCAGGAAGCCGCCCGATTGCCGTTCCCACAGCCGGTGATAGAGGCCGCGCGCGCGAAGCAGCGCCTCGTGCGTCCCCTCCTCCACGATCCGCCCCTCGTCCATCACGATCAGGCGGTCGAGCGCGGCGATGGTGGAGAGTCTGTGGGCGATGGCGATCACCGTCTTGCCGCGCATCAGGTCCTTGAGGCTCTCCTGGATCGCCGCCTCGACCTCTGAGTCGAGTGAGGCCGTCGCCTCATCGAGGACAAGGATCGGCGCGTCCTTCAGGATCACGCGGGCGATGGCGATCCGCTGGCGCTGGCCGCCGGAAAGCTTGATGCCGCGCTCGCCGACGTGGGCGGCGTAGTCGGTGCGCCCGCGCGGATCGACGAGGTCGGCGATAAAGCGGTCAGCGCGGGCGACCGCCGCGGCCTCGCGCATCGCCGATTCACCGGCATCCGGCCGGCCGTAGCGGATGTTGTCGCGCACCGAGCGGTGGAGCAGCGAGGTGTCCTGCGTCACCATGCCGATCGCAGCGCGCAGTGAATCCTGCGTGACGCCGGCGATGTCCTGCTCGTCGATCAGGATGCGTCCGTGCTCGAGCGTGTAGAAGCGCATGAGCAGGTTGACGAGCGTCGACTTGCCGGCGCCAGACGGCCCGACCAGCCCGACCTTCTCGCCAGGACGGATCAGGAGCGAGAGGTCGCGGATGACATGCGTCCCCTCGCCATAGCGGAAATTCAATTTCTCGAAGCGGATGGCGCCCTCGGAGACGACGAGGGGCCGCGCCTCCGGTTGGTCGACGATGGCGTTCGGCTGGGAGATCGTCGCGATGCCGTTCTCGATCGTCCCGACATTCTCGAAGAGCGACGTGACGGTGCGCAGGATCCAGCCCGACATCTGGTTGAGCCTCAAGGTCAGCGCATTGGCCGCGGCGATGGCGCCGAGCGTTATCTCGCCGGCCGTCCATAGCCAGATCGACAGCGCCGCGACCGAGAAGACGAAGAGCGAATTGAGGACGACGAGCGTCGACATCATCGTGATGATCGCCCGCATGAGCGCGCGCGAGGCGGAAAGCTGTCGGTCGAACGCCTCGCGCCCAAAGCTCTCTTCCCGCTCCGCATGGGCGAAGAGCTTCACCGACATGATGTTTGTGAAGCCGTCGACGACGCGCCCGGAGAGCCCGGAATTGGCCTCAGACAGCGCGGCGGAGCGCACCCGAACCCGCGGTACCATCTTCACGATGACCACGGCATAGGCGACGGTCCACAGACCGACCGGCACCAGCAGCCGCCAATCGAAGCCGGCCATCAAGAACACCGTGCCGGCGAGATAGACGACGAGATACCAGACCCCGTCGACCACGTTCACCACGCTCTCACGCACCGCCATGCCCGTCTGCATGACCTTCTGACTGATGCGGCCGGCGAAATCGTTCTGGAAGAAGCCGAGGCTCTGGCGCAGCACGTAGCGGTAGCTGCGCCAGCGCACCATGGAGGTGAGACTCGGCACGATGGACAGATTGATGAGCGCGCGCGTCGCGATGGTGAAGATGGGCCGCACGACCAGCACGACGAATCCCATGAAGGCGAGCAGCCAGGCGTCCTCGGAGACGAAGCGCTCCGGACTCGACGCCGCCATGCGGTCGACCAGCGAGCCGAGGAAGCCGAACATCAAGAGCTCTGTCACCGAGGCGACGAGCGAGACTGCGAGCGTCGTGAGAATGAGCCCGCGCACCGGCCGCAGGAAATAGCTGTAGACCGCGACGAGCGCGCTCGGCGGGCGCTCGACCGGCGTCGCAGCGAGCGGATCGAACCACCGCTCAAACCCGCCATAGCTCAGGAATCGTCGGAAGTTCGCTGCCAACACCTGCTCCCGGTAAAATACCGCGGCGCGGCTGAGGCGGGCGGCGAAGTGGGATGTCCCGCCTCTATGTAGCGGCCGCCAGCGGCATTTTCGAGATGCTCTCGTGCACGACCGCGTCAACCGCCTGTGGAACGGCCCCGCCGATCCCCTTAGAAGGCGGGCCGACGCTCGTTAAGGCAGGCTGGATGCCACCGATTCCCTTCTGGGCGAAGCCACGCTTCGTCTTTCTGGCGATTCTCGCTTATCTCGCCGCGCATTTCGCCATCCGGCTGGCGCTAGGGCCGGGGCTGAGCGGCGACGACGCGGAGCAGGCGCTTTTCTCCCAGCGCTACGCTTTGAGCTACAGCTATCGCTCGCCCTCCCTCGCCACCTGGATCCTGCTGACGATCGGCTATCTGATGCCGATCGGCGTGGTCGCGATCAGCGTCATGCGCTACGGGCTTCTCGCGATCACCTATTTCTGCGGCTACCTGACCGCGCGGCGGCTGATTGCCGATCCGCGGCTCTCGGCGCTCGCCGTCTACAGCTTCGCCGCCATCCACATCTTCGCCGAGTCGAGCCACCGCAATCTCACCCATTCGACCTCGCTCGCCGCGATGCTCGCGCTCTCCTGGTACGTCTTCGTCCGCCTCGCGGCCTCGCCCCGACTCGGCTGGTACCTGGCGCTCGGCGTCGTCTTCGGCCTCGGCCTTCTCGCCAAGTGGAATTTCGTGATCTTCGCCGTCGCGCTGCCGCTCGCCTGTCTTCTCCATGCGCAAAGCCGGCGCCTGGTGCTCACCTGGAGGACGCTCGTCGCGATCGCCGTTGCCGCTGCCATCGCCTCCCCCGTGCTCGTGGCTCAGCTCCACACGACCTCGCCGCCGGGTCAGGGCATCGAGGCGGCGCTCGGTGTGGAGGAAAGCCCCTGGGTCACCGCGTCGTGGACCGGCACTTGGACGCTGCTCGAATCGGCGGTCCTCTACCTGATGCCGCTCCTGCCCATAGCAGCGCTTCTGCTCAGCTTTCCGTTCTGGCGCGGGCTACGCTCACGAATACAGCGCGCGTCGAGCGGCCACCCGGCCGCCGATGCCGTCGGCCGGTGCATCGCCATCGCGCTCATCGTCCTCTGGCTGATCGTGCTCATCGTCGGCGTGACGGAGCTCAAGGTGCGCTACATGCACCCGATCTTGCTCATCGCACCGGTGTGGCTCTTCATCGTCGTCGAGGCGGGTCGCCCGTCCCGGCGCGCGGTCGGCCTCTATGCACTCGTCATGGCGGCCCTCGCCGTCGAATCGGCGGGCGACCGCATTCTGCAGCGCTTCGGAATCACCGATTGCGGACTCTGTCAGGAATGGCGACCCTACCCAGCGCTTGCCGACGCGCTCAGGGATGCCGGCTATGACGGCTCCGGTACCATCCTCACCGACGGCGAGACGGGCGGGAACCTCCGCGGTCATTTCCCCGACGCGCGCATCGTCGACCCGCGCTACCCGATCGGCACCTGGCCGGCGCCATCGGGCGAGGGGCAGTGCCTGATTATCTCAGTCAACGGCGGAGTCCCCGATCGGCTGGCAGCGACAATGCAGGGCTACGAGGCGTATCTTTCACAGACGCTTGGCGGCGATCCCGCCGCCCCGCACCGCGACGGCGCCGTGTCGGCGCCCATGCCGAAGCCTCTGGCGGGCCGGATGGAGCTGGGATATCGGCTCTATGGCGGCCCGGTTGGCGACTGCCGCTAGCCCGCGGGGCGCCCCGCCTCCCGACCTGATAGGGGATGACAGCCGCGCCAACATCGTGCCAGTAGACCGCCGATTTGCAGGTGCCCGCGCTGACGCGCAGGCGTCACAAGGCTGAAAGCTAAAAGACGAATGGCGGAGCGGAGGGGACCGGCAGTGTCAGTCATCGTACCGGTGCGCAACGAAGCAGGCAACGTCTCGCCGCTCGTCGCCGAGATCGGCGCGGCAATGGACGGCCGCTGGGAGTTCGAGGCCGTCTTCGTCAACGACGGATCGACGGACGCGACGCACGAGGAGCTCGGCAGCCTCATGAAGGAGCGGCCGTGGCTGCGCGTTCTCTCGCATGACCGGGCCTACGGACAGTCCGCCGCCATCCGCAGCGGCGTCGCCGGCGCCCGCAGCTCGATTATCGCCACGCTCGACGGGGACGGCCAGAACGATCCCGCCTATCTACCCAGGCTGATCGAAGCGCTCGAATCTGGCGAGCCGCGTGTAGGGCTCGTCGCCGGCCAGAGGCTCGGCCGCATGGAGACCGGAATGAAACGCCTGGCCTCGCGCTCGGCCAACCGTCTGATCAACGCCGTGCTCGGCACGAAGACACGCGACACCGGATGCGGCCTCAAGACGTTTCGCCGCGACGTCTTCCTCGCGCTACCGTATTTTGACGGACTGCACCGCTTCATGCCGCCGCTCGTTCGCCGCGAGGGGCTCGAAATCGCGTATCTTGATGTGGTCGATCGCCCGCGCCGGCATGGCCGGTCGCACTATCGCATTTGGGACCGCCTGGGAGTGATCATCGCCGATCTTCTCGGCGTCCTTTGGCTCTTGAACCGCCGGAAACACGTGCCGGTCGTCTCAGAGGAAGTGCCGGATGCTCATTGATTTGTCGCACGCCGTTGGAGGCTACCTGCTCGATGTCCTCCACAACATGGACTGGTGGGTGCTGGTGGGGTTCACGGCGCAGATCCTTTTCGGCGCACGCTTCTTCGTGCAGTGGGTGGCTTCCGAGCGCGCCGGCAAAAGCGTCATGCCGGTCGCTTTTTGGCTCTTCTCCATAAGCGGGGGCCTGCTGCTCTTCATCTACGCGCTCTACCGAAAGGACCCCGTCTTCATCGCCGGTCAAGGCTTCGGCATCTTCGTCTATCTGCGCAACTTGCACTTCATCATGCGCGAGCATCGGACGATCGCGACGCGCTCCCCTTGACGAGGACCGCCACCGCGCCGCCGCGGCGTTTGGGGGAGGCGCAGGCCGTTCCGCTCTGGGCCAGACCCGGCTTCGTCGCCGCCGCGATCCTCACCTACCTCGTCGTCCACTTCGCCGTGCGCATGGCGATGCTGCCGACGCTCGGCATCGACGATGCGGAGCAGGCGCTCTTCGCGCAGGAATTCGCCTGGAGCTACCGCAACCAGGCGCCGCCGCTCTTCACCTGGGAGCTGATCGCCCTCGGCAAGCTATTCGGCGTCAACATCCTCACGATCAGTCTCATCCGCTACACGCTGCTCGGCATCGTCTTCGGCTTCGCCTATGCGACCGCGCGCCGGCTGATTCACGATCCGCGCTTCTCCGCGCTCGCCGTCTACAGCTTCGCGGCGATCTACATGTTCGCCTTCTACAGCCACCATGATCTGACCCACACAACGATGATGTCGGCGATGCTCGCGGTCGGCTGGTACGTCTTCCTGCGGCTCGCGGACTCCCCCCGCCTCGGCTGGTATCTGGCGCTCGGTGCGGTGTTCGGGCTCGGCCTCCTCGGCAAGTGGAGCTACGTGATGTTCGCGGCCGCTCTGCCGCTCGCCTGCCTCGTCGTGCCCGCCTATCGGCCGCTGGTGCTGACCTGGAAGGTCGTGCCCGCCGCACTCCTTTCCGCCGCCCTTATCCTGCCGACCCTGCTCGCAGCGTTCCTCGTCGGCGGGCACCCGGAAAGCACCATGTTGGGCGTGCTGGTCGGCGAGAACGAGACGTATCTGAGGCGCGTCGCCGAGGGCGTGCTGCGCCTCGCCGGCTCCGCCCTGGTCTACCCGCAGCCGCTCCTGCCGCTCGCGATCCTCGCCTTCGCGCTGCCTCTTTGGCGCGGGCTGCGCTCGCCCGACCCGGCGTTGCGCGACCCGACCCGACCAGCGCTCACCCTCCTCGCCTGGACGATGGCGATCTCGCTCGCGCTGCATCTCGTCCTCGTCTTCGGCTTCGGCGCACGCGAATTCTACGAGCGGCTGATGCAGCCCCCGCTCTTCATCCTGCCGATCGCGCTCTTCATAGTGATCGATCGCGGCAAGCCATCCAAACGCACAGTCGACGTCTACGCGCTCCTCATCGTCGCGCTCGTCGGCGTCGCGCTTGCGGCACGAATCGCGATCTTCCTGCTCGGCGCCGACCATTGCAGCGCCTGCCGCGACATGGCCCCCTTCCGCTCACTCGCCGCCGACCTCCGGCAGGAAGGCTTTTCCGGAGGGGGAACGATCGTCGTCGACAGCTTCCATATCGGCGGCAACATGCGCGTCGAGTTTCCTGACGCGCGGATCATCGACGCCGTCTACCCCGCCCGCATCTGGCCGGCGCCGCGCGGCAGCAGCCAGTGCCTCCTCCTCTGGCAGGAGCGTGACCCGGAGCGCACGGCCGGCGCCAAGGCCCTGCTTGGCAGCTACCTCCCGAACGAGCTCCATGCCCCGCCCAATGCGCCGCACCGCGAAGGCGTGGTATCAGAGCTCATGTTCGGCTCCGGCACCCGCCAGTATCGGCTCGGTTTCGCGCTCTACGACAGCCCCGAGGGGGACTGCCGTTGAACGACCGCGCCCATGTCCCCGAAGGCGCCACGGCAACCGCGGAGCCCCCGACGATCAGCGTCGTCGTCCCGGTCAAGGACGAGGCGGAGTCCATCCCGATCCTGGTCGACAACATCCTGAAGGTCGCCGCCGACAACGGCCTCCGCCTAGCCGAGATCATCGTCGTCGACGACGGCAGCGGCGACGGCACCTGGACGGTCGTCGAGAAGCTCTCCGCTGAGAAAAGCGACGTGCGCGGCTTCCGCCTCCGCCGCAATTTCGGCAAGGCGACCGCGGTGATGGTCGGCGTCGACGCGGCGACCGGCGACATTATCGTCACCATGGACGGCGACCTGCAGGACGACCCGGAAGAGCTGCCGCGCTTCGTCGCCGCGATCAAGGACGGCGCCGACCTCGTATCGGGCTGGAAGAAGGAGCGCCACGACCCGCTGTCGAAGACCCTCCCTTCCCGCCTCTTCAACCGCGTGACGGCGCTGGCGAGCGGCGTTCCGCTCAACGACTTCAACTGCGGCTACAAGGCCTACCGTCGCGAGGTCTTCAACACGGTCGAGCTTTACGGCGAGCTCCATCGCTACACGCCCGTGCTGGCGCATTCGCTCGGCTATCGCGTCGCGGAGATTCCGGTCAGGCATCACGCACGGAAATATGGACGCACGAAATACGGCGTGGCGCGCTTCCTGCGCGGCTTCCTCGATCTTCTCACCGTGCTGATGATCACCCGCTTCGCTTACCGGCCGGCGCATCTCTTCGGCGGCATCGGCCTGCTTCTGCTCACGCTCGGCATGCTGGTCCTCGCCTATCTGACCAGCTTGAAGCTCTTTCTCGGCGAGAGGGTCGGCGACCGCCCGCTGCTTCTGCTCGGCGCTCTGATGGCGATCATCGGCGTGCAGTTTCTTCTCTTCGGTCTTCTGGCCGAGCTGGTGATCAGCCGTACCCCACGCCCCTCGAACATAGAAGACCTCGTGGCACGGAAGGTCGGGAGCGCGGCGACGCGCGAATGAAGCAGCGCCTCGCCTCCGCTCTGCTCGGCGTCGCCGTTACCGCCGTCGTGCTCTGGTTCCTGCTGACCCCTGAAGTCGTGACGGAGCTGCGCACGGTCGCGGCGGTAGCCAACTGGTGGGTGCTTGCGCTCGCCGTGCTGATCGGCGCGGCAGTGCAGTGGCTGAGGGCCTGGCGCTTCTCGATGCTAACGCGCGGCGCGCTTGCTCTCCCCGATATGGCGCTCGTCCGCATCGCCGTCCAGCTCAACTTCCTGAATTTCGTGCTGCCGTTCCGGCTTGGAGAGCTCGGTTTTCCCGTGCTTATGCGCCGTGCTTATGGGACGCCGCTGATGCGCGGCGCCGGCATCCTCGTACTTGCCCGGCTCTTCGATCTTTGCACCGTCGCGGCGCTCCTTTGCGGCACGGCGGCCGCGCTCGGCCTCGGATTAAGGCCGGGCCTTTCCGCGGCTCTGTGGATTGTCACGGTCGCGTTCGCTCTCGTTCCGATCGGCCTAGTCATCGGAGCACGCGCCGCAACTCCCCTCCTCCACCGCGCGCTCGGCCGGCTGGCGCCATCGGCGGAAGACGCCGCGAGAAGCTCGAGCATGTCCGTCGAGGTCGCCGCCGTCGGCCTGAGCTTTGCGATCTGGCTCGTCTTCGGGACGATCGCCACGGTGACCACTGCCTCGGTCGGCGACGCGACCTCGCCGCTGGTCGCGCTTTTCGGCGCCTCCGCCGGCAATCTCGCCTTCGCGCTGCCGATCAACGGCATTGGCGGCCTCGGGGCCTCGCAGGCTGCGTGGGTGGCTGCAGTAACGCGCGCCGGCGTTCCATGGAACGAGGCGGTGGTCGGCGCGCTCGCGCTCTATGTCGTCACGCTGGCGAGCGCGCTCCTCTTCGGCGGCATCGCCATCGCCGCCGGCAGCCTAGGCGGCGCGGCGGAAGGCGAGCGCAGCACCGAGCCATGACGATCCGGCGATCATCAGGTCGACGCCCAGGAAGATGCCGAGCACGTAGAGGCTCGAGACCGGCCAATGCAGGATGATCACCGCGCCGAGGATGACGGTGATGATGCCGGAGACGAGCACCCAGCCCCACGGCGCGCCGCTTCGCATCTGCATGGCAAGGAAGATACGCGCGATCCCGGCGAAGACCAGAGCAACGCCGACGAGCAGCGTGAGCACGCCCGCCGCCAAAAGCGGGTTCCGGAAGATCAGGAGCCCGGCGACGACGTAGAGCGCTCCGATGAGTATCCACATGAAGAAACGGCTCCAGCGCTTCATCTGAAAGCCGTGGACGATCTCCACGATGCCGGATGCGATCATCATCACGCCGACAACCAAGACGCTGACGACGGTCGCCATCAGCACGCTCATCAACGCGATGAAACCGGCGATGATCATGATGACCCCGAGCGCCGCGAACCATCCCCAGCGACCGCGAAGCTCCTCGGGAGCCGGCAGGGCATCGGAAGCAAGCACCATAGCGTTCCTCCTTCGTTGGGCTTGATACGCCTCACACGGCCGGAATGTGCCCGGCTAACGAACGCGGTAACGCGCGGCTTTCCGCGCCGTGCAGGATAGTCTAAGCGGCCCCCATGACAAGCGACGCGCCGCCTGCGAACACAGATATCGAACAGAGGAGGTCGACTGCGGCTTCCTGGTTCGAGGCGCTGCGCGACGACATCTGCGCCGCTTTCGAAGCGATCGAGGACGACCTTCCGCCCAAGACCGCGCACGCCGACCGCGCCCCGGGCCGCTTCCTGAAGACGCCGTGGAAGCGCGCCGACCCTGAAGGAAGACCCGGCGGCGGCGGCGTGATGGCGCTGATGCACGGTCGCGTGTTCGAGAAGGTGGGCGTCCACGTCTCGACCGTCTTCGGCGAGTTCTCGCCGGAGTTCCGCGCGCAGATTCCGGGCGCCGAGGAGGACCCGCGCTTCTGGGCCTCCGGCGTCTCGCTGATCGCGCATCCATGGAATCCGAACGTCCCGGCCGCGCACATGAACACGCGCATGGTGGTGACGACGAAGCGCTGGTTCGGCGGCGGCGGCGACCTCACCCCTGTGCTCGACCGCCGGCGGACGCAGGAAGACCCCGATTCGGTCGCCTTCCACGCGGCGATGCGCGCGGCGTGCGAGAAGCACCGCCAAGTCGACTACGAGCGCTACAAGGCCTGGTGCGACGAATATTTCTGGCTGAAGCATCGCAACGAGCCACGCGGCGTCGGCGGCATCTTCTACGACTACCTCGACTCCGGCGACTGGGAGGCCGATTTCGCTTTTGCGCAGGATGTTGGCCGAGCATTCCGCGAGGTCTACCCCGCGCTCGTCCGCCGCAATTTCGCGATGCCGTGGACGGAAGCCGACCGCGAGGAGCAGCTCGTACGCCGCGGCCGCTACGTCGAGTACAACCTGCTCTACGACCGCGGCACGATCTTCGGGCTCAGAACCGGCGGTAACGTCGACTCGATCCTCTCCTCCATGCCGCCTGTGGCGAAGTGGCCGTAGAATACCTTACTGAGCCGCGCGCCCGCTCCGCCTTCCGACGATCGCTGTCGTGCCGAAGAGAGTGTCCCAAATACCGGTCGTGACGCCGAAGTTCGCGGACTCGTCGAAATGGTGATGCAGAGCGTGCCGACGCTTCAGCCGGAACGCATAGCCTGCGGTGGGCAGCCGCCAACGGTGCACGATGTGGTGCACGCTGATGTACCACCAATAGCCGAGGGTAAGGCCGGTCGTCAGCGCGCTGCCTGCGGCGAACCCGAAGACGCCCACCAAGCCGGCACCTGCGATCGCCAAGGCCGGCAGGCTGAGCCAGGCCGGCGTGCCGACAAGATCCTCGTGGTTCTGGTGATGCGCCTCGTGCATGTCCCTGACGAAGGGGACCCGATGGAAGACGAAGCGATGCATGAGATATTCGACGAGCGTCCAGGCGACGACACCTACGACCACGCCCAAGGCCCAGTCGGGCCAGTCGGCGGCGGGTAACCGGGTGAGGACCCACGCCGCCAAGAGCCCCGCGAACGCGGGACACAGAAAGAACTCGCAGTAGTAACCGAATTTCCCCAGGCGCATCGCAAAGTCCCTGATGCTGCCGGCAATGCCGCACCATAGATTGTATGACTTTGCGCCGATACGCCAGAGACAAAGCATCGCGCCACCAAGCTGCTCTTGGATTGCAACAATTCGCCGCCCCATGCGTTCTCTCTTGATCCGCAAAGATGGAGGACCACCATGAAACGCATCGAGTGCGGCGACCTGGTGCCGGGCTGCACCTTCAAGGCGCAGGCGGGGACGGAGGCGGAGGTTCTCTCCGCCGAGCTGGACCACGTGCGGCAAGTTCACGGCCTGGCGGTCACGCCGTCGTTTCTGGAGCGCGCACGCGAGCGCATCGAGGAGGTCGAGCCGGCAAAGGCGGCGGATGCCGATTCGATCACCCGCGCAGCAAGTCTTCGCGGCTGAGGCTGAAGCCGCTTTCAACCCAACGCGCCTCCAATTCCTTGAGGCGCTTGCCGACCGCAGGCCCCGGCTCGATGCCGGCGGCGACCAGGTCCTTGCCGCTCAGCGGGAAAATGGGTGCGCGCCATCGCTCCGCGAGCATCATGAGGCGGCGCAGATCCTCGACCGCCTCGACATTATGCTTGTCGAGCTCGCGGGCGAGCGCATGGCGAAGGCGGTCACGCACACCTTCCGTGCCGACGCGGTAAAGCATTTGCTCGAGCCGCTCGTTGCCCGTTGCCGGATCGGGCTCCGGCGCGTCGGCCCAGGCATAGAGCCGCGCCGCCTCGGCACGTGAGAGCCTGAGCCGTTCGGCGAGCGCGTCGATCCGCGCGCGATGCGGCGGCAGGATGGCTTCAAGCCGGAAGAGCGCGTCAGGCCGCCAGCCCTCCGCCCGCTCCGCCGCCACCAGCCGGTGGATCGCGTCGATCCCCCAGCTTTCCGGGAGCACTTTCTGCAGGATCTCGGTGGTGCGCATCCACAGAAGCGCACGCGCCGGATCGGGTGCCTTCAAAAGACGCTTGAGCTCCGCCCAGACCCGCTCCGCCGACAACGTCGCCAGCCCGGCCTTGAGCTTGGCGCAGGCCTTGAGCGCGTCCGGGTCGGGGCGCCCCCGTCCGTACCAGGCGAAGAAGCGGAAGAAGCGCAGGATGCGGAGATAGTCTTCGCGGATTCGCTCTTCCGCCTTGCCGACGAAGCGCACGCGCCCCGCTTTGAGATCGGCGACGCCGCCGAGCGGGTCGAGCACGTCGCCGACGGCATCGCAGTAGAGTGCGTTCATGGTGAAGTCGCGCCGCGACGCGTCCTCCTCCCAATCCGACGTGAAACGCACGACGGCGTGCCGGCCGTCGGTCTCCACGTCGCGGCGAAGCGTCGTCACCTCGAACGGCTTGCCATCGACGATAACGGTGACCGTCCCGTGCTCGATTCCCGTCGGCACCGTCTTCATCCCCGCCGCCTCGGCGCGCGCGATCACCTCCGCCGGCACGAAGACCGTGGCGAGATCGGCGTCGGAGACGTCGCGGCCGAGAAGCGCGTCCCGCACCGCTCCGCCGACGATCCGCGTCGCGCGGGATTCGCCGTCGAGCGCCGCAAAGAGCGCCACGACGTGCGGATCCTTCAGAAGCGCCCAGTCACTCAGCGCTTCGCTCACGCCGCTTCTCCTCTGTCGTCGTCGGCATAGAGCCTCTCGTAAAGCACGCGAACGATCCCGGCCGTGATCCCCCAGATGTGACGGTTCTTGAACGGCATCTCGAAGAAGCTTCGCCGCGCGCCGTTCCAGATGCGGCTTCCCTTCCGGTGGTTGGCGGGGTCCATCAAGAAAGAGAGCGGCACTTCGAAGGCATCGGCGACTTCGTCCGGGTTGAGCCTAAGCTTGAAGCCGGGGCGCACGACCGCGATGACAAGCGCCACATGATAACCCGAGCCGGTCAGATAATCGGGGCCGCGCCCGATCGTCTCGATGAATTCCTGCTTGAGGCCAATCTCTTCCTCCGCCTCGCGCAGCGCCGCCGCCTCGGGCCCGGCATCTTCCGGATCGATGCGGCCGCCGGGAAAGGAGATCTGCCCAGCATGCGAGCGAAGTCCGTGCGTGCGCTCGGTGAAGAGCAGCGTCGCCTCGGGCTCGCGATGGATGACCGGCACGAGCACAGCCGCCGGTCGGCGTTCCAGGTTGAGAAGCAGATCCGCGATCTCCGGATTGAAGACATGGTCGCCGACATGCGGCTCCGGCTCGCGCGAGAGCCTTTCAGCTGCGCGCCGACGAAAATCCTCCGCCGAGAAGATCTGCGGCTCAGCCACGCGTGGATTCCGCAAAGCCGAAGAACGCCCCCTCCGACCAGACGCCGAGCCGGCCTTCGTGCTCGCCGGCGATCGCGACGAGTTCGAGCGCGACGCTGCGCGTGGCCAGCGCCTCGAGTCCGCCGCGTACGTCGAGATAGGGCTTCAGCCCATCCGTTTGCGGCTCTTGCGCGAAGCGCAGCGGATGCTCAGGCCCGGCAGCGACCACGTCGCCGACATTGGTGCGAAACGTGAGCCGGCAATCGGCGCCCTCCCCTTCGGCAAAAACCTCCACCGCCGTGAACGGCGCGTCGTCCACGGTGACGCCGACCTTTTCAACCGGCGTCACAAGCACGTGACGACCATCGGGCTCGCGTCTCAAGATCGAGGCAAAGAGCCGCACGAGCGCCTCACGCGTGATCGGGCTGCCGCGGTAATGCCAGCTGCCGTCCGCAGCGATGCGCATGTCGATCTCGCCGCAATACGGCGGGTCCCACCGCTCGACCGGCCTTGCGCGGGCCTGTTTCCCGGCTTCGGCGACGAGTCTCGCCAGTCCGGGCGGAAATCCGCCTGGGTCAGAACTTGCATTCTTCTGGTCTTCGATCACGCCGAATCCTCGGGGAGGCGATGCTTTACCTATTTTCCTTCCGCCCGTCGGCTGACACAATTCGGACAGGGTAGCGAATCATCCTTTTCGCTCCCAATTACGGACCACTTACCATGACTGCAATGAGCACCGCCGCCCTCGATCAGGAGAGCATCGTCAAGGACGCCGAGGCCGTCGCCGGCAAGCTCGCCGATGCACGCGCGGCGATCGCCGACGTGATCTTCGGACAGGAGACGGTGGTCGAGCTTGCGCTGACCACGGTTTTGTCCGGCGGCCACGGGCTCCTGGTCGGTGTGCCCGGTCTCGCCAAGACCAAGCTCGTCGACACGATGGGAACGGTGCTCGGGCTGACCGACAACCGCATCCAGTTCACACCCGATCTGATGCCGTCGGATATTCTCGGCTCCGAGATCCTCGACGAGAGCGCCGATCACCACCGCAGCTTCCGCTTCGTCAAGGGCCCGGTCTTCGCGCAGCTCCTGATGGCCGACGAGATCAACCGTGCAAGCCCGCGCACGCAGTCGGCGCTCCTGCAGGCGATGCAGGAGCACTTCGTCACGATCGCCGGCCAGCGCCACGATCTGCCGCTTCCCTTCCACGTGCTCGCCACGCAGAACCCGATCGAGCAGGAGGGCACCTATCCGCTTCCCGAGGCGCAGCTCGACCGCTTTCTGATGCAGATCGACGTGCTCTACCCCGACCTCGATGCCGAACGTCGCATGCTCTTCGAGACGACCGGCGAGGAGGATTCGAAGGTGCGCGCCGTGCTGAGCGCCTCGGAGTTGACGAGCACGCAGAGGCTGGTTCGCCGCATGCCGGTCGGCGAGGCGGTAGTCGAAGCGATCCTGAAGCTGGTGCGCGCGCTCCGCCCGGGCGAAGCGGCGCGCGATATCGGCGAGCAGATCGCCTGGGGACCTGGCCCGCGCGCCAGCCAGGCGCTGATGCTGACGGTGCGCGCCCGGGCGCTGATCGACGGACGTTTCGCCCCGTCGCTAGACGACGTCGAGGCGCTCGCGATTCCCGTTCTGCAGCATCGCATGGCCGTGACCTTCGCCGCCCGCGCGGACGGCGTCGGAGTCCGCGACCTGATTTCACGTGCGACAAAGGCCGTCCTTTAGTTGGCGCAAGACACCCATCCGGCCACCGTCAGAAGCCGCGTCGAAACGGCGCGAGCGCTCTCCGCTCGCCTGCCTGACCTGCTTGTGGCGGCGCGCCGGATCGCCGCCAATGTGCTCCTCGGCCTGCACGGCCGCCGCCATCCCGGTCCCGGCGAGACGTTCTGGCAGTTCCGACCTTATGTGATCGGCGAATCGGCGCGGCAGATCGACTGGCGGCGCTCGGCGCGCGACGATCACCTCTTCATCCGCGAGCGCGAATGGGAGGCCTCGCAGACGGTGTGGCTGTGGGTCGATCTCTCGCCGTCGATGGATTTCCACTCGCGCCTTTCAGAGACGACGAAGCTCGACCGCGCCGTGATCCTGATGCTGGCGCTTGCCGACATGCTCGGCCGCGGCGGCGAGCGGGTCGGCATCCCCGGGCTCGCCGAGCCGCGGATCGGCCGCGACGCCGCCGATCGGCTCGCCAACGTTCTCGCGCATGCCGTGCTCGACGCCGAGTGGCCGCGCGTCGACCGGGTCGGCCGTTTCGCCGATATCGTGGTGATCTCCGATTTCCTCGCCGAGGTGGATGTCACCCGCGAGCGGCTGCGCGCTTTGGCCGGCCGCGGCGCCAACATGCATCTCCTGCAGATCCTCGATCCTGCCGAGGAGGCGTTCCCCTACGAGGGGCGGCTGGAGTTCCGCGATCCGGAGACCGGCATGACCTGGCTGACGGAGCGCGCCGGCGGCCTGCGCGAAGAATATCGTGCGCGTCTTGATGCGCATCGCGCGCTGATCCGCGGCTTCGCGCGTCAGGGCGCCTCTTCCTTCGCCGTTCACCACACCGATCGCCCCGCCGCCGAAGGGCTTCTCTTTCTGCAGGCGCGTCTGTCGGGCGGCGTGATGAAGACGGATGCGTCGACGGGGCTTTCGGCGGCATGATCGGCGCGCTCGGATTTCTTTCGCCTTGGATGCTGGTGGCGCTCGCCGCGCTGCCGCTCGTCTGGCTGATCCTGCGGCTGACGCCGCCGCGCCCGCGGCTGGTGCCGTTTCCGCCGACGCGCCTGCTCTTCGAGCTTGAGGACCGTGAGCGGACGCCGGCGCGCACCCCATGGTGGCTGACGGCGATCCGGCTTCTTCTGGTGGCGCTCGTCATCGTGGCGCTCGCACAACCGGTGCTGAGGCCGGACGCGGCGATGACGTCGTCGAGCGCACCGCTTCTCGTCGTCCTCGACAACGGCTGGGATGCGGCACCCGATTTCGCCGCCCGCACCGCCGCCGCAGAGGCGGCGATCGAGGAGGCGGGTCGCGACGGACGCCCGGTCTCTTTCGTCGCCGCGGCCGAGCCGCGCGTAGAGAGCCTCGCGGCGGAGAGCGCCGACGCCGCCAAGCGCCGCCTCGCCGCGGTCTCACCGCGGCCGTATCTGCCGGACCGCGGCGCGCTGGCGAAACGGCTCACGGAAGCCTTCCCTGCCAGCTCCGTCGAGGCGGTCTGGGTTGCGGGCGCGCTCGACGACGGCAACGGCAAGGCTTTCGCGACCGCCCTCTCGGACATCGCGAGCGACGGCACGATGCTTCGCTCGTCGCGGCCTTTGACGGTGATGCGTCCACCTGAGAACCGTGTCGACGGCGTCTACGTCCCGATCGTCCGCTTCGGCGGCGGCGGCGTCGCTCAGATCGCCGGCTTCGACCAGGAGGGCCGGCGCATCCTCGAAGGCGCCGCGAACCTCGACAGCGATGGAGCCGGCGTCGCGCAGATCCACCTTCCGGCGGAGATCCGCAATGCCCTCGTTCGCTTCACGGTGACGAGCGAATCGAGCGCCGGCGCCGTCCAGCTTCTCGACGGGCGCTGGCAGCGGAAGGCCGTGGGGCTCATCGCCGGCGAAGGCACTGGCACGTCGCAGCCGCTGCTCGACCCGCTCACCTATGTTCAGCGTGCGCTCGCGCCGACCTCCGACCTGCTTCCTTCCGATGCGCAAAGCACCGCGGCTGCCGTCGGCGCACTGATCGACCGCGGCGCGTCGGTGATCGTCCTGACGGAGACCGGCACGCTGCCGCCTGAGACCTCAGACGCGCTGTTGAAATGGGTCGAGGGCGGCGGCACGCTCGTGCGCTTCGCCAGCCCCAACCTCGCCGCGACGACCGTCGACGAGCTGCTGCCGGTTCGCCTGAGGCAGGGCGAGCGCGCGCTCGGCGGCTCGCTCTCCTGGGAGGAGCCGCAGCAGATTGGGAGCTTCCCGGCCACCGGACCGTTCGCACATATCGAGGTGCCCACGGATGTCGTCGTGAACCGGCAGGTGCTCGCCGATCCTGAGGCGCTCAGAAGCGCCGAGGTGTGGGCGGAGCTTCGCGACGGCACGCCGCTCGTCACCTCTGCCGTGCGTGGCAAGGGGCGGATCGTGCTCTTCCATGTGACCGCCGATCCGCGCTGGTCGAACCTGCCGCTTTCCGGCGCCTTCGTCGACATGCTGAACGCGATCGTCCAGATGGCCGGAACGGTGGCGCGGCCGACCGGAACCTCCACCGACGCGCCAGCGACGCAAGCCGCCGCGCCGTGGCAGCCCGTGGAACTTCTCGACGGTTACGGAGCCCTGGGTCCGCCGCCGTCGGGTGCAGCACTTGTCGCCGACATCGCCGATGCGCGCCCGAGCGCCGAAACACCGCCCGGCCTCTACGACCGCAACGGAACAGTGCAGGCGCTGAACTCCGTCGACGCGAAGACGACGCTCGCGCCGCTTCTGCCGCAGTCGATCGGTTGGAGCGGTCGCGCCGGATCGCTCGAGCCGCAGCCTTCGACGCCGATCTGGCCGTGGCTCCTCGCCGCCGCCGCCGTGCTCGCGATCCTCGACGGCCTTGCCGTGCTCTTCCTTTCCGGCCGCCTGACACGCCGCGTCGCGGGCGGCGCGACCGCGGCGCTCGCCTTGGCGCTGCTTCTTCCCTTCGCCGACAATGCGCACGCGCAGGACACGGCGACGGACAAGGCGCTCGCCGCGACGACGAAGACACAGCTCGCTTATGTGGTCACCGGCAATGCCGACCTCGACGCGACCAGCCGCGCCGGGCTCGACGGGCTCTCCATCTACCTTGCCGACCGCACCGCCCTTGAGCCGGGCGAGCCGGCCGCCGTCGACATCGCCACGGACGAGCTCGCCTTCTACGCCCTCCTCTACTGGCCGATCGATCCCGACCAGCCGACGCCCTCCGCCGAGACCATGGGCAAGATCGACACCTTCATGAAGAACGGCGGGACGGTGCTCTTCGACACGCGCGATGCCGGTGGCTTCTCGACCGGCGGAAGCGAGACGCCGGAGAACCGGAAGCTTCGCGAGATCCTCGCTTTCGTCGACGTGCCGCCGCTTGAGCCGGTGCCGCCCGACCATGTGCTCACCAAGGCGTTCTATCTGCTCTCCGAGTTCCCGGGACGCTGGGCCAACTCGGAGCTTTGGGTGGAGAGCCTCTCCGACGAGCCGCAGACCCGCGCCCGCCCGGCGCGCGGGGGCGATGGCGTCTCGCCGATTCTCATCACCGGCAACGATCTCGCCGCCGCCTGGGCGGTCGATCAGAACGGCCTCTGGCTCTACCCGACCGTGCCTTCCGATCCGCGCCAGCGCGAGCTCGCCTTCCGCGCCGGCGTCAACATCGTGATGTACGCGCTGACCGGCAACTACAAGGCCGACCAAGTGCACGTCCCGGCGCTGCTCGAGCGGCTCGGACAGTGAGGCAGAGACCATGACCCGCTTCGGTCTCGCCTTCGATCCGCTGCTTCCCTGGCCGCTCGTCGCCGCGCTTGGCGGCGTGCTCCTTCTGGTGATCGTGCTTCTCGTCTGGCAGCGCGTGCGCGGCGCGTGGCTTCGCGCCCTCGCTTCCGCACTCGTCGTTCTGGCGCTGGTCAATCCGGTGCTGAAGCGCGAGGAGCGCGATCCGCTCCCCGGCATCGTCGCGCTCGTCGTCGATGACAGCGCCAGCCAGCGCCTGGGCAATCGCACCGCGCAGACCGAGGCGGCCGTTGCCGCCTTGAAGGCGCGGCTGGAAGCGCTCGGCGGGTTCGAGCTTCGCGAAACGCATGTCGCCGACCGCCCCGACGGCGACGGAACCGCGCTCTTCTCCGCACTGACCAAGCTCGTCGACGACATGCCCCCGGCGCAGATCGCCGGCGCGCTCCTCGTCACCGACGGCATCGTCGCCGATGTCCCCGAGAATGCCGACGCGCTCGGCTTCGACGCGCCGATCCACGCGCTCATCACGGGCGAAGACGGCGAGCACGATCGCCGCATCGTGCTCGACCGCGCCCCGCGCTTCGCCATCCTCGGCGAGCCGCAGAGCGTCCAGTATCGCGTGCTCGATCCCGATCTTCAGCCGGGAACTCAGGTCACCGTGCATCTGCGCATCGACGGCACCGAGGTCGCGACCGATTCCGTCACCGTCGGCGACGAGCACGTGATGGACCTGCCGCTCGGCCACGCCGGCCGCACTATCGTGGAGCTCGAAGTGGCGCCAGCGCCGAACGAGCTTGCGCAGGAGAACAACGTCGCCGTTGCCGAGATCGACGTCGTGCGCGAGCACCTGCGCGTGCTCCTCGTCTCCGGTGAGCCGCATGCCGGCGAGCGCACATGGCGCAACGTCCTGAAATCCGACGCTGCCGTCGATCTCGTGCACTTCACCATTCTGCGCCCGCCGGAAAAGCAGGACGGCACGCCGATCAACGAGCTTTCTCTGATCGCCTTCCCGACGCGCGAGCTCTTCGAGGAGAAGATCGGCCAGTTCGACCTGATCATCTTCGACCGCTACCAAAGCCGCGGCGTGCTGCCGATCGTCTATTACGACAATCTCGCCCGCTATGTGCGCGACGGTGGTGCCGTGCTCGTCGCCGCCGGCCCCGACTACGCCTCGTCGGGAAGCCTCTACCGCACGCCGCTCGGGCCGGTGCTCCCCGCCGTTCCGACCGGCGACATCATCGAGAAGCCCTATCGCGCCGAGATCAGCCCGGTCGGCATGCGCCACCCCGTCACCCGCGACCTTCCGGGCGGGACGAGTGAGCCGCCGACATGGAGCGAGTGGTTCCGCCTCGTCGACACCGACGCGATCGCCGGCGACATCACCATGACCGGAGCCGACGGCCGTCCGCTTCTCGTGCTCGCGCACGAAGGCGAAGGGCGCGTCGCCATGCTTCTGTCCGATCACGCCTGGCTGTGGGCGCGCGGCTACGAAGGCGGCGGCCCGCACGCCGCCCTCCTCCGCCGCCTGCTGCATTGGCTGATGCGCGAGCCGGAGCTCGAGGAGGAGGCGCTGACCGCGCATTCGGAAGGGCGCAACCTCGTCGTCGAGCGGCAGACGCTCTCCGAGAACAAGCCGGAAGTGACGGTCACCTCCCCGACCGGCGAGCCGGAACCGTTGGCGCTGACACAGGCCGAGCCCGGCCTTTGGCGCGGCGTGATCGAGGACGCGCCGCTCGGCCTGCACCGCGCCGAGGACGGCAAGCTCACCGCGCTCGCTCATATCGGCCCGGCCAATCCGGCAGAATTCCAGGACGTGATCTCGACCACCGATCGGCTTCGGCCCATCGCCGAGGCGACGGGCGGCTCGGTGCATCGCGTCGGCAACGGCGCGAGCGCCACCATCCCGCGCGTCTCCGCCGTTTCCGCGCGCGCTCCTGCCGCCGGCCGCGACTGGATCGGGCTCCGCCGCTCCGAGGCGACGGTGCTCAAGAGCATCGACCAACTGCCGCTCTTCGGCGGCCTCCTCGGCCTTGCTCTTCTCGTCGGCGGCTTCGCCGCGCTCTGGTATCGCGAAGCGCGCTAACTCATCCGCCCGCCGCTGCCGAGCGCCTGCGCTTCGCAGGTAGCGCCGCTTTCATGGCAATGCCCGTCACCAGTCCCGAAAGCCCTTCGGTTTCGCCTGGAACGAGTTCGGCGACGAGAAGCCGTGCCGGGTCGACCGGACCCGGCATTACCACGCTGTTTGGCGTCAGCGGACGGAATCCGAACGGCCAGTAATAGGGCTGGTCGCCGACCAGGATCACGAACGGCCAGCCGGCCTTACGTGTCTCTTCCATCACGAAGCGCATAAGCGCCTTGCCGAAGCCCTGTCCCTTGCGCGCCGGCTCCACCACGAGCGGCCCGAGCAGCAGGCCCACCGCATCGCCGACGCGGATCGGCGTCATGCGCACCGATCCGATGAGCGCCCCCTCGAGCTCCGTCACGAAGGAGAGCGTTGGATCGTGCGGCGCCTGCTCGCGCACGCGAAAGGCGGCGCGTGAATAGGCGCCCGGGCCGAAGGCTTCGTGCTGCAGGGCTTCGATGGCGGCGGCGTCGCTTTGCCGCTCGGTGCGCGTAATGGTGTTCATGACGGATCCGCGGGGTGTGAGGGACAGGCCGCGGAGCGCCGGAGGCGTCAGCGCGGCGAGATCGCGGCGCGCCGTGTCCGGCGCGCGATCTTCGCCCTTCGTCGCAGGGATCGTGTGACGCTTCTCATCATGGCGGGCGCGCCTATCATGCTGGAAACCCTGAGGCAAGCGCCAATACCTCCGGCGACCGCGATCCGGTCATGCACGGCAAGCCTTGTGCTGCCGGCTCCAAGAGGGCATCTCAGGGCGTCCGGTATGAGTCGTTTCGGGAAGTCACATGGGCAGACTCGTCGAAGGCAAGTGGGACCCCAAGCGGCAGCGGCGTGCGGCGGGCGAGCGCTTCGAGCACGACCCGACGAAGTTCCGCAACTGGGTGACGGCGGACGGCACCCCCGGCCCGACCGGCGAGGGCGGCTTCAAGGCCGAGCCCGGCCGCTATCATCTCTACGTCTCCCTCGCCTGCCCGTGGGCGCACCGCACCATCATCTTCCGCAAGCTGAAGAAGCTCACCGAGGCGATCGGCATCTCCGTGGTCGAGCCGCACGTGCTTCGCGAAGGCTGGGAGTTCAACGAGACCTGGCCCGATCATCTCTACGGCAAGAGCAAGCTCTACGAGCTCTACGCCACCGCCGATCCGGCCTATAGCGGCCGCTGCTCCGTCCCCATCCTCTGGGACAAAGAGCGCGAGACGATCGTATCGAACGAGTCCGCTGACATCATCCGCATGCTGAACGGTGCCTTCGACGCCTTCGGAGAATCCTCGCTCGACTTCTATCCTGAGCGGCTGCGTCTTGAGATCGACGCGATCAACGCCGTCGTCTTCGAGAACGTCAACGAGGGCGTCTACAAGGCCGGCTTCGCAACCAGCCAGGAAACCTACGAGGAAGCCTTCCGCGCGCTCTTCAACACGCTCGACGAGCTCGACCAGCGCCTCGACGGCCAGCGATTCCTGCTCGGCGATCCGCTAACGGAGGCCGACTGGCGATTCTTCACCACGCTTGTCCGCTTCGACGCCGTCTACTACGTGCACTTCAAGTGCAACCGTCGCCGCATTGCCGACTATCCGAACCTCTCCGGCTACCTCCGCGACCTCTTCCAGATGCCGGGCGTCAAGGAGACAGTCGATATCGAGCACATCAAGCAGCACTATTATTGGAGCCACGACCACATCAATCCGACCCGGATCGTGCCGCTCGGGCCGCTGATGATCATCGATGCCCCGCATGACCGCGACCGCTTTCGCGGCACGAACCTGCCGACGCGCTGAGCCTCGGGCAATTTTCTTCGCGCTACCAGTCCGCGGCTGGCGCGATCCCGTCGAGCACCTCGCGAAGCCGCGCCTCCGTGCCGGCGCTGACATCCGCCGGCAACCGGTCGAGCGGGAATGCCCTGCAAGCGATGATCTCGTGGTTCGGCAGCCTCCGAGACCCTATCTGTTCAAAGTCGCGACAAACGAAGAGCGCGACGTGATCGCGAGGATCGGCGTGCGCATTGCGGTAGATGGAAAAGAGCGTCGGGGGCGCGGTGAGCGTAGCGCCGGTCTCCTCGCGGACCTCGCGGTGGACCGCGTCGATGACGCTTTCGCCCACGTCGACTCCACCGCCGGGCAAATACCAGCCCGGGACATACGAATGCTTCACCAGGATGACGGCGTCGTCCTTGAGAAGCACGGCGCGGACGCCGAGCGTCATCCCGCGCGCAAGCCTGCCGTAGGCGAGGAAGATCCGCTGCCGGAACCGATGATGCGGCTTGAGCGCCATCCGGGAAGCGCACTAGCACGGTCGCCGCACAATCGAAACCGAGTGGCGCCGAAACTCTCGCGCGCCGCGAGACAACGCAAGCCGGCTCGATGTTCCGCCTAGGACACCTTTCCGATGTACATCTCGGCGTCGTTCCGAGCCTCCGCTTGAAGGACTTCGTCTCGAAGCGCGTCATCGGCTACACGAACTGGCGGCGGAACCGTGCGCATGCCTTCACCTCCGCCACGCTCGAGCACCTCGTCGCCGACCTGAAGGCCCAGCACCCGGACCACATCGCCGTGACCGGCGACCTCACCAACATCGCGCGGCGCGAAGAGTTCGAGAACGCGCGCGCTTGGCTCGAGGAGCTCGGGCCTCCCGACATGGTGACGGCCATCCCCGGCAACCACGACGCTTACGTACCCGGCGCCAGACGCCGTTACACCAGGCTCTGGGGCCCGTGGATGGCCTCCGACGATGCGGAGTTCGTCGGCCACGCGCTTTTCCCCTTCATGCGCCGCAAGGGGAACGTCGCGCTGATCGGCGTCTCTTCGGCAGTCGCCTCCGCGCCGTTCATGGCGACCGGACGTGTCGGCAGCGAGCAGACGCGTCGGCTGCGCTTGCTTCTTGATGAGGCGCGCGCCGAGGGGCTCTTTCGCGTCGTCCTCATCCATCACCCGCCGAAGCTCGTCGACCGGCGCAACCAGTGGCGCAAGCTGACCGACGGCCGGCGCTTCCGCCGTGCCATCGAGCGCTCAGGTGCCGAACTGATCCTGCACGGCCACGACCACACCCGCATGATGACGGCGATCAAGGGCGCGAACGGGGTCGTGCCCGTGGTCGGTGTGCCGGCAGCCGGCGCTCCGCCGACCGGCGGCCCCCGCGCCGCCGGCTACGGGCTTTATGAGATCGCCGAGAACGGCGCACACTACGACCTGACCGTCATCCACCGCGGCTATTCGGAAGACGGAGAGATCGTCGAGACGGCGCGCGTCCCCTACTCCGTCAATCGACCATGAACCAGGCAATGGCAACGAGCAGGAACATGCCGGCGATCATGCCGAGCCCGAAGCCGCAAAACCCCCAGATCAGCGAGAGGTTGTCCGACGCCGCTCTCGGCGCCGCGAGGAAGCCACGCCTGGATCGCGCCGCCCGCGTCAGCCAGTCGCCCTCGATCGCCTGCTCGCGCTCAACGATTCGCTCCGCGATGTAGCGCGTCACGGCATCGGCGATCGTGTCGACATTGGCGCTTTCCGCGAGCGTCGCGCGGCCGAGCCGGGAATCCTTCTGAAACAGGTACTGGCGCTTGTCGCGCCCCATGACCACGAAGCTCGTGGCGTCCACCCAGAAGCGTGGCGGCTGCCCGGGCAGGATGCCGACGAGGAACTGGTCGCTGTCCTGCGGCAGGTCTGCAGTGACGCCCTCCAGAGCGTCGCCCAGTATCTCCAGGCGCGCGATCTCCGCCTCGCGCAGGTCGACGATGACGTCGTTGCGCTCCGAGTGCGCAATCCGCACCTCGCGGATGGCGCGCCTGAGCTCGCCCGCCCGCTTCGGCCTACCCTCGACCATGACGCCCCACTCTTCCGCTCCCGGAAAAAGCAGATTAGCAGGACCGATGGGCAGCTGGCACGGGCCGTTTCGCCCCATGAGCTCGGGGAAATGCATGGCGGACCGGGTGAGAAGCACGGATCGGGTCAGAAGCGCCGCCGCCGCCGCGGGGCTTTCCGTCGACATCCGCGAGATGCCGCAAAGCACGCGGACGGCCGCAGAAGCGGCCGCCGCCTGCGGCACGTCGGTGGCCCAGATCGTGAAATCTCTGATCTTCCGGAAAGCCGAGAGCGGCGAGCCGGTGCTGATCCTCGTGTCGGGCAAGAACCGCGTCGACGAGAAGGCGATGAAGGCGTTCGTCGGCGAGACGCTGAAGCGGATGGACGCCGATCAGGTGCGCGCGCTGACCGGCTTCGCCATCGGCGGCGTCGCCCCGCTCGGGTCGCTGACCCCGCTCCTGACATACATGGACGCCGATCTCATGGCTTTCGAGACCGTATGGGCGGCGGCGGGCGCGCCGCACGCCGTGTTCAAGGTGGAGCCACAGGCGCTCGCCGCGGCAACCGGCGCCAAGATCGTGGCCGTCAGCTAGCGCCAGCTCGCTCGACGAGGCCGGCGACCTCCGCCGGAATCTCCTGCGGCAGCATGTGCCCCACGCCATCGAACACGCGAACCGCGAAGCCGCCGGGAAGCTCCCTCGCCTGTTGAACGGGAAGCACGCGGTCGTCCTCGCCCCAGACAACCTGCTTCGGAACGGGAAGCCGCGCGAGATCGGCAAGCGGCAGCACCTTCTGCGTGTCGCCTTCGAAAAACGTCGCGAGGATTTCGGCAAGCGCTTCCGTCGAGCCCGGCGCGCGACGCTCCTTCGCCAGCAGTGACGGAAGGTTCGCCGGCGCCGGTCCGGCGAAGAAAGGCACAAGCGAAGCCGCGATCTCCGCCTCCTCGCGTGCTGCGGCGTAGCGGCGGAGTGCGGCGGAGTTGATCCCCGGCCCGAAGCCGCCGGGCGCGAGCAGCGTGAGCGCCGCTACCCGGCCGGGTGCACGCAGCGCGGCGAGCGCCGCGACCGCGCCGCCCATCGAATGCCCGACAAGATGCGCCCGTGCGATCCCGCGACGATCGAGATCCGCGAGCACGGCCTTGGCCGCGACCGCTGCACTTCCGTGCGCCACGTCGAGCGAACCCGAATGGCCCGGGAGATCGTAAGCGATCACATGGCGCTTGGCGTCCATCCGGTCGAGAACGGCTGCCCACGCCGCATGGCTCTGCCCAAAGCCGTGCAGGAAGACGACAGGGTCGCCGCTCTTGCCGCGCTCAAATGCGAAGAGCCGCGCCAACCTGCCGTTCCGCTGGGAGAGGACCGAGGCCCGCCAAGTCCGACGGGGCCGGGCTCAGTTCACGAGCACAATCCTGGTGTTTCGCGCGCCGCGCGATCGCACGAGATCGTAGAGCGTTTTTGCGTGGCTCGGATGCAGGCGGATGCACCCGTGCGACGCCGGGCGTCCGAGGTATTTGATCGCGTCGGTGCCGTGGATCGCATAGCCGCCATAGAAGAAGATCGAATAGGGCATCGGCGACATATGGTATTTGTGCGAATACCACATCTTATGCATGCGGATCGGATGGAAGGTCCCGCGTGGCGTGCGGTAGCCTTTCCGCGCCGTTGAGACGCTCCACGAATAGAGGACGTTTCCGTCCTCAACGACCGTCATCGTCTGTTTGGAAATGTCGATGCGGGCAACAATTCCCGCGGAGGCCCCCGTCGTCGCCAGCACGAAGACGAGCGCCGCCAATGCAAATGAACGCATGACGTACTCCCAGCCAACGCTCGGAGTATGTCACATCAATCCTGCACGACAATTACCACGAACGCGCGAAATTCACCGCAATCACGTAACGAAGGCGTGACGTGCTCATGGCGTCACAGTGTGCCGGCCCGCGTCGAGGAGCAGAGCCCTCTACATCGACAGATGCAGGTCGGCTAGATCCTTGCCGATTTTCGAGAAGATTTCCTTCAGTTCGTCGTTGCCTGGCGCGTGATAGTAGAGCGTCTCGCCGTTTACCACCGATGCGCAGTTCTTCATCAGCGTCTCCGCACTCGACGGGATGCTTCCGAAGGTGATCGTATAGATGCGGATGTCGTCGTCCGTCGTGCCCGAGGTCGCGTTCGTCTTCACGTTCGAGCACAGCGTGGCTGTCTTCGAATTCAGGTTCGTTTCCGCCGTCGAGGCATTGTTCGAGCCGAGGTGGTAGTTGCCGTTCGCGTCGGTCGTATTGATGTAGTTGTAGGCGCTGAAGATCGACTTGTTGGGGTTGGTGACGCTGGTGACGGAGTTCTCGCCGTCCGTCAGAAGCACGATCGCCTTGAGCGTCCTGTCGTAATATTCGCTCGACGGCCCAACCCCCTCGGTGAACGGCTCGTCCGGGGAGAGCACGTGCCATCCCCAGGAGAGGCCGGTCGGGATGTACGTTCCCATCGCCGGATACGCCACCAGGTTGTTGATCGCCGTCGTAACGGTCGTCTTGTCGTTGGTGAGCGGAACGATCGGCCGCGGGCAGCCGTAGTTGGGCCCGTTCTCGAACGGAAACGATGTGTCGGGCGCCCCGCTCTGGAACTGGATGTTGTTGGTGTTGTTCGAGGGATAGTATTTGGTGAAGCTCTCTTGCGCTGCGACCGGGTCCTCCTGGGTGTACCAGCCCCAACCCGTCTTGAACGTTCCCTTGTCGTTCAAGTAGTTGTTCTGGAAGCCATAGCCGCCGTCATTGTTGCTGTCCGGCTCGTCCGGCCAGAAGAACGGAGTGAAGAGCGTGTCCGGCGTGGCGGAGGTCGGCGTCGTGTCGAGAACGTCGTAGGGAGATGCGCGCATCTCCACGCAACCTTCCCACTTCAGGTTCGAGTTCTTCGCGTGCAGCTTATCGAAAAGCCACTTGTGGCCGATATACTTGCAGCTCGAACCCGTCGTGCAAGCAGCACCTGTGCTGGTGTTGCGCTTGTCGAGGTTGACGCCGGTCCAGGACGCCTTGCCCGTGTCGCTCCAATCCACCCAGGAGGGAACGTTGGTGTACGAGTAGCCCGTATTGACGGTGCCCTCGAAAGGAACGACGGCGATCTTCACCAGGTCCGGGTCGGTGCTCGAGCTGGTCATCAGGATGTCGATGAGGGCGTTGGCCGCGGTCTTAAGGCCGGCGATACGGCTCGAAGAGCTCGGGCTCGACCAGTTACCGGTGCACGAGCTCGATACCGTCGAGCCGCAGTTCATCGACCCGGTGTTGTCGAGAACGAGCGCCAGTTCGAGGCGCGTGGAGGAGTTTACGACCTCCGCCACGATGTCCATGCCCATGCTCGTCAACCCGATGCCGCTCTTCGTGAACGCCCCGAGCGGCAGGAAGATCGTCTTCATTGCCGCGTCGACGTCGACGTGGAAGCCCGTGCTGAGCTTGGTGACCGCGATGGTCTGCACCGTGAATTGGCTGTCGGCCAGGTTGAACGCGTTGACGTAGTCGGTGACGAACGTCGTCGCCTCGCTTGCCGTGTAGTCGAAATGCTCCCTCGCCAGCGCCAGCGCAGCAGAGTCCACCGCATTCGAAAGCTCGGTCTTGTAACGGGTGTAACGGGCGATATCGACCGCGCCGCCCATGATCAGAACGAGGGGAATGATGGCGGCTCCGAAGAGCACGAAAATGTTGCCCCGCTCGTCGCGCCCCAAACGGCGCACCGCATCGCAGAGAAACCTAAACATTGGTGACAGCCTCAGAAAGTCTGACGCCGGCGAGTTAAAGAGAAAAGTTGAACGTTGCGATTTATGAAGATGGTTAACACTTCGAAAGCTGAAGAATTCTCTAATCAGCCTCAGGCTTCAGCTCTCGCAGCACTTTTTTTTGAGTCACTTCTCTCCGACGGCGGCCTCGGCCAGGCGCAGGATCAGGAGTATGGCGAAACCGAACAGCGCCGCCAGCAACCCGATGCGGAACCGACCGAGCCCAGCCGCGACGCCGAACGCGGCTAAACGCAGTTGATCCTGCCCGGAAAGCCGGGCAAAGCTCCGCTGCCCGCCGTCCTGCCTCAAACGCAATTCCGGGAAGCCAATGGGTGATCTCTCCGCCATCCGCCGCGCGCGCCTCGCCGTGGCCGTGATCTTCCTCGCGAACGGCGTCGTCACCGGAACCTGGGCGGCGCACATCCCGCTTGTGGAGGAGCGCCTCGGGATCAGCCATTCGACGCTCGGCGTCGCACTCTTCGCCATGGCGTTCGGCGCGCTCGTGGCGATGCCGATGACCGGGCCGACGGCGGCGCGCTTCGGCAGCGCGCTTGTCACGCGGGTCGCAACGGTTGCTCTTTTCGTCGTCTTCCTGCTCCCGATCCTGGCTCCGAGCCCGCTTACGCTGATGGCGGCGCTCTTCGTCTTCGGCGCGACGAACGGCGTGATGGACGTCGCCATGAACGCCCACGGCGTGGCCGTCGAGCGGCAGCTCGACCGCCCGGTCATGTCGTCCTTCCACGGCATGTGGAGCCTCGGCGGCCTGATCGGCGCAGGATTCGCCGCTGTGACCCTCCCGGTGATCGCGCCCTTCACCCAGGTGGCGCTGACGGTCGCGGCCGGCATCGTGTTTGCCGGCATCGCACTTTTCTTCCTGCTTCCCGCCCACGCCGACGGCGGCGTGCAGGGCACGGCGATTGCCTGGCCAAGCCGCGCGACGATCGGGCTCGGCGTTCTCTGCTTCCTCACCGTAATGAGCGAAGGCGCGATTACCGACTGGGGTGCATTGCATCTGAAAGGGAGCCTGCAACTCGGTGCCGGGCTCGCCGCCACCGGCTTTGCCGCCTACGCGGCGGCGATGGCGATAAGTCGCTTCACCGGCGACTGGCTCAGAGGCCGCGTTGGTTCGGTCGAGCTTGTCCGCGGAAGCGCGCTGCTTGCGGCGGTCGGGCTCGTCGTCGCGCTCGCCGCGCCGCTGCCCCTTCTTGCGATCGGAGGCTTCGCGCTGGTCGGGCTTGGGCTTGCGAACCTCGTTCCGGTCTTCTTCGGCTCAGCCGGACGCATTCCCGGCCACTCCGCCGCCACCAGCATCGCCGCGGTCGCGACGATCGGCTATTCGGGCTTCTTCGTCGGCCCGCCCGTCATCGGCTTCATCGCCGACCAGACATCACTCGCGCTGGCGCTCGGGCTGATCGTAATCGCCTGCCTCGCCGTCGCGTTCTGGGCCACAATCGCCGACCCGAAGCGGCACGGCGGGCAATAACGCCGCGGCAACGCAGCTAAGTCCGCTGATAGACGTCCTCGTAGCGAATGATGTCGTCCTCGCCGAGATAGTCGCCGAACTGCACCTCGATCACCTCCACGTCGTCCTCGCCGAAGTTTTCCAGGCGATGGCGGTCGCCGAGCGCGATGTCGATGGATTGGCCACGCGTCAGCGTGTGCACGCCGTCGCCGACGGTGACCGTCGCCTGACCGGCGATCACCGTCCAGTGCTCCGCCCGATACTGGTGGCTTTGCAGTGACAGCTGCCCCTGCGGCTTCACCACGATGCGCTTCACCTTGAAGCCGGGGCCTTCCTCAAGAACGAAGAACGAGCCCCACGGCCGCACCTCCATCGGCGCGCACGTGCTCGCGCTCATCGCCCGCGCTGCAACCATGGCGCCCGGCAAGCGCCCTTGGCCGGCCCCCTCGGCCCCACCTACTCGGCAGCGGCCCGTTTGCTGTCGCCGCGCCGCTCAGCCGGCTCCACGTCGCGGCCGGCAAGGCCCTTCAGCGGCGGAAGCTTGTTGACGCCGCTTGAATCATAGGTGGTGAGCGCGATTTCGTGGTCGGCCGCCTTGAGCGCGTTCAAGAACGCATGGAGCTCAAGCAGCGTCATCCGGAGATAGGCCTCCGACGCCTGCCGCTTCTTGCTATCGTCAAGCACCGACAGCGAGAATCCCATGCGTTCGAGATCGAAATCCCGAATCTCGATCCCGAGATTGAGGTTGCTCATATTTCAGTCTCCCTGGCGCCCACGCGCCTTGTCCCATCCGCAATCCAATCATCACTCGACCGGCAGTGTGACACAAGTGAGATTGTGGGCGAGCAACGTGTTCTCCATGCGGCAATTCGAAAGCACCCCGCAGGCGTTGAATTAGCTATGCACCAAAGAAGTCGGTAAAATGACGAAGGCATTGCGAGGCCGACCGGGAAATGAGACTGCGCCTGCTCATATCCGTCCTCGCGCTACTCGCCGGTGTTGCCGTTGCGCACGCGTCCTCGACCTTCGCGGAGGCCGCCGAGCGGCTCGACGGGGAGTGGCGCGGCGGCGATTTCGTGCTCAGGGTCGACGCCAAGCGGGCGCAGGCAAGCGTCGACAGCGGGCGCCCCTTCGCCTGGGAGCGCTTCCTCGTTCGTGAGGTCACGCCGACGGAGGTCGTTTTCGCCGTCGGCGACGAGCTTTACGAGGCGCGGCTTGAGAGCGATTCGCTGACGCTGACCGGCACCAGCTTCCGCGGCGAGCGCCTGCTCTTCCGCAGCCAGCAGAAGAGCCCGGTCATCCTCGAATTGCGCCGCTGAACCGCCCGCCAGCCAGCGAGGCGATCCGTCACTTGAGCAACGCCGCCAGCCACGCCATGGTGGCGCCGATCGACAGACGGGAGGATCTTATGGCAAGCAAAGCGCCCTATCGCGCTGATGAGGTCGGGAGCCTGCTCAGGCCGGCCGAGCTCAAGGAAGCGCGCGCCGCCAGGGCCGAGGGAAAGATCGACGAAGCCGCGCTTCGCGCCGTCGAGGATCGGACGATTCGCGACGTGGTCGCCAAGCAGGAGAAGGTGGGGCTGAAGGCCGTCACCGACGGGGAATTCCGTCGCTCCTGGTGGCATTTCGACTTCCTCGGCGCTCTCGACGGCGTCGACGTCGTGGAGGCGGAGCACGGAATCCAGTTTCAGGGTGTGCAGACCAAGGCGCAGACGCTGAAAGTGAGCGGAAGAGTGGATTTTCCCTCCGATCACCCGATGCTCGAGCACTTCCGCTTCCTGAAGTCCGTGACGAAGGTCACGCCGAAGATGACGATCCCCTCCCCCTCGGTCCTGCATTTTCGCGGCGGCAGGCGGGCGATCGACGCCAGCGTCTATCCCGACATGGAGTCCTTCTACGCTGACACGGCGGCGGCCTACCGCAAGGCGGTCAACGCGTTTTACGACGCCGGCTGCCGCTATCTTCAACTCGATGACACGGTGTGGGCCTATCTCTGCTCGGAGAAGGAAAAGCAGGGCGTGCGCGACCGCGGAGAAGATCCCGACGTATTGCCGGGGGTTTACCGCGACATGATCAACGGCGCGATCAAGGATCGACCCGCCGACTTGACGGTCACGACGCATGTCTGCCGCGGCAATTTCCGCTCCACCTGGATTTCCGAGGGAGGCTACGAGCCGGTGGCGGAGCTGCTTCTAGGCGATACCGACTACAACGGCTATTTCCTCGAATACGACACGGATCGCGCCGGCGGATTCGAGCCGCTGCGTTTCCTGCCGAAGGGCAAGAAGCGCGTCGTGCTCGGACTCGTCACCTCGAAGACCGGCGACCTTGAGGACAAAGCCGCCATCGAACGAAGGATCGAAGAGGCGACCGCTTTCGCGCCGCTCGAGCAGTTCTGCCTAAGTCCCCAATGCGGCTTCGCCTCCACTGAGGAAGGCAACGTGCTGACCGAAGAGGCGCAATGGAAAAAGCTCGAGCTTATCGTTACCATCGCCAAGGAGGTCTGGGGCGAGATTTGACGCCCGCACCTCTGCGGCTTGGCGGCGGCCGATGAGTGCATTTTCTGCCCAGTAGCGTATCCGGTAGCGCGTGTCCCTGAGAGCGTACCCGAGTGTTGCGCGCGTAGCGTTGCGCGTTGTGAACCCTTTGTGGAAAACCGGTGTGCGGTCGAGGAGCCGGCGATGTCGCGCGCAGCGCTCTCGCTTGAGATTTCGCAAGTCGTTTCACGTATCATGGGCGGCGAGCCGGTGGACGCCGCCGAGCGCGGGACGCTGCTGGCAAGAAAATATCCAGAGCTTGGGATGTCTGGGGAAATGATCGGCGAGGCGATCGTCAGCGCCGCCGGCATGATGGACATGATCCGGCGTGGCTCCATGCCTCGCACAGGGCCCGGACCGAGTGCCGCGCCGAACGCAACGAACGGCGCCAACGGAAACCACGCGCTGGCTCTGCTTCCGGCCGTCGCGCGGTCGATCGAGGACGATCTCGCATCCGCCATCGATGCGGAATTTGGCGGCTTCCGTGCGAAGCGGGCTGCAGCGCGCTCCCCGAACGGCAGGGCAACGACGGCCGCCGCACGCGATGCACTGGCGAAGTCGCGAAGGCAAAGCCCAATCGCCGCGCTCCGCCGCGCATTGTTCCGGCACTGAGCGCCCCGCCCCTGCACGGTTGCCTGGACGGCCCATCCGCGCGATAGACCGTTGCGACTTCATTTTGGGGGCAAAAAAATGCTGGAAGACCTTGCCGGAAAACGCATCCTCGTCACTGGCGCGAGCACGGGCATCGGCGCGGCGGCGGCGAAAGCGTTCGCCGCGGCAGGGGCGACCGTCGCCCTCCACTACAACCACAGTGCGGAGGCAGCCGAGGCCCTCGCCAAGGAGATCCGCGCCGCCGGCGGAACCTGCCATCTCTTCAAGGCTGACCTCACGAAGAAGGGCGAGGGAAAGCGCCTCGTCGAGGAAGCGGCGAAGGCGCTCGGGGGGCTCGACGTGCTCGTCAACAATGCCGGATCGCTCTTCAAGCGCACGCCTTTCGAGGAGCTTGGCGACGATCTGATCGACAAGGTCTTCGACCTGAACGTCCGCTCGGTGATCGAGGCCTGTCAGGCGGCCGAGCCGCACATGGAGAAGGCGGGCGGCGGCTCGATCATCAATGTCGGGTCGATCGCGGGCGTCAGCGGTGGCGGCCCAGGCGCGTCGGTCTATGGCGCCTCCAAGGCCTTCATTCACAATCTTACCAAGCATTTGGCCGGGCTCTTCGCGGCGAAGAACATCCGCGTCAACGCCGTGGCCCCTGGCGTGATCGACACGCCGTTCCATGCCGCCACCCCGGCCGACCGCAAGGAGGCCATGCGCAAGACGATCCCGATGGGCAGGCTCGGCGTCGCCGAGGACTGCGCCGGCACCTTCCTCTACCTCGCCTCCGATAAGATGAGCGGCTACGTCACCGGCCAGACGCTTCACGTGAACGGCGGCCAGCTTATGGCTTGACGCCCCCGCCGCACCGAGTTCCCGTTCATCCAAGGGTTCAAGACATGAGCACATCGCTGTTCGATCTCAGCGGAAAGGTCGCGCTCGTCACCGGCTCGACCTCGGGCCTCGGCCAAGCGATCGCCGGTGGGCTCGCCGCGGCCGGTGCGACGATCGTCGTCAACGGACGCAATAAGGAGCGGCTCGACGCCGCCGTGGCGGGCTTCAAGGGAAGCGGCGCGAATGCGGTCGGTTACGGCTTCGACGTAACCGACGAGGCCGCGGTCGAAGACGCGGTCGCCAAGATCGAGAGCGCTGTCGGGCCAATCGACATCCTGGTCAACAATGCCGGCATCCAGCGGCGCCAGCCGCTGGTCGAGATGAGCACCGAGACCTTCGAGGAGGTAATCAAGACCAACCTGACGAGCCTCTTCGTCGTCGGCCGCACGGTCGCGCGCAACATGATCCCCCGAAAGCGCGGCAAGATCATCAACATCGCCTCGCTCGCAAGCGAGCTCGCGCGCCCGACGATCGGCCCCTACACCGCCGCCAAGGGCGGCGTGCGCCAGCTGACCAAGACGATGTGCGTCGAGTGGGCCGCGCACAACATCCAGACGAACGCGATCGGTCCCGGCTATTTCCGCACCGAGCTCAACCGTCCGCTCTGGTCCGACGCCAAATTCAACAAATGGGTGGAGTCGCGCACCCCCGCCGCGCGCTGGGGCGAGCCGGAGGAACTGATCGGCGCGGCGGTCTTTCTCTCCTCCGCCGCTTCCGACTTCATGAACGGGCAGACGATCTACGTCGATGGCGGACTGCTGGCGTCGATGTGAGCCGGCGCCGAAGCGATTCTACTCAGGAAGTGGCGGACTTACCGTCCGCGGCACGCGGCAGCTGCCGGCCGCAGCGCCCGGCGCAGGTGCGACCTCCCTGCCAGGGCGCTCCTGGCGCTTGCCGAAGCGCGCAGCATCACGATCGGCGCGGGCATCGCCCGACTCCTCGGCCGTGGCGCTGCGGCGCGCTCCCCCTCGAAACACCTTCGCAAGTTTCATAGCCAACCCCTTCTCGACACCGGCCCCCGGGGGCGGGATGAGCGGCGCGAGCACGCGATTTACGGACAACTGATTGTGCCAAATCCCGTAATCTTCGATCTAATCTTATGCGAATCCGGGTGAATCGTTTCTTAGCGGCGGGGAATGCAGGCCGCTCGCTCCGATCCGGCGCGCTGATTGCGGTCCGACAAGCCAGCGGCTAGGGCTCGCCCATGACAACAAGAACGGCGCCGGTGGTGATCGGCACACGTGGCAGCCAGTTGGCGCTTTGGCAGGCGAATGCCGTGCGCGATGCCCTGGTCGCGGCGCACGGGCTTCCGCCCGAATCCGTCGAGATCGCCGTCATCAAGACCTCCGGCGATCTGATCAAGGACCGCCCGCTCTCAGAAGCCGGCGGCAAGGGCCTCTTCACCAAGGAGATCGAGGCGGCGCTTCTCTCCGAAAACGTCTCGATCGCCGTCCATTCGGCCAAGGACATGGAGACGTTCCTGCCGAAGCGGCTTGTCGTGGGGGCCGTGCTCCCGCGCGAAGACGTGCGTGACGCCTTGATCGCGCGTGAGGCGCGTTCGCTCGACGCCCTCCCGCAGGGCGCGCGCGTCGGCACCGCTTCGCTCCGCCGCGCGGCGCTTCTGCGCCGCGCGCGGCCGGACCTTCAGACGCCGCTCCTGCGCGGCAACGTGACGACGCGCCTGCGCCGCGTTGAAGCCGGTGACTTCGATGCGACGCTGCTCGCCGCCGCCGGGTTGAACCGGCTCGGCCTCGCCGGCCGCGCCGCGGCGCTGCTGCCGCTCGACGCTTTTCCGCCCGCCTGCGGCCAGGGAATCGTGGCGATGGAATGCCGGGTCGACGATGCCAGGGCGCGCGACCTTCTCGCTGCGATCGACGACGATGCAGCCGCCGCCGCACTCACCTGCGAGCGTGCCTTCCTCGCCGCGCTCGACGGCTCCTGCAAGACGCCGATCGCGGGCAACGCGCGAATCGAGAGCGGCCGCCTCGTCTTCGACGGGATCGTGCTCGCAGAGGATGGGGCGGAATCCTACGCCGCGACAAGCGCCGGCGAACCGGCCGACGCCGAAGCGATCGGCCGTGCCGCCGGAAAGGAAATCCTGGCCCGCGCGCCCGCTGCTTTCCTCAAGCGGCTTGGAATCGGCGGCGGCTAACCGGCTGCTTTTACTTGGTGTCCCAGTCCGGAGCGACCGCCGGCGGATTGGCGACGCGCTGCATATGCGTCTTCGACAGCGCCGTGATCGCCGCCATCTCGCCGTCGTCGAGCGAGAAGGAGAAGACATCGAAGTTGGAGCGGATGTGCTCCGGATTGCTGCTCTTCGGAATCGTGATCGTGCCCTGCTGCTGGAGGTCCCAGCGGATCACGATCTGCGCCGGCGTGCGCCCCTTCTTCTTGGCGAGCGCGACGATGATCGGGTCCTGCAGCACGACCTGCCGGCCGAGCGGCGAAAACGCCGTGAAGCACATGCCGTGTCCGAAGCAGGCGGCGCGCAGCTTGTCCTGGTTCAAATATGGATGGTACTCGCATTGATTGGTAACGAGCGGCTCGTCGGTCGCCGCCCATGCCTCGTCGAGAAGCTTCACGGTGAAGTTCGACACGCCGATATGACGCGTCCAGCCGTTCTGCTTGACCTTGTTCAAGGTCGCGATGGTGTCGGCGACCGGGATTGTCTTGCTGGGCCAATGGATGAGGACGAGATCGACCGGATCGATGCGCAGCAGCTTGAGGCTCCGCTCGACGGAGGCAAGAAAGGCTTTCTCCTCAAGCTCTTCCGGCGCGACCTTCGTGGTGAGGAATATCTCCTCGCGCGGCACGCCGGCAGCGCGGATACCCTCCCCTACGCGATCCTCGTTGCGATAGCCGGCGGCGGTGTCGACGTGGCGGTAGCCGATGTCGAGCGCCGCGGCGACGCCGCGCGCGCAGGTCTCGCCGTCCAAATTCCAAGTTCCAAAACCGATTGCGGGTATCTTCGCGCCATGCGCCTCGACGACTTGCAACGGACCGATCCTCGTTTTGTGGATTGATGGACCGCCGAGTCGTGGGGGCCCTTGGAAATGCGAAATGCTTGGCGCACTCCACGCTCTCCGGTGTAGTTGCCCGGGCCGCGCTTGGCCAGGGCATCAGGCCTTTTTCAGCGGTGACCCCAGTCGTCGGGGTTCTCGGAGTTCGCCGGCGAGAGTCCGAGAACGTCGCCCTCAGTGTCGATGCCGAGACCGAGCACCATGCGGTTGGCGTAGGCGAAATAGGAGACGACCTGGTTCACCTCGAGGATCTCGCCGTCGTCGAAACCGCCGTCTCGCATGGCGGAGATGTCGTCCGAGCCGACCGATGCGGGCGCCTCGGTGAGCTTTACGGCGTAGCGAAGCGCCGCCTGCTCGCGCTCGTCGAAGGCGGCGTCGAACGTGCCGGCCTCCAGCGCCTTGCGCACGGCTGCGGCGCGGGCATCGTCCCTCAACAGCCGCTTCAAGCCGGCGAAATGATGCTCGACGCAATAGCCGCAGCCGTTCAGCCGGCTGACCAGCACCCCAAGCGTCTCCAGGAACCACTCCGGCACCGTGTTAGCGAAATGGTGGAGCACATATTTATAGAGGGCCATGTGGCCCGCCATCGTATGCGGACGCAGGCTGTGCGCCGCCATGATGTTGTCGATCCTGTCGCTCGGTCCCTTGATGCGGTCGTAGAGCGTCTTAAGCTCTCCCGAGGCATCGGGATAAGCGATCGTCCTGATCCAGGTCACGCCTGTTCCCGTGCAATCCGACGCGGCGAATTCGCGCCGTCTTTCGCTAGCACCTAGCGCCGAAGCGTCAAATCAGGCGTCCAGGACCGCACGAAGTCTGGCACCTCCCAGGAAGGCATTGGCCGGCCATAGTAGTACCCCTGGATCTCGTCGCAGGAGCCTGCTCTTAGAATCGCCACCTGCTCCGCCGTCTCGATGCCCTCGGCGACGATCTTCAGTCCGAGGGCGTGCCCGAGCTCCACTACCGCCGAGACGATCGCGCGACTTCCCTCGTCGCCCGCGATGTCGATGACGAAACTGCGGTCGATCTTGACCACGTCGATCGGAAAAAGCCGCAGATGCGTGAGAGAGGCGTATCCCGTTCCAAAGTCGTCGAGCGCGATCTCCACGCCCGCCTCGCGCAGACGCGCAAGCGTCTTCTTGATCGAGTCGTCCTCGCCGAGGATGACCGTCTCGGTGATCTCCAGCCCGAGGACCGAAGCCGGCAGTTTCGCTTCCTGCAGCCGCCCCAAGACATGCGAGGCAAGATCGAAGGAATCGTAGTCGGCAGACGACGTGTTGAGCGCCATCCGGCCAACGTTGAGACCCTGGTCGCGCCAGCCGGAGACGTCGGAGAGCACGCGGTCGAGCTGGCGCGTGAAATACTCCCGCGCGATCCGCGCGTCCTCGAGCGCCGGCAGGAAATCGCCGGGACCGCGCAGTCCGGACGGCGAGTTCCACCGCCCGAGCACCTCGAAGCCGCTGATCTCGCCGGACGCGACGTGCACTTTCGGCTGATAGAACGGCACGAAACGGCCCGAGGCGAGACCGGTCTCGACCTCCGAGCGCAGCGAGACGCGGCGCAGCGTCTCGTCGCGAAGGCTCGGCGAGAACCGCACATAGCTGTTCCGACCCTGGTCCTTGGCCGCGCCGAGAGCGAGCGACGCATTGGTCATCAGCTCGGTCGATCCGCGCCCATCGGTCGGGAACGTCGTCACGCCGACGGAAAGCTCGACCCGCGCATCCTGTCCGAAAACCTTGAGCGGGCGCATCCCGCCGACAAAGGCGCAGGCGCGGTTCGCCGCCTGGTCCTCAGGAACATCTTCAAAAAGAAGCGCGAACTCGTTGTTGCCGATCCGCGCAATGAAATCGTGCGGCGCCGCTTCGCGAAGCCGCCGCGCAAAGGCGCGCAGATAAGCATCGCCGAAATCTGGACCGCGGAGGGTGTTCAGCTCGGTGAAGCGATCGACGTCGAGGAACACCAGCGCGCCGGTCGTCGCCCGCTTGAGCACCGCGTCCGAAAGCCTGACGCCGAGCGCGCGCCGGCTCGGAAGCTCGGTGAGGAGGTCTTCGTCGGGGCTCCCCTGGAAGTCGTTCGCCGCGCCGTAGACCCGACGGATGAAGCCGAAGGACGAACCATCGTCGGCCGCCTTCACCTCTCCGAGAGCTTCGAAATGTCGCTCCGTGCCGTCTTCCAGCACCGTCCGGAAGGCATGAACGAAGGCCTCGGTTCCCGTCGCCCTGCGGATGCGATCCTGCAGGTGCGCCATGATCGGATTTCTGGGCCGCCGCTTGATCGCGCTCACCACCTCGATGCCGAGAAGCCGCCGCGCCTCCGGGTACCAGGTGAACGCGGACGTTGCCGGGTCGAATTCCCAGAACCCGATATTCAGCAGGCGTTCGGCCCGCGCGATCGATTCACGGTCCCGCTTGGCCTGATCTTCCGATTCCTCGCGTGCCTTCGCCCTGACCTTCAACGACAGCGTCTGCACGGTCATCGCGATGGCGACCTCGGCCCACGCGCGCTCGATCGAGCCTTCCTCGGGAGCCTGCGGCAGCCCGGGATAACCGACCGTCACGCGGCCACGCGGCTCGCCGAACGCCTCGATGCGCCTCTCGATGACGGCTTCCGACGGCGAGTAGCGCGGCGACCAATAGGTCAGGCCTTCGAACTCGATGCGGCAGGTTCGTCTGATCTCCGGCCCGCTTGCGCTCACGAGCTCCGTCAGATGATCAAGGCGACCGTCGCTCGCTGCAGCGATCCGCGCGCATTCCGATGCAATCGCCTGTAGTGATTTGACGCTGGGGGCCCCTTCCCAAGGCGTGGCGGGACCGGACGACCGAAACATGGCGAGATCGGGCTCGGCCGTGTCGAGCGGACGCTCTGTAGCATGGGCTAGCATCGGCCGGTTCATTCGTCTTCGCCACTTCTCTTACTTCGACACCGCTCCCTGGGCTCAGCCCCGACTGCTGCCCCGCGCGTCGTTCACGACCACAATTGCCTCAAAGTAAGTAAATGAAGCATGACCCTGGTACCTTGACCTGCGGTTTGGTGAGCCAACCCTGAATGGACCACCATGCGCAGGTTGCAACACCGAGCGGCGGCGCTTTGATCTAGGTCACGGTTTCAGTCCTTAGGTTAGGCGAAGTTGCCCTTGTTCCGGCGCTGTTCGCGGCCGGAGCAGCGTCGCCGATGGCGGCGGAAGGCGCGTCCGCCGGGACTTGCAGCGGCACTGTTCTCCTGCTCGGCGCGCTCCTCGGGGGAGACGATTTTCCAGGATGGCGAAGATGCCGACAGCCCGCGACATGACCCCGACGGTCGACCTGACCCGCCACATGGGCGTCGGGCCGGCCAGGCAGCGGCGGCCGATCTATGTAGACATGCTCCCGCCCTGCAACGCCGCCTGCCCGGCCGGCGAGAACATCCAGGCGTGGCTCGCGCTCGCCGAGGCCGGCAAGTTCCGCGCCGCCTGGGAGAAGCTCATCGAAGAGAATCCCATGCCAGCCGTGCACGGCCGCGTCTGCTATCACCCCTGCGAAACCTCCTGTAACCGTCGCGAGCTCGACCAATCGGTTGGCATTCATGCCGTCGAGCGCTTCCTCGGCGACATGGCGGCGCGCGAAGGTTGGGAAAGCCCGAAGCCCGCGGCGCCCAGCGGCAAGCGCGTGCAGATCGTCGGCGCAGGACCGAGCGGTCTTTCCGCCGCGTGGCACCTCGCCCGCCTCGGCCACGCGGTCGAGATCCGCGATGCTGGGCCGCTTCCCGGCGGCATGTTGCATTTCGGCATTCCCGCCTACCGCCTGCCGCGCGAGGATCTGATGAAGGAAGTCAGGCGGATCGAGGCGATGGGCGTGAAGATCACGCTCAACCACCGCGTCGAGGATGTTCTCGCCGAGCAGGAGGAAGGCGGCTTCGACGCCGTCTTCATCGCCATCGGGGCGCACGTGTCGAAGCATGTCGACATCCCGGCGCGCGACGCGGTGAAGGTGCTCGACGCGGTGAAGCTGCTCCACGACGTGGAGACCGGTGAGGCGCCACTGCTCGGCCGTCGCGTGCTTGTCTATGGCGGTGGCAACACCGCGATGGACGCGGCGCGCACCGCCCGCCGGCTCGGCGCGGAGGAAGCGATGATCGTCTATCGCCGCGACCGCGCACACATGCCGGCGCACGAGTTCGAGGCCGACGAGGCTTTGGCCGAAGGCGTGAAGATCAAGTGGCTGACCTCGATCAAAGAGATTGCCGGCGGCGACTTCACCGTGGAGCGGATGGAGATCGGCGAAGACGGCCGCGCCAAGCCGACCGGCGAGTTCGAGACGCTGAAGGCCGATGCCGTCGTGCTCGCGCTTGGGCAGGTCGCGGATTCCGGCTTCCTCCACGCCGTTCCCGAGGTCGAATTCAAGGATGACGGCACGGTCATCGTCGGCCCCGACATGATGACCGGCCGGCCCGGCATCTTCGCCGGCGGCGACATGGTGCCGACCGAGCGTTCCGTCACCGTCGCCACCGGGCACGGCAAGAAGGCGGCCCGCCACATCGACGCCTGGCTCCGCGGCGCAAGCAACGAGCGGCCGGAAAAGCACCCAATCGTCGATTTCGCCGGGCTCAACCTGCCGATCTACTCCGACGCGGTGCCGTCGGCCGAACGACACCTGCCTGTGGAGCAGCGCGGCGCCGGGTTCGAGGAGATCGTCAGAGGTCTGAGCGAGGCGGAGGCGCTGCACGAGGCGCGGCGCTGCCTTTCCTGCGGCAATTGCTTCGAATGCGACAACTGCTTCGCCGCCTGTCCGGAGGATGCCATCGAGAAGCTCGGGCCAGGCCGCCGTTATCGCATCGACTACGCGCTGTGCACCGGCTGCGCGGTCTGCGTCGAGCAGTGCCCTTGTCACGCCATGGAGATGATCGCCGAGCCGGCCTGAGGCGGCGGGCATCCAGGGAGAGAGGTCTGCGATGGGCACAATTACCACGATGGACGGCAATACCGCCGTCGCCCACGTCGCCTATCGGGTGAACGAGGTGTGCGCCATCTACCCGATCACCCCCTCCTCCACGATGGCGGAGCTCGCCGACCAGTGGACGGCCGAAGGCGTCAAGAACATCTGGGGCAACCTGCCCGTCGTGCAGGAGATGCAAAGCGAAGGCGGCGCTGCCGGCGCGGTGCACGGCTCGCTGCAATCGGGCGCGATGACGACCACCTTCACCGCGTCGCAGGGGCTCTTACTGATGATCCCCAACATGTTCAAGATCGCCGGCGAACTGACCGCGTCGGTCTTCCATGTCGCCGCGCGCTCCGTCGCCACCTCGGCGCTGTCGATCTTCGGCGAGCATTCCGACGTGATGGCAACGCGCGCGAGCGGATTCGCCATGCTCGCCTCCGGCAGCGTGCAGGAAGCCCACGACACGGCGTTGATCGCGCAGGCCGCAACTTTGAAGGCCCGGGTGCCCTTCGTGCACTTCTTCGACGGCTTCCGCACCTCGCACGAGCTGAACACGTTCGAGCTGCTCGACGACGAGGACATCCGCGCCATGATCGACGACGATCTCGTGCGCGCCCACCGCGCCCGCGCGCTCGACCCCGAGCATCCCTTCGTGCGCGGCACCGCGCACAACCCCGACACGTTTTTCCAGACGCGCGAGGCGGTGAACCCGTACTACACCGCGACGCCGGGGATCGTACTCGAGGCCATGGAGCGCTTCGAGAAGATCGTCGGACGACGCTACCGCCCGTTCGAATACGAAGGCGCGGCGGACGCCGAGCGCGTTCTGGTCCTGATGGGCTCGGGCGCCGAGACGGCGCGCGAGACGGTGAAGGCTCTTGCCGCCGAGGGGGAAAAGGTCGGCGTCGTAACGGTGCGGCTCTACCGGCCCTTCTCGCGCGAGTACCTTCTTACTGCGCTGCCGGAAAGCGTCGCTGCGATTGCCGTGCTCGACCGCACCAAGGAGCCCGGCGCCCCCGGCGAGCCGCTCTATCTCGACGTCGTGGCGGCGCTCGCGGAGGCGGCGGCGCGCGGCGAGCGGCCGTTCATGCCGCGCGTGGTGGGCGGCCGTTATGGCCTCTCCTCCAAGGATTTCACGCCGGCGATGGCGAAGGCCGTGCTCGATGGGCTGAAGCGCAGCGACGGCAGCAACGCGATCGGGCTTCAGAATGGCTTCACCGTCGGCATCAACGACGACGTGAGCCACACCAGCATCGCCGTCGACCGCGGCTTCTCCGTCGAGCCGAACTCGGTGACGCGCGCCGTCTTCTACGGCCTCGGCGCTGACGGCACGGTCGGCGCCAACAAGAACAGCGTGAAGATCATCGCCGAGGACGCGAAGCGCTTCGCGCAGGGCTACTTCGTCTACGATTCGCACAAGTCCGGTGCGCAGACCGTCTCGCACCTCCGCTTCGGTCCCGAGCCGATCAAGGCGCCCTATCTGATCGAGCAGGCCGGCTTCGTCGCCTGCCACCAGTTCGCGTTCCTGGCGCGGCAGGACGTGCTGGCGCTGGCGGCGCCCGGCGGCGTCTTCCTCTTGAACAGCCCTTACGGGCCGGACGAGGTCTTCGATCATCTGCCGCTCTCGGTGCAGCGGCAGATCATAGACAAGAAGCTGCGCTTCTACGTGATCGACGCGTCGAAGGTCGCGCGCGACGTCGGTCTCGGTGTGCGCACCAACACGGTGCTTCAGACCTGCTTCTTCGCCATCTCCGGCGTGCTGCCGCGCGAAGCCGCGATCGATCACATCAAGCAGTCGATCAAGAAGACCTACGGCCGCAAGGGCGAGGCGGTGGTGCGCAAGAACTTCGCCGCCGTCGACGGAACGCTTGCGCGGCTCGCCGAGGTGAAGGTGCCGTCGTCGGCGACGGCAAGAACGGACCGCCCGCCGGTGGTTCCGGAGGCGGCGCCCGATTTCGTCAAACGCGTCACCGCGCCGATGCTGACCGGCCACGGCGATGAGATCCCCGTGAGCCTCGTCCCGGCCGACGGAACGTTCCCGTCGGGAACGAGCGCCTTTGAGAAGCGCAACGTTTCCGACATCGTGCCGGTCTGGCGCGAGGACCTTTGCATCCAATGCGGCCAGTGCAGCTTCGTCTGCCCGCATTCGGTGATCCGCTCGCGCTACTATCACGAGGACGCGCTCGCCGGCGCCCCGGAGACGTTCAAGTCGGCGCCGGTCAACGCGCGCGGCTACCCGGAGGCGCGCTTCACGCTGCAATTCTATGTCGAGGATTGCACCGGCTGCGCGCTCTGCATCGAGGCCTGCCCGGCGGTCAGCCCGCGCGAGCCGGGAGTGAAAGCGATCAACCTCGCCGACAAGGCGTCGCTCGTTAAGAGCGAGCGCAAGAACATCGCCTTCTTCGAGAAGCTGCCGGTCAACGACCGCGCCCGCGTCGACTTCGCCAATGTGCGCGGCGTGCAGTTCCTCGAGCCGCTTTTCGAGTTCTCCGGCGCCTGCGCGGGCTGCGGCGAGACGCCCTACGTCAAGCTGCTGTCGCAGCTCTTCGGCGACCGCGCGATGGTCGCCAACGCCACGGGCTGCTCGTCGATCTACGGCGGCAATTTGCCGGTCACGCCGTGGGCCAAGGACCGCGAGGGGCGCGGTCCGGCCTGGTCGAATTCCCTCTTCGAGGACAACGCCGAATTCGGCCTCGGCTTCCGGCTTGCCGCCGACAAGCACCTCGATCTGGCGCGCTCGCTCCTTGAAAAGCTCGCGCCGGATGTCGGCGTGAAGCTCACCGACGACATCCTCTTCGCGCCGCAGATCCAGGAATCGGAGATCCGCGCCCAGCGCGAGCGTGTGGCGTTGCTGAAGACGAAGCTTCTGAAGCTCGACAGCGAGGACGCGCGCGACCTTCTCTCCGTCGTCGATCATCTCGTCCGCCGCTCCATCTGGATCGTCGGCGGCGACGGCTGGGCCTATGACATCGGCTATGGCGGGCTCGACCACGTGCTCGCGAGCGGCCGCGACGTAAACATCCTCGTGCTCGACACCGAAGTCTATTCCAACACTGGCGGGCAGTCGTCGAAGGCGACGCCGCTCGGCGCAGTGGCGAAGTTCGCCGCCTCCGGCAAGCGCGTCAATCGCAAGGACCTGGCGCTCCAGGCGATCGCCTACGGCAACGTCTATGTCGCGCAGGTGGCGATGGGCGCCAATCCGCAGCAGACCCTCGACGCCTTCCGCGAGGCGGAGGCCTATCCCGGCACCTCAATCATCCTCGCCTACAGCCACTGCATCGCGCACGGCATCGACATGCGCTTCGGCATGAGGCAGCAGGACTTGGCGGTGGCGAGCGGCTACTGGCCGCTTCTGCGCTACAATCCGGCCATGCGGGCGATCGGCGAGAACCCCTTCCGTCTCGATTCGCCGCGCCCGACCATCCCGCTCAAGAGCTATGCCTATAACGAGATCCGCTATTCGTCGCTTGCCGCGACTCGTCCGGAAGAAGCCGCGGACCTGCTCGCGCAGGCGCAGCGGGCGGTTGCGGCGAAATATCTGCAATACGAGGATCTGGCCGCGCTCGACGGCAGCCACTTCCGCCAGGACGCGCCCGCCGCGGGGAGGACGTGATGGACCTTTCGACGCGCTATATGGGGCTTCAACTCACGAACCCGCTCGTCGCCTCCGCCTCGCCGCTCAACACCGACATCGGCAATGTGCGGCGGTTGGAGGACGCAGGCGCGGCCGCGATCGTGCTCCCCTCGCTTTTCGAGGAGCAGATCGCTGAGGAAGCTGCCCGCCAAGAGCATCTGACATCGGTCGTCGAAGAGAGCTTCGCGGAAGCGCTGAGCTATTTCCCCGAATCCGCCGAGTATCGCGTCGGTCCGGAGCAATATCTCGACCTCGTCGCCCGCGCCGGTGAGGCGGTCGATATCCCGGTCATCGGAAGCCTCAACGGTACCACCAGCGAGGGCTGGATTTCCTACGCGCGCCTGATCGAGGAAGCAGGCGCCAAGGGACTCGAGCTCAACATCTATTTCATCCCAGCCGACATCGCGATGAGCGGCCGCGAAGTCGAGAAGCGTTACATCGAGATCGTCAAGGCCGTGCGCGCCACGGTGAAGATTCCGGTGGCGGTGAAGCTCAGCCCCTATTTCAGCTCGATCGGCCACATGGCGAAGGCGGTGGAGAAAGCAGGCGCAAACGCGCTGGTGCTTTTCAACCGTTTCTACCAGCCCGACCTTGACCTCGCGATGCTCAAGGTGCTGCCCGACCTGAAGCTCTCCTCGCCCGACGAGATACGGCTGCCGCTCCTTTGGCTCGCCGTGCTGTCGGGTCGCATGAAGGCGTCGCTTGCCGCAACGACCGGCGTCGCCACTGCCGACGAGGTACTGAAATACCTGCTCGCCGGCGCGGACGTCGTGATGTCCACCTCCGCACTGCTCCGTCACGGCGTCGGTTACATGGCGACGCTCCTCTCCGGGCTCGAAGCGTGGTTGGAAGTGCGGGAGTTCCGCTCGATCGACGAGGTGCGCGGACTGATGAGCCAACAGCGGGTCGAGAATCCGCAGGCTTTCGAGCGCGCCAACTACATCCGGATTCTGCAGGGTTACGAGACCACCCATGCGTAACGCGACAACGCGCGCCGCCTGGCCGGCTTACAATTCCGCGGCGCTCGCCAGACTTTGCTCTGACGGTCTTGCAGGGAGCGCTCAAGCACATCAAGGTGCCCGGGCCCGCTCCTCGCTTGGCCGGGCGCCGAGAGACGCGGCACAAAACCGAGATACGGCGCGATGCAGGCAGACCAACCCGTCATATTGACCGTCGACGGGCTTGCCGCCCTCCTGGATACGCTGAAGGACCGCGGCCATCGGGTTCTCGGTCCGACGCTGCGCGATCAGGCGGTTGTCTACGACGACATCGACTCGGTCGCCGACCTGCCGATGGGCTGGACCGATGAGCAGGACGGCGGTCGCTACCGGGTCGCGAAGCGCGACGACGAGGCGCTCTTCGGCTACGCGGTCGGGCTGCATTCCTGGAAGAAATTCCTGCATCCGCCGATCCAGAAGCTGTGGAGCGCCACGCGCGACGGTGCGGATGTGCGCGTTAAGGCGCCGGCGGACCAGGACGCGCGTTTCGCCTTCATCGGCGTGCGCTCCTGCGAGATAGCCGCGATCGAGATCCAAGACCGCGTGCTGATCGGCGACGCTTACGTCGATTCCCATTACAAAGCGCGGCGCGAGGGGAACTTCATCGTCGCCGTCAATTGCGGCACGGCTGGCGGCACCTGCTTCTGCGCTTCGATGGAGACCGGCCCGAAGGCGAAGGCCGGCTTCGACCTCGCGCTCACGGAGCTTCTCGGCGATGACCACCTCTTCCTCGCCGAGACCGGCTCTGATGCGGGCCGCGAGGTTCTCGCCAGGCTTCCGCATCGCGCTGCAACCGATGAGGAGGTCGCCGACGCCGAGCGCGTCGTGGCGCGGACCGCTCAAAGCATGGGCCGCGAGATGCGCTCCGACGATCTGCACGACCTGCTGATGCGCAACCTGGAGCATCCACGCTGGGCGGATGTCGCCGAGCGCTGCCTCTCCTGCGCCAACTGCACGATGGTCTGCCCGACCTGCTTCTGCACCTCGGTGGAGGATTCGAGCGATCTCGCGGGGATCGAGTCGTCGCGCCAGCGGCGCTGGGACTCCTGCTTCACCATGGATTTCTCCTTCATCCACGGCGGCAGCGTGCGTTCGAGCACGAAGTCGCGCTACCGCCAATGGATGACCCACAAGCTCGCCACCTGGATCGACCAGTTCGGCTCGTCGGGCTGCGTCGGCTGCGGCCGCTGCATCACTTGGTGCCCGGTCGGCATCGACATCACCGAAGAGGTGCGCGCCATCCGGGATAGCGAGCCGCGCCGAGGGAGTTAAGAGATGGAAACGAAGAGCCTTGAGCGCATCATCCGTGAGCACCCGTTCTTCTCTGGCCTCGACGAGGCGTTCATTCAGCTCGTTTGTGGCTGCGCCAAGAACGTCCGCTACGAGGCAGGACAGTATCTCTTTCACGAGGGCGGCGCGGCCGATCAGCTCTTCCTTGTCCGCCACGGACGCGTGGCGCTCGAAGTGGACGCGCCGGGGCGTGGCGCGCTGACGTTCCAGACCTTGTCCGAAGGCGAGATCGTCGGACTCTCCGCGCTCATCCCGCCCTACCGCTGGACCTCCGACGCGCGCGCGATCGATCTCGTCCGTGCTCTTTCGATGGACGCTACCTGCCTGCGCGACAAATGCGAAGCCGATCACAATCTCGGCTACGAGGTGATGAAGCGCTTCGTGCCGGTGCTCGT
>Ga0315553_10000236_pt1 | contig 50727 bp, 49 predicted proteins | sample SalMarSW160140MG_FD_203099 | JGI IMG/M metagenome (GOLD analysis project Ga0315553, IMG submission 203099) | Salt marsh sediment microbial communities from the Plum Island Ecosystem LTER, Massachusetts, United States - Salt Marsh Sediment SW1601-40 ...
CGGAGACCGGTGACCGCTATCTCGACTTCTCGAGTGGCATCGCCGTCACCGCGCTCGGCCACGCGCATCCGCATCTTATCGAGGCGCTCGCCGGCCAGGCGAAGAAGGTTTGGCACGTCTCCAACCTCCATCACATCGCCGAGCAGGAGCGGCTCGGTGAGCGGCTGTGCGACGCCACCTTTGCCGACCGTGTGTTCTTCGCCAACTCGGGCGCCGAGGCCGTCGAGGCCGCCATCAAGGCTGCACGGCGCTACCACTTCAAGAACGATGCGCCCGAGCGCTACCGGCTCATAACCTTCGAAGGCGCCTTTCACGGCCGCACGCTGGCCACTATCGCCGCAGGCGGCCAGGCCAAGCATTTGGAAGGCTTCGGGCCGCCGGTCGACGGCTTCGATCAGGTCTCGGGCTTCGACATCGAGGCTGTCGAGGCGGCCATCGGTGAGGAGACCGCCGGCGTCCTGCTCGAGCCGATCATGGGCGAGGGCGGCATGCGCGAGGTGCCGTATCGCTTCCTACAGGACTTGCGCGCGCTGTGCGACGACAAGGGCATCCTGCTCGTGCTCGACGAGGTGCAGACCGGCGTCGGCCGCACCGGGCGCTTCTACGCCCACGAGTGGGCGGGCGTCACGCCAGACATCATGGCCTCCGCCAAGGGGCTCGGCGGCGGGTTTCCCGTCGGTGCCTGCCTCACCACCGAGGCTGTGGGCCAAGCCATGACGCCAGGCAGCCACGGCTCGACCTTCGGCGGCAACCCCCTCGCCATGGCCGTCGGCAATGCCGTGCTCGATGTCGTTTTGGAACCGGGCTTTCTCGAACGTGTCGCGCAAATGGGGCTAAGGTTGAAGCAGCGGCTCGCCGGTCTCGCCGACGAGCATGGCGACGTCATCGCCGAGGTTCGCGGGCAGGGCCTGATGATCGGACTGAAGTGCAAGGTCGAGAATTTGCAGTTGCTCGGAGCCTTGCGGGATCGGGGCATGCTGACCGTCCAGGCCGGCGACAATGTCGTGCGCTTGCTGCCGCCGCTCATCATCGGCGAGGACGAGATCGACCTCGCCTGCACCACGATTGATGCCGCCTGCGCCGCGCTGAAATCCGCCCGCAAGTAGACCCAAGTCGCCCTTCCGAGACCCCGTCGCCAACATGCCACCCTCGCCGAAGCATTTTCTCGATCTCGACGCGCTGAATGTGAGCACCTTGCGCGCCATCATCGACACCGCTGCCGCCATGAAGAGATCGGGCAAGGTGCCAAAGGCGCTCGCCGTGCCGCAGGGCGCGGTGCTCGCCATGATCTTCGAGAAGCCGTCCACGCGCACGCGGGTCTCCTTCGAGGTCGCCATCCACCAGCTTGGCGGCACGGCGATCGTGCTCAGCCCGGAAGACATGCAACTTGGCCGCGGCGAGACCGTGGCCGACACGGCTCGTGTCCTGTCGCGCTACGTAGATGCCATCATGTTGCGCACGGGCCCGCATGCGACGCTCGTAGAGTTCGCCGACAACGCCGCGATTCCCGTGATCAACGGCCTCACCACGCGCTCCCATCCGTGTCAGGTCATGGCCGACGTCATGACCTTCGAGGAGTTGAAGGGGCCGATCAAAGGCCGCACGATCGCTTGGATCGGCGATGCCAACAATGTCGCCACATCTTGGGTGCACGCTGCGGCACGCTTCGGCTTCTCCTTGCGGATCGCAGCGCCTGCCGATTTCGCACCGTCCTCGGATCTGTTGGCCTGGGCGGAGGGCCAAGGGGCCGATGTCGTAGTGAGTGAGGACGCACTTTCGGCCGCGCGCGGCGCGGACTGCGTCGTCACCGACGTGTGGGTGTCCATGGGCGATAACGACGAGACCAAGCGGAAAGCCGCACTCAGGCCGTTCCAGGTCGACGAGGCCCTGATGGGCGCGGCCAAGGGGGACGCGATTTTCATGCATTGCCTGCCGGCCCATCGTGGCGACGAGGTGACGGCCGCGGTGATCGACGGCCGGCAATCCGCCGTTTGGGACGAGGCCGAGAACCGGCTCCATGTGCAGAAGGCGATCCTCGCCTGGTGTCTCGGCAACGGCCGGCTCGGAGCGAAGCGCGCCGCCGCCAAGCGCCCCGCGGCGCGGCGCGGCAAGCCCACAGCGCGCGGCGCCAAAGCACGCGACGCCAAGAGGCGTAGCGCCAAGACCGGGCCCAAACCGCGTAAACCCAAGGTTCGCGGGGCCAAGCGGTGAGCGAGCAAACCTCCGAAGGCCGCGTCGAGCTCGCGATCCCCAAGGACGACCTGATCCTGCCGTTTCAAGCGGAGCAGGCCGACGTTCTCGGCCGCCTGGTCAAGCTCGGCCCGACCGTCGACACCATCCTGTCCCGCCACGCCTACCCGGAGCCCGTGTCGCGGCTTCTGGGCGAGGCGGTGGCGCTCACGGCGATGCTCGGCGCTTCCCTCAAAACCGAAGGCAAGCTGATCCTGCAAGCCACCACCGACGGACCGGTGGACCTGCTCGTCGCCGACTATCAGATGCCAGGCGAGCTCCGCGGCTATGCCCGCTTCGACGCCGACCGGGTGGCGGATCTGGAGGGCGAGGACGCCACCGCGCTCCTTGGCGAGGGCCATCTCGCCATGACCATCGACCGCGGCGTCGATACCGAAAGTTATCAGGGGGTCGTGCCGCTCGAGGGCGAGAGCCTGACGGAAGCCGCCGACACCTATTTCCGCCAGTCGGAGCAGCTTCCCACCTTCATTCGCCTCGCCGTGGCGCGCCATTACCGCGTGGGGCTCACGGGCGAGGGGGCCTGGGCCTGGCGCGCCGGCGGGCTTCTGGTGCAGAAGCTCACTCGCGAAGGCGGCGTCTCGAGCCTGAAGGAGTTCGAGGAGGACTGGACGCGGGCGAAGACGCTTGCCGAGACGGTCGAGGATCACGAGCTGCTCGATCCCATGCTGCCACCCGACCGGTTGCTCTATCGCCTGTTCCATGAGGAGCAGGTGCGCGTCTACCGCGCCATTCCGCTCGAAACCTATTGCAGTTGCTCGCGCGAGCGCGTGGAGGAACTGCTCGCCCGCTTCTCGCCCGAGGATCTGGCCGACATGGTCGTTGACGGCGAGGTCTGGGTGAATTGCGAGTTCTGCAACGCCCGCTACCACTTCGACCCGTCGGAGTTCGACATCGAGTAGGCGTCACGCGCGCAAGCGGTCCGTCAGGTCGCCGAGGAATTTCAAACACGCTTCGAGCTGCGCGATTGACACGAACTCGTCCGCCGCATGCGCTTGGGCGATGTCGCCGGGGCCGCAGATCACCGCCGGACAGCCGGCCTGCTCGAACAGACCCGCTTCCGTCGCATAGGACACTGTGCCCGTGCGGTTGGCGCCGGTGAGCGCCACGGCCAGAGCCACCGCGTCGGACTGAGGCGCCGCCGTGAAAGCCGGCACCGATGTCTGGCCTTCCGTCTCGATCGATGCCGCCTTCGCCACCTTGCGCATCTTCGGCAACAGAGCCGTCTCGGCGAAGGCCGACAGCGCGCGGGGGGCCTCGTCGGCCGGCGCGCTCGGCAGGCTCCGCACCTGCCAGCGGAACGTGCAGGTCTTGGGCACGATGTTCGGTGCCGTGCCGCCGTCGATGACGCCGACGCTCACCGTGGAGTAGGGCGGCTCGAAGCGCGGGTCGTTCTCCATCGTTGCAATCGTCTCGGCGATGCGGTCGAGCGCGCCGATCAGTTCGGCCGCGCACGAGATGGCATTGACGCCCAGCGCAGGCAGACTCGAATGCGCCTCCTTGCCGGTCACGGTCGTGGCGTAGACGTCGATGCGCTTGTGCGCATCGATCACCTGCATGCTGGTCGGCTCGCCGACGATCACCGCGCGCGGCCGCGGCAGATCCTGTCCGAGCCGTTCAAGCAGCGGCCGCACCCCGGCGCAGCCCACCTCCTCGTCATAGGAAACGATGATGTGGATCGGCTCTTTCAGTCTGTGCGCCTTGAACAACGGCACGGATGCCAGCACGCATGCGATGAAGCCTTTCATGTCGCATGTGCCGCGCCCGTAGAGCTTGGCGTCGCGCATCGTGAGCGTGAACGGGTCGCTCGTCCAAGTCTGGCCTTCGACCGGCACGCAGTCGCTATGACCGGAAAGCCCGATACCGCCTTTGCCGTCGCCGATCGTGGCGTAGAGGCTCGCCTTTTGCCCGTCCGCGGACGGCACGAGCGTCGAGGCGACGCCGTGACCGTCGAGATAATCCTGGACGAACGCGATCAGATCGAGATTCGACTTCGCGCTCGTGGTGTCGAAGCCCACGAGCGTGGCGAGCAGGTCTTGCACGTCGGAAAGGGAAGCCAAGAGGAAACTCCAGGGTCTCGCGCGAGCGATAGGCTTGGTCGCGGACTAGACCGCTCGACCAAAGCGCTCGGCTGACCGTTCTCTCGCCCGCATTGCTTCGACCTCGCGGTCGCGCGGTGGCGCATTGGTCACAAGCGAATCGATCAGCTCGCGGGCCGCTGCGGCCACCTTGTCCACCGCCCGGTCGAAGGCGGATTCGTTGGCCTTGGATGGCCGTGTAGAGCCGCTCAACTTTCTGACGAATTGCAGCGCGGATGCGCGAATTTCGTCATCCGTGGCGGGTGGCTCGAAGTTGTGCAGCGTCTTGATGTTCCGGCACATTGGTCGCTCCCACTCAAGCAAAGCGCAGGGTCGAAAAAAGGTGGCACAGGGTCATGCGGCCCGCAAGGCGCCCCTTGTCCCCTAACGTGTCGCCATAAGGGCCTGGTCGAGATCGGCCTCCAGGTCGCCGACATCCTCGAGCCCAATCGACAGCCGGACGGTGTTGTCGAAGATGCCGAGCTCCGCGCGCGCTTCCGGCGCGAGCCGCTGATGCGTGGTCGTCGCCGGATGCGTGGCGAGGCTTTTCGCATCGCCGAGATTGTTGCTGATCCTGAAGACGTCGAGCGCGTTCAAGAAGCGGAACGCCTCTTTCTTGTCGCCCTTGACCTCAAGCGCGACCATCGGCCCGCCGCCCGTCATCTGCCGCGTGGCGAGCGCATGTTGCGGGTGATCGGAACGGCCGGGATAGTAGACCCGCGCGACTTCGGAGCGTTGGCCGAGGAAATCGGCGATCTTCGCCGCCGACTCGTTGTGCCGTGCCACGCGCAAGGGCAGCGTTTCGAGACCTTTGAGCATCACCCAGGCGTTGAACGGGCTCAGCGATGGCCCGGTATGCTTCAGGAAGTTGTGCAGCTTCTCCTCGATGAACTCTTTGCTGCCGAGCACCACGCCGCCGAGGCAGCGGCCCTGGCCGTCGATATGCTTGGTCGCCGAGTAGACGACGATGTCAGCGCCGAGCTTCATCGGCCGCTGGCCGAGCGGCGTGGCGAACACGTTGTCCACGACCGTGAGCGCGCCGCACCGTTTGGCGATCTTCGCCACGCCTTCGATGTCCACCAGCTCCAGCACGGGATTGGTCGGGCTCTCGAAGAAGAAGGCGCGCGTGTCGGGCGTGACCGCTGCCTCCCATGCCTTAAGGTCGCGCCCGTCGACCAAGGTCGAGGTGATGCCGTAGCGCGGCAGCAGATCCTCCACGATATAGAGGCAGCTGCCGAACAGCGCGCGGCCCGAGACTACATGGTCGCCCGCCTTCAGATGGCTGAGGAGCGAAGCCGCCACCGCGGCCATGCCGCTCGCCGTGCCGCGCGCGGCTTCGGCGCCTTCGAGCGCGCACATGCGGGCCTCGAACATGGAGACGGTCGGGTTGGCGTAGCGGCTATAGACATAGCCGTCCTCGTCGCCCTTGAACCGGGCTTCCGCCTGCTCGGCGCTCTCATAGACGTAGCCCGAGTTGAGGAAGATCGCTTCCGACGTCTCGCCGAACGGGCTCCGAAGCGTTCCCTCATGCACGAGCTGCGTGGCGGGGGCCCACGCGGCGCGGCGCGCCTTTCGGTCTTTTGCGGCCATGGCCAAGTTACTCCTTCAAACCGCTCGCATGGCCGGCCGCATAAAAAAACCCGAACTTTGGCTGCCGCCAAAAGCCGGGATAATCGTGTCCGCGGCCTTTTAGCGACTTGTTTTACGTGGCTGCAAGCCGGCCGGCCAAATCACCACGGAGGCTGATTAATGTCCCCCGGACGCGCTGCCGTCAACCCACCAAAAGGGTTAGACGCCCTGGGGAAGCTTGACGCCGAGGCGTTCGGCCACGCGCCGGGCGGTCTTCTCCCGCCGGGCCATGATCTCGGCGGCGGCATTTCGCACGGCGGCGGTCACCTCTGGCGGCGCGGTGTCCGGTGAGCCGGCCTCAAACGGGGGCTCGGGCGCATATTGCATATAGAGCTGGATGGTCTCGGCGGCCTTGTCTCCCCGCAGCATCGCGGCGACCTTGAGCGCTCCGTCGATCCCGGCCGTGACGCCGGCCGCGCACACCAGAGTGCCGTCCACGACGACGCGCTCCTCGACCGGAATGGCGCCGAAATAGGGGAGAAGGTGCAGCGCTGCCCAGTAGGTCGTGGCCCTGCGCCCCTTGAGCAGCCCCGCCGCGCCGCAGATCAGCGCGCCGGTGCAGACCGAGAAGATGATCTTGGCACCCGCCGCTTGGCACTTGACCCAGTCCAGGACCTCCTCGTCGTCCATGCACGCTTCCTGGCCGGGGCCGCCGGGGACGTGCAGCACGTCGAGTTGCGGCGCATCGGCCAGCGTCGCGTCGGGCGCGAGCCGCAAGCCCTTCACATCCCGCACGGGCGCGGCTGATTTGCCGTAGATACGGTAGGTGGCGTTCGGGATGCGGGACAACACTTCGAACGGACCGGTGAGGTCGATCTGATCGAGCCCGTCGAACAGAAGCGAGCCGATCTGCAGGGGCTGGTTTTCCGGGATCATGGGGGCCGCTTTTCGGGGGATACTGGCTGGGTTTCGGGCCCGTGACCCCTTGTGAATCCGGGGGAGAAGGCCGAGCTTAGGGTGACCGAAGCCCCGGCAAATGCCAAGACCATCGTCCATGGAGCCCAACCGCGACCAGCTGTTCGAGACCTTGCCCGAGGATCCGCCGGCCGTGCCGGGGGAGGCGAGGAGAAGTGCGCTTGGCCGCACGGGCATTCTGCCGAGCCAAGCCATCCGCGCGCTGATCGCCGCGGGCGAGATCGCTGGTGCACCCGCGATCGAGGATGGGCAGATCCAGCCTGCGAGCCTCGACCTCCGCCTCGGCAAGGTCGCCTATCGCATCCGCGCGAGCTTCCTGCCCGGCGTCAAGGCGACGGTGCGCGACAAGCTTGCGGGCGTCACCTTCCACGAGATCGACCTCACCAAGGGCGCGGTGCTCGAAGCCGGCTGCGTCTACCTCGTGCCCCTGATCGAGCATTTGAAGCTGCGTTCCACCATCGCCGGCTTCGCCAATCCAAAAAGCTCAACCGGCCGGCTCGACGTGTTCACTCGTCTCATCGCCGACTATCAGGAGAGCTTCGATAGCGTGGCCGAAGGCTATGCCGGTCCGCTCTTCGCCGAGATTTGCCCCCGCACCTTCTCGATCAAAGTGCGTTACGGCTCGCGCCTCAACCAGATCCGCTTCCGTCGCCGCGTCAGCCAGCAGATCGATGCCGAGCCGCCCGGCCGCGTCGGCGACCGGCGCTTACGCGCGATCCATTCAGACGTGGGCTTAGTCGAGGGCGAGGCCGCCATCCGCGAGGGGCTTAACCTCCGCATCAGCCTGGCGCCGATCGAGCCCGACGGCCTCGTCGGCTATCGCGCCCGCCGCTATGCGGGCGTCGTCGACGTCGATCAGGTCGGCGCGTACGACGTCAATCAGTTCTGGGAGGCGATCCGTCTCGGCGGCGATCGCCGCCTCGTGCTCGACCCGCACGAGTTCTACATCCTCGCCTCGAAGGAGAGCGTGTCGGTGCCGCCCGAATATGTGGCGGAAATGGCGCCGTTCGATCCTCTGATCGGCGAGTACCGCGTGCACTATGCCGGCTTCTTCGATCCTGGCTTCGGCTACGCGGAAGGCAGGGCGCCCGGCGCCAAAGCGGTGCTCGAGGTGCGCAGCCTCGACATCCCCTTCATCGTCGAGGACGGCCAGATCGTCGGCCGGCTGGTCTACGACAAGCTCACGGATATCCCCGAGACCCTTTACGGCCAGGGCATCGGCTCGCATTATCAGGCCCAACGGCTCAAGCTGTCCAAGCACTTCCGCCAGGAGTGACTCGTCACGAGTGACCCGCAGGGGAGCGGGGGGCGGCCAATAATCAGATAAATGACGGGGGGAACTAGATGCAGGCGATTTCATCCGCCGTGACTTGGCTGGACGACCTCGTGTGGGGCGTCCCCATGCTGGTGCTGCTGCTCGGCGTCGGCATCTATCTGACGCTCGGCTTGCGTTTTCGGACGATCAGGGACCTGCCTTTCGCCTTCTGGATGCTGTGGCGCGGCCGCGTCGCCGAGGGCAAAGGCGAAATCACTCCGTTTAACGCGCTGATGACGGCGCTCGCCGCAACCATCGGCACCGGCAATATCGCGGGAGTCGCCACGGCCATCTTCATCGGCGGACCGGGCGCGGTGTTCTGGATGTGGATGACCGCGCTGGTCGGCATGGCTACGAAATTCGCCGAGGCGGTGTTGGCCGTACGCTACCGCGAGGTGGACGAGCGCGGCAACTATGTCGGCGGCCCGATGTATTACATCAAGAATGGGCTCGGGAATCGGTGGGCATGGCTCGGGACGTGCTTCGCGCTGTTTGCCGGCTTTGCGGGCTTCGGCATCGGCAACATGGTGCAGGCGAACTCCGTGGCCGACGCCCTCGAAGCCGCCTTCGGTCTGCCGTTTTGGACGACTGGCGTCGCGCTCGCCATCCTCGTCGGGCTCGTGCTCGTCGGCGGCATCCGGCGCATTGCCGCGGTCGCCGGCGCCCTCGTGCCGGTTATGGCCATCGGCTATGTACTCGCAGGCTCCGTGGTCATCGCGCTGAACATCGGGGCGGTCCCCGAGGCCTTCCGGCTGATCTTCGCGCACGCCTTCACGCCGATCGCCGCGACCGGCGGCTTCGCCGGCGCGGTCGTCTGGGCCGCCATACGCTTCGGCGTGGCGCGCGGCATCTTCTCCAACGAGGCGGGTCTCGGCTCCGCCCCGATCGCTCATGCCGCCGCAGAGTGCAAAGGTCCTGTCAGCCAAGGCCTCGTCGCCATGCTCGGCACGTTCATCGACACCATCGTCGTTTGCTCGTTCACGGCTCTGGTGATCTTGACCACTGGCGCCTGGACCAGCGGGCAAACCGGCGCGGAGCTGACGTCGCTCGCGTTCGAGAGCGCGCTGCCAGGCGTTGGCAGCGAGATCACGTCGCTCGCGCTTGCCGTCTTCGCTTTCACCACACTGGTCGGGTGGAGCTATTACAGCGAACGTGCCTGGCAATACCTGCTGGGGATCAAGTCCATCGTGCCGTTCCGCATCGTTTGGTCACTCGCGCCGATCGTCGGCGCTACCGTCAAGCTGAGCTTCATCTGGCTGCTTGCCGACGTGCTGAACGCGCTGATGGCGATCCCGAATCTGATCGCGCTGGCGCTCCTGAGCCCCGTGGTTTTCGCGGCCGCGCGCGAGTTCTTCAAGACGCGCGGCAAGTCCGAGAACAATCCGTTCTGACGCCAGCGTCCCGGTGGCGATTCCCGGCCCGGTGTGTCATTTTCGACGGCGGTGGATCTGAGCTCAATGGGGGAGGCCATCATGAGACGTACCGCAATCTTCGCGCTTGCCCTGCTGGCGGGCGCCGCCTTCGCCGTGGCCGCGTCGGCGGAAGAGCTGACCGATCTCGCGAAGCAGGCCGAGAGCGACGTCAAGGACGGCAAGACTCTCGACGCCTACGACGCGATGCGCAAAGCCACGCTGCAAGTCTGGGACAAGGCTCCGCTCTCCTTCCGCAAATCGATCTTCGTCAAGGACAAGCCCGGCGGATTCGGCGTTTACGACCCGCGGCCCGACAACGTGTTCAAGCCGGGTGAGAAGCTCATCGTCTATGTGGAGCCGGTAGGCTTCGCCTGGCAGCCAAAGAACGGTCTGAATCACGCCCAGCTCGTCGTCGATCTCGTGCTGAAGGACGGCGACGGCAACGTCGTCGCCCAGCAGCAGGGCTTCGGCAATTTCACCTTCGACAGCCGCGAGCAGAACATGGAGACCATGACCGCCGTGACGATCGACTTCGCTGAGGCCCCGGCGGGCAAATACGCCGCGGAGCTCAAGTTCCACGACACGGTGGACGACAAGTCGGCGAGCTTTGAGCTGCCCTTCGAGATCAAGGAATAGCGGATCAGGCCGAACAGGCGCCGCCGCCGAGCACGCAGAACTTGGCGCAATGCGGGTGGCAGAGCTTGACCGCGCCGTGCTCGAACATGCCGCTATCGGCTTCCGCCGCGTCCGCCAAGGTCGTCCCCATCTCGAAACCGGGATCGTAGGGAACGAGCGTGCACGGCACGACGACCGGCGCATCGGCGCCTTTCCGCTTCACCACCATGCGGCTCGAGGCGCACATGACATCGGCCGGCGACTTGCCGAGAATGCCCCAGCAGCTCTCGGTGATCTCCGGCACGTCGGCGCGCTCATCCATCTCCGGGAACAGCACGAGCGACAGGGGATCGCGCGCGTCGACCGGCCAACCGCGGCCCGCGATCAGCGCCGCGTAGCCGTCGCGCGCCTTCCTCTCGCTCTCGCCCCAACAGGTGCGCCCCGCGAGCGCCAGCGCGAAGCCCTCGCGCGCGAGCCAATCGATCCCTTCGACCGTCCTGTCGAAGGTGTCCGGGCCGCGCTCCTCCTCGTGCAGCGCCTTGGTGTAATGGTCGAGGCTGACGCGGAGCGTCAGCTTTCCGCCATACGCATCGCGCAAGCGCGCGAGCCCGTCCCGGATGCGCGGGCGCAGCAGGGGCTGCATGGCGTTGGTCAGCACGAGAACCGAGAAGCCGCGGGCAAGCGCGTCCTCGATCAGGCCGAGAATGTCCGGATTCATGAACGGCTCGCCGCCGGTGAAGCCGATCTCGGTCACCGGCCAGCCGTCGCGGGTAATCTCGTCGAGATAAGAGGCCGCCTCCGCGCGGGTGATATAGGCGAGCCTGTCGTTCTCCGGGCTCGATTCGATGTAGCAATTGCGGCAGGTGATGTTGCAGAGGCTGCCCGTGTTGATCCACAGGGTCCGCAAGGCCGCGAGGCTCACGCGGGCTCGGCGCTCGCCCGTGGCGGTCCAGTCGGGATCGGCGAATTTGGTCCGCCGGTCGAGAAGCGCGGCGTCGGTCATGGAAGCCCTCCAGCCCCGGCATTAACAGGCGGCGCGGGCCGGGCCGCAAGACAAAGCGCCTTCACCTGTCCGTGAAGCCAACGTGCTTTCCGCAAGCGCAACTTCATTGTATGAGGGATTCCAGGATGCGGGTGTAGCTCAGTGGTAGAGCAGTAGCTTCCCAAGCTACGTGTCGCGGGTTCGATTCCCGCTACCCGCTCCATTTGCCTCCCGGCGGACGTCAGCGCCACTTAGTGCATGGGGTCGTGATGCAGAAGCATATCGCCGTTGCCCTAGTGTCCTTAAGCCTTCTGAGCCTCGGCGGAGCGTTCTGGCCATCCCGAGCGGCCGATGACACGTCGCCCAAGCCGGAAACGTCGTCACCCGACACCGAACCGGCGGGTGGCTGTTGTAAGGCCGGAGACGCGACGCCACCGACCCAGTTGGTCCAGAAAGTCCCCAAGGGACAACTGATGAGCCCCTACCAGGATTCTGCAAAGGTCGCGGACGAAGGCCACCAGCAATTCACCGATGCAGGCTGTAACGGGTGTCACGGCGGAACGGGCGGCGGCGGCATGTGTCCGCCCTTGGACCAAGGAGTCTGGTTCTTCGGCAGCGACGACGACGCGCTCTTTCGCTTGATAACGCTCGGGACGGATGGTCTGGAAAAGGAGGGCTTCAAGCGCCAGGCCCAGGGCGTCGTGCAAGGCCCGATGCCACCCATGGGGCCCGCGATCCCGACGGCGGACGACCTCTGGAAAATTATCGCTTGGATACGTTCGATCCAGCCGGCTCCAAGCCACGTGATCCATCCGCCGGCGAGCGACTGATCCAACCCGGACCGGCGTCGCGCTTGGCGAACCCGTGCTCGGTCTTCTCCCATTTGAAGGGCGCCGTCGCGAACTGCCACAGTGCCCGGTAGGCCGCCGCCGAGATCAAAAGCCAATAGAACGGCATCAAGAGAACATGCCAGGTGAGGCGGAAGAGTCTGCGGCGGCGCGCGGCGAGCAGTGCGAGCGCCATGGCCGCGAGATAGCCGGTGACGAGGTCGAACCAGGCGACCGACCAGAACGGAACCCCGAACAGGCTTGCCGGCAAGGACAGGAAGCGGCCGCCGATAAGCTCGGTCGCGAGTAGCACATAGAACCAGGGATGCACCAGGGCCGAGAGCACGGTGCCCCCGATCATTACTTGAAAGGCGACGAAGCCGTGCGGCCCGAGGTCCCGCCACAAGCGTCGCGGTGCGCGCATATGCACGAGCCAGGTCTGCACGAAGCCCTTGAGCCAGCGGGTGCGCTGGCGGAGCCAGCTCATGAACGTCTGCGGCGCTTCCTCATACGTCGTGGAGGCAATGACCTGGCAGCGGTAGCCGCTCCGCGCGAGCCGCGTGCCGAGATCCGCGTCCTCCGTGACGTTGAATGGGTCCCACGCCATGAGCCATTTCAGCGCCTCTACGCGAAAATGGTTGGATGTGCCGCCGAGCGGAATGGGCAGCCTGAGCCGGTCGAGCGCGGGCAGGAGCCCGTCGAACAGCGCGGAATATTCGAGGGCGAACTGCCGCGTCAGCCAACTCGCGCCGGCGTTGTAGATGTTGAGCCGCGCCTGAACCGTGGCGAGGTTGGGCGGGCCTAAATGAAATGCCTCAAACGCGCGTCGGAGCTGATCGCGCCCGGGCCGGTCCTCGGCGTCGTAGATCACGAGAAATTCGCCGCGGGCGAGCGGCAGCGCGTAGTTCAGCGCCTTCGGCTTGGTGCGGGGACCGAGATCGGGCACGACGACTATCTCGACATTGCCGGGAAGATTGAGCGCTTCCGCCGCCGCCACGGTCGCTTGGTCCACCGCCTCCAGGATCAGTTTGATATCCAGCTTGGCGGCCGGCCAGTCGAGCCGCGACAACGCCTGAACGAGCGAGGGCAGCATGTGCGCCTCGCGATAGAGCGGCACGAGAATGGTGTAGGTGGGAAGCGCCGCATCCGGAACGCGGGCATCGCGCGACGGCTCAAGGCTCGCGTCTCCGCGCAGTCGTAAGCGGCAGCGGCACGCAAGCCGATCACCGGGACGAACAGCATGGCGAGCAGCAGCGTGACCGCGTGGATGATGTCGACCGGCGCCAGCGGAAGGACGCCGATAAGGCTGACGCCCAGCGCAATGAGGGCAGTGCGTTGCCACGGTACCGTGCGCGTGCGCGCGCTCTGCTCGGGCCGGCGGATCGCCAAGGCCTCGACCGCCACTTGGGCGAGACTGGGCGCGAAGTGGCGGGTGATCGCGTCCCGCACGGCGCGTGGCGTCCCGAGCGTAAAGCCGTAAGGCGAGAGCTGCACCAATAGCGCACGCACGGCATTTGGCCGGAGCCGTTCCGGTGCGAGCACGTAATGGCGCCTGCGTGCCCGCTCCTTCAAGAGGCCGCTCGCGAGGCACTGCCGCGGCGTCACCGCGCCGGGGGGCACGACCTCGGTCGGTGCCAGCACCGGTTTGAACGGGGCGCCGCAGGCCTCGGCCAGCGCGCGATAGTAATCGTCCGCCGTAAGCCAGCCATTGGCGATCAAGACGTCGTGGGGATGGACGCCCCATTTTGCGGCGAGTGTACTCGCCCGGGCGAGCGTCACGGCGTCGACATAACGGCCCAGAAGAAAGCGATACTCGTCCTCGACCGGGGCCGGTGCGCCCGCAATATCCTGCAGGTCCGGCCTCTCGGCAGGATGATCGACCACAAGCGACACGGGAATACCCCCGACACTTCCCCTTTTTATAGTTTGCGGTTTTGGGATGAGACGCAAGAACGATTGCGCATCAGAAGCTGTATCGCGCGTGGTGCAAGTGAAAATAGCATAAAACACAAAGACAATCATTACGCGAAATATCGATCTAGCGGTTGCCGTAAAGCCGCGCTAAGAGGGTTTGCAAGAGAAGCGGCACGGTGGGTTTTCAAATGAAGCGATGGGCTGCGGCGCCTTCCTGGCTTGCCGTTCTGGCGCTGGCGCTCCTGTGGCTCGTGCCTGCGCCGCCCGCGCATGCGCAAGGCCGCCAAGGCCCCGGTGCCATCGTGCCCGACAGCTGGCAAGGCGATGCGCTGCGGCCGAAGCCCGACATGAAGGGGCTGGAGAAGCTTCGCTTCGTCACCGACACCGACTATCCGCCCTTCCATTATTACGACGAGGTGGGCGTGCTCACCGGCTTCAACGTCGATCTCGCCAAGGCCATCTGCGAGGTCCTCGAGGTCCAGTGCGAGATCGAGGCGACCAATTGGAGCGATCTCATTCCGACTCTCGACCGGGGCGAGGCCGACGCGGCCATTGCCTCCATCCGCATCACTGCCGAGGCGCTTAAGGAGGCGGACTTCACCTCCCGCTATTACGCAACTCCGGCGCGTTTCGTGGCGCGCAAGGAAAGCGAGCTCAACGACATCCGTCCCGAGACCGTGGAAGGCCTGAAGATCGGCGTGGCCAAGGGGACAGGCCATGAGGCCTATCTCAAAAAATACTTCCCTAAGGCCGCCATCGCCGCCTTCGACAATGCCGAGGACGCGCAGAAGGCGCTCAAGGACGGCGCCATCGATCTCATCTTCGGCGACGGCATCACGCTCACCTTCTGGCTCAACGGTGTGAGCAGCCAAGCGTGCTGCGAGTTCCGCGGCGGGCCCTATCTCGATTCAAAATATTTCGGCGAAGGTGTGGGCATCGCCGTGAAGAAGGGCAACCGCAAGCTCGCCGACATCCTTTCCTATGGGCTCGAGCAGGTGCACGCCAGCGGCCGCTACGAAGAGCTGTTCCTGCGCTACTTCCCCATGAGCTTCTTCTAGGTCGGCTTTTGGGTCGCGGCGTGATCCTCGACTGGGGCCGTAGGCCTTGCCGGCGTCGTCGCGAAGCCGGTCCGCCGGAACGGCAGCAGCAGTGACCAGCCGAAGCGCGTCGGGTCTTCGCTCTGATAGGGCGTAAGGCCGATGGTCATGCCGAGATGTCCGCCTTCGGGCTGCGCCGTGTAGGTGCGAAACACCCTGTCCCAGACGGAAAGATTGAAGCCGTAATTGGTATCGTGCTCGCGCCGCAGCACCGAGTGATGCACCCGGTGCATGTCGGGCGTGATGATAAAAAGTCGCAAGACGCGATCGAGTGGCAAGGGCAGCGCGATATTGGCGTGGTTGAACATCGCGCAGGCGTTCAGGATCACCTCGAACAAGAACACAGAAAACGGCGAGGCGCCGAGCGGCACCACCACGACGATCTTCCACACCATGGAGAGCGCGATCTCGACCGGATGGAACCGCACCGCCGTGGTGACGTCGATGTCGCGGTCGGCGTGATGCACCTTATGCAAGCGCCACAGGATCGGAATCTTGTGGGAGGCGAGGTGCTGAGCCCAGATGGCAAGGTCCAGGACAAGAAGCGCCACCACGACCTTGACCCATTCGGGCCAGGCCAAATTATTCAGAAGTCCGATATGATGTTCTTGCGCATAGAAGGCGGCGGCGATCGCCGCCACGGGCACGGCGAGCATCGCCATCAGCCGGAGCACCAGGCTCGCCGTGACGCTAATTCCGAGATTGGTCAGCCACCGCCGCCCCTTCGGCGCGATCAGCGTCCGCTTGGGCAGCGCGAGCTCGATCAGCGCCATCACCAGGAAGACGCTGAGAAAGACGATGAGACGGATTAAGCCGTCGCTTTGGCCGAAGAGACCGTCCATGGCACGCATATAGGCATTGGCTGACCGTCAGCCAGTGTGCCGTGCCGCAAAGGACAAGCCAACTACACCGAGGATCACAAGGCCGAGAGATGCGGCCTTGATCAAGGTCAGCGGTTCCCGGAAATAGGCAATGCCGATCGTGACCGCGAGCGCCGTACCCACGCCCGACCACACCGCATAGGTGACGCCGAGCTCGAGCCGCTTGAGCGCCAGAATCACGGCCGCCCCCGACATCAGATAGAACAGGGGGACGGCGATCGAGGGCAGCACCTCGGAGAAGCCGCGTGAGAGCTTCATTGCGGTGATGCCTGCGACCTCCAATAGGATGGCGGCTGTGAGATAGATCCACGGCATCGGCGCGTCGTCTCGGCCTGGCTTTTGCGAACTCATAGGCGCTTTGGCGCGCCCTTGAGGCCTCCAATCACCGAGATTCCATGACGTGGTGATGACAAGACGAAGGGCGGCGCGATCAGCGCCGCCCTCCGCGTCGCGCGACTTCCCCCGAAATTCAGGCCTTCTTCGCGGCGGTCCGCGGCGCAGGCTTCTTTGCCTCCCGTTCTTCCTTCTTCCCATGAAGCTGGAAGGCGAGGACGAGCAGGAACACGCCGAACACGATGGCGTAGGCGCCGAGCCACCAGGTGAGCACCACGGCGCCCACCACCGGTGCAATAAGCAGCACGATGCCAAAAATGACCGAGGCGATGCCGCCAAGGGCCAGCCACCACCGTCCGTGGTCGATCTTGAGGCTGAAGGCCGCGGCGAGCATCAGCGCGCCGGAGATGATCGCCCACACGGCGATGACGATGACGAAGGCGACCGCGGTGATCGCAGGCCACAGGAACGCGACGGCGCCGGCGGCAAGATCGACGATGCCTTCGAGGATCAGGAGGCCCCAGCGCTCGTCGTTGCGCGCCGCCTTGATGCCGGAGGCGATCGCCAGCACGCCGTCGACCAGCATGTAAGCGGAAAACAGAAGAACGAGCGCGAGGATCGCGGCGGCTGGTACCAGCAAGCAGATGAGGCCGAAGGCGATACCGAGCAGGCCGCGCAAGCCTACTGCCCACCATTTGTCGGCCAAGACCTCGCTCAACGCGTCGCGGCGTTCGGGTGTCGCGCGCTTTGCAGATGCTGTGCTCGCAGCCATGGAACGACCTCCTTCGATCAGCAGAGTTGATCCGCCAACGTGCCGGACGCGGCTCGAATCAGCGGCAATGATGAAGCCAATATAGAATCAGCGCGCCGCCAAATCGGGAGTTGTCCACACCCCCGGCATCCGCCTCAGAGCTCCAAATTATCGTCCGCCACGAGCCCCGCCACGGTGTGGCGCAGCCATAAATGTCCCGGGTCGTGATCGAAGCTCGCATGCCATAACAACGAGATCGTGAAGCGCGGCAGATCGATCGGCACGGGGCTCGTGGCAAGCCCGAACGCCTCGGAGAAGTAGCGCGCAAGCCGCGACGGCATGGTGGTGATGACACGCGCGCGACGCACCACGAACGGCACCGCGAGAAAGCCGGGCGTCGTCATGACGATGGTGCGCCGGAGCCTGTGCTTGGCGAGCGCCTCGTCCACGGCGCCACGCGCGTCGTCGGCGAGACTCGTCAGTACGTGCGGCCAGCGCAGATAGTCTTCGAGCGAGATCGGCGGCGTGAGATTGAGCTGCTTGGTGCTGAATAGGCAGAGAAAGCTGTCCCTATAAAGTTGGCGGCGCTTGTGATGGGTCTGGCCTTGGTCGAACACGCCGATGCCGAGATCGAGTTGGCCGGTATCGAGTTCCTCGAGGATGCTTATGCGGTTGGTGGAGCGGAGGCGAACGAAGACGTGCGGCGCTGCGCTCTGCAAGCGCTCGATCAGGCCGGGGATCACGGCGACCTCGATGGAGTCGGCGAGCCCGATACGGAACACGCGCTCGGCGGTCGCCGGCTCGAAGGCCTCGCGCTGAAGCACCGCTGATTGGATCTGCGCCAGCGTAACCCGCACGGGGTCGACAAGTGCCATCGCCCGTGGCGTGGGACGCATGCCGTCGGCGCCGCGGGTCAGGAGCTCATCGCCGAACAGAGTTCTGAGGCGCGCCAAGTTGTGGCTCATGGCGGATTGGCCGAGACCGACGCGCAAGGCGGCCCGCGTAACGCTACGCTCGGTCAGCAGAGCGTCGAACGCCACGAGGAGATTGAGATCGAGCCGACTTAGATTAGCGTGGTCGATACTCATCATCGATCCTATCGATTGGAATAATGCTACCGGAGCGTCCATCTTCCTTGCAAGGGCAATCGCGTGGCGGATGGGGCGGCGCGCAGAGCCGGCTGAGGCGAATGAAATTTGGTTAGGAGCTCCGGTTGCCACTCCGGGGCAGACGAAGGAAACGGACCCAGGAGATGCCCGGACTGAGTTCCCCTCGCGCGATGAAAATCGCTCCCTAGCGGCGTTCCAGTGCGAGGCCCCGGCCGTCCTTCTGCTACGCGAGTCTGAAGGGCGGCCGGACTTCGAGTCGGACCTCGGGTCGCGTGCGGCGGTAACCTTTTGTTATGGTTAACGCGCCGGCCTTTAAATTGCCACGAAACGCTTGAAAATCATGGTGTTTCCCGTTGGCGCTGAGCCTGCGGGCATTAACCATATCCGGTTGTTTCGTCAGCACTCTGGGGACGGGGGGAGGAAGCTGATGACATGCGTATCGTCACGACCTTAGCGCTCGCCGCCGTCGGCGTTCTCGCCGTCGCATTGCCTTGCGCCGCGCAGTCGCTCACGGTGTCCGAGGCGCCGAAGTCGAGTTCTGTCTCGAAGAGCCTGCCCGCGCCGGAGCGTCTCGGGCCGCCGGAGTCGCCTGTCCCTCAGGCTTCGGAACAAGACAAGGCGGCGCGCGAGGACGTCGCGCCTGTGAGCCTCTCGCCGCAAGTGGCCGCCCCCCATGAGGTTGTGACGCAACAGATCACGCCCAAGCAGGCAGTGCCGCGGGAGGCCTACGCTGCGCCGGCGCAGAGCGTGCCGACCCATGATCCCGGCCTCCAGCCCGCTTATGCGACGCCGATGCAGCCCGCTCCGGTGGCGCAGGCGTCTCCGCAATCGGGCTTCTCGTCCGACCAGCAGCTGCTGAAGTGGATCTCCAACTACCGCGACCATCCCGAGCTCTGGAAGGTTCCTTCGGCCGTGCACGCCATGGTCGACTACGGCCTCTTCACCAATGAGGAGCAGCGCTGGTTTTGCATCGGCTTCATCGCCGGCGTGCTCGGCACCAATCCGAAGGACGGCCCGGGTCTGATCCCCCGCATGTTCCCCATGCCTCCCAAGGAGCAGGAAGTCATCATCAGGGCCATCGCCTATTCCGGACGGCCCGACTGGCGGGATTTGCTTGAGAAGAATTCCGCGCGCATGCCGCTGCGGCGTCCGCTCATCGACGACTTCCTCAACGGCAAGCGGCCGAAGCTGATGGACCTGAAGCTGGACGTCGGCGGCGCGTCCGGCATCTACGCGCTGTGGGGCTACTATGTCGCCACAGGTCAATATCAGCCGGTCATACGCATCATGCAGGCGCTGAAATGGTCCAAGGACAAGGAGGATTCGGGTTTCTCCTTCGGCAAGATCTTCTCGGGCTGGGGCTCGGACCCGAGCGCCGTCGACAAGATCACCACCGGCGGCACCGCCAAATGGACGCTTGCGTCCTACGCGGAGCGTGACCGCGACCTGATCACGCTCTATCGCTCGGAGTATTCACGGGAGCCGCCCGAGATCGCCAAGCCCTTGAAGGACGTGATCGAGGCCGCCGAGTTGTTCGAGTCGGAGAAGATCCGCAAGGATCAGTTCGGCGCCATCGACGACGCCCAGAAACGGCAGCTGACTGCGGACGCGGGGATGTCGAAAGGCATGACGGCCGGTTCGATCGCCATCGCCACCGGCTGCATCGCCGCGAGCGCGCTCGGTCAGCCGGAGATCGCGGTGCCGTGCGTGATCGGCGGCGCGCTCTACAGCGGCGCGGCCAAGCTTGCCCACTAGGCGGCGCGGGCTAGTCGCTGCTGCGGTGGAGAAAATAGCCGACCAGCAGCCCTAGCCCGAGCGCGACGACAAGCGAGACGGCGATATTGTCCTTCACGGCGTCCTCGGCTTCCTGAGCATACTCGGACGCGAAATCACGGGCGCGCCCATAGCCTTGACCGGCGCTCCGCCCGGCGTTCCGTGACAGCTCCTGCACGTAACCGCGCAATGTATCGAGCTGGTCGTAAAGGTCTTCCATGTCGAGGTCTCTTCCGAACCTTGACGTCTTCCGTTCAGCCAAGCCCCACATGGTGCACTCCTCCTTGAACAAAAACGCGCGCGTCCGCCCCTCGCGCGCGCATCATAACAAGAACCGCGGCGCGCCGTCCTTGGTTCCACCGCTCACCGTTCGCAAACCGTAAAGTTGGGAGATTTTCGTTGCGGATCAGAGCACAGTATTGCGGGCTCTGATGCCCCGCTCGATTGCTGCCGTCGTCAGCTTGTCGAGCTCGAGATTGTCGCTCAGCATCTCGAGAAAGCGGGTCTCCTCGGGCCGCACGTTGAGATCGGCGGCGGCGACTTCCAGCGCCACGGCATAGGCCGTCTCCCGGAGCTTCTTGGGCAGGGCGCTGCGGATGAGTTGGAGCACCTGCTGGAGTCCGTTGGTCTGGCCAAGAATTTCGCCGCAGGCCTCTGAGGCCTGCACCAAGTTGTCTCCGTCATATTCGGCGAAGATCGGCAGGTTGGAGACGATCTCGCCGATTCGGGCGATCTCGGCATCGGTCATGGTGCGGTCCACGGCCGACATGGTGACCATCGTATAGATCAGCGCCTCGTGATGGCCCAATGGCTCCGTCATAGGCTCTCCACCCCTCTATATCCCCTGTGATCTCAAAAGCGGCGCGACGGTAGGAAATTGCGACTATCCCGGCAAGCGCCTCGTCGCGGGCGCTCTCCCATAAGAATGGGGCGGAAAGACTGGCATCCTCCAGAAAACTGTGAAATTTGTCTGGGCGGAACCTGCCGGCCCGATCAAGAACACCTTCCGCAAAGATGCCCGACACGAAGCGCGCCAGCCGCAAGGCCACCCCGATCGAGATCAATTCCGAGCTCCTCGCCCATGCCCATGTCAGCAAGGCGTGGCCGTTCGAGGAGGCGCGGAAAGTCCTGAGCCGGATCAAGCGGATTCCGCAGCCGACCGGGTCGATCATCTTCGAGACCGGCTACGGTCCGTCGGGCTTGCCGCATATCGGTACCTTCGGCGAAGTCGCGCGCACCACCATGGTGCGCCACGCCTTCCGCGTGCTCACCGAGGACAAGGTGCCGACGCGGCTGATTTGCTTCTCCGACGACATGGACGGCTTGCGCAAAGTGCCCGACAACATCCCCAACAAGGAGATGGTGACCGAGCATCTCGGCAAGCCGCTCACGCAAGTGCCGGATCCATTCGGCGAGCATCAGAGCTTCGGCCATCACAACAACGCGCGGCTCAAATCCTTCCTCGACACGTTCGGCTTCGACTACGAGTTCCTGTCCGCCACCGAGTGCTACACGTCGGGGCGATTCGATGCGACGCTCCTCAGCGTGCTCGAGCATTACGACGCGATCCGCGACGTGATCCTGCCGACGCTCGGGCCGGAACGCCGGGCCACCTACAGCCCGTTCCTGCCGATCTCGCCGGCGACCGGCAAGGTGCTGCAAGTTCCCATCATCGACCGCGACCTCGCCTCGGGCTCCGTCGTCTACAAAGATCCCGACACCGGCAAGCTCACGCAGGTTCCCGTCACCCGCGGCCATTGCAAGCTGCAATGGAAGGCGGACTGGGCCATGCGCTGGGCGGCGCTCGGCGTCGACTACGAGATGGCCGGCAAGGACCTGATCGACTCGGTGCGTCTGTCCGGTCACATCTGCCGCATCCTCGGGCGCCAGCAGCCGGAAGGCTTCAACTACGAGCTGTTCCTCGACGAGAACGGCGAGAAGATTTCCAAGTCGCGCGGCAACGGTCTCACCATCGAGGAATGGCTCACCTACGCCGCGCCGGAGAGCCTTGCGCTCTACATGTATCAAAGTCCGAGAAAGGCGAAGCGTCTCTATTTCGACGTGATCCCCCGCGCGGTCGACGAATATGTCGGCCACCTCGCCGCCTATACGAAGGAGGAGCTGGCGGCACAGTTGATGAACCCCGTCTGGCATGTCCATGACGGGAACCCGCCGCAGGCCGAGCTTCCCATCAGCTTTGCCTTGCTGCTCAATCTCGCCTCGGCCTCGAACTCCGAGGATCGCGACGTGCTGTGGGGTTTCATCCGCCGCTATGCGCCCGACGCCACGCCTGAAGATCATCCGCTGCTCGATGACCTGGTTGGCTACGCCATCCGCTACTTCCATGACTTCGTGAAGCCGGCCAAGCAATATCGCGCGCCGACCGAGAAGGAGCGCGCGGCCCTTGCCGATCTCGACGCGCGTCTCGCCGCGTTGCCTGAGAAGGTTCCTGCCGAGGAGATCCAGGGCGGGGTCTACGCCGTCGGCAAGGAGCACGGCTTCGAGCCGCTGCGCGATTGGTTCCAGGCGCTCTACCAGGTGCTGCTCGGCCAGACCCAAGGCCCGCGCTTCGGCTCCTTCGTCGAGCTTTACGGCGTGCCGGAGACCCGCGCGCTGATTGCCAAGGCGCTCAAGTAGCGCGAAGCGCGGTAGCGCATCAAAGAGCGCTCTCGGAACCAAGTCTGCAAGGCATGCGTTTTTTATCCAATGGGGCTCGCGAAACGCGGATTTCGCGGGAGCTGGGGGTGAGCCCACCAGAGAAACCCAAAGGAGGTCTTATGATGAAACTTACGACCCTTACCGCCGCCATGTTGCTTGCGAGCGCCACCTATGCCTTTGCCGGTGCCGGCGCGCCGGTCCCCGAAGGCTCCCAGAAGGATGCGCCGTCAGGCCGCCCCGGTAAGATCCTGAGCGAGGCCGAGTGCCAGAAGGCTTGGGAGACGGCGGGTCCCGCCGGCGACGTCCTGTCGAAGGACAAGGCGACACCGTACATCTTGAACTTCGAGATGGTCGACACGTCTAAGGACGCCACGATCTCCGCGGACGAGTGGAAGGCGGGATGTGCCAAGGGCTGGGTCAGCGCCGATGCCGCGACGGCAAAGGACATGCAAGGAACGCCGGCTGACACCGACAACGAGAAGATGTAGCGACGCCAGCTCTTCATCAGGCTTGAATGCCGGAACGCGGTCTCGGGATCGCCCGGGGCCGCTTCGGTCTCGCGCCGCTCAGCGCCACAGGCCGACCTTCTTCTTGCGCGCTTCGTCTGCCGCCGCGGCGAGCTTGGGCTCCGCTTGCGCCGTCGGTTGGGCCCAGCCTTGGCTGAGCATCCAGACGGAGAGGTCGATGCCGCCGACGCTGCACCGTGCCGTCAGCGTTGTCTGCTTGCCTGAGGAGGGCACCTTGCAGCTGACGGCGCGGCCACGGATCAGCCTTGTCAGGGCCGCGCGCGCCCGCGCGCCGCAAGCCCAGGCGCGGCCCTTGCTGTCCTTGCATTGATCGTCAGCCTCGTGAACCTGGATGCCGTCGAGGGTGATGAGAGCGCCCTCCGCCTTGAGCGTGCCAGCATCGCGCACCACCACCCGGTAATAGAGTTTGGGCTTGAGCACCGGCTTCGGCACGGTCTCCGTCGTGAGAGCCGCTTGTCGCTCCGCGTCAGCCTTCTCGCGGGCCAAGAGGTGCGGCTTGGCGGCTTGGTCCTGAACCGCGTGCGCGTCTTGCGACGCCGCCGGCTGAGAAGCGGCCGGCTTGGGCGTCGCCGCCTGAGGGGCGGGGCTTGCAGGCTTCGTGAAGAGCTGCTCCCCGGGCGGCGAGACGGGGGTGACGACCTCCGAGCCCCCGCCGAACGGCCAGAAATACCAGATGAGCGCGAGCCCAAGCAGGGCGGTGATGATGCGCGAGGCGAACGACATGACCCCGATCTTAGGCGAGATGCTTGGCGGCTTTAAGGTCGCTTCTACTGGCTTGCCCAGATGATGCGGGCGATCCAGTCGATCCGCTCGACGGGAAAGACGAGGTTGGGATGGGCCGGGTTGAGGGAGGCGAGCTCGATCGTCTTCGCCGTGCGCCGCACGAGCACCTTGGCCATCACCTCGCCGTCCGTGGTGCGCAACACCACGCGGTCGCCTTTACGCGGGGCGGCGTTCGGCGAGACGATCAGCACGTCCCCGTCGCGGTAAAGCGGCGCCATGCTGTCGCCGGTCACCTCGAGCGCATAGGCATTATCGTCGTCGACCCGCGGAAAGCGGATCTGGTCCCAGCCGCCGCCCACGGGAAAGCCGCCATCGTCGAAGAAGCCGCCGGCGCCGGCCTGAGTCATGCCGATCAAGGGAATCGGCTGGGCCGGATTGCGCCGCCGCGGCTCGGCGGTGACCAAAGCCGTAAAGTCGTCGAACGAGGCGCCGGTCGCCGCCAGAACCTTGGCGATGCTCTCGGTGGTCGGCCAGCGGGCGCGGCCTTCGCCGGTCACCCGCTTCGACTTGTTGAAGGCGGTGGGGTCGAGGCCGGCCCGCTTGGCGAGCCCGGATGGAGATAGCCCATAGCGACGCGCAAGCGCGTCGATGGCCGACCAGACCCGGGCATGGGTGAGCCTGTTCAAGGAAACGGCCCCGAATCAGCAAGGGAAACAATACCTATCACTAGGAATTATGGCTTATTCCCGCTTCTTGTCCACTGCCTTTCCGCGGGCCGAACAGGGCCAATCCCCGACCGCCGGCCCCTGTTCCCATCCTCGAAGGTCCTCCCCATATGGAGGAGAGCGCCACCAGAGAGGAGGGTCCGATGGATTACCTCGATGAAGCGAAGAAGTTTATTCAGCGCTCCCGCGACGCTCGCACGCCAGAGGTCATCAGCCAGAATTTGTCCATGGCGGAGTGGTGCCTGAGCCAGGCCATCGCCGAACGCAAGGGAGAGCCGGCCAAGGACTTCAGGAAAAAGCCGCACTGACCCACAGGTCTGGTGCCGGGCTTTCTTGTTGCAGCGCGAGGCGACGGCTAGTCTCGCACAACACCATGGCCGAACCCGTCTACAAGATCCTCGCCGAAGCCGCCCTCGACGCCGCGAAGAGCGAGGGGCGTTTTTTGGGCACGGGCGACGACCTCCGCGATGGCTTCATCCATCTGTCGGCGCCCCATCAAGTTGCGGGCACGCTCGCCAAATATTACGCCGGCGAGGAGGATCTGCTGCTCCTCGCCCTCGACCCTGAGCGGCTCGGCGCCGCCCTCAAATGGGAGCCGTCCCGCGGGGGCGACCTGTTCCCGCATCTCTACGGTCCGCTGCCCCTTGAGGCGATCCTGTCTGCAGACCGCCTCGAGCTCGACGACGAGAACCGTCATATTCTTCCCGAAGGACTGGGGGCGTGAGCGCGCTGTTCGGCTTAGGCCAGGCTCTGCTCCTCGCTTTCGATCCCGAGCGGGCGCACGACCTTACCCTCAAGACGCTCGAGCTCGGGCTCTATCCCCGCGCTGAAGGGGCCGATGACCAGCGCCTCAAGCAGACCCTGTTCGGTCTCGAATTCCCCAACCCGGTCGGCATGGCGCCGGGCTTTGACAAGAATGCGCGCGTGCCGCGCCAGCTTCTCGAGATGGGTTTCGGCTTCGTCGAGGTCGGCACGCTGACGCCGCGCGCGCAAAGCGGCAATCCCGCGCCACGCGTGTTCCGCTCCCATGCCGACCGCGCCGTGATCAACCGCCTCGGCTTCAACAATGAGGGGCAGGCGGCGGCGCTTCAACGCCTCAAGGAACGGCCGCGCGGTATTGTCGGCGTCAATCTCGGCGCGAACCGCGACAGCACAGACCGCATCGCCGACTATGTCGAAGGCGTCGCGCGCATGGCGCCCGTCGCCGACTATTTTACCATCAACATCTCGTCGCCCAACACGCCGGGCCTGCGCGATCTCCAGGCGCCGCGGAAGCTCGGCGAGCTCTTGGCCAAGGTGCAGGAAGCGCGGAAAGGACTGGGGGCAAGCGCGCCGCCCCTTCTCGTCAAGCTCGCGCCGGATCTCGCCGATGCCGATTTGCCTGAGGTGGTCCGCGTGATCGAGGAGGGCGGCGCCGACGGCGTCGTCATCTCCAACACCACACTCGCTCGCGATGGGCTCAAGAACCAAGCCTTTGCGCGGGAGACGGGCGGCCTGTCGGGCCGTCCGCTGTTCGACCGCGCCACCCGCACGCTGGCGCGCGTCTACCGGCTCACCGGGGGGAGGCTGCCGCTGATCGGTGTGGGCGGCATCGATTCGCCCGGGACGGCGTTCGCGAAGATCGAGGCCGGTGCGTCGCTCGTCCAGCTCTATACCGGAATGGTCTTCGAGGGCCCCGGCTTGATCGGCGGCATCAAGCGTTTCCTGAGCGTGGCTATGGATGACGACAAGTGCAACTCGCTACAGCCGCTGATCGGCGCCCGCGCCGACGAATGGGCCGAGAAGACCTTGCCGGAGGTTGTCGTATGACGGTCACGATCTATCACAACCCACGCTGCTCGAAGTCGAGGGCGACCCTTGCGCTCCTCGAGGAGAAAGGCGTGACGCCGAAGATCGTGGACTATCTGAAAGAGCCGCCGTCCGCCGCCGAGCTGAAGCGCATCCTCAAGAAGCTCGGCCTGAAACCGCGCGACATCGTCCGCAAAGGCGAAAGCGTCTATGCCGAGCTTGGCTTGAACGACAAGGACCTCAAGGACGATGAGTTGCTTGCGCTCATGGTCGAGAACCCGATCCTCATCGAGAGGCCCATCGTGGTCTCGGGCGAGAAGGCGGCCATCGGCCGCCCGCCTGAGTCTGTCCTGAAGATTCTCTAGGCCTCGCGGTTGCGCGTGCCCGTCTCGGTCATTTCGCTCGCCGGCTCGCGCCCGAACATCTTGAGCACGCGCATCACCACCCAGACTGGGAAGACGATGACCGCGCCGAGCAGGAAGTAGCGGAACGCCTTCTCGACCGCGGTGAAGCCCATGTCGTAGATGCGCTGCGCCAGCTCGCGAATGTTCTGGAGAAGGTCGTAGGGGCTGAAGCCCAGAGCGGCGAGGACGACGCCCACGATCAGCGATAGGATCACCAGCCTGAGTAGGACGAGCGCCGGATTGCCGCCAAAAAACCGTTCCATCTGTCCGCGTCCTCTCAAGATCGTGGGCTTGCGAATCGAACTTCCGCAAAGGTGGGGCCCAACCGGGCCCAGATCAAGGCGGCGAAACAAGGAAGGGCTGGCAAAAATTGGGCGCCAGACGAAGCCTCGCCGTTGAGGAGCGGGATGTGACGCCGCCCCCTGCCGGCCTGCCGGAGCCCTTCGCCGGCTGGTTCGCGGCCCGCGGCTGGCGCCCCCGCGCCCATCAGCTTGCGCTCCTCGACACCGTCACGTCGGGCCGCGATACGCTCCTCATCGCGCCGACCGGCGGCGGCAAGACCCTGGCCGGCTTCCTGCCGAGCCTGATCGACCTTGCCGCACGGCCCCCGAAACACAAGCCGGCAACGCGCCTCCACACGCTCTATGTCTCGCCGCTGAAGGCGCTCGCCACCGACATTGCCCGCAACCTCGCGGCTCCGGTCGCCGAGATGGGCCTACCCATCACGCTCGAGACGCGTACCGGCGATACGCCGCAATCCCGCCGCGCGCGCCAGCGCCTCCTGCCGCCCGACATCTTGCTGACCACGCCCGAGCAGATCGCGCTCATGCTCTCCCACAAGAGTGCCGAGGAGCTGTTCGGTGGGCTCAAATGCGTCATCCTCGATGAGCTGCATGCGCTCGCCACCAGCAAGCGCGGCGACCTTCTGGCGCTCGATCTCGCGCGGCTACGTACCCTCTCGCCGGAACTGACGGCGATCGGCCTCTCCGCCACGGTGGCGCGCCCCTTTGAGCTCGCCGCCTTTCTCGTGCCGCATAAGGTACAGGCCGCGACGCGGCTCGCCGAGATCGTCACGGCGGACGGCAGCGCGAAGGCGGACATCACCATCCTGAAGTCGAACGCCGATCTTCCCTGGGCGGGACATTCTGCGCGCTACGCGCTGCCCGAGATCTACGAGGCGATCAAGGCGCACAAGATGTCGCTGATGTTCGTCAACACGCGCTCGCAGGCCGAGATGCTGTTCCACGAGCTGTGGCGCTACAACGACGACAATCTCCCCATCGCGCTCCACCACGGCTCGCTCGATGTCGGCCAGCGGCGCAAAGTCGAGGCGGCCATGGTGGCGGGCAAGCTCCGCGCCGTTGTCTGCACCTCGACGCTCGATCTCGGCATCGACTGGGGCGATGTCGATCTCGTCGTCAATGTCGGCGCGCCGAAAGGCGCAAGCCGGCTTTCTCAGCGCATCGGCCGCGCCAATCACCGGCTTGACGAGCCGAGCAAGGCGCTGCTCGTGCCGGCCAACCGTTTCGAGGTCATGGAGTGCCAGGCGGCGCTCGAGGCGGCGGAGGAGGGCGCGCAAGACACCCCGCCGTCTCGGCCCGGCGCGCTCGACGTGCTGGCCCAGCACATCCTCGGCGTGGCGTGCGCGGAACCTTTCGATTCCGACCGGCTTTACAGAGAAGTGGTCAGTGCTGCGCCCTATCAGGGGCTGACCCGGGAGGGATTCGATCAGGTGCTCGCCTTCGTCGCCACCGGCGGCTATGCGCTCTCGAGCTATGACCGCTACGCCAAGCTGAAGCGGACCAAGGAGGGCGCATACCGCGTCGCCCATCCCCGCATCGCCCAACAATATCGGCTCAATGTTGGCACCATCGTCGAGGCGCCGATGCTGCGCGTGCGCCTTGCCCGCATGAAGGGCTTGGGGTCCGGCATGGTCGCCGGCGGCCGTGTGCTCGGCGAGGTCGAGGAATATTTCATTGAGCAACTCTCACCCGGCGACACGTTCGTATTCGCCGGCGAGGTGCTGCGCTTCGAGGGCTTGCGCGAGATGGACGCCATCGTCACCCGCGCGCATGCCACCGACCCGAAGGTGCCCGCCTACGAAGGCGGCAAGTTCCCGCTCTCGACCTATCTGGCGGACCGCGTGCGCCACATGCTGGCGGCGCGCGACGCTTGGGCCAAGCTCCCGAACCAGGTCTCCGACTGGCTGCGCATCCAGGCCGACTTCTCCGTGGTGCCGTCCGCCGACGAGATGCTGATCGAGACCTTCCCCCGCGGCCAGCGCCACTACCTCGTGTGCTACCCCTTCGAGGGCCGGCTCGCGCATCAGAGCCTCGGCATGCTGCTCACGCGCCGTCTTGAGCGGTTGCACGCCGCTCCGCTCGGCTTCGTCGCCAACGAATACGCTCTCGCCGTCTGGGGGCTCAACGATATGAGCCAAATGATCCGGGAGGGGCGCCTCGACCTCGTGCAACTCTTCGACGAGGACATGCTCGGCGACGACCTCGACGCGTGGCTCGCCGAATCGAATCTGATGAAGCGCTCGTTCCGCGTCTGCGCCATCATCTCCGGGCTCATCGAGCGCCGCCATCCGGGTCAGGAGAAGACCGGGCGGCAGATGACCGTGTCGTCCGATCTCATCTACGACGTCTTGCGCCAGCACGAGCCGGACCACATCCTGCTCAAAGCGGCCTTTGCCGATGCGGCGACCGGCCTCATCGATCTCGGCCGTCTCGGGCAATTCTTGAAACGGATTGGCGGTCGAATCAGGCATAGTGCGCTCAGTCATGTTTCGCCGCTCGCCGTGCCGGTCATGCTCGAGATCGGCCGCGAAAGCGTACCCAGCGACGTCGGCGACACTCTGTTGCGTGAGACCGCGGAAGAACTGATCGCAGAGGCATTGGGGGAACATGCTGCGCGCTAGGCCCGATCTCATGCCGGAAACGGCGCCGACGCTCCGCTCGCATATCGAGCTGGCCGGCCACACGCTGGAACCGCTCACCGCCGGCGCGGTTTATTGGCAGGCGGAGGACACCCTTCTCGTCGCCGATCTCCATTTGGAAAAAGGGGCTGCCTTTGCCGCGCTCGGCATGCTGCTGCCCCCTTACGACACGCGCTCCACGCTCGCGCGTCTCGGCAAGATCATCGCCGTCCTCGACCCGGCGCGCGTCGTGGCCCTCGGCGACAGCTTCCACCGCAGCGAGTGCGCCGACAATCTGCTCGCCGACGACCTCGCTTTCCTCACCAAGCTTCAGGCGGGCCGTGATTGGTATTGGATCTGCGGCAATCACGATCCGCATCTGCCGGCGAGCATCGGCGGGACGGTCTGCGCCACGCTCACCATGTCCGGCGTGACGCTGCGCCACGAGCCGTCTGAAGGCGCTTCAGCGCCCGAGATCGTGGGGCACTTGCATCCGGTCGCGCGCATCGCGCGGCGCGGCGCGGTGGTCAGGCGCCGCTGTTTCGCGACCGACGGCAGCCGGCTGGTGATGCCGGCCTTCGGCGCCTATGCCGGTGGCCTCAATGTGCTCCATGAGGCGTTCCAGCCGCTTTTCCGATGGCATCGCCTGGAGGCATGGATGATGGGCCGGCATGCCGTCTATCCCGTGCTGGGCAGCCTGCTGCTGCCCGACTAGATCGGGCATTCGCCGCTAATCGCGACGGAACGCATACCAGCCGGCGAGGCCCATCATCACGGCGAGCGCGACCCCGAGCAGGCCATAGATAAACGGGTGATTGAACGCGAGTTTGTAGATCAGCGCTTCGATTCCGGCCTTCGTGACCTGGAGCGACCCCTGGCTCTTGCTTACGACGGCGCCATCGCGGAAGAGATAGACGTCGACCGTGTAGAGCCCCGTCGAGACGTTGACCGGCAGCGCGACATTGGCACGGAAGAGACTCCGGCCGATGAACTTCACGCCGTCATCGTTTTCTTGGAAGAGGTTCCTGTTCTCCTTCAGACGGATCATGGCGGAGCGGAAGGCTTGCTCTTCCGGGGCGTCGGAGATGTGCCGCCCGAAGTCGAGATCGGCGAGGCCGATGCCGAGACCCTTCAGCGTCTTGTCCGAGGCAATGGCCCGGATGGGCCGCGACGACAGCACGGCGTAGAACCCCGGCACCTGACCGTATGTCTTGGCCGGACCGTTCACCCAGATCCCGGCGACCCGCTCCTTCTTCCTGACCACGATCGGCTCGTTTGGCCCGCGCACCACGGCGATCACGTCATACGTGCCCTCGCCGGGGGTCCGCGAGTCGCTGAAGTCGATACTGCCGAAGATGAGGATCTCCACGCCCGTGAAATTCGACTGGATGGAGATCTGGCGCGTGGAGATGTCCGACTGCACGGTCTCCTGGCTTGGCGGTTCCTCTTCCTCCACCGGTGCCTTCTTCTGCGCGAGCGCAGGCGTCACGAAAAGTGCGAGGAGGAGGGGCGTGAGAGGGAGGACTGAGGCCCGCATCACGACCCCGCCAAAGGCACGATGCTGAAGAGGTCGGACGGCCGGATCACGAGATCGAGCAGGATGCGGATCGCGACGCCGAGCACCATCAGGGAGAGCAGCGCGCGCAGTTGTTCGGCCCGGAGTTTCTGGCCCGCCCGCACGCCGAATTGTCCGCCGATCACGCCGCCGATTACGAGAACGAAGGCAAGCACGAGATCGAGCGTAAAGTTGAACGTCGCATGCAGCAGCGTGACGAGGGCCGTGACGAAGATGATCTGAAAGATCGCCGTCCCGATGACGATGTTGGTCTGCATGCGTAGGAGATAGATCATGGCCGGCACCATGACGAACCCGCCGCCGACGCCGAGGAACGAAGCGAGGAGGCCGACCACGCAGCCGATCACGAGCGGCGGGATTGCGCTGATATAGAGGCGAGATCTCGGAAAACGCATTTTGAGCGGCAAGCCGTGGATCCAGTTGTGCTGGCCCGATTTGCGTGCCGCCACGGTCTTGCCGGCGCGTGCCCGTAACATCGCGCGAACGCTCTCCCACAGCATGAGCGCGCCGATTACCCCGAGAAAGCAGACATAGGTGAGCGAGATGATCAGACCGGCCTGGCCGACCTCGCGCAGCACTTTGAGGAGGAACACGCCGATGATGGCGCCGACCACGCCCCCGGCGATCAGCACCGCTCCCATGCGTACGTCGACATTGCCGCGCCGCCAGTGGGCGAGCGTGCCGGAGACCGAGCTGGCGACGATCTGATTGGCGCCGGTGGCCACGGCGATGGCCGGGGGAATCCCCGACAGCATGAGGAACGGCGTGAGCAGGAAGCCGCCGCCGACCCCGAACATGCCCGACAGGAAGCCCACCGCCGCGCCAAGTCCCAGCATGACCACGAGGTTCACTGAGATCTCGGCAATGGGCAGATAAATTTGAAACATTGGCCGGAGCGTTGAATGGCGGGCGCTTTGGCAACCTGTTCGCCGCGCGCGGGCCTGTCAATGCTTAGGCCGGTGACTTACGGAAATGTCATCAATTTTTGCCGTAGAGCCCTGGCAAAGGCGGGCAAACCCGCCCTGCTGAGCGCCGCGAGGCGAGGGCCTTAGCTGCTCAGGTGCTCGAGCTGGGTGACGAGGGGGATCGTGATCTCGCCGGTCTCCGCCAGGCCATTCCGCTGCTGGAACAGCTTAACCGCGGTCCGGGTACGGCTGCCGACCAGGCCGTCCGGCGCGCCGACATCGTAGCCGAGCTTGTTGAGCAGGGTCTGGGCCCGGGCGACCAGGGGAACGGCGTTCGTGGCCGGCGCCGTGGCGACCCAGGCCGGGTTATCCGCGACCTCGTTGGCATCGGCAATGGCGGGCTTGGCCTTCCAGGCCTTCAGCTCGGCATCCGCCTTCGCCAGGGTGGAGGGCGCGAGCTGCACGCGGATCACCTCGCGCCGCTTGGTCGCCTCGGCGTCCCCATGGGCGGCGGCGAGCGAGAACCACTTATAGGCTTCCGCCAGGTTCTTTTTTATGCCGAGCCCATGCTCGGCGAGAACGCCGAGATTGAACTGGCTATCGGGCAGGTCGTAGGAGGCGGCCTCTGCATACCATTTGGCGGCAAGCGCGTAGTCCGGCGCGCTGCCGTCGCGGCCGCTCACGCTGACCGCCAGATTGTGCATGGCCTTGATGTTGCCCTTCTCTGCCGCCGCCGCATACCACGTCCGCGCCTGGCCGAGGTCCTGCTCGACGCCAATCCCGCGCTCATACATGGCGGCAAGGCGGTACTGCGCCGGCGCCAACCCTGCGCTTGCCGCGCGCTCGAACCATTTCGCGGCCGCCTTCAGGTCGGCCTTGGTGCCGACGCCGTCGGCATAGTGGACACCGATGATGTATTGCGCGGCCGCGTCGCCTCTGGCGGCGGCTTGGCGCAAGGGAAGCGGGCCAAGCCCCGCGGGCGGCAGGGGCAGGTTAACCGGCATGGCCAGTGAAGGCGCCTGCGTCGCGGTGGCCGTGTCGTCCGGAGTTGCACCCGGCTCCTCGACGGAGAAGATCACGCCCGGCGGCAGCGCGGCCTCGCCATTGGGATGGAGCGCGGCAAGCTGCGGCTCTGGGCTGAGCTCGCTCGCCGGCATGGCCGGGACGTGGCTCGAGGGCTGGGCCGGAGAGGCTTCTTCGGGCGAAGACTCGGCGGGCGAGGATTTGGCCATATCGGTGAAGCCGGTCGTCGGCGCGCTGTCGGCGCTGTCGCTCGGGTCCGCGCCGGTGTCCGGCAGCGGCTGCCATGAGCCCTGCTTCTCGAGCGTGTCGGCGGGGGCGGTCTCGCCGCCCTGAGGCGTCGTCGTGCCGCCGGTGTCGCCGGTCGGCGCCGGCGATGTTTGTTCGGCCGGGGCCGGGGTTGCAGCCGGTTTCGAGCTGAGGCGCCCATAGAGCAGGATCGCACTCAGAGCGAGAAGCACCGCGGCGGAGATGATGAGCAGGGACCGTTTGCGGCGCCCCGGCTGCTCGCCGCTTGGCGCGCTGCCGGGGAGATAGCTCGAAGGCCGCCGGCCACCGCGTTCCTCGGCCCGTGCCGCCGCAGCCTGGGCGGCCCGCCGGGCCGCGGCCACGAGGTCGTCGGGTGCAGCGTCAAGCCCTTCGGACGGCCCCGGGCCTGTATCGAGGTCGACCGCATTTTCCCCCCGAGGAGATCGCTTCGCCCGCCCGAATGGGGGCGGGGTCTCTCCGTCCTGGAAGTCGGGAATGGCCGCGCCAAGCCGGTCGCGCAGCCGTTCCCTGGCAGCACCCTGGTAAGCGGCAGGATCTTGCGAAGCCTCAGTCGTCTTCGCCGCAGGCGCCGCAGGCGCTACGTCGGGCTGCGGTGGCCGCTGTTGCGGCGTGGGCATCTTGAATTGCGGCGCGGGCTGCTTCGCTTCCGCCTGGCGGGTCCGCTCGCTGAACGACGGCCGCGGCCGCGGTGGGAAGGCCGCGCCCCGCTCCACCTGTTGCACGAGCTGCTTCAGGGAGTCGTGCACGGCCTCGAGCGTGCTCACGAGGCGGTCGCCCGACTCGCGGCTCTTGTCGCTCATGGACTTTAGGTCCCGATGCATGGCGTCGAGCCGCTCGCTGTTCTGCTTGGCCTGGCCGGCGACGAGCCGCGCGGCCTCGTTTGCCGCCTTGCTCGCGATCTCGTCCATTTGCGCCGGCGCGAGGGTGGCGGCAGGCTTCTCGTCGAGGCGCGCGATCAGGGACAGCAGATGGGCTTCCACCCCGCTGACCTTGCCGAGCTGCTCTTCGGCGCGGCCAAGCTGTTGACCCATATCGGAAATCTGGCGCTCGACGTGCTCCAGCGCAGCGCGCGTCGGGGCCTTTTCGAGGGCTTGGGCAAGCTGCCCCCCGATCTCCTCGAGCCGCTGGTTGAGGGCGTCGATGGCGCTGGTCGGCATCGCGGCGCCGATCGACTGCTCGAGCCGCTGCGCCATGTCCACGAGCCGCTTGTCGAGGCCGGCAAAATCGGGCTCGAAGGGCCTGGAAGACGGAAAGCTCTCGGCCTCGGGCGCGGCATAGCCGAAATCGGGATAGCCCGAAGCCGGCATCGGCTCAGGCGTCTTCCCCCCCATGGCGGCCTGGGCGAACGGGCTCGGCTCGGGCTCATGCCCGAACGGCTCGGATGTCTCCTCGAGATCGTGGCGCAGGCCGCCGGAAAGGGCCTTGCCCAGACGCTCGAAGTCTTCGAGCGAATTCGACGTATCCTGATCGAGGCGGCGGGCGAGCTTGCTGACCTGAGAGTGCAGGCGGTCGAACGTGTCGGCGTCCTCGGGCAGGCTCGTTTCGCGCGCGGCGGCTTCTGTGGTCTGGGACAGCTGATCGAGCCGGGCGTGGAGCTCGTCGAGAGCCTCGCCGTATCGGCGCTCGCTCTCCTCGACCCGCTCCACCAGGCGGCGCAGCAGGCTTTCGACGGTTCTTTGGTCCATGGGCTGATCGTCGGAGAAGGAATCGCGACCCGCGCCGGCGCTGCTGGTTTGCCAACTTGCTTCTGAAGCCATACCGTTCCCCATGGAGTCGAGGCCGCCGATTGCGCGCCTCATCGACCTGGCCGCTAGACGCGCGGCGAAGCGGTCTCAATGACGGTGGCAAGCCCGAGTAAATTTTCTGTTAAGCAGCGCCCTAGAGTGGGACAGGGGTGGGCGCGTCGGCCCGCGAGGAGAGGGGAACGAGGCTCATGGGAGGCTTGGTCCAAGCGAGCCATGCGCTGGTCGTTCCGACGCGCGGCAAGGGCTTCGTGGAGCTGACGCGCGCGCTGGCCGGCTGGCTCGACTCCTTCGGCGCCGACGCCGGCCTCCTCACCGTGTTCGTCTCCCACACCTCCGCTTCGCTCACCATTCAGGAGAACGCCGACCCGAATGTGCGGCGCGACCTCCTAGATGCGCTCGAGATCCTCGCGCCGGAGGACCGCGATTACGCGCATGCGGAGGAGGGGCCGGACGACATGCCGAGCCACATCAAGGCGATGCTGACCGCAGTCAGCCTCTCTATCCCGGTTCACGATGGCAGGATGACGCTCGGCACCTGGCAGGGCGTCTATCTGATCGAGCACCGCAACGTGCCCCACCAGCGGAACGTCGCCTTGAGCTTCATCGGCGAGGTGGCCGGCGCCTGATCAGTTTCCGGAGAAGATCCGCGTCGCGGCGATCAGTTCGTGCACGATGCCGGGCTCGCTCATGGCGTGACCCGAGTCCGGGACCACCCGCAGATCGGCCTCGGGCCAGGCGCGGGCGAGATCGAAGGCGATCTTCACCGGCGTCACCACGTCGTAGCGGCCATGCACGATGATGCCGGGGATGTGTTTGAGGCGGCCGGCGTTGCGGATGAGCTGATCGTCGGTGTCGAAGAAGCCGCCGTGAATAAAGTAGTGGCACTCGATGCGGGCAAAGGCGAGGGCGTAGTAGCTCTCCGAGAATTGCTGCACCCGGTCGAAGTCGGGCAACAGCGATAGCGTGCGCCCCTCCCACGCGCTCCAGGCGCGCGCGGCCGTGGCTTGCGTCTCCGGATCCTCGCTCGTGAGACGCCGGTAGTAGGCGGCGATCATGTCGCCCCGCTCGGCTTCCGGGATGACGCCCACGTACTCCTCGAAGGCATCGGGGAACAGCCAGCTGCAGCCCTCTTGATAGAACCATTCGAGCTCGGCGCGTCTCAGCGTGAAGATGCCGCGCAAGATGAGCTCGCTGACCCGTTCGGGGTGCGTCTCGGCATAGGCCAGCGCGAGGGTGGAGCCCCACGAGCCGCCGAATACCTGCCAGCGGTCGATGCCGAGATGCTCACGCAAGCGCTCGATGTCCGCGACCAGATCCCAGGTCGTGTTCTCCTCGAGCGAGGCGTGCGGGATCGATCGTCCGCAGCCCCGCTGATCGAACAGCACGATACGGTAAAGCCGCGGATCGTGGTAGCGGCGCATGAGGGGCGTGATGCCGCCGCCCGGTCCGCCATGCAGCATGACCACGGGCTTGCCGGACGGCGCGCCGCATTCTTCATAATAGAGCTCGTGCGGACCTGAGACCTTGAGCCGCCCGGTGCCGTACGGGAGGATCTCCGGGTAGAGCGAAAGGCGCGGAGAAGCCGGCGTGCGTCGGGGATCCATGGTTCACTCCTCGGTCGCGCGCGCCGGCGCCGGCCGCGACTGTGCCAGGTCGAAAATGGCCTCGCCTTCGGGTTTCCGCATCTCTTCATAATAGGCCGTATCGAAGGTCGCAGGAGACGGTCCGTAGAGGCTCGCGCCGACGCCTGCGCCGAGCGCGAGCAGGGCCGCGATGAGGCTTGCCGCGGCGATGCCTGGGGCGGTCTCGGCCACGCCGACCACCCCGCCCAGGGTCACAGCGAGGAACAGGATCAAGAATCCGGTTCCCATGCTGGCGAGCGCCCCCCACGCCGTGCAGCGCGGCCACCAAATCGCAAGCAGCAGCGCGGGGAAGAACGTGGCGGCGGCGAAGGCGAACGCCGTCACCGCGTTGCGCAACGCGTCGACCTCGGCAATCAAGAGGAAGACCATAGCGATAAGCGCGCAAAGGCCGATCGCGGCCCAAGCCGCCATGAGCCGGGGCAGCTCGACGGGCCGGCGGTCAAGCACACCATAGATGTCGTCCGCGAGGCTCGCCCCAAGCGTGAAGAGGTGCGAGCCCGCCGCCGTGAGCGCGATGCTCAAGCCTGCCGTGGCCATGAGCGCGGTCAAGATGTAAGGCAGCTCGGCGAGCATCGGCAGCGCGAGCGCCACACCGTTCCGCGCGACGAGGAGTTCGCCGGAGCCGATGGTGCCGTCGCCGTTGATGTCGCTCGGCTGGATCAAGTGCCATTCGCTCAGTGTCGAGAGCCAACTGGGCATGCCTTGGGTGGGGATGAGCGCCATGTCGCGAAACATGATCAGCTTGGCGAAAGCGGCGATGGCGGGCGCTGTGATTACGAACAAGGCCACAAGCAGGAGCGCCCAGCCGGTGGATCGTCGCTGATCGGCGACCGAGCGCGTGACCCCGCTCCGCATGAGCAGGCTCGGCAGCGCCGCGGTGCCGAGCGCGAAGCAGAGGAACAGCGCGAAGAAGCCGGTCTCGCTGATCGCGCCGAAAGGTTGCAGGAACGGCTTGACGACTTGTGCCGGCGCGGCTTGGGGCAGGGAGGTGATCGCGTCCGGCGCCACCGGCGCCATCCCGGCCGCGGTCTCAGCGCGCTGCAGGGAGCCGAACATCTCGCCATAGGTGAGTTGCGGCGCGGGCAGGTTGGTAAGCATCACCGAGACGACGATGAGCGTCACGGCCAGTCCCACGGCGCCGACAATGAACTGCGCGCTTCCCGACCAGGTCAGGGACCGCATGCCTCCGAGGATGCCGACGGCCGCGACGAAGAACGTGACGAGCAGCACGGCGAGCCAGAAGGGGAGCGGCAGGAAGATCGAGGTGACCACGGCCGCGATCTTGATCTCGGCGGCGAGCAACAACGCCGTCGGCGCCACCTGGAGGACGCTCGCAGCAATGCGGGCCTCACGCGACCGGAACCGCTGGCCGATAAAGGCAGGGAGCGTGTAGGCGCCGGCCCGGCGCAGATACGGCACGAACAGAACCGCGGCGAGCAGGAAGCCGCACGTCCAGCCAAGCCCGATCGCAAGCGCGTCGAAGCCGAGGAAGAGAACGGCGCCGGTATAGGCGAAGAAGCCGGTGCCCCCTACGGCGATCGCCGCCAAGACCAAAGCGTTGTAGACCTGAGGCACCCGCCGGCCCGAGGCGAAGAAATCCTCGATGTCGAGTGTCCGCGCGGCGACGGCGATGCCGAGATAGGCCGCGAGCGGCAAGAGGATCAGACTGCGCGCAACCGTGCCGTCGCTCCAGCCGAGCTGCTCGGCCATGGCCAGCAGGATCACGAGCGAGACGAACGCGCTGGCGACGATGCTGTAATAGGCGCCGAGATGCGGGTTCGGTGTGCGTTGACGCGACGGAGCAATCATCGCCTAAGCGATCTCCTCGTTGACGCTCCGGGTGTGGTCGATGCGCTCCTGCACGCGGACGTACCAGAAGCCGACGACGACCGTGAAGATGAGGAGCCCTTGGGCCAGCAGATAGAAGCCGAGCGGGAAGTGGAGAAACCACAGCCGATTGAGCGAGACCGCGTAGAGGATGGCGACGAACACGGCGCACAGCACGGCCGAAACGGTCGTGATGGCCACAGCCAGCGTCCGCAACTGATGGCGGTCGCGCACCGCTTGTTCGGTTTCGGTGAGTTCCGCCGTCACGCTCCCTCCCACCCCAAAGCCAGCCAAGCAGCAGCACCCGCCAAGGAGTTACCAGCTAGGGGGACCCTTGCAAACTGGGCACGGAGATGCAATTGCCGCCGAAACGTGGCAGAGACGTGACTGGGCTTCCGAGAAACGGAGGGGAGATTGCGGACAATGTTACAGGAATTCAAGGAATTCGCTCTGCGCGGCAACGTGGTCGACATGGCTGTCGGCATCATCATCGGCGCCGCCTTTTCGACCATCGTCCAGTCCTTGGTGAACGACGTCATCATGCCGCCGATCGGGGTGGTGACCGGCGGGGTCGACTTCTCGAACATCTACATCCCGCTCTCCAGCGCAAGCTACGATTCTCTGGCACAGGCCAAGGCGGCGGGCGCGCCGACCATGAATATCGGCGTGTTCATCAACAGCGTGATCAGCTTCAGCATCGTCGCCTTCGTCTTGTTCCTGGTGATCAAGGGCATGAACCATTTGCGCCGCAAGCAGGAGGAGGCGCCGGCGACCGAGCCGCCGCCCTCGCGCGAGGTGCAGCTTCTGGAAGAGATCCGCGACGCGTTGATAAAGCGCGACTAGGCGATCGAACTACCAGTTGTAGCGCATGCCGGCCCTCACGCCGACGCCCTGGGTCTGATCGGCGAAGGTATAGTCGACCTTGGCGAACACCGCGGTCTGGGCGGCGGGGTTGAAGAAGTTCACCCCGCCCGACACCACGCCCCACACGTCCTCGGGCGTATCGTAGAAGTCGTAGCGTCTGCCGTTTGAAATCAAGTAGGCATGGTGCGCGTCCGACAGCGTCCCCCACAGGCTGCCGATCACGAATGGCTCGAACGTGGTTCCATTCCAGATATTGCTGCTCGAGCCGAGCCGTAAGCCCAGACGCCCGCGCACGTCGTCGTCGTCGCCGAGATTGACCACGTTGCCGTCGAGTACGAAGTCTTCGACCTGGCTCCAGGAAGCGGCGATGGTGGCCAGCGGCTCGATGAAGGGGCCGTAGCGCACGCCGCCGAAGCGATAGCCGGCGTCGGTGCGTATGCCGTAGGTCGTGTTGTCCAGCGTGTCGGGAAAGCCCCTGACCTGCTTCGGGTCGACCTGGCCGAAAAAGGTCTTGAACAGCGTATCGACGAACAGTCCGCCTTTGAGATAGCTGGCGTAAGCGCCGACTTCGCCGCCGCCCAGATTGAATCCGCGGTCGATCGCCTTGTAGTCGAGCGAGGCCTCGACCGCGCCCCCCAGCACGCCGACGACGAGAACGTCGCCCTGAGAGAACAGATCCCGCTTGCCGAAGTCGATGCCCGACTCGAAGAGCCCGATACCGAGCTCCCGGTCGAGGTTGTAATTGTAGGTCCGGCCGTGAGCGTAGGTGACGCCGCTGTCCTGAAGGTCGAACCACGAGCCGCTGCCGCGCGCCCACACCCCCGGCGTGAAGCGGTAGAGCTCCTGACAACGCGCGTCCGTTTGCGGGCGGTTGGGATCGCTGCACGTCGCGCCCTGCGCCAGCATCACGCGCAAGTCGGTGCTCTGGTCGAACCACGTCTCCGTTGAGTTGTGGAACGCGTCATGGGTAAGCGTCACCAGTTCCGGCAGGAGATGGGAGCCGCCGCCGGCGTGGTTCTTCAATTCGAAGACGCCGCTTCCCGTCGGTCTGAAGAACAGGTCGTAATCGAAGAACCCTGCATCGACCGGTTTGGTCAGATAGAAATTGTTCTTATCGACGTTCTTCCCCTCCACGAAAATCACGGGGACGGGAACCGGCGTGTAGCGGGCGGACGACGAATGGATGTTGACGACCTGAAGCTCGGTCCGGCCCGTCGTGGAGCCGTCGACAATGAAATGGTCTGCCGTCGATCCGGGTCCCTTCAGCGTTGCATCCACAGCCAATGTCGAATGGCCCGAGCCGGAAAATGTGAGGTCCTTGCCGCCCAGCGTGTTGGCGATGCGGAACACGTCGGTGGAGCTGCCGTTGAGCATTGATATCAGGCCTTTGTTCGTGAACGTCTCCAAATTCACGAACCGGGTTTCCTGACCCGAGACGTTGGCTGCATGAACCGTGCCGCCAAACTCGTTGATGAACGTGTCATTGCCGGCGCCGAAGTCGCTCGTCTTCATGGCGTCGAACTCGCCGCCGTCCTCGTTGGTGAACTTGTCGCGCTGACCGGTGAGGTCGACAAATCCCGTGATCAGCCCCGCATTGGAGATGGTCGAGCCGGCGCCACCGACCGTATCAATAGCAAGCCCGCTGCCCGCCGAGATGGACCCGCTATTGATGATATTGGTCGAGGTATTGCTGCCGGCAGAGATGCCGGCCGTGCTGCCGTAGACGTCGCCCGAGTTCTCTATGTTGACAGGGGAGTTCGGCGCGGTCGTCGCGGCGACGATACCGTAACCGCTGGCGCCGGTCACATGAACGCGGCCGCTGTTGTGAATGGTGATGGGGCTGTTCGAGCCTACTGTCGCGGCGTAGATGCCCGTCGACAAGAAGCCGCTGGTGTCGACGTCGCCGCTATTGATCGCCCGGATTTGGGAATTGTTGCCGAAGGTAAAGACGTCGATGCCTTCGGCAAAGCCGCCTCGGGTTTTGATGTTGCCGCTGTTGGTGACGGAAAGGTCGCCATTGCGGCCATGGGTGGTGGCGAAGATGCCCTCGGCCTCCCGCCCTTGGGTGGAGAGGTCGCCGCTGTTGGTGATGGAGAGGTCGCTGTTGCGGTCTATCGTGGTCGCGTGGATGCCGTCGGCGTTCCGCGCGCTCGTGGCAATCCCCCCGCTATTGGTGATATTGACATCGCTGTTGGACAAGCCGGTGTAGGCGTAGATGCCGAAGGCGTCGATGCCCGCCGTGGCAATGTCGCCGGAATTGATGATGGTGACTGGGCTGCTGGTTGCCGCAACGGTCGTGTTGGCCCAGATACCGACCGCGCCAAGGCCGACAGTGGCGATGTCGCCGCTGTTCTTGATGGTGATCGGGCTAAAGGGCGCGATCGTGTTGGTGAATATAGCGCTCGCGCCGAGCCCCGCGACGGCGAAGTCTCCAGTATTGGTCAATTTGATGGAACCGAACGGGAGGATCGTGTTGATCAGCGCGCAGGTTCCCGGAAAGATGCAGTCCTGGTGATTGGTGACGGTAACCGGGAAGGGCGATGCCGGCCTAAAAACCGCAACCTGCGCCGATGCCGGCGTAGGCGCCACGGTCATCAGAGTGGTGGCAAGCGCCGTGCCCGCCAGCAACATGCGGCGTTGGGCGCGTGTCAGAAAGAGGACCAGACGCAACCGTTCCGGCGCATCCTGCAACCAACACCCAGGCCGGCCGCGCAAGCCTCCCCTGCGGCGCCCCCGTCGCCCCATGCTGAGCCCCCAACTCGAAATTCCCCACGCTCATATTGTCTGGTTGTAGGAGCCCGATCACCCGTTTTTCGCGGGTACTCCACAGCTGTGGACAAAAACGGTCTTCGTTTCCGTGTCTTGGCGGAATGAAACACTTTTCCCGTGTAGCCCCCGGCACGCAGGATTGCTTTGCGTGCCGCTCCAAAATTGAAAAATAATCCCCCTATATGCATAGAACAGGAACCAGTTTTCGTCTTTTCTGCGTTGAACCCTTTTTAGGAGAATGATTTTTCAGTATTCTGCACCATCTTTAGGGGCTGCGACGGCCCGGAGCCCTCTAGAGCGCGAGATGCGCGGGGAAAGCGACATGACGACCGGCAGGATGATGAGCGGCGCGTCCGCCGGCGCTTCTCGCTCCGCGCTGTTGCGGAGGGTTGCTCCGCGCGCTCGCGCTGAGTACACGGGCCGTTCGTTTGAACCGCAATGCCTTGCGGAGGCTGCTTGATGTTCATCACTGTGCGCATGCCCGACGGCACCGATCACCGCCTCGAAGCCCTCGATGGCTGGCGCGTGATGGAGGTCATCCGCGACTGGGGCCTTCCCATCAAGGCCGAGTGCGGCGGCGCGTGCGCGTGCGCCACATGCCACGTCTGGGTGGGCGAGGACTGGATCGGAAAGCTCGTGCCGCCAACCGACGAGGAGCTGGAGATGCTCGACGGCGCCTTTCAGGTCCATGAGCGCTCGCGGCTGTGCTGCCAGATCATCATGTCGCCGGAGCTCGACGGGCTTGTGGTCGAGCTTGCGCCGGAGAGCCTCGCCGATGCGCCCTCGGCGAAGATCGCCGCCGGAGGGGCCCGCTGATGCGCACCTTCCCCATCTTCGTGAGCTTCGACGGTAAGCCCCCGCTCGTCGTCGGCGGCGGTGAGCTCGCGGCTCTCAAGGCGCGGCTCCTGTTGAAGCGCGCCGCGACCGTCGATGTCGCCGCGGAGACCTTGGCGCCGGAGCTCGCGAATCTCGCGGCTGCGGGCCAGGTCGCGCAGGTTCCCTCCCAGCCCGGCATCGATCAGCTGCGTGGGCGCCCGCTTGTCATCGCCGCCACCGAGGACGACGCGGAGGACACGCGCGTCTCGGCCATCGCCCGCGCGCTCGGCGTGCCGGTCAACGTGCCGGACCGTCCGGAGCTTTGCACCTTTGTCTTGCCGGCGATCGTCGATCGCGGCGAGGTCACCGTGGCCATTGGCACCTCGGCTGCCGCGCCCGTGCTGGCGCAGCGTCTGCGCGCCTGGCTCGAGCGCGAGCTCCATCCGCGCCTCGATGCCCTGGCGAAGCTCGCCGGCGAGTTCCGCGGCCGTGCCGCGGACAAGATTCCCTCTGGCGCGCCGCGCCGGAAATTCTGGGAGGCCGTGTTCGAGGGCGCCGCCGCCGAGGCGATGCTCGAAGGCGACGAGACGAAGGCGCGCGCGCTGATTGACGAGGCCATCGACAATGCAAGCGAAGACCGCGCCCAGCAGGGTCGCGTGCTCCTGGTCGGCGCCGGGCCCGGCGATCCCGAGCTTCTGACCATGAAGGCCGTGCGCGCGCTGAAATCCGCCGACGTCGTGTTCTACGACCGGCTGGTGGGCGAGGGCGTGCTCGACCACGCCCGCCGCGAGGCCGAGCTGATCCCCGTGGGCAAGGCCAAGGGCGCCCATAGCGTCCCGCAAAGCGAGATCAACGCAGCTCTGATCGCGCGCGCCAAGGCCGGCCAAACCGTGGTCCGCCTCAAGGGCGGCGATCCATTCATCTTCGGCCGCGGCGGCGAGGAGCTCGATGCGCTGCGCGCCGAGGGCATCGCCATCGAGATCGTCCCCGGCGTGACCGCCGGCATCGCCGCGGCGGCGAGCCTGCAGATCCCGCTTACCCATCGCGACGTGTCGCACACCGTGACCTTCGTTTCCGGCCATGAGGCTGGCGGCAAGGAGCCGTCTTTCGCCGATCTCGATCTCTCGGCGCTCGCCTCCGGCAACAACACGCTCATCGTCTATATGGGCGTCACCACCGCGGCGGCGATCGCCAACAAGCTGCTCGAGGCGGGCTTCCGCCCCGAGCTGCCGGTCATTGCCGTCGAGAATGCGAGCCGCGAGGACGAGCGCCGCATCGGCACCACGATCGCCGCCCTTGCCGCCCATCCGGAAAGTCTCGGCCTCAAGAGCCCCGCCGTGCTGATCTTTGGTGAGGTCGCGGGACTTCAGGCCGCGGGCGTGGTCGAGGACATCCTCTCGCTGGAGGAGGTCAAGCGCGCCTATGCCTAACGTCATCACCGCCAACCGCCTGACCGACGGCGTCGTCGTCTATCTCGCCTCTGATGGCGAATGGACGGAGCAGATCGCCAATGCGCGCGTGGCCGACGGCGACGAGGAGACCAAGGCGCTTGAGGCTGAGGCCGAGAATGCCGTGCGCGAGCGTCGCGTCGTCGCCGTCTATCCCATGCCGGTCGCGCTGAAAGACGGCGCGGTCGATCCCCTGTCCGTGCGCGAGCGCATCCGCGCCGCGCACCGCACCACGTTGACGAAGGACTGGTACGATGTACCGCTATGATGAGTTCGACCACGCTTTCGTGCGCGAACGCGTGTCGGAGTTCAAAGATCAGGTCGAGCGCCGGCTGTCTGGCGCGCTGACGGAGGAAGAGTTCCGTCCTTTGCGTTTGCGCAACGGGCTCTACCTCCAGCTTCACGCCTACATGCTGCGCATCGCCATTCCCTATGGCGTGCTGAGCCCGCGTCAACTGCGCCAGCTTGCCATGATCGGCCGCAAATGGGATCGGGGCTATGGCCACTTCACCACGCGTCAGAATCTCCAGTTCAACTGGGTGAAGCTGGTCGACATCCCCGACGTGCTGGCCGCCCTTGCCGACGTCGAGATGCATTGCATCCAGACGAGCGGCAATTGCGTGCGCAACGTCACCGCCGACCCTTACTCGGGCGCCGCCGTCGATGAGCTGGAGGACCCGCGCCCCTGGTGCGAGATCTTGCGCCAATGGTCGACGCTGCATCCCGAGTTCAGCTGGCTGCCGCGCAAGTTCAAGATCGCCATCTCCGGCGCCGTCGAGGATCGCGCCGCGACCGCCTTCCACGACATCGGCTTGCGCATCGTGAAGGGTCCGAACGGCGAGAACGGCTTCCGCGTTCTGGTCGGCGGCGGCATGGGCCGCATCCCCTATGTCGGCCAGGAGATCCGGTCGTTCCTCGAGAAGGAGCACCTGCTGTCCTACATCGAGTCCATCTTGCGCGTGTACAACCTATTCGGCCGCCGCGACAACATCCACAAGGCGCGCATCAAGATCCTCGTCAATCAGCTCGGCATCGATACGTTCCGCGAGGCCGTCGAGGCCGATTGGGAGGCGACCCACAAGACCGCCATCGATCTACCGGCTGACGAGCGCCGCCGCATCATGTCGTATTTCGCGCCGCCGGAGCTCCCGGCGCGGCCGGTGCGCGACGAGGCGCTCGCCGCGCGCCGCGAGACCGATCCCGTCTTCGCCAATTGGTACAAGCATAACGTGCTCACCCATCGCGTGCCGGGCTATGCGTCGGTGGTGATTTCGCTGAAGGAGCCCGGCCGCACGCCGGGCGATGCATCGTCCGACGCCATGGACCTCGTCGCCGATCTCGCCGAGCGCTTCGGCCACGACGAGGCGCGCGTCAACTACACGCAGAACCTCGTTTTGCCGCATGTCGCCATGGCCGACATCCCGGCGCTGTACGATGCGCTGGCCGAAGCGGGGCTCGCCACCGGCAACAACGAGCTTCTCGGCGACATGATCTGCTGCCCCGGCCTCGACTACTGCAATCTCGCCAACGCCCGCTCGATCCCCATCGCCAAAGAGATCGCCAAGCGGTTCGAGGATCCTGCGCGCCAGGAGCTGATCGGCGATTTGCGCCTCAATATGTCGGGCTGCATCAACGCCTGCGGCCACCACCATGCCGGCAATATCGGCATTCTCGGCGTCGACAAGAAGGGCACCGAGCTCTACCAGATCACGCTCGGCGGCAGCCCCAAGGACGATGCGGCCATCGGCACCATCATCGGACCCGGCTTCCGCGCCGAAGCCGTGCCGGACGTCATCGACACCATCGTCGACACCTATCTCGAAAACCGCGACGAGGGAGAGAGCTTCCTCGAAACTTGGCGGCGCGTTGGCGCCGCGCCCTTCAAGGAGGCTCTCTATGGCACTGGTTGATCTTGCCACGACGATGCTCATCGCCGATCCGGAAGACGTTGCCACGGTGCTCGAGCCGACGGCCGATGACGGCGCGCTTGCCGCCGCCGCCGGAGGCAATGCCGGGCCGATTGCTATCTCTTTCCCGAGCTTCACCGACGGCCGCGGCTTCTCTCTCGCCCGGCTGCTGCGCGAGCGTTACGGCTTCAAGGGCGAGATCCGCGCCGTCGGGCATCTCATTCCCGATCAGGGTCAATTCTTGCTGCGCTCCGGCTTCGATACCGTAGAGATCGCCGATCCGGACACCGCCGATGTGTGGAAGTTCTCGCTCGAGCGTATCGGCCGCAACTACCAGCCGGCCGTGCGCAACACCTTGCCGCTGCGCTGGAACGCCTCCCACAAGGCGTCGATTGCGCTGAACGAAGCGCTCGGCGCCACCGACGATCTCGTGGGCCGCATCAAAGAGGTGAGCAAGCGCATCGAGGGGCGCATCGCCTTCTCGACCAGCCTCGGCCTCGAGGACCAGGCGATCCTGCACGCCATTGCCAATTCCGGCGTCTTGAAGTCCGGCGCAGAAATCGACGTGTTCACCCTCGACACCGGCCGGCTGTTTCCCGAGGTGCTGGAGACCGTCGAGCTGTCGGAGCTCCGCTTTCGCACGCGCATCCGTCTGGTTGTGCCCGACGCGGCCGAGGTTGAGGAACTCGTGACCCGTGACGGCGTGTTCGGCTTCCGCCAGTCCGTCGACAACCGCAAATCCTGCTGCGAGGTGCGAAAAGTGCGTCCGCTCAACCGTGCGCTGCAAGGGGCGCAAGGCTGGATCACCGGCTTGCGCCGCGAGCATTCTGATGCCCGCGCCGAGGTGCCGCTCGCCGAATGGGACCAAGACCGCGGGCTCATCAAGGTGAACCCGGTCGCAGATTGGTCGACCGATCGGCTGATGGACTACATCGCGGCCCATAACGTGCCGGTCAACCCGCTGCACGCCCGTGGCTTCGTCTCCATCGGCTGCGCTCCGTGCACACGTGCCGTCGAGCCGGGCGAAAGCCCGCGCGCCGGCCGCTGGTGGTGGGAGAACGAGGAGAAGAAGGAGTGCGGTTTGCACATCAACGGGAACGAAAAAGAAAAAGAGAAGGCCGCATGACCGCGCTTACCTCGCATCTGAAGCTCCTCGAAGCCGAGAGCATCCACATCTTCCGCGAGGCGGCGGCGCAGTTCCGCACGCCTGTGCTGCTCTATTCCATCGGCAAGGACTCCACCGTCCTCCTGCACTTGGCGCGCAAGGCCTTCTGGCCGGCCAAGCCGCCGTTTCCGCTCTTGCACGTGGACACCACCTGGAAGTTCCACGACATGATCGCCTTCCGCGACCGGACGGCGAAGGAGCTCGGTCTCGATCTCATCGTCCACACTAATCACGACGGTCTCGCCCGCGGCATGAATCCATTCGATCATCCGCCGTCCATTTATACGGACATCATGAAGACGCAGGCCCTGCGTCAGGCCCTCGATATCGGCGGCTTCGACGCGGCCTTCGGCGGGGCGCGCCGCGACGAGGAAGCCTCCCGCGCCAAGGAGCGCGTATTCTCTTTCCGCGCCGCCGGCCATCGCTGGGACCCGCGCCTGCAACGGCCGGAGATGTGGCAGCTTCTGAACGGCCGTCTCGGCAAGGGCGAGACGGTGCGCATCTTCCCGCTGTCCAATTGGACCGAAGCCGACGTGTGGCGCTACATCATGCTCGAGGAGCTCGACGTGGTGCCGCTCTATTTCGCGGCGGAGCGCCCGGTGGTCGTGCGCGACGGCCAGATCATCATGGTCGACGACGAACGTATGCGGCTTCTTCCGGGAGAAAATCCGCAAATGCGCAAAGTGCGCTTCCGCACGCTCGGCTGCTATCCGCTCACTGCCGCCATCGAATCTGAGGCGGCCGATCTCGACGCCATTGTGGAGGAGACGCTCGTTGCGCGCGTGTCCGAGCGGGCGGGGCGGCTGATCGATCATGATCAGGCGGGCGCCATGGAAATGAAGAAACGCGAGGGTTACTTCTAATGACGTTGGCTGCGCTTGAGGCGACACAATCCTCCGCGATTGCCGTTAGCCCCGATCACAAGTCCGAGGCCATGGTGAGGCTTCTGACCTGCGGCTCGGTCGACGACGGCAAGTCCACGCTGATCGGCCGGCTTCTCTGGGATGCCGCCGGCGTCACCGACGATCAGCGCGCCGCCATCCTGCACGCTTCGCACAACCGCGCGGTCAACGGCGAGCGCATCGATTTCTCTCTTCTGCTCGACGGCCTCGTGGCCGAGCGCGAGCAGGGCATCACCATCGACATTGCCTGGCGCTATTTCGAGACCGCGCGCCGCCGCTTCGTCATCATCGATTCCCCGGGGCACGAGCAATACACCCGCAACATGGCGACCGGCGCCTCCCATGCCGACATCGCCATCCTCCTGGTCGATGCCCGCCACGGCGTCAAGCGTCAGACCCGGCGCCACGCCGCCATTTGCGATCTCGTCGGCATAAAGAAGGTGATCGTCGCCATTAATAAGATGGACCAGATCGATTGGTCCGAGGCGCGCTATCGCGCCATCGAGGCGGACTTCCGGACGCTTGCGGGGAATTTCGATTTCACCGAGATCACCGCGATCCCGGTGGCGGCGCTCACCGGCGCCAACGTGGTCGCGCACTCCGCCGAGATGCCCTGGTACAAGGGTCCGACGCTGCTCGAATATCTTGAGAGCGTCGATCCGAAGGTGGACGCCGAGAACGCGCCCTTCCGCATGCCCGTGCAGCTGGTCTTGCGTGCCTCGAACGATTTCCGCGGCTATGCCGGCACGGTGACCTCCGGCGCGATCAACGTCGGGGACCGCGTGGTCGACGCGCGAAGCGGCCTTGGCGCCACGCTCCGCCGCATCGCCACCATGGATGGCGACCGGCCGTCGGCGACCAAGGGCGACGCGGTGACGCTCGTGCTCGACACCGATCTCGATATCTCGCGCGGCGCCGTGCTGTCCGAGGTGAAGCGCCGCCCGGTCAATGCCGACGTCATCGAGGCGCGGCTCGTCTGGTTGTCCGAGACATCGTTCGATCCGGAGGTGGGGTACCTGCTGCGCACCGCCACCGACCTCACGCCCGTCACCTCCATGAGCGTGTCGGCGCTCGTCGATTTCGAGACGCTTGCCGCAACGCAAGCCCATGAGTGCGGCATGAACGACATCGCCGATTGCCGCATCCTGCTCGGCCGTTCGACGGCGCTCGATCTTTTCCGCGATCTGCCCCTTACCGGCAATTTCGTGCTGGTCAACGCCATCGACGGCGCAACCGTCGCGGGAGGCGTGATCACTTGGGTGCAGACCGGGGCTGCCGCCGTCAGCGACAATGTGCTCGTTCTCGATCGTGCCCGGCTTGCGGGATTATGCGCCGATCTCGGCGATTCCCCGGCCGATCAGGCAGAGTTCGAGCGGCGTGCTCAGGAGGTGGCAATTCTGCTACGCTCGGCGGGGGTTCCGGTTCTCATCGAAACTGACCAATAATAACGATGCGGATCTCGCCGGTAGCGTAGGGGGAGGCTCTCATTAATGGTTGATTTCAGCTGGGCAGCCGCCCTGCTGCCTCTCGCTGGTGCGGGTTTCGGTGTCGGCTTTCTCGTCGGTCTGACCGGGGTCGGCGGGGGCGCGCTGATGACGCCTCTGCTCATCTCGACCTTTGGGGTGAGCCCGGCGACGGCCGTCGGCACGGATCTGCTCTACGCCTCGGTGACCAAGACTGTCGGGGGCTGGCGCCACCATGTGGCGGAGAATGTCGACTGGCCGATCGTCATCCGTCTGGCCATGGGCAGCATTCCCGCGTCGATCATCCTGCTCGCGGTGATGTCGTACATGCCGTTCGACACGGCGGCGATGGCCCGCTGGATTCGCTACGGGCTTGCCTTCGCGCTGCCCGTCAGCGCCGTGGCCATCGTGCTCTATCCCATCATGATGAAGGGTCACACCAACGGGGCTGCGAGTGACGGCCCGCCACAGCGCGCGCTCCTCACCGTCCTGTTCGGCGCGGCGCTCGGCTTCCTCGTCACGCTGACCTCGGTCGGCGCGGGCGCGATCGGCGTCGTCGTGTTGGCGATACTGTTTCCCTTGCTGCCGGCGAAGCGCATCGTCGGTACGGACATCGCGCATGCCGTGCCGCTCACCCTCGTGGCGGGCGCCGGCCATCTCGGCCTCGGCCATGTCGATCCGTGGATCTTGGTGGCGCTGCTCTGCGGCTCCATCCCCGGCATCTTATTCGGCACGCGGCTCGCCGGCGTCGCGCCCGAATGGCTGCTCAGGCCGCTCCTTGCGC
>Ga0315553_10000237_pt1 | contig 50689 bp, 47 predicted proteins | sample SalMarSW160140MG_FD_203099 | JGI IMG/M metagenome (GOLD analysis project Ga0315553, IMG submission 203099) | Salt marsh sediment microbial communities from the Plum Island Ecosystem LTER, Massachusetts, United States - Salt Marsh Sediment SW1601-40 ...
TTACAGGCGTTCTGAGCACCCGCTGGATTCATCGCTGACCGGATCGAGCCGGTGATTGGGGGCGGGCCTCCGCCTCCCAACCAACCCTCAGGGCGAACATCTGCAGCCAATCCTTCCCCAGCCGGGCCTCTTCGGCAGCGAAGGACGGCAGAACGTCTTTGGTCTCCAAGCGGATGTAGGTTCGTTTTCCATCCCCGACCGCCTCGAGAGATCCGGCCAGGTAGACCCCGGATACCCGGCTGTGCCGGTAGCCCGCCTTCAGCCTCGCCTGTCCCCAAAAGGGCTCCCAGCCGACTTCCAGCCAGGCATCTTGAACCCATTCCCGGTCCTCGCGCCACTGCTCCTCCACCCCGGCGGACAATGTCCACGGACGCCAGTCCAGAACCGACAAGGCCTCCAGGCAGCGGCGGCAGTGCCCCTGACCAGCCGATGACCACTCCCGCTCCAGCTCGGCATCCGCCCGGATGGTCCAGGACCAACCGCAGGCGTTCTGGAGATTTATCTGGATCCCGGCGTCGAGTCGGTCACGACTGTCGCGAAATGCCCCCGGGAAGGGCGAGAGGGGGGAGAGCTCCCTGCGCCAGGCGGCGGATATATGCAGAGCTCCCAAATCCCCCTTGGCCCGCGCTGCCACTATCCACTCCAGATCTCCCTTGTCCCCCTCCGGCGTGAAGTATCCGAGCGAACATGAGCCTATCAGCAGATCCAGATCGACAGGGACAGCCGACAGGCCTACATTCAGGGTGGTTAATGTTCCCGGGGCTACCCACTGGCCCCCGGATCCCGCGGCGGCCAGAGAGAAACGCACGGGGTCGAGCTCCCAGACCAGAGATCCGGCTACGTGACCGACGAGGCCGCCCGGGAAGGGGGTTTGTTCGGCATACCAGGGCTGATCATCCTCCAGCCGGTCCGGGGGAGTGGAAAGCAATCCTGCCAGGGTACAGGCGATCCTCCTGCCCAAGGGGACCGCGATCACGCTTCCGACCTGAGCGCCGATCTGCTTCTTGTATATTCCCAACAGACTCCAGTGCCCCGGGATGATCTGCAGCTGCAGACCTCTTCGACTGGCCACATCCAAACCGATGTCCAGGGAAAGACCGGCGGCATCCGAGCACACCTGAGTTCCCGGTCCGTGGGCCAGGGGGTTGTACAGCTGGGCAAGGATTCCCCGGAGGGATACCGGACCGGCGGTGACCAGAGGACCCGAGAATCCCACAGCCCACCGCCCGGGCGCAAACAGCGCATCGGTGCCTTCCGTTTTGGAGAACTCCCGGTTTTCCACGTACATCAAACGGCGAAAGCCGTAGGGTCCTGCGGAAAAATCGATCAGGAGGCGGGATTTCATGATCGCCAGATCCTCCAGCTCGGTGCGCAGGGTTGCCTCCGGACCGTCGCAGCTTCCCGGATGCGCTGCCAGAATGAGCAAAAGGAGAAGCAACAGAGGAATGCGCAGGCTCGCGGAGGTTTGCTCGCTCACATTCCAATAACTGCAATCGTCGTGCCAGAGAATTCCCCGCGTTTGATCGAGGGATGGAGTTATGATTTACAAATATTTACATTCAAAACGGCTCAAAGCACCGGGACACAAACCGTCGAGAAGATTGACAGACCCGGATGCGGCCATTATAGTGCAGCCGAAAACCCACGGAGGAAATTACACATGGACATCCTGACGCTTAACTGCGGAAGCTCATCTCTCAAATATCAGCTGTACGATTGGGACAACCGGCAGGTCCTGGCCAGGGGGATCGTGGAGCGGGTCACCGTGGGCGGTTCCTTTATCGAGCACTACGCCCGGGGAAAGGGAACCGTCAAAAGGGAGAAGGACTGCCCGAACCACAAGATCGCCCTGGAACTGATCCTGGAGATGCTGACCGATGCCGAAGTCGGGGCTATCCCGGACCTCAAGGAGATCAGGGCCGTGGGGCATCGGGTCGTGCACGGCGGGGAGAAGTTCGCCCAGTCGGTGATCATCGACGAGGAAGCTCTGGATACCTTCAAGGCGCTGGCCGATCTGGCGCCCCTGCACAACCCGCCCAACATCACCGGCGTGGAGGCGGCCAGGGAGGAACTTCCCGATGTGCCCCATTGCGCCGTCATGGACACCGCCTGGCACCAAACCATGCCCGATCATGCCTACATCTACGCCCTGCCCTACGGCTGGTACGAGAAATACGGCGTGCGGCGCTACGGTTTTCACGGGACCTCCTTTCTCTACGTGGCCAAACGGGCGGCGGTACTGCTGGGCAAGGACCCTTTCGACTGCAACCTCATCCTCCTGCATATCGGCAACGGGGCCAGCGCCAATGCCGTGCGGAAGGGCATCTCCGTGGACACCTCCATGGGTTTGACGCCGCTGGAAGGTCTGGTGATGGGAACCCGGGCAGGGGACCACGACCCGGCGATCGGCTTCTACATCATAAACAAGGAAGGCTTGGCGCCTAGAGAGGTCGAGCAGATGCTCAACAAGAAGAGTGGGATCCTGGGCATCACCGAAAAATACACGGACCGCCGGGATGTGGAAATCGCGGCCGGCAAGGGGGACAAACGGGCCGAGCTGGCGATCGAGATCGAATCCTACCGCCTGAAAAAGTATATCGGCTCCTACTTCGCCGCCCTTGGACGGGTGGATGCCCTGGTGTTCACCGCGGGAGTGGGAGAGCGGGGATCGATCATCCGGGAAAAGGCCGTGGAAGGCCTGGGAGAGCTGGGTATAAAACTGGATCCGCGGAAGAACCAGCTGTCCCGAACGCGCAACGCAGAAACCCTGATCTCCACCCCTGACTCGCCGGTGAAGATCTTCGTGATTCCAACGGATGAAGAGCTGGTAATGACCGAGGATACCTACGCGCTTCTGCAGGGAACCTACAAAGTCCACACTGAGTTCACCTACGGCTTTCAGCAGCGGGAGTACCGCAACAAGGAGCGGGCTCAGGCTCTGAGCGGGGAGTTGAAGAAGAAACCGGAGCTTGCCGGCATCCTTGCCGCTGCTCCTTCATAAGAGACAGGAAAAGGGCGGCGCCTGCGACCTGTCCGGCGGCGGTATCAGAAGCTGTATCGCATCCCGGCTTTTACAACGGCGCCGGTCAGGGAGATATCCCGGCGGAATATCACCAGCCCCCTCCCCCTCCGCTGTCATAAAAGACGTCCTCTTCGATCTCCTCCCCGCCGTCTTCCCAACCGCTGCCTTCGTCGAATCGAACGAGCAGCGTCTCGTCGTGGTAGGCGGTAAGTGCGGGACCAAAGCAGGAGTTCCCAGCGCACCGGCCCCTGTGCCGAGCTGCCCAGACCGAACAGCACGGTCTGACCCGTGGCGGTGAAGCCCGATTCCCACTCGAACGGAACTCGTGCCGTTCCAACCGGCTGAAGGATTCGACCAGCACCCGCGACAGCTCTTCGAGCCGGCGATTGATCGTGTCCCCGGCTGATTGGGCCGACAGGGAGCCTTGAGCCGTTACGAACATCAGCACAGCGGCCAAGAGGATGCGATGCATTCGCGGCATATCTTTACCACCTCGGGAATCACGGTTGGGAGTGAAGCCATCGTATCCGCTTGCCCGAGGACCGGTCAAGGTTTTCTTGCCAAGCGCGGTTCTTACAGGACTTTGGCGAGGGCTGCGGCGATCCGGCAGGCCAAGCGCAGGTTGTTGAGCAGCAGCTCGATGTTGGCTTGGAGGGAACTGCCGCCGGACAGCTCGAGCACCCTGGACAGGAGAAAAGGGGTGACCTGCTTGCCCGTCACGCCGGCCTGATCCAGCTCGGCCAGGGCGGCGTCTATATACTTCTCCATGGTCGCCTGGGCAATCTCGTGCTCCTTGGGGATCGGATTGGCCACCAGCAGACCCTGCTCCAGGCCCAGGGAGCGCTGGGTCCGGTATACCCCTGCGATCTGCTCGGGGCTGTCTACGACCAGGTCGAGGGCAAGGGAGCTCTCAGCGCTGTAGAAAGCGGGAAAGAGGGATGTTTTGTACCCCAGAACCGGCACGCCCCGGGTCTCGAGGAACTCGAGGATCTTGGGAAGGTCGAGGATGGCCTTGGCCCCGGCGGACACCACGATTACCGGCGTACGGGACAGTTCGAGCAGATCCGCCGAGATGTCGAAGCTCTGCTCGGCACCCCTGTGCACGCCGCCTATCCCGCCGGTGGCAAATACCGGGATTCCAGCCATGTGGGCGGCCATCATGGTGCCGCAAACCGTGGTCGCCCCGACTCGTCCGGTAGCCAGGGTGTAGGCGAAATCCTTTCGGGACACCTTGAGCACCTCCTGCTCGGTTCCCAAGATCTCGATCTGCTCGGGGGTGAGACCGATCACGACCCTGCCCTCGAGGATTCCCACGGTGGCGGGCACGACCTCCAGTTTGCGGACCTCCTCCTCGGCCCGCAGGGCGATCTCAACGTTCCGGGGACGGGGAAGCCCGTGGGCAATGATGGTGGACTCCAGGGCGACGACCGGCCGGCGCGCACGGATCGCTTCGGCCACATCGGCGCGCACGCTCAAGTACTGCCTCACAGGGTTCCCTCCTCTATACTCCTCTCAACGCTCTGCACGGCCCGCCGCAGGGCATTCGCTGCGTCGGTGTCCCTGTCCAGGGCTTCCAGATAAGCGCTTATCAGAGTATCTCCGGCTCCGGTGGTGTCGGCCGCTTCAATGATTCGGCCCGGCTGGATGTCTATGGGCCTGCGGTCGCCGGCGCCGCGGTTGCCGGGACCACCGCCGTCACCCACCCGGCGCACCGATTCCCGCTGATGCAGGCGCACGCCCCGCCGGCCCCGCGTAACCAGAAGCTGTTCGATATTCCTCCGCTCCAGGAAATCCTGCACCCACCGGTCGGATCGGGAAGGACGGCCAGCCGCGGCGCCCCGGCTCGAGGCGGAGCTTCGGCCGGAGGCGGAGTCACCACCCCCCGAGGAATTTCGGCCTTTGGTCGAATCGACGCTTCCTGAGGCGAACCATTCTCCCAAAGCGCGAGCTTCCCTCTCATTGCCGGACAGCAGGTAGAGGTTCTTGAGGTTCTTGGCATGGCGCAGCAGCTTCTCCACGGACACGCTTTCGAATACTACCCGGGTTCTCGTTCCTGCATGGCGGATCAGGCTGCGAACCAGCTCCGGGGCAAGGTTCGCCTCCAGTACCAGGTAGTCCGTGGCTCCCAGCTCGGGAAGCCGGGCCCGCAGGCGTGCCCAGTTCAAACCCTCCTCGATCACGGCCATGTCCGCAGCCCCGTAGAGAAGCTCTCCGGACTGCATCAATGCGCAGTAGCAGGCCGTCGGGTATTGATCGAGAAAAATCGGGTTCACCCATTGGGGCTGGTTCATGTTCTCGATCAGCCACCTGCCGAACCCGTCGGTTCCCAGGGCGGTGAACAGCATCTTCGGGCACTCCAGGTGGGAGTAGATCCGGTAGCCCACGCCCCCGGGTTGAAAACGCATAGAGGCGGGATTGGAGGTAGCTTTGAGGAAACGGTCCTTATGGATAAGCAGATCGACGGCCAGAGCGCCTACGATACAGGTCATGCCCGCGGGGATCGGTCGCCCGACTCAGTGCTTCTCGGTCAGCTTGGGTCTGTAGACCTTCCCGGAGCCGATCTCTTTAATCAGGCAGTCCGGACGGGACTTGACCACTTTTTTTACGAATTTAAGGCTGTCGGTTTCGGCGATCAGATCTGTTTTCTCATAAATCAGGTAAATCATGGCTACTAGAATTATCGGCGGATCCGCAGGGTGGTGTTAGAGGCAAACGCGTTGGCTCACCCGGGTCTTTCGATTGTACCGGGGAGGAGAATCGGGTACAGTAGGCAAACGGAAAATGATCAACTATTTCAAAACCCTGAGCGGCCGCTGCAACGTGTATTTCCTGCGCCACGGGGAAAGTCGGGGAAACAGCGCCCGCATCATCCAGGGCCGGCACGATCTGGGCCTATCCGAACGAGGCCTGCGCCAGTCTGAAGCCGTGGCCCCCTGGTTCCGCGACAGAGACATCGACACGATCCTCTGCTCACCCCTCAAGCGGGCGGTGCAGACGGCCGAAGTAGTGGGCCGGCTGCTCGGAATTGGGGAGGTACAGCCCCACGAGCATTTGAATGAGCTGGACACGGGCATCTTCACCGGCCTGACCGTGGAGCAGATCCGACGCCTCCATCCCGAGGCCTGGAGGAGTTTCCAGCGTTCCAGCTGGGAGGGGGTTCCCGAGGCCGAGAGGATCTGCCAGCTGCTCGCCCGCGCCGAGAGCCTGTGGAGGGACCTCGGGCATCGAATCACGGAGGGGGCGGCAAACCTGCTGTGCGTCACCCACTCGGGGATCCTCCAATGGATCATCAAGGCCACCTTCGGCCACCACAGCTGGATGCCCCTGGTTCCGGTTGAGAACTGCTCCATCTGTCACTTCAGCCTGGACAACGAACCGAGCGGCGAACACCCCCGCTACTACTTCGAGTGGAGCCGCCTCAACTTCCACCCAACCGGAGCAGAGGATTCCTCCGGCCATATGTTTCTGGATGCCTGAACAGCAGAAGCAAACCCGACGGGAGGCGATATGGAGAAGCTGAAAATCGATGTTCACGAGTGGAAAGAGCCGGATGAGGAGCACCGGGAAACAAGCCCCACCCGACCCCTCCCGCGGCTGAAGTAGGCATCCGGTCATGGCCTTCACCAGCCTGGAAGAGGTATTCCGCTACATCGAGTCATTTACCAACCTGGAGAAGTCCGGCTCCCTGTTCACAGCGCGGACCTACCGGCTGGACAGGATGCGGCTGCTCCTTGAGCGCTTCGGCCAGCCCCAGCTGGCCTGCCCCACGATCCATATCGCCGGCACCAAGGGCAAAGGCTCGACCGCGACCCTGCTGGCCCACGGGCTGCAGGAGGCGGGAGTACGTACCGGCCTGTACACCTCCCCCCATGTGATGAGCTATATCGAGCGCATGGAGGTGCTGGGCAGTACGCCGCAGATCCCCGCGATCCTCTCCCTGGCCGAACAGATCCGCCTGGCCGTGGAGCAGCTGCCCGCAGAGACGACCCGGGTCATGGGACCTCCCAACACCTTCGAGCTGCTCACCCTGCTGGCCTTCTGTTACTTCCGGGAGACGGCCTGCGAATACGTGGTGGTGGAAACCGGGATCGGGGGCCGACTGGATGCCACCAATCTGGTCGAACCGCAGCTGTGCCTCATCACCCCGATCGAGCTGGAGCACACCGACGTGCTGGGCGACACCCTGGCTGAGATCGCCCGGGAGAAGGCGGGGATCTTCAAACCCGGCAAACCGGTCTACTCCGCCGCCCAGCAGGGGGAGGTGAAGGAGGAGCTGAGGCTGGCCGCCGGGCGGGCGGGATCCCCCATCGTATTCGTCGACGAACAGCTGTCCTCATTCCAGGCCGACTACAGCTCCGCAGGAACCGAGCTGAGCTTCGCTCTGTCCGGAGGGCGGGAGACCAGCTACTCCCTGTCTCTGATCGGTACGGTCCAGGCGGAGAACGCCGTGCTGGTGCATCTGGCCGTACAGCGCTCACTGTCGTGGCTGCTGCCCTTCCTCGAGGCCGGTTTCGCCGCCGCCCGCCTGCCCGCCCGCATGGAGGTCCTGCGTCGCGATCCGGCCGTGGTGATCGACGGAGCGCACACCCCCCGCTCCGTGCGGATCGTGCTGGATACCTTCACCGAGCTGTTCGGCACCGACGGCGTGCTGCTGTTCGCGGCCGCAGCCGGAAAAAGGATCCCCGAGATGGCGCAGGTCCTGGCCCCCGCCTTCAGGCAGATCGTGGTGACCACCCCCGGAACCTTCCGGGAGAGCAACGCAGAGGAGGTCCACCGAGCCTTTCTTCGGCACAACCCGGGCACCCTCCTGATTCCCGACAGCCCACGAGCGCTTACCCGGGCTCGAGAATTGGCCGGGGCCGAGCACCCCCTGCTGGTCACCGGTTCTTTCTACCTTGCAGGTTTGGTGCGGAAGATCCTATACTTGTAACATGAGGGTAATCTGGATCGTTCTGCTGTTGTTCCTTCCCCTCTCCACGGTCTCAGCGGACGATCAGGACAATGACGGAGACGAGAAAATCCTGGAAACCATCAGGAAAATCCAGGAGGAGGAAGAAGAAGAGGGAAATTATTACGACGATGACGACGATGATGACTGCTGCTCGGGCTGCGACCTGCTGTTCGATGGATGCCTGGAGCTCCTGGATTCCGGCTTGGCAGAGATCATCTTGCAGTACTTCGTGTCCCTTCGCTTCGCCCCCTATCCTTATGCCGATGGAGCCGGGTACCAGTTCAGTTCTCTTGAATACCGGCATTTAGAAAAGCAAAAGGCCACGTCGGTCTGCGCAAGCGCCGATCTTTCGAACCACCTCGACGGCACCTACGGGAACGTCAATCGGCTGACCGCCCAGCTGACCGCCCTGCACCTCAACGTGTTCAACCAGACGATTTTCGCCACCTCGGAATCTCTATCAGCCGTTTCCGTGAACGCAGGGCTGTCGCTGTTCATCGGAAATTTCGATCTCAACGGCTTTGCCGGTACGTATCTGCTCACCACCACCGGCACCTTCATGTTCTGCACAGGACTCAGCTCCCGGATCTTCCTGCCAGGCAATTTGTACCTGGACGTGTACAATTTGAACGCCTTCCTCAACGGCAGGGTCCGGTTTGTGCACCTGCTGGCCAGCCTGAACTACTCTATCTGGCGCTTCTCGATCGGCGCAGGGTACAACTACAACAGCATCGTAGGCGATATCTACCACGGCCCCTGCATAAAGCTGAGCTTCTGGTTGTAAATGGAAACAGCCCTCAACCTGCTGCACATCGCCTGTGCCGTGGTACTGCTGGCCGCCCACTGCGCCTTCCTGTTCCGCGGGCTGGCAATCGAATCCGGACGGATCAAACCGGGTCGGTTCGATCACCTGGCCCGCAGCCTCTCCCAGGCGCTTCTGCCGGTTACCGCCCTGAGCGGATTGATTCTCAGGTGGAGCGGCGGCCGGCCGGCAAGCAGCTCGGCGGCGGCCGCCCCCTCTGTCCTACATCTTATCCTCGGGCTGGCCCCCCTGGCAGCGATCCCCCTCGTGTTCTTCGCCCGGGTCATACTCAAAAAACGTCGGCAGGTGCCCTGGCTGCTGCCCGTCGTTAATCTTATACTTCTGGCTGCAGCCGCAGGTACGGGTGTTTTGCTTTGGAGGTAACTGCTTATGAACGAGACGAAGTTGCTTGACGGCAGATTGATCGTCACTACGGGGGACATCACCAAGATGAACACGGCGGCCATCGTCAACGCCGCCAATTCATCCCTGATGGGCGGCGGGGGTGTGGACGGAGCCATCCATCGAGCCGGCGGACCGGCGATCCTCGAAGAGTGCAAACAGGTCCGCAGCAGCCGCTACCCCGACGGACTTCCCGCCGGGGATGCAGTGGTGACCACGGCGGGAAACCTGCCCGCCGCCCACGTGATCCACACGGTGGGACCGGTGTGGCGCGGAGGAGGCTGCGGAGAGGCGGACAAACTCGCCAGCTGCTACCGCAGGAGCCTGGAGGAAGCGGCTGAAGCTCACCTGAAGGACATCGCTTTTCCGGCGATCTCCACCGGCGTGTACGGGTATCCCAAGGAAAAAGCTGCCCAGGTCGCCTTTGCAGCGGTTCGGGATACCCTGGCTTCCTCCAAGCTGCCGGAAACCGTATACTTCGTGTTCTACTCCCCGGCAGACGCCCGGATTTTTCTCGATACCGTCGCCTGAGTTGTGAGAGCACCGGGGTGGCCGGCACGTTGGCGGGGTGAATCTTGTCCCTGAACTGGAGGGAAATCGACGCGGTCCTGGAGGAGATTCCCTTCGAAGATGCGCTTATCCGGGACATCCGGCAGCCCAGCCATCCCCAGCTGATTCTGGAGCTGTACAAGCCGGGCCGCCCCTTCAGGGTGTTGTTCTCCTTTGCCAATCCTACCTGCCGCCTGCATCTGGTGTCCCCTGCCTGCAAATTTCCCAAAGCCAAAAAAACACAGCGCTTCGTTTCTTTCCTCCGCGCCCATATCCGGGGCGGTCGGGTCGCGTCGGTCGGGCAGATCGGCGGACAGCGGATCATCCGTATCGAGGTAGTGAAGGCGCAGCGGAGGGTGAACCTCTGGTGCCGTATGTGGGCTTCGGCGGCCAACATGATCGTAACCGATTCCGGTGGGACCATACTCGACGCCCTGTACCGCCGGCCGGGGCGCGGTGAGATCTCGGGGGGTAAGTACAGCGTCGAAGAGGACATTGCGGCCACAGGCTCCCGCGGCTCGAAAGCGCCGGACAGCTTCCCGATTCGGGACCTTCCCGGCCCGGGAAGCTTCAACCAGCGGGTGGAACGCTACTACTTCGATCTGGAGGCGCAGCGGGATGCCTCGAAGCTGCGCAGCAGCCTGCTCACCCGTCTGCGCAGGGAGGAGAACCGCCTGATCTCGGCCCAGCAGAACTTCGAAAGGCGGATGGACCGGTACCGGGATCTGGAAACCCTCAAGAGGTGGGGCGATCTGATTCTATCCAACATCCACACCCTCAAACGGGGCGACCGCTGGCTGACCGCGGCGGACAACGACGATCCACAGCGGATCTGGGACATCGAACTGGATCCTCTGGCCACGCCTGCCCAAAACGCCGAAACCTACTACCGTCGCTACCGCAAAGCCAAAACCGGCCTCGAGAACCTGGAGGAGGAGCGGCGGCAGCAGCGGAAGCAGCTCGATCACATCCGCCGGCGCATCCGGGCCCTGGAGAGCGGTCAGATGAGCCTGGAGTCGCTTCGGCAGGAAGCACAGGCCGAGGCGGGAAAACGCCGGCAGGAAAAGCAGGGGCGTGCGCCGGGGCTGTCCTTCACCTCCGGCAGCTACAGCATCCTGGTAGGCAGAAATGCCCGGGAAAACGACGCCCTGCTGAGACGCCACGTCCGGGGAAATGACACCTGGCTGCACGCCCGGGATTACCCGGGGGGGTATGTGTTCATCCGATCGATACCGGGCAAGAGCATCCCCCTGGACACGCTTCTCGATGCGGCGAATCTGGCCCTGCTGTACAGCAAAGCCAAAGAATCTGCCCAGGGAGAGGTATTCTATACCCAGGTCAAATATTTGAGGCGGATCAAAGAAGCCAAAACCGGAACGGTCATCCCCACGCAGGAGAAGAACCTTCACGTAAAGATCGATTCCGCACGGATCCGCCGTCTGCAGCGCAGCAACTCTTATTGATTTCCACAGCCGAATCCATAATACTTTGCATTGTATGGACGATCATTCGACGACAGACAAGCGAGTGCGACCCTCAACGATAGAGGGGATCTTCTATCCCGGTGAAAAAGACGCCCTCTCAGCCCGGCTGATCGACCTGCTCGACCACAGCGACGGCGCCCCGGTGACCGGACAATCCCCGTATAGCATCATCGTACCCCACGCGGCTCTGGACTATGCCGGTCGGATAGCAGCGGCTGCCTACAAAACGGTGGCGGATCGTAAGATCGATACCGTGGTCCTGCTCGGTCCGGTTCACAGAGAACCGGAACAGGCGGTGTTCCTTCCCCAATCCCAGATGTTTCATACCCCGATGGGATTGGTCGACGTGGACGAGAACGCCCTGAACAAACTGGCCGGGCTCTGCGCCTCGTTCCGGATCGACGACATCCCCCATCTAGAGGAACACTGCCTGGAAGCCCAGCTGCCCTTCGTGCAGCAGCTGTTTCCGCGCGCCCGAATCCTCCCGATTCTCCTGGGCAAGCCGACCCGTGCTCTGGTGCAGCTGCTGAGCGATTCGCTGTGGAAGCTGTACGCCCGGCGGATCACCTCGACCCTCTTCGTAGTGACGGCCAATATAACCTCGAACACGGAGGAGAAGGGCGCCCAGAAAGAGGCCGAACAGGTGATCAACTGGATCACCGACGGAGACTGGCAGTCCCTCATCGAGGCGGCGGAGCGCAGACGTATCTCCTCTTGTGGCGCCGGTTGTCTAGCTGTTATACTCCTGATGAACGACAGGCTCGGAGGGAGGGTGAGGCTTATCCGGCAGGGAAGCTCCCTGCCGATGGTGAAAGATCCGAAGAAGGTCGTTCATTACGCAAGCTTTACACTCGAAGAACAAATAGAGAACAGATAGAGAACAGCTGAATGGAGTTTCAACTAACCCCTGAGGAAAAAAAGATCCTGCTGCAGACGGCACGCCGGGCAATAACCGCCCGCTTGGAAAAACGGAAACCCCGATATCCGGAACCTACCGAGTTCCTAAAAAAAAAATGCGGTGCCTTCGTAACCCTGCATAAACGAGGCAGCCTTCGAGGGTGCATTGGTTTTGTAATAGCCAGCAAGCCGCTCATCGACACGGTCGCCGAAGCAGCTCAATCCAGCGCCTTCGGGGACCCCCGCTTCCCGGCTGTCACGGCGGGGGAACTGAAAGAAATCGACATCGAGATCTCCGTGCTTTCACCCCTGCGGCGGATCGAATCCGTGGAAGAGATTCGCGTCGGGGTGCACGGAATCATGCTCCGGAAGGGACTTCGCTCCGGCCTCCTGCTGCCCCAGGTCGCCAGTGAATACGGATGGGACCGGGATACCTTTCTGACCCATACCTGCTACAAAGCCGGGCTTCCCGGCGAGTGCTGGCGCTCCCCCGACGCGGAGATAGAGATCTTCAGCGCCGTTGTGTTCAGCGAAGAGCAGCCATGAACACCGGATTGGCTGTAAGACTCGCCCGGGAGGGCAGGGACGTTCTGGCCGTTCCGGTCGGAATGGGCCGAAGCGAGTTCGTGCTCATGAAGCTTGCGGAGCTGCGCAAACTCCCTGCCGAGATCATCCGAGATGGGGAGATAGCCGAGTGGCGCTTCGACGGGGTGATGGAGCATGAGGGCCGGCTGTATCTGCACGGCCCCTACCTCGGGGGCATATTCCTGGAGGAAGCGATCCAGAAATCCTTCCCCGCTGCGCTGCCGTATCTGAGCCGGCTGATTCGGGCATTGGTCGCCCTGGAACGCAGGGGGCGGATTCTGGAGTTCATTCAGACCGATTCGGTGTACTTCCTCGAAAACGGGGGTGTGCTGTTCTTTCCCCCATCTCTGATGAGGGAACTGCGGAGCATGCACCCGGAACCCTACAAATTGCGGGTTTTCGAGATGATCAACCATCCAGATATCGAAAACCCACGAGAATCGCTCTCCTTCGGCGTGGCGGCGTTGCTGTACCGGATTGTCCTGGGCCGCTACCCCTTCGAAGCCGACAGCGAAGAGGAGGTTCACAACCTGGTCCGGCATGCCCGGCTGCTGCCCCTGAGCCTGACCGAGCCCGGATTCCGGGAAGATCTGGCCCGGCAGATCCTCTCCGGCCTGAACCGCGGGCAGGAACCGGCCCCGTCCCTCGAACAGTGGCAGGAAACAATAGAGCAGGTAAAGCAGGAGGGACTGTACCGGGATATCACGGAGATGGAGCGGGAACAGATTCAGCGGAAAGCCCCGCAGGAACAGCAGAAGATCGATCAGGCCTACAGGCGCAAGGTGTTCTGGCAGAAGCACTGGAAGACCGTGACCATCGTTGCGGCGGCGATCGTCGTGGCCGGCGCGTTGACCGGATCCCTGCTGAAAACCATTCTGGCACCCAGAGAGACCCGCGGTTTCGCCCCCCGGCAGGTGGTGGAAGCCTATTATCAGAGTATGAACGAACTGAACCACACCGTCATGGAAGATTGCGTGGTGGATGGAGCCGGGAAACAGACGATCCGGGAGGTCGTGAATATCTACGTGCTTTCCCGGGTCAGCCTGGGCTACGAGGGGCGTTCCCATATCATCCCCGCCGACACCTGGGATGCCCAGGGCCGTCCCGAACTGACGGGCTCCGAAACCGTGTACGGGATCACCGATCTGGAACTCCAGCAGGAGCGGGGCGAGCCCGAACCTGTATTTCGGGCCCGCTACACGAAGTGGGTTCCAAAGCCGGCGGAAGAATCACAGCTGGATCTGTCGGAAGTAGAGGGACCGGGATTCACAAGCTTCGAAATCAGCGAGAGGGTCTACCTCCGATTGGATCGAAAAGATTGGGTTATCTATCGATTCGAACCTCTTTAACCAAAACGGGAGAGTGTACGATTACAAGTGCCCCAGACTGACAACGTAATCCGCTGCACCTACACGGATCCGACGATCAACCAGATGTTGAAACAGGCCGGATCGGATGCAGGAACCTTCAGCCGTCACTACAATCAGGTGGAGGAGTTCTTCTTTCGCTTCGAGGGGAACTTCAACGTGCCCCGGTTGCCGATCCATCACGACGTGCGCGTGCCGGTCCCCGAGTCCCGTTACCTGCAGCTGCTGGCAGAGGTTCTGCAGCAGGTGATCCCCCTGGCTCCGCAGCTGTTCGGGGACCTCACGTATATGTTTGATCCGACCGAGATTCTGCGTCCCAGTTTCTTTCATCTCTACCGCTTCGATTCCAGCCGCTACCTCTACCTCCTCAAACTGGATCTGATGTACCGGCCTCAAGCCCACAAGGTGATTCAGAAAGGTTCGAATGATCTCACCGCCTCTTACTCCAGCGACTGCCTTTTTCTGGAGGCGATATGCATCCCGCTACGGGAGGTGAAGGCCCGGTCCGGCAGGATCAGCACCTTCGTCATCGACCAGACCATATCAAACACCTGGGTGGATGAAATCGGCAGGGGGCGCCTGGTTCAGGGAGTCTGGATGGACAAAGATCTCACCAAATTTTTCAGCAAGCTGTTTATGCCGGAGGGCAAACGCACCTACCCCTTCTATCCGTATATCTGCAAATACAAAACCGTATGTCAGAACCTCGTCGACCCCGCTCCCGACAGGCGGATAGAACTGCTGCCGTATCTGCACGCAGCCCTGCAGCATCTGAGGCCGGTGATGCCGGAGATCGAAGCAGCTCTGAGAGAACATGATTTTTCTGAAAACCTGGAAACCTTCCGCAGGCTCAAACGGAGCGTGCCTGCCGCATGGAAGAAGATCTGGAACGGCCTTCACCTGGAGATGTACCTCGACAGCTCGGATATGAAGGAGTATCGCATCGACAATGCAGCTGACTGAACTCGCTTCCCTGAGGGTTACGGTGATGGGCCTGGGGCTGCACGGCGGCGGCCTGGCCTCGGCGCTGTTCTTCGCCCGCCACGGCGCCCGGGTGACGGTGACCGACAACCGGGATGATCCGCGAGTCTTCGCTGCGCTGCTCCCCAGGCTCGAAGAAGCGGGGGTGCGCTCTGTGCTCGGCCGCCACGACAGGCGGGATTTTATTCAGACCGATCTGATCATCAAGAATCCCGCGGTTCCCGCCTCCTCCCCGTTTCTGCAAACCGCCAGAGACCACGGCCGTCGCGTCGAGACGGACCTGTCGGTTTTTCTGCAGCTCTGCGGCAACCCGCTGATAGCTGTCACCGGCTCCAAGGGCAAATCCACCACCGCTTCGGCGATTCACCACTGCCTGCTGACAGTCAACCCGGATGCCCGGCTCGGAGGGAACATCACCGTCAGCCCTCTCACCTTCCTCGATGACATCGATCCGACCGCACCGGTGGTATTGGAGCTATCCTCCTGGCAGCTGGCGGACATCCGCGGACGCGGGCTGCTGGCGCCCCTGGTGTCGGTGGTCACGGTGATACTCCCGGACCACCAGGACCGCTACCCGGATATGGAAAGCTACATAACCGACAAGAAAACGATCTTCTCGAGCCAACAAACCGATCAGTACGCCCTGTTCAACAATCAGGACCCTCTGCAGCACGGATTCGAAAAGGAGACCGGGGCGCAGGCCCGCTTCTTTTCCGCAGCCCCTCTGCCCCCCGGCCTGGAGGGGGCATATCTGCTGGAGCAGGGGGCGGTGATTCGGGAGGGAACGCGGGAAGGGGCGCAGGAGATTCCCCTTGCCCTCGATCCGCTCAAGCTGCCGGGGGCGCACAACCGGCTGAATCTGCTGGCCGCAGCACTGGCCTGCCGCTGCTTCGGGATGCAGGCGCGGCGGATCGCTTTCGCCCTGCGTGCTTTCCCCGGAATCGAGCACCGCCTGGAGCTGGTTGCGCAGATCAACGGGGTGCGTTACTACAACGATTCGGCGGCCACCATTCCCCAGGCCACCACCGCCGCCCTGGAGTCGCTCAACCCCCCGGTTCGCCTGATCGCCGGGGGCACGGACAAGAATCTGGATTTTCGGCCCCTGCTCGAGTCGATCCGCCGGGCGCAGAGGATCATCCTTCTGCGGGGCAGCGCCACCGAGAAGATGCGGGCTCTGTTCGATGAAAACTCGATCCCCTATAAGGGGCCCTTCGATACCCTGGAGGAGACTGTTCACCGGGCCGCCCGGGGGGCCGTGCCCGGAACCTCGGTTTTGTTCTCCCCTGCATGCGCATCCTTCGAGTTGTTCCTCAATGAGTTCGATCGGGGCCGAGCCTTTAAACGACTGGTGGCGGATCTGCAGTAACTGGTGCGGCCGGCGGTAAACCCGCTAACCGGCTGCTGTAAGGTTACCCAGGATTCTTCTGTACAGGCCGCTGAACCGTTCGATGCGCCGAAGCTTCATCCCGGCGTCGTGCTTCCAGATGCTGCTGTCGAACTCCTGAACCACCCGGGAGAAGTACTCGTGGGCGCGGCGCAGCTCTACCAGCCCTTCGGCGAATCTCTGGTAGGCGTCATCCCTCGGTTTGAAATGAACCACCCGGCGCTGCGACAGAGATTGGTAGAGAGCCTCGATTCCGTGGATAGCCCGGGAGAAGTGGACAAAACCCTGCTTGTAGTAGGCGTAGGAAGGGTCCTTGTGGAAACCCAGATCACTGCGGTCACTGGCCGGCTCGGCCACACCGGCTGCGCCGGGTCCGCTCCAGGAGGTGTCGAACCGCAAGCCGCCCTCTGCTCTGGAGTGCCGGGCAGCGGAACTGCCCGGGGCGGTATGAGGGGCGGTCGGGCCGCGGCTGTCGTGATCGCCGAAGATCGTACCGGCCGCGGCTGAATACCGAGCGTCCATACCGCCGTAGCAGGCCCCCGCACGCACCCTGCCCATCAGGCAGGCGTAGGCCTCGTTCAGGGCGATCATCTTGAGTTCCTGGATGGGCTTGCGATCTTCGGGAAAGAAGTCCGGGTGGTTTTGACGGGCCAGCTGCCAGTAGGCTTTCTTGATCTGTTTACGATCCGCTCCCGGCTCCAGACCGAGCTCCCGCCAGAAGAAGCTGTCCCTCATGCGCCGCTCCTCACTGCCCATGGGGGGAATGGATGAGCAGCAGATCCCGGCCCACCCAAACGTACTCCCACGGCTCCGGCTCCGGCCCCTGCTTTACGGCTCCGGCAGGATAGCTGGGAATAAAGCCGAAGCGCTTGGCGTTCAGGTAGTTGTGTGCCGAGATCCAGGCGAAGCCCTGGGTCTGGTGAAAGTCCGTGAAGGCGTGCCCCTGGGATGGATCGGTGATGTCGATGGTGTACCCGCTGTGGTGTTTTGAGAATCCGGGGATCGAGCTGAAGCGAAGCACTTCCCCGATCCAGCTGTCCCCCTCTCCGGCTGCGATCGCCTGCACATCGATTTCCCCGCCGGTGTTTTCCATGGTCGCCCGGCGCAGCTCCCTGAGGAAGATCCGGCGCTGCCGATCCACAGAGCGATAGGCGGAAACAAGCCGAAGATCCACCCCCTCAGCCGCAGCAGCGGCCTGCAGCTCCCGCCAGGCGCTCATCGCCGGCTCCTGCAGGGAATGAGGGCCTTCGGCAACCAGGGCATCTTCATCGGCCTGCTGGCGCAACCGATAGCCCCTCCCCACGGCCAGCTCCACGATGCGCCGGTCCGCCGCCGGGTCCCCGGTGATCCACGGAGCCTCCTCTATCGGTTCGGCCCTGGCATAGTCCAACTGATCGTACAGATCCTTGAAGCCGTTGGGGCTGTAGCTCTTGTAGCGCACAGCCTCATCCCAGCGGCTGTCTCCGGGTTTGATCCCGGCGGAATGAAGAAGCAGCTTTTCGGCCAGCGCCTGAGAAAACGCCTTTAGCGCGCTCAGATCCTGCAACTGCTTCCGGGGTTTCGCCTGGGCGAAGGATGCCAGGAACGCCCGTTCGGCCCCGAGATCGTAATCCGGGTGACGCAGGATCTGATCCCGGCAGTGATCGAGAATATTCTGGATCTCAAATGTCAACTGCTCTTCCAGGATCCGTCTACTTTCCCGAACGCTGAGGTACTGTTTCAGCGAATAGGCGCTGACTGCGATCAACCCCAGCGCAACCAGAAGTAATACGGTGTACAGTGCAAGTGATTTCGGCCGCACGGTGCGTATCTACCCCTCCCCCCGCAGGTCAGCTGCTCTGGGCCTGTATAGCCGTTATGGCGATCGTATAGACGATATCCGTTACCGTGGCGCCGCGGCTGAGGTCATTGGCCGGCTTGGCCAGACCCTGCATCACCGGACCGATTGCCGGAACGTTGGCCGCTCTCTGCACGGCTTTGTAGGCGGTGTTCCCCGCATCCAGGTCGGGGAAGATGTACACGGTGGCCTGGCCGGCGACCGAAGAATCCTTGGCCTTGACCCTGGCCACTTCGGCGGAAGTGGCCGCATCGTACTGGATCGGGCCTTCGATGAGCAAATCTGGCCGCCTCTCCTTGGCGATGCGGGCCGCCTCCCGGACCTTGTCCACGTCCTTACCCTTACCGGAGGTCCCGGTGGAGTAGGACAGCAGCGCTACCTTGGGATCGATACCGAAGGCCTTGGCCGTGTCCGCGCTGGTGATGGCGATGTCCGCCATCTGCTCCGCCGTCGGGTTCTCCACCAGGGCGCAGTCCCCGTACACCAGCACCTTGTCGGGGAGGGCCATGAAAAAGATGCTGGAGGCCAGAGACACGCCGGGTTTGGTCTTGATCACCCGCAGGACCGGGCCCAGGGTATCCGCCGTGGAGTGGGTAGAGCCGGAGACGAAACCGTCGGCGTCTCCCTTGTAGACCATCATGGTGGCGTAGTAGACCGGATCGAGCAGCAGGTCTCGGGCCATCTCCTTGGTTACGCTCTTGTGCTTGCGCAGCTCGTACAACGTTTCCGCATAGCCCTTGATCACTTTGGGATCGGCTCGCTTCGGATCGATCAATTTGGCCCCGTTAAGATCCAGATCGTTACGATGGGCGATCTCCTTCATCACATTGATATCACCAAGCAGGGTGAGGTCGCAGATCCCACGATTCAACACTTCCGCAGCCGCTTCCAGGATCCGGGGTTCCGTGCCCTCCGGCAGGGCTATGTGTTTGCGCTGCGCCTTGGCCATCTCCATGATGCGGTATTGGAACATCCTGGGCGTGATGACATCGCTTGCCAGGCTGCCCAGCTCCTTGAAGATCTGGTCCGTGTCGATGTGCACGTTAACCAGCTGATTCACCAGGTCGATCTTCTCTTTGTCGTCCTTCTTCAGCTCCCCGGACACCTCATGGACCCTCACAGCGCAGCAGTAGGTGTCGTCAGTCACCTTGAGAATCGTAAGCCCCGCATCTACCTGCCCCTTGAACAGCTTGCGTACATTGGGACCGGGCAGCAGATCTCCGGTCAGGATCATTCCGGAAAAACGGGGATAGAACACCGAGCGCTGGGCAGCCATGACCGCCAGGATATTCTCCACCCGATCCCCCGGTGTGATCAGCAGATAGCCGTCGATCTCACCGACGTATTCCAGGGCATTCTCCGGGGTCATGGCCAGTATCTTCACGTCCGTCACCACCTTGGAAAGGTCATCCCCCTGGTAGAAGATCTCCGCGCTGATCTTTTCGGCCACATCCCGCAGACGGGGCCTGGACAACAGCATATGCGGGGGGAGCGTGCCGTAGAGAACGATATTCCGCTCGAGCAGCATCTCCCGCAGTTTTTCCGTATCCCGGCTGAAGCTCTCCGTCTCGAATCGGTTTACCACCACGCCGAGAAGTTTGCAGTTCATCTCCTGGAACGATTCGGTTGTTTCGGCGATGGTGTCTATGATCTGCGAAAACTCCTTGCCCGCGCCGCTGGCCACAAGAAGCACGGGCGCCACCAGATTATGGGCCAGCTCGGCGTTGATATCGAACTCCAGAGCGGAGATGGTGCTGGTGTAGTCGGTGCCCTCAAAGAGCACGACGTCTCTGCCCTCGGAGATCCGGGCACAGGCTTCGAACACCCGCTCGAACAGCTTATCCTTGTCCTCCTGGGCATCTTGAATCGAAGCAGGATTGATGTCGTGCAGCTCATCGTCCAGACCGAAGATATCCCGGACCAGCACGGCATCCTGATCGATGGTGCTGTCCCCGACGTACCGCTGGCCGATCGGCTTCATGTAGCCCACCTTTGGAACGATACCCTGCAGAGCGTGCATCAGACCGATCGTAACCAGACTCTTCCCGCTTCGTGGTTCGGTGGATGTGATAAATATTTTTTTCTCCATATGTATATTGTTATAAATGAGGGAAACGTTTGTTTCAAGGCTGTCAAAATGTGCATCATAAAATAGATTTTGTTTATTTCTAAGTCTTTATAGGGTATGCTACTATTGCGAACGTCAGCGAGTAGCACCAGCAGCATTGTTTTACTATTTTTTGAGAACATCAGGAGGACACGGGGATGTCGGGAACCGAAACCATGACCTCCCGGGATCGTTTGAACCGCGCTCTCAACCACGAAGTTCCTGACAGGGTACCCCTGGATCTGGGGGGATTCCAAACGGGCATACATAAAAGGGCCTATGCAGACCTTCTGCAATATCTGGGCATAGAGGATGAGATACAGATCCTCGACCCGGTGCAGCAGCTCGCCAGACCCTGCGAGCAAGTCCTGAAACGATTTCATATCGATACCCGCTATATCGGCGCCCATGCCCCCGAGAGTTTCACCGGAACGATCGAGAAGAACCGGCGCAATGGAAAGCTTTGGCGCGACTTGAGGGATGAGTTCGGTGTGGTCTGGTCGATGCCGGAGGAACAGCAGCTGTTCATGGATATCAGCCACCATCCGCTGGCGGAGGCGACGATCTCGGACTTGGAGGACTATCCCTTCCCCGTCGGAAACGATCCCAGCCGTTTCACGGGCATCCGGGAGGAGGCTCTCTCTCTGCGCCGAGATACGGCCTACGGGATCTGTACGGCTATCAGCGGCGTAGTGTACGAGACGTGCTGGTACATGCGCGGTCTGGAGCGCTGGTTCATCGATATGATCGAAAATCCCGATTTCTGCGCGGCCCTGCTCGATAAAATCCTGCGGTACTGGCTGGATTTCGAAACCGGTTTTCTCGCTGAGATCGGCGACCTGGTGGATGTTCTGATGATCGGTGACGATCTGACCGGTCAGTACGGCCCTTTGTTCTCCCCCGTTTTCTATCGAAAAATCGTAAAACCGAGGCAGAAGAAATTGGTGCAGCATATCAAATCATTGACCAATGCCAAAATCTGGTATCACACCTGTGGATCCTGCGTCGAATACATACCCGATCTCTTAGACAATGGGATCGACATCCTCAATCCCGTCCAGATCGGTGCGGACAGCATGGATCCCGGAGCGTTAAAGAAAAGATACGGGGACAGGCTGGCCTTTTGGGGAGGCGGAATCGATTCTCAATCCACCCTGCCCTTCGGAACTCCTCAGCAGATCCGCGAGCAGGTACGCGGCAACCTGGAACTGTTCAAGCCCGGCGGCGGATATGTGTTCAACAACGTGCATAACATCCAGTACGGCGTACCCCCGGAGAATATCGTAGCACTGCACGATGCGGCCTACGAGTTCGGCTTCTACGGGGAAGAGGGGTAGCGGGGAGTCAGGAAAACAGGGAGAGAAGATGGAAAAAATCGCCAGTATCGAAGCCCTCTGCTTCCCCACCGGTGCCTCGTGGCTCATCGACACGGTCATCGCCAATCCGATGAGTGAGTATCCGCGCTATCGGGAGAAAAGATCCTCCTGGATGCGCAGGATGACAACGGTGATCGTCCGTGTGCAAACCGACTCCGGCCGCTACGGTCTGGGCTGGGTTGGGGGCGGTAAAAAGGCTCCCGCTTCCCTGATCGAAGACGTATTTCGGGATCTGCTGATCGGGGAAAACCCCTTCGACATCGAGGTTCTCTGGGAGCGAATGTACCGCGCCTCGATTCCCTACGGGCGCAAAGGAGTGGCCATAGAGGCGATCAGCGGCATCGACACGGCTCTGTGGGATCTGGTGGGCAAGATCACAGGTCAACCTGTGTACAACCTGCTCGGGGGCAAAACCAAGGAAAAGCTGCGGGTATACGCCACGGGAAACGCCGTGGAGTCCCATGTCAAGCGGGGCTTTCGGGACGTGAAGCTGGCCATGACACACGGACCGGCGGATGGGCCTGAAGGAATGGAGAGCAACGAGCAGCTGGTGCGGGAGACCCGGGAGCGGATCGGCGCGGCCGGCGAAATCATGCTGGACTGCTATATGGGGTGGAACGAGACGTATACCCTCGAGATGGCCAAGAGGCTCCAACAGTATCGGATCCGCTGGATAGAGGAACCCCTCATGCCGCAGCATTACGACGGATACCGGCGCCTGCGGGAATTGATCAATCCCATGGGGATCCTTATTACCGGCGGAGAGCACGAGTTCACCCGGTACGGATTCCGGGAGATCCTCGAAAAACAGGCGGTGGATCTGCTGCAGCCCGATATAGGACGGGCCGGGGGTGTTTCGGAGGTAAAGAAGATCTGCACGCTGGCTTCAGTCTACGGGATTCCGGTCATTCTTCACGGATCCGGGGCTCCCGCCTATCACGTTGCTTTGAGCACCCCGAACTGCCCGGCTTCAGAATATATCGACATGTACGCCGGCGGGGGTACTGCCTTTTTCAGCGGGGAGCCCCAGCCGAAAAACGGCTGCATCGAGTTGTCCGAAGCTCCGGGGTTTGGATACGAGTTGAACGAGGAGCTGCTGCAGGGCAAAGAACCGGCTCCGATCTGGTAATAGAGGGGAATATTGCGATACGCTGCCTTTACCAACCAGGGTAAAGAGCGTTAGGATTTGTGCGGAGAGATTTCAATGGCCGAATGTATCCTTGAGCTGAAAGATATCACCAAACAGTTTCCCGGTGTCACCGCCTTGCGGAACGTGGATTTCGACCTGCACCGGGGGGAAGTTCACGCCCTGGTCGGAGAAAACGGAGCGGGAAAATCTACCCTGGCCAAAATCATCACCGGAGTGCTCCAGCCTACGGAAGGAACAATTTACTATGAGGGATCTCCGGTTGTGTGGGAAAACCCGAGGCATTCGATAGCCCGGGGAATCGCCGCGATCTATCAGGAGCCGGCGATCTTTCCCGATCTGAACGTGGCGGAAAACATCTACATGGGCCATCAGCCCCACGGGTCGGTTGCCCGAAATATCAACTGGCGTCAGCTGTACAAGAACACGAACCAGTTGCTGGAGACTCTCAAGAGCAACATCAAGGCCAAAGACAAGATCGTTGGTCTGAGCATCGCCGAGCGCCAACTGGTAGAGATTGCCAAGGCGCTGTCCATCAATGCCAAAGTCGTGATCATGGATGAGCCTACTTCCGCCCTCAGTATATCCGAATCCGAAGAGCTGTTCGCAATCGTAGAAGAACTGAAAGCCAAAGGGACTTCCATCATCTTCATCTCCCACAGAATCGAAGACATCTTCAGGGTGGCCGACCGGGTTACGGCCCTGAGGGACGGGTATCACGTCGGGACAAAGGCCATCGACCAGGTGAATCTGAATGATCTGATCCAGATGATGGTCGGGAGGACCGTCCAGAACCTCTTTCCCAAGCTCGACACGGAAATCGGGGAGGAAAACCTGCGGGTCGAACATCTGTCGAAAAAGGGCAAGTTCAAGGATGTCTCCTTCTGCCTGCGATCCGGGGAGATCCTCGGCTTCTACGGACTGGTAGGAGCGGGGCGCACGGAGGTAGCCAAGGCCGTCTTCGGTATGGACCCGGCGGACTCCGGCAAGATCTTCGTCCGGGGGCAGGAGCACAGCATTCCGCATCCCCAGAAGGCGATCGACCTGGGAATCGCCTACGTGCCGGAGAATAAGGATGAGGAAGGGATCATTCTCAACATGGACATCACCTCCAACATCACCCTGCCGATCCTGAAAGACTTCATTAAGACCGGGCTGCTCGACAGGGCCGCCGAAGAGGCGACCGCGGAGCAGTATTCGAAAAAACTGGACGTGAAGGCCTCTTCGGTAAAGCAGAAGGTGATCAGCCTTTCGGGGGGCAACAAACAGAAGGTTTCTCTGGCCAAATGGCTGGCATCCAGAGCCCGCATCATCCTCTTCGACGAGCCGACCAAGGGGATCGACGTCGGTGCCAAGGCGTCGGTTCATAAGTTCATCAGCGAGCTGGCCGCCGACGGCTACGCCATCCTCATGATTTCTTCGGAGCTGCCGGAGATCATGGGTATGTCCGACAACATTCTGGTGATGCACGAGGGAATCGTCAAAGGGAACTTCACGCGCTCGGAGGGCAGCCAGGAGAAGATCCTGGCTACGGCCCTGGCGGATTGAACGACCATGAAGATGCAGAGGGGATGAGAGGCATGTCCAACGCAACGAGCAGGAGTTTATTTATACGCTTTGCCGGGCTGAGAGAGTTGGGCATCTTCATTTTTCTTCTAGTCGTAGTGCTCATCATCTCCATCCGCAGTCCCGTGTTTTTAACCCTCGACAACATCCATGACATCGGTCTGGATGCGGCTATCCTGGCCATCGTGGCCGTGGGGGAAATGATGGTCATCCTAACCGGAGGGATCGACATTTCCGTGGGTTCGGGGATCGGATTGTCCGGGATGATCGTGGCGCTGATCATCATGAACGCATGGGGCATCCCTCCCATCGTCGCCGTATTCATGGGCACGGCGATCGGCGGCGTGCTGGGCATGATCAACGGGATTCTGGTCGTCAAGGCCAAGATCCCGCCGATCATCACGACCCTTGGAACGATGAGCATCTACCGGGGGGCTACCTTCATCGTCAACTACACCGTCAACAAGGGCAAATGGGTGGCGGCGGACAGGTTCGCTCCTGCTTTCAGGACCTTTACCCGGGACACCTTCTTCCTGGTACCGAACCTGATCCTCATCACCGTCATCATCTATATAATCTTCTACTATTTTCTCAATCACACGGTCACCGGCCGAAAGATATATGCGGTAGGCAGCAATCCCGATGGAGCGCGTTTCGCCGGAATCAATGTGAGCAAGATCATGTTCCTGCCCTACCTCCTGACAGGAATGCTGGTCGGGACCGGCGGCGTGCTCTGGGTATCCCGCTATACCTCGGCCCAAACCGACGCAGCTCAGGGTTTCGAGTTCATGGTCATTACCGCCGTTGTGATCGGGGGGGTGAAAGTCACAGGGGGCTCCGGATCCATCATCGGAGTTCTGCTCGGTTCCGTCCTGATCGGAGTCATCAACAACGCCTTGAACCTGGTGCGGGTTTCCCCGTTCTGGAAGCTGGCTATCAACGGCTTCATCATCCTGATGGCGGTCATCGTGGATAAATATATCCAGGAGGGAGTAAACAAGAGGCTGTTGGAGAGAAGGAAGATATAGGAGATGAGGCGCAACAATCAGCAACTGAAAACCAGCTCGTTCGTTGTCCAGTGGGAGTTCATCCTTCTTTTAATCTTCATCCTCTTCAATTTCGCCATGAGCTTCACCCACTCCAACTACCTGAGGGTCACCAATCTGTTCGACACGACCTTCATCTTCTCGGAAAAGGCGCTCGTAGCCCTGATCATGACCTTCATCATCATCACGGGGAACATCGACATCTCCGTGGCCTCCATGATGGGGCTTTCATCGGTCGTGCTGGCGACTCTTTTCCGGGCGGGAATGAACATCTGGCCCGCCTCCCTGGTCGGTCTGGGAGTGGGAACCTTCTGCGGTTTCCTGAACGGCTTCATCATAACCCGGGTGAGGCTGCCCGCACTGATCATCACCCTGGCCAACTTCTCCTTCTATCGTGGGATCGCCTACGTGATTCTGGGGGATGAGGCGGTCGGCGGCTTCCCTGAAAGCTTTCTCTACCTGGGAAGGGGATACATCGGCAACTCCCCGGTGCCCTTCATTCTGGTATTCTTCATCGTCCTGGCCGTTCTAGCCGGGATCATCCTCCACCGGACCAAGTTCGGCCGCACCGTATACGCCATCGGCTGGAACGAGCACACCTGCTACGCATCGGGTGTTCCCGTTGACCGGATCAAGCTTCTGCTGTTCACGATATCCGGATTCATGGCCGGATTGGCCGCGGTGTTCATCACCTCCAGGATCGGGAACACCCGCCCCAACATCGCCACGGGTTTCGAGCTGGAGATCATCACCATCGTGATCCTGGGCGGGGTGATGATCACCGGCGGGGTCGGCAAGATGTGGGGTGTGTTCCTCTCGATATTCCTCATAGGCACGATCCGCTACGGGCTGGGACTGCACAACATTCCCGGCCAGTACATGCTGATCGTCACCGGCTCCCTGCTCATCATCTCCATCCTGATGAACAACCTGATCGTCAGCTACGTGGAAGCGCGGTATCTGAGAGCCATGGCCGCCCTGGAGCAGGGTGAACAGCTCACGGAGCAAATCAGCAGCAGAGAAAGGAGGTGATGGATAGCTAACTAAATATCCCGTGCATTGGAACGCAGTCGACGTGTTCGGCTGCAAAACGGCAACAGAACAATTTAAAAAGGAGACAAAAATGAAGAAAACGTTGCTTCTGATCTTGGCATTTGTCCTGGTTATTTCCTTCTCCGCCTTCGCCGGAGGAGGCGGGGCAAAGAAAGATGAAATCACGATCGCCATGATCGTCAAAAACATCGGAAATCCCTTTTTCGACGTCGTGCGAAAAGGCTGGGATGAGGCGGTAGCTGAGCTGGGCGTCAATGATGTCTGGAGAGGTCCCGAGCAGCCCACTCCGGAGGGGCAGATCGAGATCTTCGAATCCCTGATTGCCCAAGGGGTGGACGGCATCACCTACGTGGGAAACGACCCTCAAGCTCTGGCCGGGGTCGCCCAGAAGGCCATGGCCGCCGGGATCAAGGTGAACGGCTGGGAATCGGGAGTGGTGCCCAACAGCCGCGACATCTCGGTAGAACCGGTGTCCGCCCAGACCATCGGCGCGGATCAGGTCAAGATCCTGGCCGAGCAGATCGACTACAAGGGACAGATCGCAATCTTGAGCGCCGCCGCCACCATGGCCAACCAGAACACCTGGATCAAGTACATGAAGGAAGAGCTGGAGAAGCCCGAGTACAAGGACATGGAGCTGGTTGCGGTCGTCTACGGAGATGACGTGCGGGAGAAGAGCTACAATGAAGCCCTTGGGCTGTTCAAATCCTTTCCCAATCTGAGGGGCATCATTTCACCTACAACCGTAGGGATCGCCGCCACCGGAAGGGCGATCACCGATGAAGGCATGATCGACAAGGTCGAGCTGACCGGACTGGGTCTGCCCAGCGAGATGTACGAGTACGTGATGAACGGCGCCTCCAAGGTGTTCGGGCTCTGGAACCCGAAGGATCTGGGCTACATGAACGCCTACGTGACCTACCGCCTGGTAACCGGGGAGATCACCGGCAAGCCCGGTGAAACCTTCAAAGCCGGCCGCCTGGGCTCCTACACTATCGAGCCTCAGGAAGGCGTGGACAACGGCCTGGTCTACATGGGCAGCCTCTTCCGGTTCGACAAGAACAACGTGGGAGAGTTCAAGGACGAGCTGTAAGCGCTTGTTGTTTGTGCTTGCGGCGGTGTCTGAATCACCTATGTGAAGTTTTGATGGGAGGTCCGGTCAAAGGGACCTCCCGTCTTTTTTAAACAGGAAAAACTCGAAAAAACGCACAAAACGGGGGGAAGTATGCAAAAGGTCGTTTGGGTCATGGAGCTGAAGGAGGACAAGGTCCAGGACTACATAGATGTACACAAAAAGGAAAACGTCTGGCCGGAGATCATCGCAGTGAATAAAAAGGCGGGGGTGCACAAGGAGGAGATCTTCGTGTTCCAAAATTACGTGTTCATCTATCTGGAGGTCGAGGACTACGATCGGATGATGAAGGTGTTCCAGGAGGATGAGGGGCTGAAGCGCTGGAACAAGATCACCCTGCCCATGTCCAAAGCCGCCCCGGACCTGGGCAGCACGATGAAGCGGCTGCCCCTGGTATTCGACTACCAGGAGGGCGAGCTGCTGCACTAGGAGGGGAAGATTGAAACTCAAAGACAAATGGGCACTGGTCACAGGAGGAAGCAGGGGCATCGGCAGGGGCATCTGCCTCAAGCTGGCCCGAGAGGGCTGCAACATCGCGGTGAACTATACGAGCAATCAGGAGGCTGCGGAGCAAACCGTGAAGGAGGTGCAGAAGCTCGGCGCGGAGGCGTACGCCGTGAAGGCGGATGTCTCCCGGCGGGATGAGGTCGACGCCATGGTGCGAATCATCGCCGAACGAAACCGGCTGGATGTCCTGGTCGGGAACGCCGGGGTGGTGCGCTTCGAGCCGTTTCTGGAGATAACCCGGGAGGGTTGGGATTTCCAGATGAACATCAACCTTCTGGGATCCTTCAACGTCGGCCAGGAGGTGGCCCGCTATTTCGTGGCCAACAAGATCCCGGGCAAGGTCGTGTTCGTGACCTCCTTCAACCAGGAGGTTCCGAACGCCGGCCAGGGGGTTTACAGCATCTCCAAGAGCGGCATCCGCATGCTGGCCAAAACCATGGCCCTGGAGCTGGCCGAGCACAAGATCAACGTCAACACGATCGCCGCGGGCCCGGTCATCACGGATATCAACAGGGAGCAGGTCGAGCTGTACCCCGGCCTGGTGGAGAGACTGAACAAGATCCTGCCGCTGCACCGCTGGGGAACGCCGGAGGATATGGGCGCGGCCGCCGTCTTTCTGGCCTCCCCGGACGCCGACTACATCACCGGATCCACGATCTTCGTGGAGGGGGGGATCATGATCAACAACGGCATGATGATAAACGTCGTGGACGAATAGGAGAGTGAGCGCATGAAATATCAGGTCGAGATCTACAGGAACGGGGTGACCCAGGCTCCCGGACCGGAGATGTTCTACCTCCGGGACTGGGACAAGCAGTACACGCTCTGCACCTACGTGTTCGTTCTCAAATCGGAGCGGCACACGATGCTGGTCGATACCGGCTGCGGGGACATCGACAGCATCAACAAGATGCTGGACGAAGAGTTCGGCGGCAAGATCTCCTTCGATCTGCCCAAGGAGGAGACGATTTCCGCGATCGTGGAAAAGGCGAACATCGATCCGCAAAAGGTCGATCACGTGTTCGTTTCCCACCTGCATCACGACCACTCCTCCAACGTGGCCATGTTTCCAAACGCCCGGGTGGTGGTCTCCCGCAGGGGGATCTTCGAATATCTGAAAAAGGAGCGGCCTTACTTCTACAACGATATCCTCTACCCGCCGGGGCCGGTGCAGCATATCGTGGCCTTGAGGGCCGATCAACTGGTTTACGTGGATGAGGAGACGGAGGTGCTTCCGGGTATCCGCTGCTTCTGGGTCGGCGGACACACCCCCGGCTGTATGGCGGTTCAGGTGGATACGGCCAAGGGGCGGGTCGTGTTTACCTCGGATGTCGCCTTCTTCGAGGAGAATGTGACCTCCGGCCACCCCATCGGGATGTTCTACAACCTCTGGGAGTGTCACGAGGCCTATAAAAAGATCAACGCCGCGGCGGATATCATCGTCACCAGCCACGATCCCGGTGTTCTGGAGCGATTCCCCGCGGGCAAGATCTGAGGCACGGATTCGGCGGGATGAATGAACCCTACCTGGCCGTGATCACCGACTGCGAGTTCGCCTCCTTCGATCCGGAACGCCGGGAGCTGGTCGGAGTGGCGGAGGTGCGCAAGTATGCCTGCCGGAGTGAAGAGGAAGTCATCGAGGTAGCCACGGAGGCGGATGCCCTGCTGGTTCAGTACGCCCCGATCACCCGGCGGGTCATCCATTCCCTTAAAAAGTGCCGGGTGATCGGACGCTACGGCATCGGCGTGGACATGATCGACGTCGACGCCGCCACGCAGCGGCGCATTCCGGTTGTGAACGTGCCCGAGTACTGCGTGGAGGAGGTGTCGGACCACACCCTTGCCCTGATGCTGGCCGCCTGCCGGAAGATCCTCCTACTGCACGGATCTGTGGCCGAGGGGCGCTGGGACTTCTCCGTGGCCGCCCCGGTGCTGCGCACAAAGGATCTCACGGTCGGGCTGGCAGCTTTCGGCAAGATCGCCCGCAGGGTAGCCGAGAAGCTTCGGGGTTTCGGCTGTTCCATCATCGCCTACGATCCCTTCGCCGATCGCCAGGCTGCCGCTGCCCTGGGGGTGGAGCTGGTGGAACTGCAAACTCTTCTCAGAAATTCGGATATCATCTCCATCCATGCTCCCCTCTCCGAACAGACCCGCCACCTGTTCGATCGGGAAGCCTTCAGCCGCATGAAGAGCACAGCCTGGATCGTAAATACCAGCCGAGGGGGGCTGATCGATGAGTCCGCCCTGGAACACGCCCTGGATGAAGGAACGATCGCCGGAGCCGCCCTGGATGTGCTGGAGGCTGAACCCATTTCGAAAGACAACCCACTCATCGGCCGGGACAACGTGCTGATCACACCCCACAGCGCCTTCTATTCGGCGGCTTCTCTGCTGGACCTTCAGATCCTCACCGCTCGGGGAGTTGCCCAGGTCCTGCGGGGGGAAAAACCGGATTACCTGGTCAACCCGGGGGTTCATCCAGGGGTTGGTCCGGACGCATCGGGCAGGAGAACGCCGTGATCGTCGAATTTCCCTATCCGGAAACAGAACCGCTGTACATCCCCGGGGATCTCCCCGTAACCCGGCTCTCCCTGCCCCGCGTCGAACCAGATCACAGCGAGGAGGAGATCCTGGGAAAGGCACTGTCCGCACCCATAGGCACCCCGCCGCTGAGGGAACTGGCCGGCGGCAGGAAGGGAGCGTTGATCGTGGTGGACGACGTATCCCGGCCCACACCTATCCACCGTTTCGCCCCCGCCGTCCTGGCCGAGCTGAAGGCTGCCGGTCTGGCAGAGGAGAACATCGAGTTCATAGTGGCCCTCGGGACCCACAGACCTATGACCCGTCGGGAAATGGAGGACAAGCTGGGTTCCGATATCGTGAAGCGTTTTCCCGTACACAATCACGACTGGCAGGATCGGGAGCAGCTGGAGTTTCTGGGCACCACCGAGCAGGGTGCGCCCGTCTGGATCAACAAACAGGTCCGCCGGGCGGACCTGGTGATCGGCCTGGGAGCCATCATGCCTATCGAGATCTGCGGTTTCACCGGGGGCGGCAAGATCCTGGTTCCCGGGCTGAGCGGCCCGGAGACCGTGGACAGCATGCATTGGACCCGGATCGATGTTCCCGAAGGGCAGATCCTGGGCAGGGCGGAGAATCCCATCCGGGCCTCGATCGACACACTGGCGCGAAAGGCGGGCCTCGATTTCATCGTCAACGTAATCCTGGATCAGGAAAACCGGATCGTCGCAGCCGCGGCCGGGGACATGGTAGAGGCCCACCGAGCCGGCTGCCGGGACGCCGAACGGGTTTTCGGAGTCGAGGTTCCCAGGAAATTCAACATCGTGATCGCCGACAGCCACCCCTTCGACATCGAGTTCTGGCAGGCCAACAAGGCCCTGGACACGGCCGGGCAGGTGGTCAGCAAGGGGGGGGTGGTGATCCTGGTTTCACCCTGCCGGGAGGGCCTGAGCCAGAGTCACGCTTCGGAGATACGCCGCTTCGGCTACCCGCCGCTGGCCAGGATCAAGCAGCTGGTGGACAGCGGACAGATCGAGCACCGGGTCGTCGGGGTGCACATGGCCCAGGTCAGCGCCGTGGTAACGGAAAAGGCTCGTTTGATCCTGGTCTCCACCGGGGTCGGCCGCCGGGAGGCCGAAGCCCTGGGTTTCAGCTGGGCGTCTAACCCGACGCAAGCCCTGGAGATGGCTCTGGATATAACCGAAGGGGGGCAGCCGGATATCGCGGTGCTCGAGGGCGCATCCCGGATGCTGGCCCTGGCATGAGGAGGATGCAGTGGAGTTCCAAGACAAAACCGTGGTGATAACCGGCGGAGCCGGAGGGATCGGGCGGGCCGCAGCACAAATCATGGGCCGACAGGGCGCCTGCCTGTTCATCACGGATGTGGGGGGCGAAGCCGGGGAAGAAGCGGTCGCACTCTGGCGGGGGGGAGGAATCGCAGCCACCTTCATCCGAGCAGACCTCACGGATCCCGCCGAGATCCGGGCCCTGTTCCGCCGAGTCGAGCAGGAAGCAGGGCGCATCGACGTGCTCGTCACCTGTGCGGGCATCTCCAGCCTTACCCGGGTCCCGGAGATCAGCCCAGAGGAGTGGGACAGGGTGTTTGCCGTAAATCTGAAAGCGGTCTTCTTCTGCTGTCAGGAGGCCCTGCGCACCATGGTGGAACGCAAACGGGGCAAGATCGTAACCATCGCCTCCGCCGCAGCCAAGATCGGGGGTGTGGCGGTGGGGGCCCACTACTCCGCCTCCAAGGCCGGTATCATCTGCCTGACTAAATCCCTGGCCCTTTACGCCGCCCCGTTCGGCATCAACGTAAACTGCGTCTGTCCGGGACCCACGGAAACAGCGATGACCGACGCCTGGGGGGAGGCGATCAACACGGAGTTCGCCCGGAAGATCCCTTTCAAACGCTACGGGACCCCGGAGGAGATCGCAGAGGTGATCGCCTTCCTGGCCTCAGAGAGAGCGAGCTATCTGACAGGGGAAACCGTAGATGTAAACGGCGGCCTGGTCATGGATTGAGCTGATAGGATCGCCTGCCGGCAATGTCCTTTTCGTATGCCTGAATGATCCCAATAAGCTCACGATCCAGGGGCGTGTCTTTCTCCGCGCAGTAGGCATCCCAGACCGCTCCGAAAGGAAGAGCCTTCAGCTCCTCCAGCAGAGCCAGGCGGGCAAAATAATCTCCCTCCTCCTCGTACTCGAGCAGTCGATCCCGGGGCTCGAGCAGCGCGAAGAGCAGGGATTTGAGGGTTGCCCGGCTGCCCACGGCCCAGGCTCCCAGCCGGTTGATCGAACCATCGAAGAAGTCCAGTCCCACGTGCGTGTCGGCCAGCCGGCCGCTGCGAACCAATTCCTCGAACAGGGAGCGTACCTCGTCGTTCATGATCACCACGTGATCGCTGTCCCAGCGCACCGGGCGGCTGACGTGCAGCAGGATCTCATCCACGAAGCAGAAGATGCTGGAGATCTTGTCCGCAACCGACTCGGTGGGATGAAAATGGCCCATATCGAAGCAGATCATCTTCCCTCTACTGAGGGCATAGCCCATGTAGAACTCGTGGGAACCGACCACGAAAGATTCGCTGCCGATGCCGAACAGCTTGGATTCAACGGCATCCTTCATCGCGGATTCTGGAAGCTGCTCTTCGTACACCTCATCCAGGGAACGCAGCAACAGCCGACGGTAACCGAACCGGTCGATGGTCTGGTCCTTGGCTCCGTCGGGCAGCCAGAGGTTGTGGATGCATGGGTCCCCCTGCTGTTCTCCCATGTAGGCGCTGATCCGACGACAGCGCTTCACGTGCTCGATCCAGAACGAGCGAACCTTTTCATCCTTGCTGCTGAGGGTGAATCCCGACTCGGCAAGGGGGTGGGAGAAGCAGGTGCAGTTGAAATCCAGCTTCACCCCGTTTGCCCTGGCCCACTGTATCCAGCTGGTGAAGTGCTCCGGCTCGATCTGGTCCCGATCGACCCGCTCGCCCCCGAAGTCCCCGTAGATGGCATGAAGGTTGAGCCGATGGCTGCCCGGAAGGAGTGTTAGCAGCTTCTCCACATCCTGCCTGAGCTCGGCCAGGGTTCGCGCCTTGCCGGGGTAACTGCCCGTGACCTGGATGCCCCCGCCGGACAGCTGCGCTTCTGGAGCCTCGAAGCCCCCGACATCGTCGCCCTGCCAGCAGTGAATCGAAAGGCCAACGCGCCGGAGCTGCTCTACGGCTTTGCCCGCATCCACGCCCAGCTGCGCATAGCGGCTCTTGGCGATTTCATAGGCCTGATACAGTTGGTCCTTGCTCATCGTTTCACTCCTGAATTGCACTCCTGAAGTTTTAAAAACAGCCGGCGGTTCCCCGGCTTCTCGACCATAATAGGGACAAAGCGGCAGCGTAGCAAGCTGCGTTTCGGTTCTGCGGGCGGCAGGTCCGGGCCGGGTACCGGCCGATTCTGCTGAAGAATCGACTTCGGTAGACAAATCCAGGTAAATCCTCGATACTCAGGGGCCATGAAAACGGATATCCGAGTCGGTTTGTTCGGTATCGGGCTGGAAACCTACTGGGCACAGTTCGAAGGTCTGCTGGATCGACTGGTCAGCTACCAGAATGCGATCTGCCGGCGGTTGCAGGACAACGGTTGCCTGGTTGTCGACGCCGGGATGATCGACAGTCCCCTGAAGGTTCACCGCGCCGTGGAGCTGTTTGAGCGCGAGCGGATCGAAATACTGTTCCTCTACGTGTCCACCTACGCCCTCTCCTCAACGGTGCTTCCGATAGTTCAACGGGTCAAGGTCCCCGTAGTCGTGTTGAATCTCCAACCCGTGGCCGCCCTGGACTACCGGAAGTTCAACAGCCTCGGAGACCGGGGGCTGATGACGGGGGAGTGGCTGGCCCACTGCCAGGCTTGTGCGGCTCCGGAGATCGCCTGCGTGTTCAATCGGGCCGGAATCGGCTACCACCTGGTGACCGGGTTCCTGGATGATCCGCTTGCCTGGGCAGAGATCGGGGATTGGATCGAGGCGGCGGGGACGGCCGCGGTGATGCGGGAGAACAGGGTGGGAGTTATGGGCCACTACTACGGAGGCATGCTGGATGTGTACAGCGACCTCACCCGGCAATCCGCCGCCTTCGGCAATCACTTCGAGCTGCTGGAGATCGACGAGCTGAAGCTGCTGCGGGATCAGGCGACGGAACAGCAGATCAAAGGGAAACTGGAGCAGTTCCGCCGGGAGTTCAAAGTATCGCCGGAGTGTTCCGCCGAGGAGCTGCGCCGGGCCGCCCGAACCTCCTGCGCCCTGGACATGCTCGTTTCCCGCCATCAGTTGGGATCCCTGGCCTACTACTACGAGGGGACGCCGGGAAGCGATCACGAGGACATCATCAGCTCGGTAATTGCCGGAAACTCCCTGCTGACGGCGAACCACGTACCGGTGGCCGGAGAGTGCGAAGTGAAAAACGTCCAGGCAATGAAGATCATGGATGCTTTCGATGCGGGAGGAAGTTTTGCCGAGTTCTACCTGATGGATTTCAAGGAAGACCTGGTGTTTCTGGGACACGACGGTCCGGCTCACTTCGCGATCGCCGAGGGTGAGGTGGAGCTGGTTCCCCTGCCCGTGTATCACGGAAAACCGGGCAGAGGTGTGTCGATCCAGATGAGTGTGAAGCAGGGCCCGGTCACGCTGCTGTCGGTCATCCAGGACGGAAAGGGCAGGATCGGCCTGCTGGCGGCGGAGGGGGAATCGGTAGCGGGTCCGGTTCTTCATATCGGCAACACCAACAGCCGCTACCGTTTCTGCATCGGCGCCCGGGAGTTCGTCAACGAATGGTCAAAAGCCGGTCCCGCCCATCACTGCGCAATCGGCATCGGTCATATTGCCGGCAAGATCGAAAAACTGGCCAAGCTGCTGGATCTGGAGTTCCACCGGGTCTGCTGAAGCGACTTACTTTTTTCAGTCAGCCTGCTATACTGTTTTTTCGACTTCGGGTTTGAGAAATGTCGGTACCTCTTTCGCCTTTTTCCAAGTATCTCACCACGAGCGATCTGGACAAACGCTGGCAGATCTACTGCGTAGACACGGGCTGCACCGAGATAAAATCGGGGGTTGTATATCCTCCGCGTCCTGAAACGCATCCCCCGCAGTACTCCAGTCACTGGGAGCGGGGGCGGGTGCTCCACGAGTTCCAGCTCGTCTACATCACCAAGGGAGAGGGAATCCTCAAGACCGTTGACAGGAGTCCCCGCTCGATCACGGCGGGCACCGTCTTCATGCTCTTTCCCGGGATATGGCACTGGTTTTCACCCTCTGCCGATACCGGGTGGGACGAATACTGGGTCGGCTTCGACGGCTCCTACCCGTACGCCATGATGGAGGAGGGATTCTTTTCACCGAAAGAACCTGTATTTCCGGTAGGACTTCACGATTCCCTTCTGCAGCACTTCCTCGACATAATCGACCTGGTCACCCGGGAGCCGCCCGGTTATCAGCTGCAGGCGGGCGCGGCGGTGGTCCAGATCATGGCGACCATCCTGGCGATCATGCGGCAGAACCGGCAGAGCTCGGAGGCGGAACAGATCGTCCAGAAAGCCAAGTTCATCTTCGAGGAGAACAAGTACACCTTCATCGCGATGGAGGCGGTTGCCCGCTCCGTCGGTTTGGACTACCAGCTGTTCAGAAGGATCTTCAAGGACTACACCGGCTTGCCGCCCTACCAGTACTTCCTGCAGATCAAGATCAACAAGGCGAAAACACTGCTGCGGGAACAGCGGTACACGGTAAAGGAGGTAGCCCATATGCTGGCCTTCGAAAACCAGTACTACTTCTCCCGGCTGTTCAAGCGAAAAACAGGCATCTGTCCTTCCCTGTGGCAGAGCGAACGGGCCATCTCGTGATTCCAGACCCGCTGTTTCAGCTCCAGAGAAAAGGAGGCTGTCCGGTTGGACAGCCTCTTGGAGTTGTACCAGGGGTCGATGTTACCCGGGATCAGCCTGCGCCTTAGAACCGCAGCCCGCCGAAAAGACCGACGTTGAACTCATCCAGCGGATACGGGGTGAACTGGGTCCCCGGCGGGGGTGCGTTCCAGAAGCGATAGGCCATGCGGGCGCCCATGTTCAGGGCACCTAAACGGAAACCCAGACCCCAGCCGACCTGGGCGAACAGAGACAGATGAAGGGGATCCTCCGCCAGGTCCTCCTCCAGGCCGTACTCCTCATAGTCGGTGATGTCGACCTTCCCCGCGCTGCCCAGGCCGAACTCTACGAAGGGGTCGACGAAAGACCAGCGAAGCGGATGGTAGCGGAAGTCCCAGGTCGCGATCCAGTCCATGATCCACTGGTAGTCGACCTCGGGAATCGGCGACACCTGCCTGTCGAATTGGAGGTTGCAGGTCATGCCGTAGCCGAGATGATCGGGGATCACTTCCCAGTAGAATCCCCTGAGCACGTTGTCGCCGTGGCGGAACTGTTCGATCACGTCGTCATAGTCGGGATTTTCCGCAAACTCCACCCCTCCGATCAAACCGAAGCGCACGTGCTCGGCGAACGCGCCAAATCCGAGTAAGCTCAACAGGATAATCACGAAAATCGTCTTCTTCATGCGATGTTCCTCCAGTTGCCCGCGTTTCAATGGTTGAACACGCGAAGACGGAGGAACTGTCACCATAGATGAGCGGAATTTTCGGAAATGTGCGGAGTGCAAAGAATGGAAGGAACTCTCCGATACGATTCGACTTCGGGGGGTCGGATCGCCTACGATTCGGAGATGATCTCGTAACCCTGCCAGTTGGCGGGGGGCGGGGTCTTTACGTAGTTCTTGCAGCGGTTCAGGAAGAAGGGCAAGATCGGATCGTTGTCCAAAAACTCCCGGGCATAGACGAAGTACTTGATCGCCTTGTCGAACTCCCGTTTGTAGTACAGGTTCATCCCCATGTGATGGAGCTTCCAGCCCTTGGCTTCCGCCTTGCCGATCCGTTCCTTCGGGTAGAAGACCCGCGTCCCCTGCTCTTTGCCCCTCACCTTGACCTTGTCGATCAGACGGCAGGGAACCTTCTTTTTTATCCTCGAGTAAACCGAATCGGAGATGAGAAAGGGAACATCGTAGGTCTTGGTCAGCTGCTCCAATCGAGAGGCCAGGTTCACCATGTCCCCGATCACCGTGTAGTCCATCTTCTTCTCCGAACCGATATTCCCGATGGTAACCACGCCGTAGTTGATGCCGATCCCGATGCGGAACTGAGGCCGCCCCCCCTTGGCCTGACGGCTGTTGAAGACCTTCAACGCCTCCAGCATTTCGAAACCCGACTGCACAGCCTGAAGCGGGTCATCGTCGTGCCTCACCGGAGCCCCGAAGAAAGCCATGATCGCATCCCCGATGTACTTGTCCACAATCCCCTTACGGCCCTGGATGATATCCACCATTACACTGAAGTAGGTATTCAGAGACTCTACGATCTGCTCCGGCGTCATGGGTTCCGATATCCGGGTGAAGCCCCGGATATCGGAAAACATAACCGCCAGGATCCTGCTTTCCCCCTTCAGCATCGATTCGGGGCGCTCTATGAACCGATCGATCACATCCGCGGGTACGTATTTCTGGAAGATATTGCGGATCTTCTGCTCCCGTTTCTGGGCGATCACCGATCTGAAGGCGTAGCTCTTGATCTGGTTGTAGGCCTTCTCCAGCTGCCCGGTCATGAGGTTGAAGGTGTGGCCCAGGTCCCCGATCTCATCCTTGTACTGCAGCTCCACCCTCTTGGTAAGATCATTGGCGCCGATGATATCTCTCATGGCAAGTACAACGTTGTTCAGCGGCTGGGTTAGGTAGCGCACGAAGGCGTAGAGCATGAGCAGGGTCGCGGCCAGGGCTACGATCAGGATGAAGCCGGACTGGAAGTAGATCTGATTCACCGCCTTGTAGAAAACATCCCGATGCTCGGTGACCAGAAAGGTCCATCCGAAGGGATCGAAGCGGACGGCCTGAGCAACCCGGGCCGTGCCACCCAGACGGATCTGGGCCCAGCCTTCCTCGCCGTTCTGAGTGAGGTCTATCAACCCCGGCAGCTCCTGCTCCAGAGGCTCGATAGCAGTGGTGCTCATGGCAATCTGCCCCTGGTCGTCCAACGCCAGGATCAGCTCGCTCTCGCTCCTGATCAGACTGCGGGCGAAGGAAGTTACGGCTGCTTTGGATACCTCCACGTACTCAGGCCTCGTGTCCAGCTGATTTTCCACCAGCAGATTCCATTGGGTCGTGGCGTAATTCCTCAGCTCCTCTGATTTGAACCTGAGGAACTCCGTGGCGACCCGGGTGATCCCGTTTCGTGCGGCCAGGGAGGCGGCAAATCCGACCAGGAGGAGGGGGGTGATGATCAGGGGCACGACGATCAGGACGAACTTGGTTCGAATGCGCATAGGGACCTACATGATACTCTCGATACAAATATCGGGTCAATTGGCGCCTGCCTGAAGGATACGACTGCACGGGCGGTCCAGAGCCCGATGTTCAGGGCTATTTTTTTCTTCGCCGATACGGGCTATACTGTCGAAGGAACAGAATAGGGGCGTAAAAGAGATGGGAAAAGAGAGCAAATCAGCGAATCAGGGAGCCGCGGATCCGGATTTGTCCTCGATCCGCTCTGGGGACATCTCATTCGAAGAACAGATCGAGATCATCGGCGAGATCAACGAAGTTCTCGAGAAGAACAGGATCCAGATCAAACCCGACACATTCCTCTTCACCCCCAAGAAGAGGGGAAGCCTGATCCCGCTGCTGATCAATGGAGGAGCCCTGGTGATCCTGGCTGCGGGCGCATTTTTCCTGCTCGCCTTCTTCAACCGACAGGAACGCTCCCTTATACGGGAATCCGCCACCGTTCTTACGGCTGAGGGAAAGCTGATCGAAGCTCTGCGGGAGGAGTCGGAACAGCAGCTCGGCGAAAAGGACCAGCAAATTTCCGATATCCAGGCCAGTCTGGAAGACCTGCGCAACCAGGCGGAAACCGCCAAGCAGGAAACCGAGGCCAAGATCCGCGAACGGGAAGATCAGCTGCGGGCTGAGCTGGAAGCCCAACTGGAAACGGAACGACAGAAGCTGCAGGGTGAGGGTTTGACCACTGCGGCGATCGACAATCAGCTTCTCAGCTTGGAGGAGCGGCTGACAGCGGAAAATGAAAGCCGGTTGGCGGCTTTCCGAAGTCAGTCGGAGGCGGAGCTTGTCGAGAAGGAGGCGGAGATCGCGGCTTTAGAGGAGCAGTATCGGCAGAGCCTGCTGCAGTTCCGGCAGGAGCGTAATGAATTGCAGCAGCAGTTCAACCAACGCGAGACGCAGCTGCGAGCTCAGTTGGAACAGCAGGTTGCAGAGGCGGAAAGCGCCCAGGCCGAGGTGGCGGATCAGCTATCCGAGATCCGTGAGCAGCGCCGCCGGGAGCAGCTGGTTTTCGATCAGATCCTCTCCTCCTACGGCCGGGTGGAGGACGCCATGGAAAGCGGACGGTACGATACGGCAATGAGGGACCTCAGCAATCTGGAGAGTTATCTTTCCCAGTCTTCGATCGCCAGCCTGCCGGCAATCCGGGACCGCATCCCCACCGAACGCTTTCTGATCGCCTCTCTGCGGAATCTGATCGAAGAACGACGGGCTCCGACCCCGGAAGCCGCGACTCAACCCCGGGAAGCGGTGCCGAGTGGCGATTCCTCGGCCGCCCTCGGCCGGCTGCAGGCGGAGCTGGACCGGTCCAGGTCGACCCTGGACCAGCGAACGCGGGAGCTCAGCCAGGTCAGGTCGACCCTGGACCAGCGAACGCGGGAGCTCAGCCAGGCTCGAGCCGAGATCAGCCGGCAGAGCCGGCAGATCTCGGAATACGAGACCGCTCAGCGGGAGATCGCCTCGCTCCGGCAGGAGGTGAGCACCCTGCGCCGCCGCTACAACTCCTTGAGCTCCCACGGCGCTTCGGCCAGGGTTTCTCAAGCCAGGGTCCTGGACCTGGTGGACACCAAGCTCCAGGTGCGGGAGGTGCTGTCCTCCGAACCGGTCAGATCCCAGTACCCCGAGCTGTATGAAGCTATGGAAGATTATTTCGACACCTACGGGAAGGTACAGCTGCAGTCCGGCCAGGAAGGGGCCCTGGAGGACGCCAATGCGGTGCTGGACGACCTGCTGGGAAGCGGTTCGGCGGACCTTTCGGCCATGAAGAGAAGCTATGCAGCCTCAGCCAACGGCGATCCCTTCGCCCTGTTCCTGCAGAAGCTGGAGGCGCTTTTGAGGTGACGGCGGTCTCAACCGCTTACCTCGACTACGGTGATCGTCAGCATCCTGAGCGCCCCGTCCGCATCCTCCACCCAGATATCGGCAGTCGTCTCATAATCCGGGGCAGTGTATTTTACTCGATCCAACAGAAGGTGATGATAATCGAGAGCACCGTCTCCATAGAGCGTGAAGGTGTATGGTTCAGTCCCGCCGGTGACTATAACGAAGCCGGTATTTTCCCCGACTCCGATGGTCATGGCTTCGGGAAAACTCAAACCCGATGAACTCACAACCTCAATGGTCGCCGTAGCTACGTTCGAAAATCCATCTGTCACCATAATGGTCGCAACATCAGGAGAGTTGGGCGCCGTGTAATAGGTGATTGCATCTATTTCGTCGATCGATCCGGCCGTCACCGAGAAAGTGTACGGCTTGAATCCGCCCTTCCCCGTTATTTCTATGGATGAGCCTTCGCCGATCGTTGCGGTCTTAGGAGTGATGCCAAGTTCGCCCGGCTCCTGTTTTTCCAGCAGCTGGCTGAGAGAGACATTGCCGCAGCCGGTCAAAATTAGACCAAGGATCAGCACGGCCAGCGCTGCTGTATAGAGAATGGGCGAATGCCCGTGGAATGTACATTTTGAAAAGAGCTTCGACGTCGAAGGTAAAAACCCTCTGCGAACCTTCATATCCTTCTCCCCTTCACGGCTTTAAGACCGCATGAGATCTGCGATGTAATAAACTGACTTGGTTTTCTTTGTTATCTTTAGTATATACCGAAAGGGCCAAAAAATCATGATTCAGCCCGGAAACATATCCGATCAGAGAAGTCACCAAGAGCTCCGGGTCCGCTTCCTCCTGGCCGAATAGATCCCTCTGCCGTGCTGGTTAACCTGCCGGAGTAGAGTCTATTGGACCTTTATTTTGACTTCCTTGTAGGTTCCGGCGGAATCGGTGAACGTGACCCAGATATTAACGGCACGATTCGGTGCATGATAAATCACCTGCTGACTGGCAGGCTCCGGCGGCAGGATTTCGAGAGTACCGAAAGGCTGACCGTAATACTCTTTGTCTAAAATCCCGAACTCGTATGGACGAATACCGCCGGAAACCGTGAATGTCATACCCGATCCTCTATCGATTTTATACCCCCGATTATCAGGTTGGGGTACGACATACAGAGGTCCTGTATCCGCAGCAACGACATTCACTCGGGCGGTCACCGTTTCACCGCCATCCTCGAGGATTATCAACACAACCTGTGGGGACTCCGGACTGGACACGGAAAACGTCGCCTGAATTCCTGATGTATTCAAGTTCCCAATCGCAGGATCACGGCTAAAGCTCGGTGTCGGTGAGGAGTTCACCGCAGTGAAGGTGACCGAAGGTCCATCTAAGGTGACATTAACCGTGATAGGATCGATGGCCAGGTCTGTTCCGTCCTCCAATACCGTGACCCTGGCCATGGCCATGTTGTCGATAGAATCCGTGACCTCTACGATATAGATGCCCGGAGCCGTTGGATTGAACCAGCCGGTCAAGTAGTTTAACGAAGGATCGACAGTACCATTGAGAGTAAAGGCGAAGGGACCAATACCACCGATGGGATCGAAATCGAATGTTTCCGTCTCCGTCATGGTGAGGGTGGTTTTGTTCAGCGTCAGGGGGTTGTGAACAGTAATTTGTGTTTCAATCTCGGTGTTGAAATAATCTACTCCTTTCACAACCACGAATTCAGTCGAACCTCCAATCGAATCCGGTGCTTTGTAGACACCTTTCCCGGTATCTAAGTCATCGGGATTGGGCCCCGAAACCCAGACGAACCTGTAGGGTTTGAAGCCACCGTTCGCTGAAAGGGTCAACTCTTTACCCACCTCAAGATTGACAGTCTGAGGATTGACGGTAAATTCCCCCGGCTCCTGATTCTCGAGCAGTTCGTTGAGCGAGATCTGGCCGCAGCCGGCCAGGACAAGGCTCACACCCAACACGACAAGGGCCGACGCGTAGAGAACGGGCGAATGCCCGCGGGATGTATATTTTCTACAACGTTTTGACATTGGACCACGAAACCCTCTGCCAACCTTCATATCCTTCTCCCCTTCGCGGCTCTCACAGCCGCGTGTACAGATAGATCGATGGAACGAAACCCATGATCCAGTCCGCCTTGATTCCCCCTCCGGATTCCTCCTGATAAAAATATGCGAACGTCTCGTACATGACATCGATCGCGAGCCCCACACTCTGTGAGAACGTGAACATCGCTCCGACACCGCCGCTCCCGTGGGCCAGGAAGCGGGACAGCCCCTCCTTGGCGATCGCCGGCAGTGAGCTGAAGTCGGAGACGTTGATCGCCGCACCTATGCCGGCTCGTGCGAACAAGCCGAACCTGGAAACCCCCGAGGTCGTATAGCGGACATCGCAGCCCAACGGAACCAGGTAGCGGAAATACGAGGCAACCCCGGCTTCCTCGGAATCGAAAACGTTTAGACCCGTGTACACCCCCAGTCCCAGCACACCCGCCGACAGGGGGATCCTGTAGTTGCCGTAGACAAAGGGTGCGTAACCCATACTGAACACCTGGTTAGCCACTCCTACCGGCACGAACGGAGCAAAACCGATGGAAAACTCGAAGGGCCGAAAACGCTCCTCCCCTTCGGCCTCCGCCACGGGTAACTTCCCGGGCAATTGGGCCGATCCCGTGGCCTCTTTCCCTTCGCTCCTCTGTGCAGCCGCTGTTTCTCCCGCCTCCGCTTGGGTTTCGGCTACTTCGGCCGCCTCCGAAGCCTTCCGGCCGGCCACCTCCTGTATCCTGCCCTCCGCCCGGGGCATCATCCCCCGGAGGGTCTCTATCATAGCCTCATCCAGCGAGAAATCGATACGGGCTCGCCGGGAAGCCGTTGCCAGGATCTCTCCCCTCTGGAGATCTGCGATGAAAAAACTGACTTGGATTTGTTCTTGTTCTTTAATATATCCCGCAAGCGCTAAAAAATCATGATTCAGCCCGGAAACAAATTCGATCAGGGAAGCGGCCAAAGTCCGAGGGTCCGCTTCCTTCCCGCCGAGCAGATCCCGCACCAGGGCTTCTTCATCCGTGGTGGCGAACAGCAGAGATTGTGTTCCCAGCCGCTCCAGCTCAAAACGCATGGCCGAGGCCAGCACCTTTCGCACCCCCTCGTCGCGGGATCCCTCCAGCGGCAGCGATACGATGAGCACGCTGGGCTTGCTCTGAGTTGTCGGCTTTTCAGATTGAGCTGTAGCTGTAAAGCAGCTCAGGACGAGAAGAACGCCGCAGGCGAGAAGTGTGAGAGTGTAAGTGTTGACCCTGGATGCTCCGCTGCCCAATCCATCTCCTCGAGTTTCTCCCCTCCACAGCTGCAGAAGTTTGGGCGGAGCGCGCCTGTTCCCGTCAGATTCCTCTAAAGCACCCCGTCTTCCCCTGCGTATACAAATATATCCAAATTCCACAATTATTTCAGTCTCCCCTACTTTTTTTTCGATCTCCGAGCCGCGGGCTCCACAGAGCACCCGGTGCCATTGTTGACGCCTGCACCTGCTTCCAATAGTATGGGGGAACATCATGACGGCAACGGTTCTGGACAGCATTCCCCTCTCCTTCGATCCTGAGGAGTTTAAGAAGTTGACCCACATCGATCTGTCCGCTCCTTCGGTCGGGGCAGGTGCGGAACTGCTCGAGGCGGCACTGCCCGTCGCCCGTCCCAAAGCCATGTACAAGGTCTGCTATGTCGACGAGCGAAGCGAGGGCGGTGTGGGCCTGGAGGGCATCCGTTTTACCAGTGAGGTACTGAGCCAAAATCTGAGAGAGGTGGAACGGGTCTTCCCCTACATCGTCACCTGCGGGGTGGAGTTGGACACGGTTGCGATCTCCCAAAACGACGTATTGGTCGGCTACATGCTGGACGGGCTCAAGGAGATGGCTTTGCGGCAGGCGATCCAATACCTCAGGAGCCACCTGGCGGAGACATACGGCCTCGATCCGCAGCGGATGTCCACGATGAATCCCGGATCGGGGAACAGGGAGGTCTGGCCGATCGGCCAGCAGCGGCAGCTGTTCCAACTCCTGGGGGATGTCGAATCTTCGGTCGGTGTTCGCCTGACGGACAGCTTCCTCATGACCCCCAACAAGACGGTTTCAGGCATCCTCTTTCCCACGGATGTCCCTTTCATCAGCTGCCAACTGTGCACCCGGAGTAACTGCCCCCGGCGCCGCGCAGAGTACAGCGGTGTTGTCGGACCTGCGGTGCATTAGGTCGAAAGAGAAGATGGCCAGGATCGGGCGGGAGTTCATAAAGAAGACCAAGTACGAGTATCTGGACCCGCCGGCCCAGAGTCGCGGCCGGCCGCAGCCGCCTCTGGAACTGGAGACCTACAAAGGAGGCGGGTTGATCGAGCTGCCCGCCCCGGAAACACTTTCGATCCGGTCCATCGATCTGCGCAAGGCTATCGAACAGCGCAGCAGCATACGCAAATACTCCCGAACCCCCCTTTCCCTGGACGAGCTTTCCTTTCTCCTTTGGTGCAGCCAGGGGATCAAACAGGTGATTCCCGGATCGGCAACTTTCCGCAACGTACCCTCGGCCGGAGCCCGCCATGCCCTGGAGACCTATCTGCTGGTCAACAATGTGGACACCCTGAAATCGGGGCTGTACTGGTACGGCGCCCTGCGCCACGGGCTGATCCTGATCGATGACGGCGATCGGCTGGCCGATCAACTCGTGGCGGCCTGCCTGGGGCAGCGTTTTGTGGCTAGCAGTGCGGCCACGTTCATCTGGACGGCTTTATGCTATAGGATGACCTGGCGCTATAGTGAGCGGGGCTACCGCTACTTCTTCCTGGATGCCGGGCATGCCTGCCAGAACCTCTATCTGGCTGCCGAGGCGATAGAATGCGGAGTCTGCGCCATCGCCGCCTTTTCCGACGATGCGGTTGACCAGTTCCTTCACATCGACGGGGAGGAACAGTTCTCCCTCTATCTGGCCACGGTCGGAAAGAGATGAGCAAGATCTGGAGTGCCGCTTACAGCGTTCACACCTACGAAATTGACAGGCACCAGCGGGCTTCCCTCCGCGCTATCTGCAGCTACCTGATCGACACGGCGGGACAGCACGTCCATGAGATCGGCTATTCCATACCCCAGCTTCTGGAACAGGAGCGCAGCTGGTTCTTCAGCCGTTTTCTTCTGCGCATGGAGACATACCCCGGTTGGCGGGACAAGATCACCGTGGAGACCTGGCCGCCGGGAAACCAGAAGCTCCTCGCCCTGAGGGACTGGCGTCTGTATTCGGGCCGGCAGCTGATCGGCCTGGCGACCAGCGGCTGGCTGATGATCGATATTCGCAAACGCCGCCCCCTTCGCCCCGAGTCCTACCCCGATTGGAAGCGGCACCTCCACCCGCAGCGCACCATAGCGCATACCTTCGGCAAACTGCCCGAGATAGACGATGGCGGTGAAACTGCGGAAGCTCGAAAGTTCCGGGTGCGCTTCAGCGACGTCGACATCAACGGCCACGCCAACTACCTCAGCTACATCGACTGGATCCTGGAGGCCGTCCCGGCGTCTACCCGGGACGAGGGGCAAATCGCGGAGATGGAGGTCCATTTCCTGCGGGAAGTGAACTTCGGGGAGCAGCTGCTCAGCCGCGCGCAGCGCAGCGGCGCCGCTAATATTCCCCCGATCAGCGCTAACGCCTCCGAAGAGACTGCGGGAACTCGGTTCCTGCACAGTCTTGTGCGCAAACAAGACGGTATTGAGCTGGTCCGGGCCAGGACCGTCTGGAAACCGGTCGGGTCGGGGTGATGCTGTGCACTGCGATGTTCTGGTGCTGGGCTCGGGTCCGGGGGGTTTCTACTGTGCTCTGAACTGCGCCCGCCTGGGCAGTAAGACGATTCTGGTGGAGCGGGATCGATTGGGAGGCACAGGGTTTCGCTGGGGCTGCCTGCCCGTGAAGATCATGCTCGACCGCCTAAGGGCCGGAACGGCGGGCGGGGTAGGAGCCGAAGGGGTCCGTTTCGGCGAGGCGGTTTCTGTGATAACCGCTGCAGCCCGGCGAATCCAGGAGGTCGAGGCCCGCATCCGGGGACGGTTGACGGCCGCCGGGGTGCAGGTGGTTCAAGGAGAGGGTCTGTTTATAGATCCCAACACGTTTCACCTGGGCAGACGGCGCATCAGTGCCGGGCGAATCGTCATCGCCACGGGCACGGAACCGTCAGGCTGGCCAGGGATTGCCCTTGACGGCCGGACCGTCATCAGCCACCGGGAGCTTTTAGGTTTTACCGAAATACCGGAGCATCTGGTGATCCTGGGCGCAGATGTGGAGGGGATCGAGCTGGCCTGTATCTTCGCCCGCCTGGGCGGCGGAGTCACGGTGATCGAGAAGGAAGGACGGATCCTCCCGGGAACGGATCCGGACCTGGCCGAGCCGATACGGCGGGACCTGCTCGGCCGCGGGGTGGAACTGAAAACCGGAGCGGAGGTGCGCGGCTGCTCCGTCGACAGCGGCCCAACCTTGACCTTGAAAGACGGATCGCGGCTCGGGGCAGACCGGATTCTGATCACCGGGCTGCGCCGGCCCAACTTTCCCGAAGGTCTGGACCGGATCGGAGTGGACCACGACGAACATAAGATCCTGGTGAACGACGACCTGCAGACCAGCTGCCGGACGATCTACGCGGTGGGGGACATCAACGGAATCACCGGCATGGCCCACGCTGCGATCCAACAGGGACTGTTGGCAGCCCGCCGGATCGCGGAGTCCAGTGGCGGGGTGGGGCAGACCGGCGGGCCGGATCGTGCCGCCGGCGCTACGCCCGCCGGTCCCGCACCCGCAGGCCCACCCTACCCTCGTGCGGTCTACACGCTTCCGGAGATCGCCGGCGCCGGCTTTCAGGAGACCGAGCTCGACAAGCAGGGAACCCCCTACAGGCGGTTTTCGTATCGGCTGGCAGACACCTGGAGAGGTTTCTCCAAGGGGATCGACGAGGGATTCGTCAAAGTGCTGGTCGGAGAGGATCACAGGATCCTGGGTATCTGGATCTGCGGGGCCGATGCCTCCGAACAGGCTTCCCTGTTCGGACCGCTGCTGGCCTCGGGTCTCACTGTCGAAGGCTTGCGGGATGGTCTGATCCTACACCCCACCCTGGGGGAAGCCGCCCTGGAAGCGGTTCTGGAGATCGGTCAGTAGCGCTGCAGCGGCCCGCCGTAGTCCCTGTTGGCGATCCTTCTGACTATCTCCACGGCTCTGGCGATCACTTGCTGTAGATCGATGTTCACCGCAGCGCCCCGGCGGACCACGACCCTGCCGTCCACGATCACCGTATGGATGTTCCGTTCGTTCAGCGAGTAAAGCAGGTTGGCGAACACATTGTGCTCGGGCACCATATTGGGGGTGGCGGGATCGATCAGCACCAGATCGGCGGGGCAACCCTTTTCGATCCGCCCGTACCCGGGAAAACCTAAAATCTCACCGCCCCGATGCACCAGGGGCAGCACCTCGGCGATCGGGGCAACCTCCGCGTCGTCCCGGGCACTCTTGGCGATGAAGGCCGCATCCCGGGCCGCTTCGAAGACGCTCAAGGTGTTGTTCGAGCAGGGACCATCCGTGCCCAGCCCTACTTCAACCCCTGCGGCCAGGGCGCGGGGCAGGAAGTCGTGCACATCCCCGAACTTGAGATAGGTCTTGGCGCAGTGGGCCACCCCCGCACCGGAGGCCCGGATCATCTCCAGATCGCGGTCCGTGGCGTAGTAGGCGTGGGCCAGGATCGTGCCGGACCGCAGCACCCCGGTTTCCCGCAGCACCTCCACCGGGGTCTTCCCATGCGCCGCCAGGCTCTGCTGGACCTGCTCTGCGGTTTCACACACGTGGATGTGCATCTTCAGATCCATCTCTCCGGCCTGGTCGGCGATCCGGCGCAGGAAGGGTTGTGGGCAGATGTAGGGGGAGTGAGGTCCCAGGGACAGGGTGATACGGGGATCCCGGTCCCCGTACTCATCGATGAACTCGAGGCTCTGCCCGACCTGCCGTTCCCAGCCTTCGCCGGTTCCGAACACGGCCCAGCTCAGGTCGGCCCGCATCCCCGCCTGTCTGTAGGCCTCGAAAGCCCGATCCATGTGGAAGTAGTGGTCAGCCACGCAGGTCACCCCGGACAGGAGCATCTCTGCGGCTCCGAGGAGGGTTCCGACATATACGTCTTCGGGTGTGAGGTTGCGCTCGTACATCCACACGTAGTCGTTGAACCAGCGCTGCTCGTTCACGTCTTCCGCTGCACCACGAAGCAGGGTCATGGCCGTGTGGGCGTGCAGGTTGACCAGCCCGGGGATCAGGTACATCCCGGAGGCGTCTATCAGCTCTTCCCCATGGACGGGGCGTTTGGCTGATCCGCGGCTCGGCCCACGCTCGGATGATCCCTCGCCGATCTCTGCAATCCGCCCGTCGGACAGGCGCAGATCCACCGGCCCGCGTTGAGACAGATCCTGAAAATCGAGGATGGTGGCGTTGCGGATAATCACCTGGAATCGAGAGTCTTGATAGCCCTGATCAGGATATCCTTGAACAGATCGCTGTCCACCTCCAGGGCGACATCCGTGTTGGCCGTCCTGCCCGTGATGCCGTACACGTCGGCCACGGTGCGTCCCCGGGTCAGCTCCCCGTCGGTTTCGATCTCCACGTTCAGCTTCCGCGTCCTGATCACCTCCGGCTCGATCAGGTGGGCCACGGCCAGGGCGTCGTGCAGCGGAGCGCCGTCAAAACCGAAGACATCCTTGTTGGCCCTGGCGAAGAACTCGAGCAAGGGGGCCACGACCCGGGAGACCTTGCCGTTCATTGCGGCCAACTCCTCGATGTCGCCGAAACCGAACAGCGCCTTGTTGGTCACGTCCAGACCCACCATGGTGATGGGCACGCCGCTGCCGAACACGACCTTGGCCGCCTCCGGGTCCACGTAGATATTGAACTCCGCCGCCGGGGTGATGTTGGAATCGAACACGGCTCCACCCATCAGCACGATCCGCTCCAGTTTGGTGGTGATCCTGGGGTCCTTGAGCATGGCCAGGGCTACGTTGGTCAGCGGGCCGGTGGGTACCAGTACCAGGGGAGTGCCGGATTCCATGATCGTCCGGATCAGAAAATCAACGGCATGCTGCCCCACCCCTTCCAATCCCGGCTCGGGAAGGTCCGCTCCGTCCAGACCCGAAACCCCGTGGATCTCAGGGGCCACGGTAAGCTCCCGGAACAGGGGTTTGTCCGCACCCCGGGCCACGGGTATCCCGGTTTCCCCGATCAGGGTCAGGGTTTTCAGCGCGTTGAGGTAGGTCTTCTCCCCGGTCTGATTCCCCGCAACCGTGGTAACACCCAGCAGCTCGAGCTCCTCGGAATCATGAAGGGGGCGGTGCGCGGCGGCGCTGGCCAGCATGATGGCCATCATGTCGTCGTGGCCGGGATCGCAGTCGATAAGGATGCGTTTCATGAAGACTCCTCGATCTCCTTGATGTCAGTGATCTTGCCGACCCGCCTGGCCTCGCCGACCTTACGGGTCCGCTTCTTCAGAGCCTGGGCCGAGTAGATGGTCAGGGCGATGACCGTGGCTGCATAGGGGATCAGGGTGATGAGCTCCGAGGGGATCTGCAGACTGGCCAGGTAGATGGCCAGGGCGTTCACCGCCCCGAACAGCAGGGAAGCCAAAAAAGTGCCCAGGGGCATGTAGCCGCCCAGGGTGGCTGCGGCTATGGCGATCCA
>Ga0315553_10000238_pt1 | contig 50606 bp, 46 predicted proteins | sample SalMarSW160140MG_FD_203099 | JGI IMG/M metagenome (GOLD analysis project Ga0315553, IMG submission 203099) | Salt marsh sediment microbial communities from the Plum Island Ecosystem LTER, Massachusetts, United States - Salt Marsh Sediment SW1601-40 ...
GGCTGGAAAGCAAGATCGCGGGGATGCACGGAACACGGGACGATTCCCGCTTCGTGCAGGAGAACAGAGGGGTGCAGGAAGGCAAAAAGGTCCAGGAGGACGGATAGACCGAAGAGAACGGCGGCGCCGGATCAAAGACTTTACCCTGTCCAGAGTTCTGCATATGATAGCCATACCTTGATAACGAAAGCGTACGCATCGAGGAGGAGTCATGATTTTCGAGTGGTTTAAGTCTTTGGATCCAATCGTTCAGGCTCTGGTGGCCACCTGTTTCACCTGGTTTATAACCGGAGCCGGAGCCGCTCTGGTGTTCTTCTTCAAGACGATCAACCGCAAAGTACTGGACGGCATGCTCGGCTTTGCCGCCGGGGTGATGATCGCGGCCAGTTTCTGGTCCCTCCTGGCCCCGGCCATCGAGATGGCGGAGAACGACTCCAACCTCCCCGCCTTCATCCCCGCCGCCGTAGGCTTCCTGTCGGGGGGCGCCTTCCTCTTTGCCGTCGACAAGATCCTGCCGCACCTGCACCTCGGGCTGCCGCGCAGCGAAGCGGAAGGGATCTCCACCACCTGGCAGCGCAGCGTGCTGCTGGTACTGGCCATCACACTGCACAACTTCCCCGAGGGGCTGGCCGTAGGCGTGGCCTTCGGCGCCCTGGCCGCCGGGCTTCCCTCGGCCACCATAGCCGGAGCGGTCGCCCTGGCCATAGGCATCGGCATCCAGAACTTTCCTGAAGGAACCGCCGTGTCGGTGCCTCTGCGCCGGGAGGGATTTTCCCGCTTCCGATCCTTCTTCTGGGGACAGCTGTCCGGCGTCGTGGAACCTATAGCCGGCGTGCTGGGAGCACTGGCGGTGATCGTGGTGAAACCTCTGCTGCCCTACGCCCTGGCCTTTGCAGCCGGGGCCATGATCTTCGTGGTGGTTGAAGAGCTGATCCCGGAATCTCAACAGCAGTCGAATACGGACGTAGCCACTATCGGGGCCATGCTCGGTTTCACCGTGATGATGACCCTGGATGTCGCGCTGGGATAGGCGAACCGATGCTGCTGAATTTAAAACTTATAGCATCCACCTTTCTCATGATCTTCCTGGCCGAGCTGGGAGACAAGACGCATCTTTCGATCTTTGCCCTGGCTGCGAACCGCAAGGCATTTCTGTCGGTGTTTATCGGGGCGACCGGCGCCCTTATCCTCACGACCCTGATTGCCGCAGCTCTGGGTTCGGCGATCGGGCGGTTCATACCGGAAAAGATGATCAAGATCGTAGCCGGAGTCGTATTCCTGGGCTTCGGCGCTCTGACCCTCTACGAGGCCTTCAAGGCGTAAGAATATCTAGGGACTTGAGGATGGGTCTGCTTCAATCGATACGGAAGCTCGGGCTAAAATCGATCCTCTCCAGCGCACTGACCCTGGAGGAGGAGATCTACAGCCTCTACTCCGCTTTGAAAACCGAGCTCGCCGGCGTCGAGGTCCCCCACAGTCTGGTTCGCATCCTGGATGAGGAGCTCGGCCACCAGAACCTGATCCGGGATATGATCGACGAGCGCATCAGCGATCAGGAGTTGAAGCAGATAATCGAGGGCAAAGATCTGCACATCCACGACCTCCGGAGGATCAAAGAGCTGCCGGTCGATCGATACAGCCCGATCCGCAGTCGTTTGGAGACGATCCTCGCGAAAGAGAGGGAAATCTACAACCTGTTTGCCGGCCTGCACCGCAAGAGCAAAATTCCCTTCGCCCACCGGGCTTTCGGCTTTCTCGAGGAGCAGGAACGTACCCACATAGAGGTGCTGGAGAGGCTGTTGGGCCGACCCGGGAGCGCAGAACTGCACAGTTGAGTCAGGAATCCTGCAGATACTTCTGATACGGATAGTTCCAGAAAAGGGGCGCTTTACTATTGGCCAGACGCAAATCCACAAAACGCTTGGCCGCTTCTGCGCGCTCGGATGCCGGTATATCCTCGAGGTACTGCACGAAGTCGCTGTACTCCTTGGCGGTGAGGGGAATTTCCAGGACATCGAACATGGCCACGCTTCGGTTTCCCCCGGAGTCTTTGGCCAGGTAGAGGATCCTGTCCGCCCTGCGAAACAGTTCCTTCTCATCCTTGCAGGGCGTTTTCAGCTTCTTGCCCAACCCCTGGGCCACCCCGATAGAGAGCGTGCCCAGCCCCCTGCCTTTCCATCGTTCCAGGAAATCCTCTATCCCCCCCCGGTAGGCAGGATCCGCCTTCTTCTTTTCCGCCAGCTCCTTCTGGGCCATGAGCAGAGGGATCTCTTTCAGCCTCTCGGCGAAGCGTTCCTTGAGCAGCTCATAATAGCGGCTGCGGATGCGGGCGGCCTGACCCAGAGCCGCGGCGACATCCGCTTTCACCGCGACCAGGAGCTCATCTCCGCCGAAGCGAACCGCCAGATCCTCTTCCCTTCCCGAGGAAAGAATCACCTCCGCGGCCAGCTTCAGGATCTCATCCCCGAAATCGTGACCCAAAGTGTCGTTGATGGCCTTGAAGCGGTCCAGATCCATCACCATCAGACTGAGGGGCTGCCCCGCCTGCAGGCTGTTTTGGAACAGATTGGGCATGAAGCGCAGGTACTCGTTCTTCGAAAACAAACCGGTCAGCCTGTCGATCTCCTCGAAGTCCTTTCTCAGATCCACCCGTAGAGGGGTTTGATCACTCTCGATTTCTTTGTAGATCCTCCGTTCCTCGGCGGAAGCGAAAAGCACCTCTGCCCCGGCTTCTCTCAAACGGCTGCGTTCGTCGTTGAGCAGGAAATCCAACATTTCGGTAAGTCCAAAGAGGATCTCGAGAAACACCCGGTTGTACTCTCCCGAGAGATTTTTGAGGATCCTCTTCTCTTCCGGCAGAGCCTCGATATAGCTGTGGATTTGATTCATCAGCGGACCCGTTTTGCGCTCGACCAGGTCCTCCCGGCCGAAACGCTGGTGCACGATCGGATTGTCAGTAACCAGCCGATCCCTGCGGATGACCAACTGACCCAGGAATTCCTGCAGATCCCTGGTCACGGCGTACAGCGGACGGCAGCGGAAGTACTTCTTGCGATCCAGGCTCAGGGCCACATGTCCGTAACCGCGGATGATATGATTTCGGATCTGGTTGATCGTTTCGACCGTCTTGCGGGCAATCGTAGAGTTAAGAAAACGGCCTTCCCCATCCTTCTCCCGCAGAGAAAGTTCCTTCTCGAAGTAATCTACCTCCTTGAGATATTGCAGCAACACTTCCTCCCGGCTCGCCTGCCACTGTCGGCGGATCTCCGCGAACAGATCCGCCGACCGGGTTTTACGGCTGCGGAAGGGATCGACCAGTCCCACGACGGCCTCAGGATTGAGAGACTCCAACATCTGCCCGATCAGCTCGTGCAGAACAATCACCGGTGCCAGCGGATCGTAGCGGTTGATTTTCCAGAGAAGATCCGTGAAATCGAGCCTGCGGGAAACAATGGGACCCCTGTAGTCCCGATGGGAGAAAATCTTCTGTTGGAACCACAGCAGGATCGAGTAATCCCCTTCCCAAATATGTTGAACCCGGCATCCGGGAAAGGCATAATCCAGTATGGTCAGGATTCCGCGGAACTCCTCATTGAAATCGTAGTCCGGTTCCTCAGGGGATTGCTCTTCGCTCTGCCCGGCCCGCACCGTTGGTTCAGGTTGATCTTTCTCCTTCGGCCGGGGCAGATCCACGTTTTCCCGAAGGATCAGCACTTCTTTTTTGTCCAGCCCGACGAACGCGTAGATATTCTCCAGGATCGAAGCCACCTGCGCCTGGGTTCGGAAGCGGTTCAGCATTTTCAGCAGGGCTGGATAGAGCTGACCGGCGAACCATTTCAAACGGTTGTAGCAGGCCAGGAAATCGGCGATCTGATGTTCTACCCGGGTACAGACCTGCTGGATCTTATCCTCGTCGGTATACACGCGCTTGTACAGGCCCTTGACCAGTTCTCCGGCGCTGAGGATACGCTGCTGCAGGACATTCGGGTCCGCCTGAACACCCAGGGTGATCCTGTACACCCCCTTGACCACATCGGTCAGCTCGAATACGTCCGCGTTCTTCTGCTGCTCGAATCTGCCGCGCAGGGACTCGAGAACCTCGAGCAACCTGGGCGATATTCTCTGGAAGCTCATCATCAGGCGGTAGCCGTCGGGTTCCCAGTTCAACAGATCTTTCGTTAAATCGCCCTTCAGATTGTAGCCGCTGTCGCTGAGCCGGCGAAGAAAGCCGCCTCCGCTCAGCAGGTTTTCAACGAGCTTCTGCAGCTCCAGCAGGGTGTGGATCAGGCTGTACCCCTCCGGATCCCCCCTCTGGGGACTGTCCAGAACAAGGGCTTTGAGGAATCTCGCCGAAACCGGATCCCGATTCGGCCAGAGAAACGAGAACAGACTGGAGAAGAATTGGCGGATCCCGCTGATCTCGAAACCCTCGCTGTAGGCGTAGCTCTCTATCTTCAGCCGGACGGGGTAGGAGGGCCGTTTGCGCCTGCGCCGCAGGAACAGAAGACGCTCCGCTGATTCCCGCGCTTCGGTCTCATCTTCACGAGCCGGGGTGCCCGGCCCAGGGGTGCCCGGCTTAGGGGTGTCATGGTCCACCGATCCCGAATGAAAATCGCCGTCCACCCGGATCTCCTTGGCCGCCCTGGAGAAATCCCGGTAGAGTTTGCGCCGCTCCTGGTCCGACAGATTGCCATATTTACCCATACCCTATAAATATATCCTCCTCTGCTTGTCTTTTAAAGACAAAGCGATTACTTTGGGTGGATGTCAAAGGGTCTCAGAACCAGTCCTGAGCAGATCCAGAACGGTCCCATCCTGCCGACGTTGCTGAAGTTGTCCTTTCCGGCTATCATCGCCTTCGTCTTTCACACCGCCTTCAACTTCGTGGACCGCATTTTCGTATCCCGTCTGGGACCGGTGGAGCTCGGGGCCCTGGGCATGGCCTTCACCGTGCAGAGCGTGCTGATCGGCATCGGCTCGGGAACGGGGATCGGGACCAGCTCCCTGATCGCCCGCTTCATAGGAGCGGGCAAGAAGGATCAGGCCAACAACGCGGCGGAGCATTCCCTGCTGATCATCCTCGCTCTGGCCTTGATTATAATCATATTTGGCCCACGACTGACCCGGCCCCTGTTCCTGCTTCTCGGCGCCTCCGAGCAGATGCTTCCCTACGTCCTGGGCTACATCAACATCGTTCTCTACGGATCCTTCTTCCAGTTCTTCTCCATGATCGGAAACGGGATCCTGCGGGGCGAGGGAAACACCGTTACTCCGATGCGGGTCATGGTCGTGGGGACGCTGGTCAACATCGCCCTGGATCCGCTTTTAATCTTCGGCATAGGCCCCTTCCCCGCCCTCGGCGTACAGGGGGCGGCCCTGGCCACGGTGATAGGCAGAGCGGTGAGCTGCATCGTGCTGGCAGTCTCCCTTTTCGGAAAGAAGAATGTCGTCGTCCTGAACATGCGGGACTTCCGCTACCAGGGGGCGATCATCCGGGGGATTTTCGCCGTGGGCGGTCCCACCATCGTCGGACAGCTGTCCAACTCCCTCGGCTTGTTCCTGGTGTTCGTCCTGTTGAGACTATACGGGGACATGGCAAAGAGTGCCTTCACCCTCGGCTTCACCTACCAGCAGCTGGCCATCCTGCCGATCATCGGCATCGCCCAGGGCACCCTGACCATGGCCGGCCAGAACTTCGGTGCGGGCAAGATCGGCCGGGTCAAATCGGTCATCGAAAAATCCCTGCTTTTCTGCATGGGAATCATGTGCATCGCCGCCCTGATCATGATCCTGGGCAGAGGAGCCTTTGTCCGCGTATTCAGCGACGTTGCGGAAGTGATCCGCATCGGCCGGACCATGCTGCTGATCTTCGCCCTGGGTTTTCCCTTCCTGGCTGCCCGCCTCATCCTGGCCAGCTTCTTTCAGGGTCTGGGCAAGGGGTTTGCCGCCTTCGTGATCAACTTCTCCTACATCCTGTTGTTCGCCATGCCTCTGGCCCTGCTTCTGTCCCGGCTGATCGGGCTGGAGGGGGTTTGGATAGGGATCGTAGCCGGGAATCTGCTCAGTTCGGTACTGGGCGCTGTTTGGACGGCGGCTGCCTCACGCCGGCTGGACTCTGATGTCGAGGAGACGATTCCGGCTGCGCAACCCGTGAAATAAACCTCTAGAGGCGCATTTACGGTCACTGTGACCGCTAAAGACCTGCCGTCTCATCCGCCGGGAACAGCATCAGGTACATCCCCAGCACGTGGTAGACCTCCGCGGCGGACTGGAAGGTCAGGATCCGGGTGCGCTTCAGATTCAGGCGCAGCTGTTCCAGCTCCAGGGTTGTGCGCCGCCCCTGCTGATAGAGAAGCTCCCCCTCCTGCAGGGCCACCTCGTCCCGCTGCGCCTGGATCTGGGCGCTGGCCAGGGCCTGTTCGACGATGGCGATGTTCTGCCGCTCCAGCGACTTATCCAGGCCGGCGGAGTAGGTCTCCGCGTCGATCTCCATGCGCTTGACTTCGATATCCTCGCGCAGCACTTCCAGCTCATCCCTGTTGAGTTGATTCGGGGAGAAGCTCAAGGTAAGGCTCAGACTGTGGGAGTCGGGAAACCCGTAGGGGAAGGTTACCCCGGCGGAGAGGTTCAGATCCGGACGCCAGAGCGAGGTGGCCTCCAGTTCCGCCTCCAGGGCCGTGAGCTCGAGCCTCAGGTTCTCCAGCAGCTCGGTGACCGGCTCGGCGATCTCCAGTTGTTCCGCCTCGGCTCTGCGCCGCTGCACCAGCCCCAGAAGTTCGGCAATGGACAGCGGCGCCACGGCAACCTGCTCTTCGCTCGGAACGAACAGCAGCTGGAGGTTTCCCCAATCGCTCAGGTAACGCTGTTCGCTGTCGAACAGATCCTCCCGCGCCTCTATCAGATCGACCAACTGGTCCTGGACGTCCTGGAATGAAGCCTCTCCCAGCTCCTGCCTGCGCAGGACCAGGTCGTATTTCCTCTGCTCCAGTTCCTCAGTTGCCCGAGCCAGTTCCCGATCCATCTCCCGGATCAGCAGGTTCAGGGCGGCTGCCTCGCCGTCCAGGTAGGTCTGACGCTTCAGATAGCGCTCCCGGACCAGGGTGCTGTCCAGGGTCTTCTGCTCCGCGTAGCTCTGCCTGGGGGGTTCGAAAGGTTTGAGGGAGAGGGATAGCGACTCGCCGAACAGCCCCGTTTCTTCCACTGTTGCCGAGGCACCCGCCGACAGTTGGGGAAACAGGCGGAGGCTGAGACTCGACTGTCCGTACCATCCCCCCTGCCCAGATCGTTGCGGCGTGTAGCCCCCACCGACGGACAGGCTGGAATCGGTCAGCTCCGGCTCCCCGACCAGATCCTTCCGGGCCCGTTCCACGTCCCGGGTTGCCTTGAAGATTTCCAGGTTGCGGGCTACGGCCCGACGGGCGATCTCTTCGATCGACAGGGTTACCCTAGGCTGTGGGTCCTGAGCCCAGGCAGCTGACAGTACCAGAGAGACTATCGCAACTGATAGAACGATTCTCTTCATCCTATTCCCTCAAGCTTCTCCGCTTTCTCACTCCGCGGCTTCACGTTTATCAGGTTGAGGATGCTGGGAACCATGAAGAGTGTGAACAGAGTCGAGATCACCAGTCCCCCGGACACGGCGATGCCCAGAGGCTGCACGATGTTGGACCCCTCCCCCATGCCTATGGCGATCGGCAGCATTCCAAACACCGTGGTCAGCATGGTCATCATAATCGCCGTGAAGCGCAGTCCCGCGGTCTCCACGAGGGCGTCGACCTTGTCGGCGTGCTTCGGAAGGATCTTGAGATAGAAGTCGATCATGATTATGGCGTTATTCACGACGATCCCGCCCAAAAGGATCGTACCCAGCATGGAGTTCAGACTCAGCGTCGATTTGAACACGTAGAGGCTGAACAACACCCCGATGAAACCCAGCGGTACGGTCACCAGGATCACCAGGGGGATGCGCAGGGAGTTGAACTGGAAGGCGAGCAGCAGATAGATCAATGCCACTGCCGCGCCCAGGGCCACGAACAGCGAGCGGATGGCCTTGTCCAGCTCCTCCTGGGGATTGTCAAAGGTGATCGAGTATCCGGCCGGCAGCACGAGTCTCTCCTGGACCAACTCCCGCACCTGCTGCTCGTATTCAACCCTGCGGGCGGCCGGTGTCCCCGGACCCATGTGGGCATACAGCCTGAAGATGCGTTCCCCGTCTTCCGAAGCGATTCCGGCTACGCCTGTGGACTCCTGGAAATCGAAGAAGTGTTTGAGCGGCACGGTCCGCTGGCGGTAGGGCAGGAGAAAGTTCTCCAGATTCTGCTGGCCCTCGATTTCGGCTTCCGGATACACCGCCGACACGGCCACGGTCTGCCCATTTTCCTCGAACTCTACCTCCGCAGTGCCGCCGAGTATCTTGCGGACCAGGCTGAGCAGCTGCCGCTCGCTGAACTCGGGCGTTCCCTCCAGCACTTCTTCCCGGGCGGTCAGCGTGAGCTCATCGGAGAAGTTGGTCGAGGGATCGGTGAAAACCCGGCCGTAGAGATCCGTCTCATTGACCAGGTCCCGCATCCGCTCCAGGATGGTAACGGCCTGGGCCGCATCGTCTCCGTGCACGCTGATCTGCAGATCCATGGTCCGCGGAAGGGGCAATTGAGCAGGATCCCACATCATCACGTTGTAGTACCACTCGTTGTCGGACACGAACTCCTTCTGAAGAGCCGCCAGGACTTCCGTGGCCACCGAGGAGGAGGTCAGGTTGATGTAGTAAAGGTTGAAGTGCCCCGACACGTCGGCGTAGGAGCTGACCAGTTTATCCCCAACGACCCTCTTGATGCGTTCATTCAGTACAGGTATCACCTCCTCGATGATCTGCGTCCGATCGCTGAACTCGGAGCTGCGGAAAAACAGCACGATCCGGTCGCTCAAGGGCGCCGCGATGATCTCCCTGGGGATCAGCGGCAACACCTTGAGCACGGAGAATACCAGAAGCGCAAAGGAGAAGCCCATGAACAGCAGGGAAGCCCAGCGGCGGCGAAGCAGAGCGTTCAGCGCGGACTTGTAGAGATTCTTGAACAGCCCCATCATGGGCACCGAGAACCGCTGCAGGCCGCGCAGCCGGAGGACTGCTCCGCTGTCCGTATCATCCGAAAGGCCCGAATGCCGTTTCCGGCTGAAGCTGTAGAACCGAAAGGCCAGGAGGGGGATCAGGGTGAGGGCCACGACCAATGCAATGAGCAGGGCGAAGACCACGGTCCGGGACTGGTCGCCGAGGATTGCATTCGTAAGCGGCGCGGTGAAGGAAATCGGCAGAAACACCAGCACCGTTGTCAAGGTCGAGGCGATCACCGGCGCCCGAACCTGATCCACCGCTCGGATGACCAGATCCCGCATATGCCCATTGCCCCGGATCGGCGCCTCCTCCATACGGAAACGGTGGATATTCTCGATCACCACGATGGAGGAATCGATGACCATGCCCACGGCCAGGGCGATTCCACCCAGGGAGATCAGATTCAGGCTGACTTTGAAGAAGTACATGAGGATGAAGCCCAACACCAGGGTCACGGGCAGGGAAATTCCGATCAGGAAGGTGTTGCGCAGCTGCCCCAGACCAAAGAGCACGACCAACATGGCCAGAAACGCTCCCAGCACAGCGGCGCGCGTCACGTTTCGAATCGCCCGGTTGATGTATTCCGCCGGATCGATGTACATCTGGAACACCGTATCCTCCGGGAGGACCCCCTGGGTCCTGGCCTCCTCCAGAATCGATTGAACGTCCTGGGACATCTTGCGAACGTTTCCCCCGTCGATCGGAGAGGCGGTGATGCGGATCCCCCGGTTACCGTTCATGATGACAGTCCGGGAAGGGAGGGCATAGCGGGTCGAAATATCGGCGATATCCTGCAGCCGGATGGAGACGTTGCCGCTCCGGGCGATGACGATCCTGCCGATGTCGAAAACCGAGTCGATCCCCCGGTGGAAACGCACGCTGAAAGAAGTATCCCCCTGTTCAAGACGGCCGACGGACTCCGGCCGGTATCCCGCTGCAATTGCGGATTCCACATCCTGAATGTCCAGCCCGTAAGCCAGCATGTCCGTCTGACGCAGGAGCACCTCCACCTCCAGATCCTCCACCCGGTAGATGTCCACGCTCTCGGCATCTTCCACTGCGCTCAGCGTCGGTTGGACCGTGGAATCCAGAATTTGGTACAACTCCTCCGGGCTGGTGGTGGCGGAAGTGACCCCGACTATGAGGAAACCGGCGTTCTCGCCGGAGAAGAATCCCACCCGATAATCGTCCCGAAAATCCGAGGGAAGCAGGTTGGAAATGCTGGTCATGGCCGTACCTACATCAGCTTTGGCGGTTTCCGGATCCGTTTCCCACTCAAAGGTCAGCGTGAAGGAGCTATGGTCGTTCTCATATTCCACTTCCAGTATATCCACTCCGTCCACGGCCAGGAGTCGGGCTTCGATCTCATCCGCATACTCTGCGGAGAAATCCAGAGCGGAGATACCCGTGTGGTTGATGCGCACCCGCACCCGGGGCCTCTGGGTTTGCGGATACAGCTGGATCGGAAGCTCCGTCGCCAGGAAGATTCCTGTGGCGAAGAGCAGCACCGTGAGAAGGATCACGCCCGTGGACTTGCGGAAAATGGCGTCGAGCATGGCCTTGCCCCTACCGTGCCGGCGTATCGGCCGGCGCTCCGGCGACGGGTGCTCCTTCCCGTTCCCTTCCGGTCAGGCGCCTGAGGTAGCGCTGGCCCGGTTCGAGACCTCCGCGAATCAGCACCAGGTCGCCGAAAAGCGCTCCCAGCGTGACCTGCCGAGCCTCCAGGACCTGGGATTCCGCCACCGTCCAGAGGTAGTAACTCCCGTAGCGGCGGACCACCGCGTCCCGGGGGACGAACAATCCCCTGACCCGGTCGATCGGCAGATCGATGAGCACGAACTCACCGATGCCGATCCGCTGACTGTTGGAAAACTGAAAGTTCAGCTCGAACAGTCCCGTGGAGTAGTCCGGCTCCGGCGAACGGCTCCTCAGAAAACCGGTGATCGAGCTACCCCCGGCGGTGCGGCCGATAACCGCCTGGCCGACGTCGATGCGAAAGGCATCCTTGTCGCTCACGTAGGCCTCCAGCAGGTAACCCTCTGTGCCCAGGATCACCACGGCGGAGTCACCCGAACTGACCTCCGCTTCCAGCTGAACCAGCACCTCCGAGACCCGCCCCGAGATCCGGGCGACGAGAGGAACCGGTTTGTAGAGCTCCATCACGTCATCCTTGCGGCGGATGCTGAGCAGCTCCTGCCCGGCCTCCACGAGCTGCCCCTCTCGAACAAGAACCGCCTGAACGTACCCGCCGGTGGAAATCTTGTGCACGATGCGGCTCTGTGGTTCCAGCCGACCGCCCACGGTGATGCTGTGGTATTGTTCGCTCATCTGGGCGACGGCGATGGGAGAACCCCCGGCTCCCTGGGCGTCGTTATCCCCTCCGCCGGCGGGTCGACCACCGGGACCCTGCTGAGCGGACACACCGGCTGCCAAGCACAGCGCTGAGATGATCATCAAGACGATTGCGGCTTTCCTCATGCCCTCGTTCTCCATATAGTCTTCTAAGACCCGTAGGGTCGCCGATTTATAGCGTTACCACCTCGAGCAAAATCGTGGGATGGTGATAAAGATACACCACTTCCGCGGCACAGAGGAAGCACGAATTCCTCTACCTCCGCCCCATTCCCTCGAAACGCACAGCACGGGTATCCCGCTCCGATCCCGTGGGGACCGTCAGTAAATCATACAGTTCAGGACGGCGGCTCTTGATCCACCGGGAACCCGTGCACGACTCCCGCCGGTTCGCCTCGAGATCGGCCACCACCATTTTCTCTTCCGCCTGCCAGGTTTCCGCGAGAGTCTCACCGTAAGGATCGAGGATCATGGCATTGCCCGTGCGAACCTCGTTGTCATCCAGACCTACACCGTTGGCAAAGATAAGGAACATCCCATTGTCGTGCGCCCTGGACGGAAGCCAACGCATGAGCCATTCCCGTCCCTTAGGGCCGTGGAACTCAGCCTCGATGGCGGCGGGGTTCTTGTCCCGATTCTCCCACAGCTTCGGATCGATCAGTCCCATGCATCGAGGGCTGGGCGTATCACATCCGCCGGTTTGATGGGGAGCGAGCAGCACTTCCGCCCCCATCAGCGCCGTAATCCTGACATTTTCAAAGATGTTGTTGTCGTAACAAGTCAAGACGCCCACCCGCGCACCCTGGGGGATATCAAAAACCGTGTACTCGGCACCTGAAACCATGTGCTCGCTGATAAAGCAATGGAGCTTCCTGTGACGGGCGGTCTTCCCATTGGGCATAGCCACTACGTACGTGTTGTACAACTGCCCATCCTCCGTGCGTTCGATCAGCCCGGCTCCCAGGGTGATCCCGTGCTGTTCAGACAGCCGCAGCAGTTGCCTGGAGGAGGGACCGTCCGGTACACTCTCGGAGAGCGCCTCGATATCCCCACGGCCCAGCTTTCGCAGATGCCAGTATCCGGTAATGCACATCTCGGGAAATACGAGCAGCCGGACTCCCCGGCTCGCCGCCTGCTGCGTGAAAAGGCCGATCCTCCGCAGATTGGCTTCCTTGTCTCCCGGTGCGTGAGTGAATTGTACGCAACCCGCCGTAATGTCTTTCACTGAAAACATCCTTCTCGTCTCTGTGATTGATTACTCCAGCATAGCAGAACCCCGCAGTGAAGAGGAAGGTGGTCGTACCTGCTGCGTGCCCGCGCAGCCCCAACGGCACTAAAAGGGGATATCACGCAGCAGGAACAGCACAGTCTTGTGGTGGTCCGGAGCGCGGTTCGCGCTCGCTGTAGGGGTTCAAGTCCACATGCTCGGGCCCGCTGGCTCCCTGCGCTCGCTCCACCCCGTCGGATTGCCCCAATCCGAGGCTTTCCACGGCATGTTCTCCGGCTTTACCAGGGGCAGCACCTCTCTGAAGTAGGCCAACCGCTGCGGACCGCTCATCGGGGTGAAGCTCTGCGCCACGGCCAGATCCGCCTCCAGCTCGGCCAGGGTCGAGCAGCCGGCGATCACCGTGGTGAGGGGCAGGGACAGGGCGTAGCGGAGGGCCCGATCCGCTGTATCTGCCAGCTTCTTATAGCCGAAGATCTTCATCCCGATCACACCTACCTGTTTCGATGCGGCCACCGGCAGGAACTCCTCGGCGAAGCTGTAGAGGAAGTGGTCCAGGACGGAGACGGCCACCAAAGCCGTGTCGAAGGGAAAGCGGCGCAACGCCTCTACAAGGATCTGGGGATCCGTGTGCCCGCTGATGCTGATGTTCCCGACCAACCCCTCCTCCCGCGCCTTGACGGCCGCCTGCAGAGCGCCGTCGGCGGCGGTCATGGCATCCAGCCGTTCATAGCTGTGGACGTTGTGCAGCCGCCACTCGTCGACATGATCGGTTTGCAGCCGCTGGAGGCTGTCGGCCAGCTGCCGGCACGCCTCCTCCCGGCCGGTCGCCCAGGTCTTGGTGGCGATCCACATCTCCCTGCGGCGATGCTTTGCCACCAGACCCACGCGTTGTTCCGACTGACCCTCGGAGTACATCCAGGCTGTATCGAAGTAACGTATCCCTCGATCGATGGCTGTGTTGAGGATCTCTACGGCCTGCTTCTCACTGCATCCCTCCTCATCCACGATGCGCTGAGCGCCGAAACTCAGGATGGGAAAGGACTGCCCGGTTTTACCGAAGGACCGTGTTTCCATCTCAGTACTTCATACCCATCCCGAAACCCATGGCCCCGGCCCCGCCGGGCAGGACGGAGAGTTTGGGTTCGAAGGTGATCTCCCCGGCGGCGATCCTCTCTTCGGCCAGTCTGGCTGCATGGTTGCTGGACACCCCTCGCAATATGGCCTGTACCACTGCGCCTCCGGCCAAAATACCGATACTGGGCAGAAGATCCACAAAGTTTTGATCTTTCCAGGCGTTCTCGATGTCACCGAAGGAGTCTTTGAAGTAGTGCAACTGATCGAACTGGAGTTCATCGGGAAGCAGAAAGTACGCTCCCAGCAGGGTTCCCACACCGGCAGCCAGATCGAGGCCGAGAAACAACGCACCCATGCCCGGATCATCGTTCATGAACTGACCCATCCCGGGGAGCATAAATGATGCGGCCCTGGATTTGGAAACGTAGGCGACCTTCTGATAGACGATCGAAATCTCCCCCAACAGATCCTGGGCCTCTCCTACGGTAAGCTCACCGAGCACGGCGTTTTCCTCTCCAGCCAGAACGGTTTCCAACTGCCGTTCCAGCAGCTGCTCCTCCATCCCCCAAACGGGATGATCCTTCATTTTTGATTGCCCCGGAGAACCAGCAGACAGAGTGCCGGCGGCAACCGAAACGATCAACAGCACAAAAAGCCACTTTTTCATGGCGCAACCTCCTGTGAATATTTCCCGGCTCTCCCGAACCGTGCTTATTTTTTTTGCATCCTCGTAAAATTACTCACGGGGGCGGGTAAAAGGAAAGTAAAAGTGAAACCTTGACAGGAAGGCGGCAATAACCTCTAGTTGATCTCTGGAATGAGACACAGACCGATGCGCTTCGATCCGGAATATCGTCCCTTCGTTGCGCCCAAGTGCATCTATATCATCCCTCTATCCCGGGATGCCTCCAACTATCAGGTGCTGGTTCCGGCCCGCCTTTCTAAAAAACTTCCGGACCTCCTGATTCAGGACAAGCTGGTGATCCACCGCTTCAAGGACAGCCCCTCGGAAGCGGTCGCCAACATCAAGGCCCAGCTCGGCCGCGGCTGCGCCCAGAGGTCTGCCCGCTATTCTGACCGGATGAATCGGGTGTTCAAGGCGGGAATCATTCTCGTTGTTCTGGGGATCGTAAATTGCATCGTGCCCGATCCCCTGCCGCTGGGTGATGAGATCGTGATGATCGGCATCGGTGCCGGTCTTGGCATCGCGGGATACCTAAAACACCGCAGGGTCCTTCCACTGCTTCGAGAGAAGAGTGAGAGAGCCGCCAGGCGGCTCGAGGATCTGGAATGCTCCGACGATATTCTTCTCACCCGGATCCACGAAGCGATCAAGGACAGGGGTGCCATTAGCGGTGATCCGTCGAGTCAAGAGGCGGCAGACCCATTCGAACTGGAATCTCGGTGGCTGGTCGAGTATCTCGACCTCCAACAGCTCATCGATTCGAAGATCGTCACCATCGCACATCTGGAATCGCTCCTCGAGGTACTGTCAGACGCCTTCCCGCTGTCCAAATTTCTATCCCTGGAGCGGAAGCTGCGGAAGGATCCGAAAGACGGCAGGGCGCGAACGGCCCGGTACAAGATGGCTGTAAGGTACGGGTTGTCGGCGGATGCCTTTACAGTCTATACGGAGTTCTATCGTCTGGCCCGGGAGATCATTACGGGGTACAGCGGGTAAGGCCCAAAACGGTTCAAGAGAGAAGCGACAGCACCTTCGGCCTGGCAGATTCGGATAACTTTTAAAAAAGTTGGGACCGAGGGGTTTGGAACACGCGTGAGGACAACCTTTGAACAGTGCAAAAGTCGCTCCCTTATCCCCTCGATCACCAACTGGGAGAAGTGGGATGCCATGAAACGTTTTTGCGCCTCTGGCATTACTATCTAAGCAACAACCGTGCCAAGTTGAGAGTATGAAGGATAAACTATATTCCTCGTCCGGGCAAAGAATTATCGAGGCCAACCTTTTGTGGGTTTTTCAGAGCATGCATTTTGTGTTACAGAAAGGAAAGTTGGGATTGTGTCAGTTACGAGATCGTGATTCATCCTGTCCGGCAGTTCCGACACCGCTGCGGGCGTCTTTCGTAATCTTGTTCGAAAAAGTCGGATCGTTGTGCCGTATCAATTCCGGAAGATCCCCGGCCACCCCCACCTTGTCCGCTTTGATAATCAACACTCCGCAGATCCCCTGAAGCGCGCAGACGCGCTCGAGCACCCCGGCGACATCCCGGGGGCTTTTAACCAGGTTGCAGGCTAAGGTTGCCGCCGCGTCGGCCAGGGCGCCGTCGGCAGAGACGACAGTCGCCAGGTCGCACGCACCGAAGCTCAAGCTGTGGCCCATGAAGCTGGAGGAAGAGCAGATCGCCAAGGGCATCCGCTGCGGGCGGACCATTAGAGCCAGTTTCCCTGAAAGGGGGTTGTCCGCGGCATACAGAGCCACGGTGACGAGGTCGGCGGAATACAGGAAGATATCGCCTCCATTTTCCACGATCGCTTCTTCAGCCCCGGCCATCCGGGCCGCTTCGACCGCCAGATGCGCCATGGTTCCGGCAACCGCGGCCATGGGTCCGACACCGGTCGCCGCCGACGCCGCCTGCATACGCCGCGCCACCTCCGGAGCTCCGGCCAGCAGCTGCAGCGGCTGGAGGGAAGTGACAAAATCAGGATGCCGCTGGATGTAGCTCTCCAGTGCTCGGCGCTGCCGGCGGATCTCCCGGCGGATGACCTGCGGGTGGGTCGAAGCGATGCGGAAGTTTGCCCCCCGGTAAGAATAGCTCTGATAGTGTCTCATTTTGCGCCTCTTTCAGGCATTCCGGGCAGCAGTTTCTGCGGACCTTCCGCAGGACATCGGAAACATCCTCAACGTTTTGATCGATGTTTCCGTTATTCCGCAGGACATCGGAAACATCCTCAACGTTTTGATCGATGTTTCCGATCTATAACCCAAACGATGTTTCACCCGGAAAACAAGCTCAGAACCTCATGGGATTTTTTCGTCCTCGCGATTACGGTGCTGGGGGCGATCGTAATTCCGCTCTCGCTTGTCTTTGACCTTTCCTCCTCCCCGGCGGCGGCCTCGGTACTGTGGATCATTCCCGCGGTGTTCGTCGCTGACATTCTTGTTCAATTCAACACGGCATTCTATCGCCTGGGCAGGACTGTTACCAGAGGCGACAGCATAGCTGTTCGTTATCTGAAAAGCTGGTTCGTCATGGACCTCCTGGCCGCCCTGCCCGCGGGACTCATCATCAACTCATTCGTTGGCGACCCGGGAACCGTACTGCTCCTGATCAGCCTCAACCCGCTTCTGAAACTGATCCACTCGGGGACGGCCCTGTACCGCATCGGCGGCAGCCGGATCAATCCGGCGATCCTCCGCCTCGTGCTTCTGGTCTTTTGGATCCTGCTGGTCGCCCACCTGGTTTCCTGCGGCTGGATTATGATCTCGGGGAACCCGCAAAACCTGGATTCGGTCCCTCTGTACATCCGGGCGTTCTACTGGACCATCACCACTCTGACAACCATCGGCTACGGGGATATCACACCCGCCGGTTCGGTTCAGACGGTGTTCGTGATCTTCATCGAGCTCCTTGGAGCGGCAATGTACGGGATGATCATCGGTAACATCGCCAACCTGATCGCCAACATCGATGTAGCTAAATCCCAGCACAAGGACAAGCTCGACAAGATCAATGCCTTTCTCAACTACCGCAACATCCCCCGCGATCTTCAGCGCAAGATCAATGACTACTACAGCTATCTCTGGGAAAGTCGCCGGGGTTATGACGAGTCCGCCGTAATCGAGGATCTTCCCACAGCCCTGAAGACAACGGTAGCCCTTCAAATCAACCGAGAGATCATCGAGAAGGTCCCCCTGTTCCAGACCGCCGGGGAGGATCTGATTCGGGAGATCGTTCTGAATCTCACCCCAGAGGTCTTCACGCCGGGAGACACGATCGTCACGGCTGGAGAGGTCGGCTTCCAGATGTACTTCATCAGCCAGGGAAGCGTGGACGTGCTCTCTGCGGACAAGCAGACCGTGTACGCAACCCTGACGGCGGGACAGTTCTTCGGAGAGATCTCCCTTCTGCTGTCCATGCCCCGAACCGCCACTATCCGGGCCCGGGAGTACTGCGATCTGTACAGACTCGACAAGGACAACTTCGATCGGGTGATCCAGCGCTATCCGGATTTCGCCGAACGAATCAACGAGCTGGCGGAGAAGAGAAAAGCGGAGAGCGAGGCGATCCAGAAGACCAAAGAGAGTGGGTCTAAGGAAAAGGAGATCCCCGAGGAGATCGAAGACATCCAAGCCGAATATGCCGGCGGTGCGGTGAGCCTGCGCTGGAACTGGGTACGTGAGCTTAGGCACTATGAAGTGATCCGGAGGAACCCGGACACCGGCAAGTGGGTGTACGTAGGAAAAAACCTCCTGGAGCCCAACATCACCGACCCTCACCCCGAAACGGACCGCCCGACCGTCTACCGGATTCGAGCGATCAAGACTTCGGGACCCGGCGCCTGGAGCGCCCCCGTACAAATCGAGCCGGCGCCGGCCGACCTGGAAGACGCCCAAGAGTAGAAGCAGGCCGGTTCCTGCACCTTCCCCCCGGCTTTCAGAAAATCGACGAACAGGCTCCGTAGGGGCAGTTGGAGATACAGCTCAGGCACTCTACGCACAGATCACTGTCGAAGACAACCTTCATCGTGCCGCGGTCCGGAATGTGCAGAGCTTCAGTCGGGCAGTGGGGGATGCAGTTTCCGCAGCTCGTACAGATCTGTTCATCCCAGCGAACACCCTTTTGCGCTTCGTCGACCTGAACATCGAAGGTCCTGACGAACTCCATTCCCTGGCGGATGTCTTCCTCCGTTCCGGTGACATCGAGGACCAGGTAGCCGTACTCCTCCGGGGTGACCTTGGCACGAAAGATATTGATCACCAGGTTGTAGTCCTTGACCAGGTGATAAACGAGTGGCTTCTCGGTTTCGCTTTTAGGAAAATAAAGCATGAGTTTCTTGGTTGTCATGTCCGCACCTCCCTGGCGTTCTGATCGACGATCTTCAGGGCTCCCATGCTCTGCTTCCTTGGAAGAGGCTGGTAGGGCCGGGAGAGCAGAAAATTTCCTCGTTTGATCTCGTCTTTGAGCAGGTTGGCGATCTCCAGCGCTTTGGAATACGAGGACATCGAGCCGGTTCTGACCTTTTTCCCCTTGATCTCCACCTCCCCCTTCTTGAGCTCCGCGTAGCTCAAGTGGCAAACCACCTTACCCGTTTTCTGAGGATAATCGTGGGCATAATCGATTACAGGTGCCAGGATGTCCTGATCCCGGATCGTGGTGCGTCTGAGGATATCCGGAGTCAGGATGGGTATGGGGATTCCGACACCCAGAGCCAGTGAGACGCCGTAGCCTATCAGGCTCACACCCCGGACAAATTCCGCCTTCATCTCCTTCATGTTTCCGGTCAGCGCAAGGGTGCCGGCACCTTCGGTCGGCACCTCCCCCCTGCCCCGTTCACAGGTCGGGTTGTGCTGGGTCCCTTCGGAGTACACGTGGCCCTGGGCGCCGGCCAGCCAGACTTTGCTGCCGATGCCGATTGTCTCGTAGAGGGGATCGTTGAGAAGGGGGGACAGCTGTCCGGCGGAGCAGTAAGAGAGATTCTGCATCTGCGGCTTGATCAGCCCGAGATAGGTATAGATCGGCCGGTCGGAGCGGTTGATGGCCACGTTGTAGTTCTGGTAGCAGTTCCGGGGGTTGACCATGACCGCCTGATTCAGCTCCTGAATCGTCAGCCAGGTGCGGATCTCTCTCCGGGGATAATCGTCGGTACCGTAGGAGAGCCCGAACAGCTGAACCTTCTCACCGGCTACCAGCTTCTCTATGACGTGCCCCCCGCCGTAGCGGAACTCCCCCGGGTAGTAGAGGTTCGCCGGATCTCCCTGGCGCAGCTGGGTGGCACCCAGAAAAACATCCACCGCGGCGATCCCGCAGTAAGCGGGAACGTCATCGAGCCAGGCCTCGCTGATGCGCATCTTCGGGGTGCTGTGACCGAAGTTCAAGAAACAGCCGGAGGAGCACATCGGCCCGAAGGTGGCCGTTGTCACCACATCCACCTCCTTGGCTGCCGCTTCCAGACCCTTGCGTTCGACGTACTCGATGATCTCCTCGGCGGTCAGGACAACCGCCTTGCCCGACTCGATTTTAGCGTTGATCTGCTCGTAGCTCTTTGTCATTTCGTTTTTCATCTTCCCCCTTCTCTTCGATCCCTACAGTAACACCTTTACACGGAGTGTGAAAAGTTGCTGTTTGTTTTGACGAACTGCGCGAACTTCCCATATAGTATTGTCATGGGAATCCGGCCCCAATTCGCGCGAACAGCTGCGGCTGAACAGGATGCAGCTTCCCGTCTGCCCTGGAACGGAATCATCCTGGACCTGGCCCTGTTTGCCTGGGCGGGGATCCTGGGATTCGCCGCTCCCTGGATCCGAACACACCTGGGGCGGATCTTCAACTGGGTGTGGCTGCTGCACACCCTCACCTTCTGCAGCGTAATGCTCGGCTTCGTGCTGACCGCCCCGCCGAAGCTGCGTATTCGAGATCATGACCGCCTCGATCTCTTTCGGATGGTTCCTGCTGATCCTGACGGGAGTCATCCCCCTGTAAGCACGGAGGAATACTGTTGAGCAATAAGCACGAGCGCTACCGCTTGGATACCTTCCGCGCCGGCAGCCTGGCAGGCAATCCGCTGGACAGCCCGGTACAGCGGGATATCCACATCTATCTGCCCCCCGGATATTACGATTCGAAAATGGAACGCTATCCGGTAGTCTACTTCCTTCACGGTTACGGTGCGGACAGCGACAATCCCGTAGTCAACTCACGGAAGGGCCTGCGGCACAGCTATCCCCTCGTGCTGAGAGTGCCGTTTCGCAAGTACTTCACCCAGGTCATCACCTTCGAACTGCTGGACAGGCTGATCCTCTCCGGAGAGCTCCCCCCGTTCATCCTGGCGCAGCCCGACGGCAGTCTCCATCAGCCCAACATCTACCATGCCAAGGGACTGGACGGAAAGGTCGGTACGAAAGGAAGCCTCTACACCGACTCTCCCTTCAGCGGGAATTACGCCACCTACGTGTTCGAGGATGTTATCGGCTATGTGGAGGAGCGCTATCGGAGCATCGGCGAGAAGAGCGGGCGTTACCTGATGGGCGGATCCATGGGCGGCTACGGCGCTTTACTGGGGGCAATCCTCCACCCGGATCGCTTCGGTGCTGCCGCGGCCTTGAGCCCCAGCATATGCTGTCTGGACCTGCTGGATCTGCGTTTTGTCGTGCCCTTCAATAGACTCCTCTTCGGGGACGCCAAGGCAGGAAAAATGGGCCGGGAGGAGCTGGGGGACATCCTGGACACCTGCGACCTCGTCTTTTCCGCAAACCGGCCCCTGCTGCCCACCATCAGGCGGGACGAGCAGGGGCGGACAGTCCAGATGGACGATCAGGCCCGGCAGAACTGGGCGCGATCAGACCTGGGCTACCTCTTGGATCACAATCCCCACGCCTTCGACGCGGTACGCCTGCAGCTCAACTGCGCCAGCTCCGACGAGTTCGGTTTTGCCCAATCCTGCAGACGCTTCCACACCCATCTCGAAGCCCGAGGGATCGAACACAGTTTCGAGATATACTCGGATCAGGAGACCGAACGAATCTCGCCCCACATCCTCGGAATCATCCGGCACGTCCTCCCGGCCTTGAAGTTTTGTCTGCGGCAGGGGATTGACTATGCTGTTTCCAATGCGGGCAGCACGATCTGATTCGCTTCGTAGAACTGAGGCCCCAATTCGGTAAGTACGGCGGCCACCTCCCGCCGGTCTCCCTCTATGCCTAGTACGGCGAAACCCCGCTCGCCCCTGCTTCCCAGCTGAAGATCCAGAACGTTGACGCCTCGAGAGGAAAGAGCCGAGAGCAGGATCAACAGGACCCCCGGACGGTTGTTGTGAACGGTGATCACCATGTGCGGGGAAATCGGAATGGGCAGGCTGATCCCGTCCACCTCCAGCAGGTAGGCCGGGGCGGCTTTCAGGGGTGGAAGCTCGATGCGGGGATCCGTTTCGATGCGATAAAAACGATCCTTTGCCGTACCCATGACGAAGTCCACCGCCTCCCGGATGCGGTCCTCCGCTCCGCTTACAGTGAGGTAGGCCGTCGCCGTGCCGTCGGACAGGGAGTACAGCCGGGTGGTCTCCACGTTGATCGCCTCGGAGGCCAGGGTGTTGAACAGGATCGCAAGCGTGCCCGGTGTGTCGGTGTGATGCGAGTAAAGGCGGGTCAACCCGTCGCTTCCCTCGGCTTCGGCATGAGCCTCCTGCCAGCTGTCACTCAGCGTGATGGAGCGGTCATCCCGGCGAACCCGCAAAGCGTTATACCGGCCCATTGACACCGATCCGTCGAAGATCGGAAGCAGATCCCTAAAGGAACCGCCGAAGGAGAACTGGGGGGTTTTCTGCCGCAGCCGAGGCTCGAAGCGCAGCTTGAGTATCTCCACCCCCAGGTTGAGAATCCGGAAATGCCCGTCGTCACTCGGGACCAGCGGCCGCTTTTCGGTGATTCCCCGGGAGAAGGTTACGTAGTGTCGGTAGCCCGCCTCCTGGGCCAGTTCGATACCCCGAGAGTAGTCACGGCCGATCTCCTCGACATCATGGCAGTCGCTGCCGATGGCAATGGGGATGTGCAGCTGCCGCGCCCGTTTTAGAAACTGCAGATCCGGATACAGACCGCAGCCTTTGCGCAGCCCCGACAGGTTGACATCCAGGGCCAGATTGAGGTCGCTGATCATCTCCAGCAGGGTACGCATCCTTCGGGCCAGGAAGTGGGCCGAATGCTCCACATCCTTCATCGCATCCGGCAGGGGGGCGTAGAGCTTGGGAAGATCGAGGTGTCCCACCACGTGGATCATCTCCCAGGAAGTGTCGATCATCTCGATCATCTCGTCCAGGTATCCCCCCCAGAAGGGCTCCAACCCTCCCCGCAGCTCGATCAGCCGCTCGGTATCCTCCCTTGAACCGTCGTAGGGGATGCCCTGATAGGAGAAATGCACCGAGCCTATGACGAAGTCCACCCCGAAAGCTTGAAAGAGCTTGGATCGGTTCCACTGAAGGCCCAACTCCGGGCCCATCCACTCGAGCTCGATCCCATAGCGCAGGCGGATGCGCTTTTTGTAGCGCTGCTTCAATTCCTCCATGGCGGCGGCGTAGGAAAAGTAAGCGCCATCCCCCCGGATGAATTTGACCTCCGTATCCCTTTCGCTCTGATAGCGGAAGGAGGTCAGCCTGGGAGAATGGATCACGAATGACAGCGAGGGGAATCCTGCGGAGATGGCCTGTTCGACAACGTTCTCGATGTCGTCTATTCCGTGCTTCACGTGGTCCTTGCCCGTGCCCACATGGATCCCGTGGGTTTCCCAGATGAAGGGGATAGATTTTTCCGGCATGCATTTGATCATGGTTGAATATTTTGAACGCTTCATCGAGGATAGTCTACAGTAACCCCACAAGGAGGATACCCATGGGTCAACGCGGGAAAATCGCAATTCTTTCTCTGCTGCTCCTGCTGCTCGTCGTCATCGCCGCCCAGGCTGTCGGAGTCAGCTTCTCCTACTTCCTGCCCCGGGGCGGCATTTTCTCCCACCCGGTACCGCCGCTGTCACTGCGGGACATCGGCATCGACTTCGGCCGCTACCTGGGCGTTGCCGGCTCCCTCTCCCTCTACAGCATGCGCGGCATGGGTATCAAGGACGAAGCGGGAGATCCGATCGATACAGCTGAGCCGTTCATCGGCCCCTTTCTCTCCGTTATGAGTTCCGCCGTGGGCAAGGTCAGAGTGCCGATCCGGAAGCTGGTGCTGGAGGCCGGCGGAGGGATCTTCGGCTGCTACAACTTCGACCCGCCGTTGATGACCGGGACTCTGAACCGCTACCTGGCCACGGCTACCGGACCCACTTACGATGCGGTCACCTCTGAGGTCAGCGCCGGGGGAAGATGGGCCTGGGGATTGGTGTTCGGGGGCAAGATCACCTACTTCGTGAAGGGGCAGTTCGGCATCGCCGCAGGCGCCAACTACTACCTCGGCGGCGGAGACCTGAATCTGTCGGGTAATTTTGACGGATATGTCGATGGTGCGGGTGAGGCCGTCGGACTTGATCTTCCCGCCAGCCTGGAAAACGCTCGTCTGGATTTCACCGGTCTGGAGATCATCCTGGGCGTGGAAATCAAGCTCTGATCTACCGCTCGGGATCCGCTTCCAGCTTCGCCCCGGCGCTGCGCCGATGCAGGCGGTTGAGAAAATATGTGATCAGGAAGAAGAGCAGCGCGGCGTTGATGAACACGGCCTTGAAATCCAGATAGGCGGCCAGGACTCCTCCCAGCATTGCTCCCACGGACCAGCCAAGTGCCCGGGCGCTGCCGGTTAGACCGAAAGCGGTGCCCCTCCTCTCCACGGGAACCCGCCTGGAAAGAAGGACATTCATGATCGGATCGATCCCTGCCGATGAGAAGTCGGCGAAAAACACAAACGGAAGCAGGCTCCACACCGTGGGCAGGAATCCCTGAGGCAGCAGAAACAGCCCCGCCGCCGCGGAACAGACCATACCGATAATGAAGGGTCTTCCCCGATCCACCAGCCGGCCCACCACGATCCCCGCCAGCACCGCCGCCACACCGGCCGCCGCGTTGACCAGCCCCGCCTGGGTGGCGATGCCCAGCCCGGCGGCGGCGATCTCCTTGACCAGAAGCGGATACATCGGCCGCGGGGAGAAGCGGGCTATCCCGAACAGTGCAAACAGGCCGATGAACGGAAGGATGCGCTGTCCCCGGACCAGCCGGGCCATGTCCCGCAGGAAGTGGGGCGCTTCGCCGCCGACCTGAGGCGAAAAATCCTCCCTGACCCAGAGCAGGGCGACGAGGAAGGCCAGAAGCAGGGTGATCGAAGAGAGAAAGAAGGCAATCCGGAACCCGAACAGGTCGGCGAAATAGCCTCCCGCCAGAGGCCCCACCGCATTTCCCGCGAACACGGCGGAGTTCATGATGCCGATGGCGAAACCGATGCGCCTGTCCGGAGTATTGGAGACAACCAGGGTCAGGTTGGCGATCACAGTCCCTGTAAAGGCGCCTTGAACAACGCGCAGGATCAGAAGCAGCTCGGGAGTGCGGACCAGCCCCATGGCGAACAGAACCACGGCACCGCCCAGGCTGGCCCGCAGGGTCATGGGTTTTCGTCCGAACCGGTCGGATAAAAAGCCCCAGACCGGCGTCATGACCGCCAGGGACACACCGGATCCGGCCATGAGCAGCCCGCTCCACAGCCTCAACGCCTCCGGGTCGGTGATACCCATCTCCTGGATATAGAGGGGCATGAAGGGCAGGGCGAAGTTGAATCCCATCAGGGAAAGAACCTGGCAGACCCATAGCATCGCCAGGTTCCTACGCCAGTCGATCAAGCTCGCTCTCCTTCGGCTGGATCACCGATACGGGCCAGCGCCCAGGCGGCAGCCCTGGCTACCAACGGATCCGGGTTCGACCGGTGGGCAGTTACCGCTTCCCGAAGAACGGGGTCCCTGCGGTTGCCCGCGGCCAGCAGGGCGTTGCGCAGGAGGGTGCGCGGCTGGATCCAGGATCGGGCCAGGGTGCTTCCCCGAAGATACTCCGTGAGCTGATCCGCGGAGAGGGACAGCAGATGCCTGATCGAGAGGCTGGGACCCAGTTCTCCGCGCCGGGTATCAGCGGCCGCTTCCAGGCCTCTGTTATGAGGGCAGACGTCCTGGCAGCTCTGACAGCCATAGAAGCGAAAAGCCCAGGCCCGGCGGTGGCTTTCAGAAAACTGCACGGGCTCGGTGCACAGCGCCTGGAGGCATCGGCTCTCATCCAGACGGCCGGCCTGACTCAACGCATCCACCGGACAGGCGTCCTGACAGGCCCGGCAGGAACCGCAGAGGGGAAAGCGGGAATCCGCGGCAGCTGTCCGGAGTCCTGCCGCACTGGGGCTGGAGCGGCCGGCCACTGTCGCCGGAACAAACAGGCCGGCGATGACGAACAGGGATCCCATTCCGGGAATGAGGATCAGTGTATTTTTCCCATAGAAACCCAGGCCGCTCAACACAGCCAGGGCCTTCTCGGGAAAGGGGGAGTTGCAAAATATGCGTAGATCCTGTTTTCTGAAGCCGTGGGTTTCACACAGGACCCGGACCACCCGCTTCAACCGCGCCACCGCCTCGCCGTAGTAGTTCCGCCGGGCGAAGGGGGCGATGAGTGCGTGCGGATCCCCGGGCTCTGAGAGGTCTTCCGCTTCCTGCCGGTAGCAGGACAGCGCGGTGATCAGGAAAGCGCCCTCTTCCAGGGCGGCGATCTCCGGATGCCGGGAAACCGATCGAGGCAGGTCGGCACTGTGAACAAACGCCGCTTGCGAGAAACCCTGATCGCCGAGCAGTTTTTCGAGCTCCTCGGCCTGGAGCTCGATCCTGGATGGAGGCACGGGAATTACTGCCTCAGCGCGGGCTGGGGAGCTGCGCCGCCCCAATCGCTGCCGTTGTATCCGCCGCTGTAGCCGACAATTTCGAATCCGAGCAGGAGCAGTGGCTGACCCTCCAGGGTCATTCCCAGGCCGGCGTACAGGTCCAGGGGAAAGCCTTCGTCGCGGGCCCCGGTTTTCAACTCCAGGTGGAAGGCGCCGCCGTAACTGAGCTGCAGTTCCCGATCCTGGTTGAAGGCTGAACTCAGAAACGGTACAAGAAACAGATCTCCGAGGTACAGTCCCGGATTCCAAAGTCCTGCCCTGATCTGAAGCAGCGGGATGGACAGGGTGGAAACAACAAATCCCCCCCGACTTGCTTCCAGAGACTCGACATAACCGGGTACCGGAGGGAAAAGCCACTGTGAAAGCCCTTCCAGATCGCACAGTCCCGTCAATTCCAGGCTCAGTTCGGCCCGCGGGAAGACGAGGGACCCATAGAGCGTGGCGCTCAGCGCGTATTGGGTCCACGAACCGCTCCAGTCCTCGACATGGGCTGCCGGCAGCCGAATGCGGAGAGCAAAGAACGAGCTTGCCCCCTGGAATCCCAGAACCGAAGAGGGACTCAGCTGCTGTACCTCTTCCCCGGGTTCCCAAATCAGGGTCCCCGCAGTTCCGAGGGCGAAGTAGGAAAAACCCTTCCTCAGGCTCCGATACAGGGGCAGCTCCACGGTCGAGGTCAGGACAAGTTCCTCGACATCTGCAGGAACGCCCGCGGCTGATAGAAAGAACGACAGGTTCAGCGGGGCCAGGATGTTTGTCTGCAGGCTGGCCTCGAGCTTCGGCAGCATGTCGTAGGAATCGTAGTACCCGAGCAAAGTGTATTGGAAATCTCCCAGGGCGCTGGTTCCGGCGATCCCGGCGCCGGCCTGATAGGTCAACTCGTAGGGATCCAGGGAAAACACGGGGTAAAGCATCCGGGGACGCAACGATGCCAGGTTATCGAGATAACCTCCCCTGGCGATGGCTGCCTCGGGGATCTCCAGCTGCGCTGCCGTGGGGACGCCGGATACCGGCACTCCCTGCGGCGCTGCCTCTCCCGGCACGGCAATCTCCCTCCTCTGGGCTTTCTCCCGATACAGATCCTCTCCTCTGGCATTCAGGCCCACGTAGTACAGAGTGCCGTTTTTCTGGTCACAGCTGGGGCCGCGGGCGAAGTCACTGTTTACAGACCTGTAGAGCGCTCCGGTGTCGATCTCGTATTCGTAGAGGGTGCGCCTGGCGCCGTAGGTGGCCGAGTAGAACAGCCGGTCCCCGGCCAGGCAAAGCTCGGCTTCCCCATAAGGCGTGTCGTGCAGCTGCTCCAAGCGGATTGCAGCCGGATCCAGCCCGGCCAGGGACTCTCCCCTTCCTGTCCAGCCGGTAATCGAGACCCGGTAAACCTGAGCGTTGCTCCAGTCGGCTCGCGCCACTATGAATAGGTTCCCTGTATCCGCAACGATATCGGAGATCAGCAGGTCGGTGACCAGCACAGCTGCGGATGTGCCGTCGGCCGGATCGTGCAAACGGATCACCGAACCGAAGGCGTCCTCCCTGTCCACGGCGGTCAGGATCGCTCCGTCGGCCAGGACCTCGAAGGTCCGAAACGGTTCCCGGAACAGAGGACGGGCGTGACGGATGGCCGCTGATCGCGGTTCCCGCTCCCGGGTGATCGCACCCCGTCTGGCCGCCGGCCTGCTCTGAGGTTCAGCATCCAGGTCCCAGCCGTAAAGCACCGAGGTAAAACCGTAGCGATCGTAGATATGATTGTCGTACCCGCTGTCCAGCTCCCGGAGGGCGTAGTAGAGTTTGCCGGAGCGTACCCGCATCGGTCCGCTGAAGGAAGAGGGACTGCTAAGCAACACCCGGCTGCGGCCGCTTACCGGGTCCAGATGCAGGAGCTGATGCCGCCAGGTGGTGGAAAAGGCAGAGGGTTTCAAGGGGAAGGAGCGCTGGTAGTACAGTTGTCCCCGGCTGAACACCGGACTGTGAATCCACCAGCCGTGATCCGTGATAGCCGCAGCCGGTTCTTTGAAGGACAGGCTGCTGCGCATCAACTCCAGCCGCCATTGCTTCCATAAGCTGCGGATCGACTCTCCGAAAACCTCGCGGGCGCTGCGGTCCAGACCAACGGCGGGAATGGCGGGGGAAAAGTAGGAGAGGATCGAAGCGCTGTAGTGGACGAAGAAATCCGAGACCCGCTCCCGGCCGAATGTGTGGACCAGAAACTCCACGAACTGTCCACCGAACAGGTACGGGCCGGTACCGCCGGGAAAAACATCCATGTTGTAGGTCGCCTGGACGATCGACGGCAGTCTCCCCCTCTTGGCCAGGACCGCGGCGTAGGCATCGAACAGACCCTCATTGAGCCTTCCCTCGTAGGGGGAGGTTCCCGATTCGGCAACCACGCAGATCCCCTCTTTGAGCCAGCCGGGGGTGAAGTTCCCCGGAACCATCGCGTTTCCGAAAAGCACCGTCAAAAACGCGGGGATACCTTCTGCGGAGCTCAGATGCCTCCAGTGGGTGTACTCGTGCACCCCCACCAGGCGCCACCAGTTCTGATGATAGCCGAGCTCACCCCCGGAGGGGGAAGAGCGGAAAAGCAGGATCCGGTGGAAGGCAACATCGGTCAGCCCATTGCTTTCGGTGCCGATGTCTTCCAGAACCACGGCGACCCGCCGCAGCGGTGCGCCGACCAGATCCCCGGAGTAGCCGCGGTAGTACTCGAGCACCTCGAGGATCTCTTCGGCTTCCCGCTCCCGCCCGCTTGGATAGAATACGGTGAAGGCTTCGGTTTTCAAGGTTTGCCAGAGACTGACCGCCGGCGTGGAGACCGACAGGCACAGAAGCAGTGCGAAGGCACGGCAAAACATAGTGGTTCATGATAGCCGAATCCCCGGAGAGGAGCAATGACCGGTGAATTGACAGTGCAAAGGGTTTAATTTACCCTATGACCATGCAAGGCGGTGCCGAAAAATCCCAAACCGGGTTTATGAAGAAGCTGGCAGATCTGTTCGCTGGAAGTTTCGATCCTCAAAAAGAGAAGAAACGCATGCTGAAGGCCGTCTCCAGGACACTTCGCAAGAGCGGCGCCAGATACTACAACATAAAAACGGGAAGGGTCGAGCCGGGTCTGGCCAAGCTGATGTATGAGTTTTACTCGGCCCTGGCTCCGGCGCAGAAGATACTGCAGCACGCCAAGTCCTCAAAGGTGCTGAAAACCATCGTTGTTGAAAGCGTACTGAATAAAGAGCAGGTGGCCCTCAAGGAGCGGCTGAGTGAAGAGACTATCCAACAAAGGGCAAAGGGTACGGACTATCAAGCCCTGGTCAACGAGATCAAAAAAGAAACCAGGGACTTTTACGCCTGTTTCGACATCAACCGCACCCGGGAGATCAACGAATCCTACCATGCGCTGTCCATCCTGCTGAATCTCATCCATTTCGACTATCATTACTTTTTGAGGAAATTCGATCCCCACATTCCCGATGGAAAGGCCAACTACGCTCCCCGCTTCGAGAGCATAAACGCAGAGCACGTAAGCGAGGAGCTGCAGGAATTCCTCGAGATCCTGCCGCTTTTCGACCCTGCGCAAAACTGGAACGCCCTGTGGGATATGCTGCGCACCTACCGCAACACCGAGATCATGGCGAAAGATGTTTGGCGGAGGCTTTTGGCCCTGATCCGCAAACTGCGCAGGACCAGAGAGCTGGAGCTGCTGGTACAGCTCATCAAAGAAGATCCGTTCTACAAACCGAAACTCAAGAACGAGACTGTAAACATCGTCGATAATTTTCTGTCGGTGACCCGCCATCAGATCGAGACGACCCTGCAGAAAATCTCCAAACAGCAGCGCAGCAGCAAGATCCAGAGTCTGCTGAAATCGCTGTACGGGACCTCTTCCTACAACAGGCTGATCAACTACACCGAAGAGGCCAACGAACTGTTTGCGAAAAAGGGCCTGGGCGGGTACACCCTGACTCTGCCCCTCAACTGCCTGCACGCCTTTATTAAAGATATCGTTCTGACTGATCTTCGACAGCTGGTGGATCTGCTGCTCATCCCGGCCAAGTGGACGGACAACAGCCCTTCGAAGCTCCTGTCCGACAGCTTCCATCAACTCCAGGATCTTTCAAAGGAGATCGACGGCTTCGACGCCAGGCTCAGCGAGGAACATGAGGAGGGGCGCAGGCTGTACGGCACGGTCGCCCGGGCCGACAAAAACCCCCAGGCTCAACACATGGCCCGCAAGAATCTGAAAAAGGTCAATGACGGAGCACGGAACATGCTGGTTCGCTCCTGCCAGGCTACGATTACCCTCGGGAAGGTCCTCAAACAGCTGTACGAGGACTACAAAAAGCCGAACGCGCGGATGATTCTCAACTGGCGGGAGATCAGCGCCCGCTCCAAGCGGGACATGGGGCAGCTGTTTATCCACGACTATCAAAAGCTGTACCACTTCGTCCAGCTCGTTAAACTCTATGTCTGAAGTGGCCGAAGAAAAAGCGCTCCTCGTTGCAGCGGACACTCGAAACGGCCATCGCCTGTGGAACGCCGAACATTCCCTGGATGAACTCGCCCAGCTGGCAGGCACCGCGGGGATCGGCGTGGAGGGAAGGGTCGTCCAGAGACTGTCTCGCGATAATCCCGTAACCTACGTGGGCAAGGGCAAGCTGGAGGAGCTCCGGCGGGAGCTGTCCCTGAATCCCGATCTGGGCATGCTCATCTTCGATGATGAGTTGAGCCCGGGACAGCAGCGGAACATCGAAAAGGCCATGGGCGAGCAGATCAAGGTACTGGATCGCACGGCGTTGATTCTGGATATCTTTGCCCAGCACGCTCACACTCGAGAGGGTCAGATCCAGGTCGAGCTGGCTCAATACGAGTACCTGCAGCCCCGATTAGCGGGTCTGTGGAGGCATCTGGTTCGCCAGGCCGGAGGCCGGGCCGGCGGGGCCATCGGAGTGGGCTTGAGGGGACCCGGAGAAACCCAATTGGAAACCGACCGCCGTCTGATTCGCAAGCGGATCGCCGACCTGCGCCGGGAACTGGAGGATGTACGCGCCTCCCGGCATCAGCACTACCGCCACAGAAAGCGCAGAGGACTGAAAACCATCGCCCTGGTCGGCTACACAAATGCCGGCAAGAGCTCCCTGCTCAACGCCCTGTCCTATCCTGGACAGTCCGGCGGAAACGGCCGATCCGGCAGTGAGCCGCCTAAAGCCTTTGTGGCGGATCAGCTTTTCGCCACGCTGGACCCGACCACCCGCAGGGTTCGATTGCCCGCCGGCACCGAGGTGTTGTTCACCGACACCGTCGGATTCATAAAGAAACTGCCCCATCACCTCATCGCCGCTTTTCGCGCGACCCTGGAGGGAATCGAGGAGTCGGACCTGCTGCTGCACGTCGTGGACATCACCCACCCCCAGGTGGAGGCTCGGATCGCTGCGGTTCAATCGATCCTCTCCGAGCTAGGCATAGCGGACAAACCGACGCTGCAGGTCTGGAACAAGATCGATGCGCTGCCTCTCCCGATGACCGGCTCCCTCATCCCCGGTGCGCTGCAGGTCAGCGCGCTGGAGGCAACGGGGATCGGAAAGCTGCTTCGCGCCGTGGAGGGGGTGCTGCGCAGATCCCTGGTATCGATGGACCTGATTATCCCCTACGCCGAAGGGGCTTTGCGAAGCAGGATCTTCAGCCAGGGCTCGGTACAGTGGTTTCAGGACAGCGAGGATGGAACCCGGATGCAGGCCTTCGTTCCCCCGGAACTGGCGCAGATCCTTGAATCGTACAGGATGGGGTGTCCAGAAATCCCGGTGAAATGAAAAGAATCCTCGGGCTTGGCGGGGTCACCACCGATCAGATCGGTGTAGTCGACCACATCCCCGGCAGGGATGAGGTGATCCGTCTGCAGAAGTATCGGGTCGAACAGGGGGGATGGCGGCTACCGCCCTGGTGGCGGCGGCCAGGTTGGGGGCGGAGGCGGAGTTCCTCGGCGCGGTGGGAGACGACGCGAACGGCAGGCTTGCCCTGGACCGTTTCGCGGCCCAGGGAGTCACCGCCACTTCGGTGCAGGTTTTTTCCGGCGGGATCAGCGCTTTCAGCTTCATCCTGGTGGAGAGTCATTCGGGCAAACGCACGATAATCCACGAACCGGGGGTTCAGCGGAGCCGGGCCCTGGAGATCCCGCGTGGGAAGGCGGAGGAGTTTCTGTCCGGGGTCGGCTATCTCCACCTGGACGGTTTTTGGATGGATACGGCCGTAGAGCTCGCCGAGGCGGCCAAAGGAATGGGAATCACCATCACCCTGGACGTCGGACAGAACCAGCGGGATCCGAAGATCGAGGTCCTCCTCGGTCTTGCCGACTATGTGATTCCCTCCCTGCCCTTCGCTCGCAGATTCACGAACAACGATCGGGTGGAGCAGGCGGCCGCGGCGCTGATAGGCTGCGGTGCCGGGGCTGTCATCCAGACCCTCGGGGAGCAGGGTGCCTTTGTCATGGTGAAGGACGGGCCAAGCTTCACGACACCGGCGTTTCCGGTTTCAGTGGTCGATACCACCGGCGCCGGGGACAGCTTCCACGGAGGCTTTTTATTTGCCCTAAGCCGGGAATTCCCTCTTAAAGAGGCGGGGGTCTTTGCCAGCGCCGTGGCCGCCCTCAAATGCACCAGGCTGGGCGGGCAGTCCGGACTTCCCTCATTCCAGCAAGTCCAGGACTTCCTCTCCGAGCGGGGGATGGGCTAGTCGACTCCTACCATGACATTCGTCGCTCTTTTATTCGATTGATCGCAATATTATCGACCCAAGACGGATCGTCACCCTCAATGCCTGCCCCCGTGCAGCATGCTCAAGGCATGCTCCATTACCGGGATCAACACCCGGGTGCAGAGACGCACAGCCTTCAGCGACCCCGGGAAGTTGACGATGATCGTGCTGTCCTTGATCCCGGCTGCTGCCCGCGAAAGCACCGCGTTCGCAGTCTCTTTGTAGGATTCGGCGCGCAGGGCTTCGGCGATGCCCGGGAGCTCCCGGTCGCAGTAGCCGCGGGTCGCCTCCGGGGTCACATCCCTGGTGGAGACGCCGGTGCCGCCGGTGGTCAGCACGAAGTCCGCCCGGCGGTGTCGCCGGAAGGCAGCCACGATCGCCTCGGCCTCATCCGGCACCACCTCCGCGGCAACCCGGGCTTCAGGGAAAGCTTGGCGCAGGATCGCAACGATCTCCGGCCCGGAGCGGTCCGGGTACTCACCCCGGGATGCCCGGTCAGAGATCGTAATAACAGTCACTGTCACGGCAGATCGTTCCTCCCCGGATGACTTTGGCGAAAATGCCCCTTCGGGGCATCACGCATTCTCCAAGCGCGGCAAAAATCGCGCAATCGTGGTGGCATTCCTTTCCGATCTGGGTCACCTGGAGGATCGCTTCCCCCAGGTGCAGCCGCGTCCCGATGGGAAGGGCGGGCAGATCGATATCCAGAGTCGTGATGTTTTCCGCGAAATCGCCGAAGTGGATTTCGACGCCCCTGCCCCGCATGATCCGGATATCCTCATCGGCGAGCAGAGACACCTGGCGGTGCCAGGCTCCGGCGTGGGCGTCTCCTTCGATGCCGTGCTCGGGGCGCAGCACCGCCTGCTCCACGGGTCGCTTCTGCTCCCCCTTGCGATCGGAGATGTTTATGGAGAGGATGGAAAAGGGCTTACGCATCCCGGTCCTTCCGGCCCTGCTTGCTCTTGTCCAGCAGACGGATCTCCCCGATGCTCATATTCTTGTCCACGGCCTTGCACATGTCGTAGATGGTCAGTGCGGCCACGGAGACCGCGGTCAGGGCCTCCATCTCGATCCCCGTCTTGTCCGTACATACGGCTGTGCCGGTGATGCAGATCGAATCCTGCTCGAGCTCGAACTGAACATCCACCCAATCGACGGCGATATTGTGGCACAGTGGAATCAGATCCGATGCGCGCTTGGCCCCGGCAATACCGGCGATCTTGGCCACAGCCAGGACATCGCCCTTCTCGATCAGGTTCTCCCGGATCCGGCGTGTCGTTTCGGCGGCCAGGAAGATCCTTCCGACCGCCCGGGCCGTGCGCCGCACCTCGGGTTTGGCCGACACATCGACCATGAGGGCCTTTCCCGAATCGTCCAGATGGCTGAAGTCTCTTTTCTCAGCTGTCATGGTTTTCTCTATCCCCCGATCTCCATCATGTTCCTTACTGTACACACCTGGCCCCGGGCCGGTTTGCGGGCAACGGTTTCCAGCAGACTGCCCTCTATGTCGTTCATATCGACCGGGATCTCCTGGTCCGAGTGCAGGCAGGGCTTGAGGGTGCCGTCGGCGAGCAGCCGGATCCGGTTGCACTCTTCGCAGCGCGGCGGCCTGTCGTAGCGGTAGTCATCCCTCTTCTCCGTTGTAAGGTCGTAGTGGTTTATCAGCTGGAGCTTCAGCCCTCGCTCGGAGCAGAAGCGCCGCAATCCCTCGATCTCCTGCTCGGATGTATCGTCCAGAACCACCGTGTTGATCTTGACGGGGAACCGATGTGCTGTGGCGGCGTCGATGCCTGCCAGAACGCGCCGGATCTCCCCTCCCCGGGTGAGGCGGCGATAGCGCTGCGGATCCAGGGTATCCAGGGATATGTTGAGGCTGTCCAGGCCGGCGGCCTTCAGGGCTCCGGCGTAGCGGGTCAGCAGGGTACCATTGGTGGTCATGGCCAGATGGCGCAACCCCTCTACACCGCGGAGCATGCCGACCAGATCCACGATGCCCCGCTTTACCAGGGGTTCCCCCCCGGTCAGGCGCACTTTGGTCACCCCCAGCCTCACCGCAGCCCGCACAACGGCGGTGATCTGCTCGAAACTCAGGAATTCCTCGTGCTCCCGGACCGGCACCCCCTCCTCGGGCATGCAGTAGCGGCAGCGCAGGTTGCACTTGTCCGTCACGGAGATGCGCAGGTAGTCGATGCGCCTGTTATAGGAGTCGTACATCCAGTTCGCTTCCTTCCTCGATCCGGTCGGTCCCGATCTCGATGCGGATCAGCCCCTCCGCTTCCCGCAGGGCGCTGAGGTGGGAGGATCCGTGGTAGGAGAGGGCAACCACCTGTCTTCCTTCCAGCCTGACTGGACGGTACTCCAGCCGCTTCGCATCCCGCCGTTTGATCGTTTCAGCCAGGGTGCCGCTGACCACGCGGGGTTCGCTGGTGATCCCCATACAGCGGCAGAGAAAAGCCTTCACGAACACCTCGAAGATGATGAAGGTGGATACCGGATTGCCCGGCAGCCCGAATACGAAGGAGTTGTCCCTCCTGGCGAACAGGGTCGGCTTGCCCGGTTTAACCGCCAGCTTGTGGAATACAATTTGCGCACCCAGATCCTTCAGCACATCGGGAACGAAATCGAGGTCGCCCATCGAGACCCCGCCGGAGAGCAGCAGCAGATCGCACTCCCGCAGAGCACGATCGACCGCTGCGGCAAGCCGCTTTGGATCGTCCGGAACCGCGCCGTAGTTCCGCCGGCGTACCTGCATGGCCTGCGCCTGGGCGCAGAGCTGGACACCGTTGGAGTCGTAAATCTGGCCGCTCGCCAGCTGTTCTCCCGGCGGACGCAGCTCGCTGCCCGTGGTGATCACTCCGACAAGGGGCACGGCGGAAACGGGAACAGTGGCGTATCCCTGGGAGGCCAGGACGCCGAGGTCCTGGGCTCTCAGCACCTTCGGATCGAGAAGCGCCTCCCCGGCCCGCAGGTTCTCCCCGCGCTCGATGATGTTGGCGTACGGTTCAGGCTCTGTCACCGTCATCCAGCCCTCGGCCTCCCGGGTGAACTCCACCCGCACGATCTTGTCCGCTCCCTCGGGTATCATGGCGCCGGTCATGATCTTGCTGCATTGCCCGGAAGCGATCCCCTGCTCGGGGACATCTCCGGCGGCGATCATCTCGATGATGCGATACCGGTCCCCGCCGTCCGCGGAGCGCAGGGCGTAGCCGTCCATGGCGGCTTTGGAAAAGGGGGGAGAGTCCACCCGGACCCGCAGGGCTTCAGCCAGAACACGGCCCAGGGCTTCCCCCGTCGGTACCACCTCCACCCGGGGCGTGAACTCAAAATCTTCGAGGATCTTCAGTGCCGCATCCGGGTCCAACATCACGCTCTCCATTTCAGCTCTCAGTAAAGACGGATCGCCGCTGCCTTAAAGGTAACATAAAATTCCGATCCCGGCACGACCTTCAGCGAATCGACGGCATACTCCGTAATCAGGGCCTGCACGGGAAAGCCGCAATCCAGGCTTACCCGCACCGTGTGATCGAACGGCTCCAACCGCCTGACTATCCCGTGGAACTGGTTCTGGGCGCTGGATTGGATCCGCTCGGTCGAGAGGATCACGTCATCCAGGGGCAGCACAGCGGTGGTGAAGCGGCCCTCCTGGGCGGGACAGCGCAGGACCCGGTTTCCCGTGCGGAAGTAGGTGAAACTCTCGTCCCTCGACTCCACCGCCCCCTTGAAGATATTCTCCCGCCCCGCAACCAGCCTCCCCTCCTCCATGAAGATCAGCCGGGTGCCGAGCCTGTAGGCAAAGGCCGGATGGTGGGTGCTGATGATCACCGTGGTTCCTCCCTCGTTGAGGCGCAGAACCAGGCCTTCGAGCAGATCGATCGTGTCCGCGTCCACGTTGGCCGTGGGTTCATCCAAGAACAGCACCTGCAGATCCAGCACCAGGGCCCGGGCTATGGCCACCCTCTGCCGCTCCCCCCCCGAAAGGGCGCGGGCCTTTCGATGTTCGAACCCGCTGAGGCCCACCCTCTGCAGCGCTTCGGCCACGGCTTTGCGTGCCTGATGGGTCGGAATACGACGGACCTTCAGCCCGTAGGACACGTTCCCGTACACGCTTCCGTCGAACAGATACGGGTCCTGATGGACCAGCACCGATTCCCTCCGCAGGCGGGGCAGGGTTTGGGCGGCGAGCGGCCGACCCCGATAGAGGATCACTCCCCCGGTTGCGGAAAGCAGACCGTTGAGCAGCTTTAGCAGCGTGGTCTTCCCGGATCCGTTCGGACCGATCAGCACCGCAACCGCTCCGCTCGGGATCTCCACGTCTGCCAGCTCGAGAACCGGATCGGCGTCGTAGGCGAAGCGCAGTGACTCGACGCGGAAGAGGGGTTCAGCGCTCATGTTTTATCACTCCGTGGAGGGTGAAGTTAACCAGGAAGGCGATGGCCATCAGGATGATGCCCAGAGCCAGACCAAGCTCGAACTCCCCTTTGCTGGTCTCCAGCGCGATCGCGGTGGTCAGTGTGCGGGTGTACCAGCGGATATTGCCCCCCAGCATCATGGCCACCCCCACCTCTCCGACCACACGGCCGAAACCGGACAAAAGCGCCGAAAGGATGGCGATGCGCCCCTCCCAGATGGTCATGCGGAACACCTCCGCCGGTCTCGCCCCCAGGGTGATGAGGGTCTCCGGCAGCCTCCGGTCCAGCCGGCTCAAGGCGCTGTAGACCAGAGAGGTGATCAAAGGAAAGCAGAGGATGATCTGTCCGATGTGGATCGCCGCCGGGCTGAAAAGCAGGCCCAGGGAGCCGAGAGGACCAGCCCGGGAAATGAAGGAGTACACCAGCAAACCCACCACCACGGTGGGCAGGGCCATCAGCGTGTTGAGGAAAGCGATGAGCGACTTCTTGCCCGGGAACCGTTTGAGCCCGATCAGGAATCCCAGGGGGAGGCTCAGGGCGGAGGCGATCACCACGGACACCAGCGAAATCCGAAGCGATGTCCAGGCGATGAAGTAGACCTCCCGGTCGCCGGCGATCAGCAGCCGGATCGCCTGACCTAATGCCCCGAGCATCTCTACCCTGTCTCCAGCTTAGTCGGTGACCGCGTCGGGAAAGAACAGTACCTCCCCGTCGACTTTGTAGTCGCCGATGATCCGCTGTCCCTCTACGGAGGTCATCCAGGCGATCAGCTGCATGGCCTCGAAGTAAGCCGCGTGGGGAAACCGATCCGGGTTCACGGCGATGATGCCGTAGGGATTGAACAGCCGCGGGTCCCCTTCCACCAGGATCGGCAGCTGGACCTTGTCCTTCATGGACAGGTAGGTGCCGCGATCGGCCATGGTGTAGCCCTGGAGATCATTCGTCATGGTGATCACCGGTCCCATGCCCTGTCCCGCTTCCCGGTACCATCGGCCCGCAGGCTCGAGGCCGGCGGCCTTCCACAGGGATCGCTCCTTGACGTGGGTGCCGGAGTTGTCCCCCCGGGAGACGAATATGCCCCCCCTGTCGGCGATGCGCTTGAGCGCAGCCGCGCTGTCCCGCATTCCCCTGACCCCTGCCGGATCGGAGGCCGGTCCGATGATGATGAAGTCATTGTGCATCACATCGCGCCGGTTCACGCCGTAGCCGTCAGCCACGAATTTGTCCTCCAACTGCCTGGCGTGCACCAGCACCACGTCCACGTCTCCGGCCTCCCCCAGTCTGAGGGCCTGGCCGGTCCCCACGGCGATCACGTCTGCCTTGATACCCGTTCCGGCCTCGAAGGGGGGAAGCAGCACCGCCAGCAGGCCGCTGTTCTCGGTGCTGGTGGTCGTGGCCAGACGCAGCCTCTCCGACTGGGCGGGCAGCAGCACCGCTATCAGGCAGAGGGCCAGAGCAAACAGAAGGACCTTTTTCATACCTGTACCTCCAATAAAGATGTTTATTGAAGGCAAGAGACTAGGATTGTAGGGATCCTGTTCTCGCCTTTCCAAATACGGGAGGCGTGCCCGTTTCCAGACACACCCTGTCGGTGAAGGACCATACCGGGATGGGGTTAGGCCGCTTCACTCGGCGAATTTGCGCAAGCGCGCGCCTCTGCGCGCACATCGGTAGGTTAGATCATACCCTGCCCGCCTGTCAAGCGGCTAGGAAAATCATCTTTACACATCGAAAGTTCTTGGTTACGATGAATTCAATCCAGCAATAACACAGGAGAAAAGCACAATGAACAAGTCGAATCCGAAACTTCGTTGGTTGGGCGTACTCGGGCTGACCACCGCACTGCTGATCCTCACCGTCGGATATGCCGCGGCCGGAGGTCAGAGCGAGGGGGAGGACTATCCCTCTAAGCCGATAACATACATTATCCCCTTCAATCCCGGCGGACAGTCCGATATCACAGCCCAGTACCAGAAGCCTGGCCTGGAGGAAGCCCTCGGGACCAGTGTGGTCATAAAATACACGCCTGGAGCCGGGGGAGCGGTAGGCTGGGCCAACCTGGTCAAGACCAAAGCGGATGGCTACACCATTTCCGGCAACAACATCCCCCACATCATCATTCAGCCGCTGGTGCGGGAGAACGCCGGCTATCAGACCGAAGATCTCATCCCGGTGTACTGCTTTCAGACAACTCCGATCGGGCTGGCCGTGCTCAAATCCAGTCCCTACAAGAGCCTCGATGAGCTCGTGGCTTATGCAAAAGCCAACCCGGGAGCGATCACCGTGGGCGGATCGGGAACCCACTCCGGTCACCACCTGGCGCTGCTGCAGTTGGAGTATCTCACCGGAGCAAAGTTTACCTATATCCCCTCCACCGGGGCTGCCCCATCTGTGGCCAACTTCCTGGGCGGACACACCCAGGCTCTATTTGCCAACTCCGACGATCTGGTCGGGCACAGGGATGAGATCATTGTCCTGGCCATCGGCACGGAGAAGCCCTTCGCCGCCCTTCCCGGGGTCAAAACCTTCAAGGACCAGGGCATCAACATGACGGCGGGAATCGACCGCGGGGTTTGTGTTCCCCCGGGAACACCGGACAGCGTAATCCGCACACTGGAAGAGGCCTTCGACCAGGTCACCCGCAATCCGAGCTTCATCTCCAAAATGGAGGAGTTGGGTTTCGTGATGCAGTATATGAAATCCGAAGAGTATACCCGCTATATCATGAACAAGAAAAAAGAGATGGAGGACGCCCTGCGGACGCTTGGAGAGATCCAGTAATCCAGGCGCCCTTTTAAGTTCAATACGACTCGCGGTACGAACAGTTCGGGCTGCCTAACCGCGCACAGAAAGACTCGATATGAATGAGCTGTTTCTTACCTCCATCGGTAGTCTGTTCACGGCCACGAACCTGCTTCTGGTGCTTCTCGGCGTGGTCGCCGGCATCGTTGTCGGCGCCCTGCCGGGATTGACCGCCACCATGGCCATCGCCCTGCTGGTGCCATTCACCTTCACCATGCAGCCGGTCCACGGCCTGATCCTGATGGGCGCCATCTACGTGGCGTCGATCTACGGGGGAAGCTTCTCGGCGATCCTCCTGAACACTCCGGGAACACCATCGGCCATCGCCACAACCTTCGACGGCTATCCAATGGCCAAGAGGGGTCAATCCTACCAGGCGATCGTCACCGCAACCGTGGCTTCGGTGTTTGGCGGCCTGATCGGAGTATTTTTCCTGCTGTTTCTCTCTCCCCCTCTCTCCCGTCTGTCCCTGCGTTTCGGGCCGCCGGAGTTCTTCTGGCTCACCACCTTCGGGTTGACGATAATCGCCACCCTTTCCACCAAGTCGATCCTCAAAGGCCTGATCGGCGGGGCTTTCGGCCTGCTGCTCAGTATGATCGGAATCGCCCCGATCGAAGGTTCGGTACGGTTCACCTTCGGGTCCATCAGTCTGCAGAACGGCATCGCTCTGATACCCGCTCTGATCGGATTCTTCTGCATCCCCGAGGTAATCGGCATGATCGAGCGCAAGGCAGAGCACTACACGGCCATTCCCTACCGCCGTCAGCGGCGCGTGCTCTGGGGGGTGTTGATCCACATCGTCCGCAAACCCCTGCTGATGATACGCTCCGCAGTCATCGGAACCATCGTCGGCATTATACCCGGAGCGGGGGGCAATATCGCCGCCATGGTATCGTACAACGAAGCGGTGCGGGCTTCCCGCAATCCGGAACAGTTCGGCAAGGGCAGCATGGATGGTGTGGTGGCCGCCGAAGCATCCAACAACGCCGAAGTTTCAGGGTCCCTCATTCCCCTGCTGACTTTGGGTATCCCGGGCGCGCCGCCGGCCGCCGTGCTGCTGGGAGCTTTGCTGCTGCACGGCCTGCGGCCGGGCAGGGAGCTGTTCACCTATCACGGCGCCGTTACCTACACCTTCATGCTTTCTCTGGTTTTAGCGAACATCCTGATCCTGCCGGTGGGCATATTCAGCGGACGCTGGATATCCCGACTGGTCACCCGTCTTCCTGTCACCCTGCTGGCACCTATGGTGTTCTTCCTGTCGGTGATCGGGTCCTACGCCATAAACCGCAATATGTTCGACGTATTTGTTATGTTGGGTTTCGGTTTGATCGGGTATGTAGGCCGCAGGATGAAAATCCACCCCGGGCCGATCGTTTTGGGGCTGATCCTCGGCTCGATATGCGAGCAAGGTCTGGTACAATCGATCCTCATGGGGCGGGCGTCGGGTTCGGTCCTGGCCATGTTCTTCACCCGTCCACTGTCGATCCTGCTGATCTCCCTCACACTGCTATCGGCGGCATGGCCTTTCATTGCCGGGGCGATCCGCCGCAGACAGGCAGGGAGGAAGGCATGAAGACGGCCGATCGGGTAGCCGCCCTGCTGCTCATGGGTATCTGTGTGTATGGATGGATTACCAGCCGTCTGTTCAGCCCTCTGAGCGCCCTGTTTCCGCAGGTCATCGTGCTCATCCTCGGAGGTCTTTCACTGCTGCTTTTCATCTTGAGCTTGTTTCGCTCCCCCGACGAACCTCGATTCGTTCTTGTGCACGGCAGAGTCCTGCCCGTGGTGCTCACGGTTGCGATGATGGTGGCCTGGGTCGCATTGATCAGCCTTCTGGGATTTCTGGCCACCAGCCTGCTGATCTTTTCCTTGATGACCGTCGTACTGGAGCGCAAACAGCGAACCGGGATCCAGATCATCCTGCGCATCGTGGCGGTCTGTGCGGTCATGGTTGCCTTTTATCTGTTTTTCGATCGCCTGCTGTTGGTGAGCTTTCCCCGCGGACTACTGCTGTAGCTTTTGGCAATCCCGGGAACGTGCCGGTCAAAGAGCAATTTCCATCAGTCGGCTGTCAGCCGACCGCCGCCTCCTGCAGAAGGTCCCCCTGTACCCCGATCTCCAGCCACTGAATCGGGATCTTTCGCTCCGCCTGCGCCGCGGCGCTGCGGGCCAGCTGCAGCAGCCCGCGGCAGCAGGGAACCTCCATGGTCAACACCGTGAGGGAGCGGATACCCGAGAAATCGATTAGAGCCTTGAGCTTGTCCAGGTAGATGTCCTGATTGGAGTCGAGCTTGGGACAGGCGATAGCCAACCGCCGTCCCTGCAGGAATCGTCTATGAAAGTCCCCGTGGGCATAGGCCGCGCAGTCGGCGGCCAAAAGCACGTCTGCGTCCCTGAAGTAGGGAGCCGAAGGAGGAAGCAGATGCAGCTGCACGGGCCACTGGCGCAGCTGGGATGGAGCGTTCGGGGTGTCGATCCCGCTGGTGCCCTCCGCCGGGCTGCTCTCGGCGTGGAACCCCCGCGCCTGAGAGCCGGGGCAGCCGGCGTTCGCCTGCCCCTGCGCCGCCTCCGGCGGCTCGACCTCGATTCCCCTCTCCTCCAGCACGGCCAGAGCCTGGGCCAGATACTCCTGCTCGCCGTGCTCCTGCAGATGAGCCAGGTGAGCCCGAATAACCCCCCGCCCCTGGGCGATCACGTTCTCCATGACCCGCCTTTCATCGTAGCTTTGAGCCTCCCGCTCCTCGATGGTGATGGCCCCCAACGGACACTCGCCGATGCAGGCCCCCAGGCCGTCGCAGAACAGGTCGCTGATCAGGCGGGCCTTGCCGTCGATCAGCTGCAGAGCCCCCTCGGGGCAGTTGGGGATGCACTGACCGCAGCCGTTGCACAGCTCGTCGTCTATGTAAATGATCTTGCGTTTCATATCACCCTCCGCATGCATATGATGCTACACTATGGTATGGCCGGACCGGTGAAATATTCATTGATCTGGGTCAAGAGCAGAAGGATTTTTGTTGATTCTTTTGCTAAGGTATTAACATCTTTACAGAAGAGGCTCGTACTTGGCTGCACTACACTTCGACGCTCACAAACTCCTGAGAGACTCCGATTTTTTCAGCGGAGTTTCCGACAACAGCATCCGCTCTCTGGCGACCATCTGCATCCCCAAACGAGTAGAAAAACGCCAGTTGATCTTCCTCGAGGGGGAGGAGGGACACTCGATGTACATCCTGGCCGAGGGGGGTGTGCAGCTGTACAAGAACGCCGCAGACGGGCGGGAGATCGTGATCAAGACGATCCGGACCGGCGAGATCTTTGGAGAGGTGGTACTCTTCGAGCAGGGCGAGTACCCGGTCAGTGCCGTCGCTCTGGAGAAGAGCCTTCTGCTGCGCCTGCCCCGGCAGCAGATCGACTGCCTCCTGGTCGCCGACAGTTTCCGCCGGGACTTCATCGGCATGCTGATGCGCAAACAGCGTTATCTGGCCGATCGCATCCTCTACCTGACCGGTCACGACGTGGAGGAGCGCTTTTTCTTCTTCCTCCTGGAGCAGTTCGGCCGCAGGCAGGAGTATCGGATCTCTTTGAGCAAAAAGGACATCGCTGCAGCGATCGGCACGATCCCGGAGACCTTTTCCCGGCTGCTGCTGCATCTGAAGGAGGAGAAGAAGATCCGCTGGGAGGGAGAGAATCTCCATCTGGCCGAGGGATTCTGGAAGCGCTTCGACGGCTGAAAGGATTGACGGCGCCCGGCGGCAGGCGCTCAGTCCGGATGACCGCGCTACAGCCGGGCGAGGAACCCGGGAAGCTCCTTGACATGGCCGATCCGGGGCACGCCCTGAGCCCCTTGCGCTTCTGCGGACCTGTCAGCCACCCAGACGATCTTTCCCCCGATCTCCCGGAAGGCAAGCAGATAGTCGAGCCGGTTGTCGATAAACAGCACCTCCGAGGCCTCACGCGCCAGCTCGCCCAGAACGCGGAGATACACCTCCCTGTCCGGCTTGCCCCGGAAATCGTTCATACGGATGTCGAAGATCCGCTCGAAGAATCCCTCTATTTCCAGATACTCGAGGATACGCCCGGCATGTTCGGCCGGAGCGTTGGTCAGGACCGACTTGGGCAGCTGGATCGATCGCAGCGCCGCAACCAGCTCCGGATCCTTGTGCAGATAGCGCTCCACGTCGGTGGGATGGGCGAATTTCAGGTAGCTCTCCGGATCTTTGAAGTTGTACTCGCTCATCAGCCCGGTGAGGGTCGTGCCGTGCCTCCGGCTCAAGGAGCGGCGAATCCGGGCGGCGTTGTCCTCATCCAGATTGAGATAGCGGGACACGTAGCGGGTCATGCGGCGGGATATCTCATCGACCATCCCGCTGGAGGACGGATAGAGAGTTTCATCCAGATCGAACAGCAGATAGCTAAGATTGGTGCTCACGGTGGTGAGGGTACGGATTTTCCGCCTGTTTGTCAAACTCCGGCCTTTCGGGAATAATGGCAGCATGGCAGAATCAGCCCGGGGGCTCATCCGGGCGGCTCGACGGCTCATCGACTGCCTGGCCGGACTGCGTTTCAGCCGCCCCGTCGAATACGTGTACAATCCGCTGGAGTACGCCTGGGAGGCCTATCGGAGGTACCTGGAGCGCTTCGCCGGCGGTGCGCGCAAGCGGGTGCTGTTTTTAGGCATGAACCCCGGACCCTGGGGCATGGCCCAGACCGGGGTGCCCTTCGGAGAGATCGAGGCGGTCCGCGACTGGATGGGCATCCGGGAAGCGGTTGGACGCCCGGCGGTCGAACACCCTCGCCGCCCAATAACAGGATTCGCTACGACCCGCAGCGAGGTCAGCGGCAGACGGCTCTGGGGGCTGATGAGAGAGCGCTTCGGCACGGCGGAGGGATTCTTTCAGGAACACTTCGTAGGCAACTACTGCCCCCTGCTGTTCCTCGACTCGGCGGGAAAAAACATCACCCCCGATAAACTCTGCAGCCGGGACAGGCAAACCCTGTTTCGCTGCTGCGACGATCATCTGCGCTCTACGATCCGGAAGCTGGATCCCGAGTGGCTGATCGGCATCGGAAGGTTCACCGAGACGCGTCTCAGGAGCGTGAACCAGGAACCGGCCGGAAGACAGCGGGATGTTGCCGGGATTCTTCACCCCAGTCCGGCAAGTCCGGCGGCCAACAGGGATTGGGCGGGCCGGACCACGGAGCGGCTGATATCCCTGGGAATCTGGTAGAGCTGCGGCTAAAATCCGGCCAGGGAGGCGGCAACCTCCCAGAGACGGCGGGCCGTCTCATCATCGATCGGAACCGTCCGCTCGACCCCGGCCCGTTCGAAGAACCGTCCGCTGACCCCTTCGAGCTGCGCCGCGGTGGCCAGATACACGCCGATGCGGGTCCGGCGCCCTAGCACGACCATACCGACGGAAGCGGGAATGCGCAGATACCAGGGAAGGTGGCGGATCATCCCCGAGCGGATCAACCCGGGGTGAAAGGCATTGGAGCTCACGCCGGTACCCTCCAGACGGCGAGCCAGCTCCATCGCGAAAAGGGTCTTGGCCAGCTCCGCCTGCAGCTTGGCCTTGAGCGGGTTGTAGCCGCGTTGAAGCTGGAGATCGTCGAAGTGGATACGGGCAAAGCGCAGGGGCCAGGAATTGCCCGTTACCGTGAGAACCCTGGCCGGAGCGCTGCGCTTCAGCGCATCCAGAAGCAGGTTTGTGAGCCGGAAGTGTCCCAGGAACTCCACCGCCAGGGTCATCTCCACTCCTTCTGCGCTTACCCTGCGCTTTGGATACAACACCCCCGCGCAGTTCATCAGCACATCGAGACGGTCGTAGCGTTCCACGAACTCCCGCGCGGCTCCGGCGACCGAGCGCCCCTCGGCCAGGTCGGCCTGCAGGCATTCGATCCCCTCGTTTCCGGTGGCCGCGGCCAGCTCCCTGCGGGTCTGCTCGGCCCTGTGCGGATCCCGGCTGAGCAGCACGACCCGGGCGCCCAGCCGAGCCAAGTCCAGGGCGGCGGCCCTTCCCACCCCGGCGCTTCCGCCGGTGATCAAAACGACCCTGCCCCTCACAGATTGAAATTCCCGGAGTCCTCTTGCTTGTGTACGATCTCTTTCAACCGCTCGGTGTTGATGATGATCGTGGCGTAGATGGAATCCAGATGGACGTTCAGATCCTTCTGCATCGATTCGGGGAGCCTGGCCAGCTTGTCCTGATTGCTCTTCTTGCCCAGCCACTGGACGATCCCGAAACTCTCTTCGAAAACCCGGCGCGTGGAGCTTCGAATCGAGCCGATGGTGTCACTGATCTTGCTGATCGAGATGGAATTGATCTTCTTGTTGATCTGAGCCGTACGGATGTTATCTCTAGTCCTAAGAAGAACCTTTTCCAGCTGGTTGACCTCCCCGATCAGCTTCTCCAGAGAGGCTTCCTTTCTCTCGATGCTGTCCCCGCCGATGATGTAGCTGTACTGGATATCCCGATGAACGCTTTTCTCCTCCCGGCCGGCCATGCGGGCGAAAAAGCTGCGAATCCTGGCGAGCAGCGAGGGCTTCGGCTGAAAGATGAAATAGATGTTTTCGAGTACGGGCAGTAACGCCGCCACATCCTTGGTCCGGGCCAGGTAACGGTGCAGGACCCGCATGTACTTCCGACGCAGCGAGGGTGAATCTGCGGCTTTGTCCGCCTCAGCGTACTTCCCCCTCAGCCTGCTCTCAAGATGTTCATCACTGCGCTCCAATTCCTTCAGCACCACCTTGACCAACCGCGGGTCGTATCCCACGCCCAAAAGGCTGCAGCGATCCTTGATCAGCCCGTCGTACTTCTCCGGGCTTTTCCTGTAGTTCTGCTCGCTGCCGATCTCATCCCTGATCTCCATCCTCAGGCGCAGGGAGTACTCGTCGATCCTGATCTGCTCGAGCCTCTCGAAGAAGGGGTCGATGCGCTCCTTGAGCAGCTCCTCGATGTCTTTGCGTTTCTGCCGGGCCAGGAACGAGGCTTCCGAGTTCGGATCCTGAAGGATCCAGACCGTGTTCTTCATGTACAAATCTTCGAGGAACTGGCGGACATCCGCATGAACCTTGCGGATATCGGCAATCTCTTTCAATTCCACGAAATGGGGGTTGTCTAAAAAGGAGTTGCGAACGGCGTACACATTGTTTATCAGCTCGCTCAGACGGCGGGTGTTGTCCTGAACCTCCCCCTCGGTGCTCTGCAGGCCATGCTTGTGAAAGGTAATCTTGCGGGTTTCAGGATCTATAGCGGCATCGATGCCGCTGTCCGGAGCGAAGGACCGGCGGAAGGGAACCGAGAGGGTCCGGATCGATTCGGCCAGAGACCTGTAAAGATCTCTGACATCCGCCGCGCCGGCCAGCAGCCGCTCCTTTTCCTCCTCCAGGTAATGAAGTACCTCGATCAGCCCCATATAAAAGCTCTCCGTTCTTTCTTGCCTGCTATCTAAAGTGTAGACCCAGGTGCGGAATTGTCAACTTTTCCCTTTATTTGACGTTTTCTCTTCCGATAATTGTAATATCTGAAACAGGGGTCTTTGGTCCTGGGGGTTATCCTCCGGGGCCATTTTTTTTGAATCGCGGCGTTGCGGGTCATCGCAGCGGCGTCATTCATTCAGTGATCGGCCAGCCGCCGGAGATGCTCGCAGCACAGGGCCAGGCGGCGGCCCAGTTCCGCTCCCCCGTCAGTTGTATAATCCTCCTCGTTTTCGAACACGGCGTAGGGAACCTTCATATTCTGAATAGACAGGAAATTGGGATCCCCGCTGCTCATTTCGGACCAATCGTCGGTTTCGTACAGGCGGCGCAGTTTTTCATCCGGCAGGCTGTGTTCCAGGATGCTGTGGGGAGCGTGCGGATTGAAGCGTCGACGGTTTTTACGCAGCGATTCCTGAAAGGAAACATTCACGTACAGCACGACCGCAGTTTTGAGGATGTCCGTGTCCAACTGCCGGAAGGCGCGTTTGTACCCTCCGTGCCGGCATCCCCGGGAAAACTCGATGATCACGGTGCTGCCCTCCGGTCTCTCCGCTCTGTGCTTCTCATATTCCAGACACAGGCGGCGCACCAGCAGGTCCCAGAGATAGTCATGCTTGAAGAAACCCTGCTCATCGGTATGCAGGCGGGGTTTGCCCATCCGGGACAGCAGCTTGTCCTCCTCGAACCATGTCCAGAGCATCGGGAAATCATCGGCGACGCAAAGCTCTCCGATGTGGAAGCGTCGGCGTCTTTCCTCGGCTTCGAGGCAGCTCAGGTAGTCGATAATTTCACTCTTACCCGAGGCCGGTCTGCCGATGAGGATCAGGGTATCGAAAGGGCCGCTGTTCAACGAGACCTCACCTTCACTTCCCCCATCAAGACGAAACCGGTGACACGCACACCCGGTCCCTTCTCGGGCAGCGTCGTGTTCACCCGCCTGCCCTCCTTCACCTCCCCGAGGATCGGAACCACCTCTGTTTGCACCGGGAGATCTTCCGGCACGGTGAGCACCACGCTGCTCATGAGCGCCAGGACGTTGATTTCGACGATATCGGAAGGAAGCTCCATATCACGGAAGTCGAACTCCACAGTGCTCATCAGGATCCTGGAGTTGACTGTCCGGCACTTCAGCCACCGCCCCCGCAGCCGCCGGCTCATCATGATGCCGTACACCGGCTGCTCCTCATCCCGCAGCACGACACCCCCGGAAGAAGCTTTCACAGGGCTGCCCTCCGCTTCTTCGGCCAGCTCCCCGGGAACGTCGTCGATCAGCCGGGCCAGCTCCTGGACGCTGCGCGCCTGATGGGCCTGAGAAACCCTGCTCTCGAACTCCTCCATCTCCAGGAGGTTCCTGGCAAAACACTCGCTCAAGATCCTGATGGTTCGATCCCGTGCAGCCGGCAACCCCACGACGCTGCGCCGCTGCGGGGGCTCCTGCTGCGGAAGATCGCGCCGATCAGTCATTCCTGGTTCATCCGCTGGAAAAGCTTGTACAGGCTGTGGGTTCCCATGTTCTCCAGACCGATGGCCATGGCCGAGACGTAGAACTGATGTGCCAGGGCCAGCCCGGGCAGGCTGAGCTTCATCCGCCGGGCCTCTTTCAGCGCGATGTCCATGTCTTTGACGAAATGCTTGATAAAGAACCCGGGATCGAAGTTGCCCTTGGCGATCCGGGGGCCGTAGTTGTTGAGGCTCCAGGAGGCCGCCGCGCCGCTTCCCACTACGGCGATCATCTCCTCCAGGTCGACCCCCGCCTTGTAGGCGTACAGCAGGCATTCGACAACGCCGATCATCGTGGTCGCTATGTGGATCTGGTTGCACATCTTTGTGTGCTGCCCCGCACCGGCCGGCCCCATGTAGGCGATGTTTTCCCCCATCAGTTGGAACAGGGGCATCACCTGGTCGAAGGTCTGGCGATCCCCGCCGACCATGATAGCCAATTTACCCGAGCGGGCTCCAACATCCCCGCCGGACACCGGTGCGTCCAGCACCGAGACTGAAGCTTCCCTGGCCTGCTGGTAGATCCGTTTGGCGAGGGTCGGTTCGGAGGTAGTCATCTCCACAAGGATCGATCCGCCTTTGATCCCGGCCAGCACACCCTCTTCACCCAATACGACCTCCTCCACATCGGCGGGATAGCCTACGATCGTAAAAACGCAGTCGCTGTTGGCGGCGACCTCCCGAGGATTATCACACCAGGACGCCCCGGCGTCCAGCAGATCCTTGGCCTTGCTCTTGGTCCGGTTGTAGACGAAGGCTTTGTACCCCCCCTTTATCAGGTGCAGGCACATCGATCTGCCCATCACCCCGGTTCCAATCCAACCTATGGTTTTGATCTCCATCATTCCCTCCATCGTCGGCCTTTGCAGCAGTATAACGGAACTCGAGGCTGGAAAACAACATGTCCCGCTTACCCCCCCAGCACAACAGACAGCAGAAGGGAATAACCGTAGGTCCCGAACAATACGAACAGAACCGGCAGGATCAATCCCGCCAGACTTCGCAGCAGGGAGGTCTTGAAGTACTGGTTGGAAACCACCAGGCAGACATGCACCGGAGAGAGCATCTGCCCCATAAATCCGGCTGCATATGCCATTACCGTGGTCGGCAGCAGCAGTACCATAGGCGCAGAGGTGCCTATCAGGGACATCACCACCGGAAAGCTCGCCCCGATCGTTCCGACGTTGATGCCTACGGCCAGACCGGCGATCAGCGGAATGAGCAGAATGAACAGTCCCTCGGGAAGACCAACGGCAGCCAGCTCGGCGCGTATCTGCTCGACCAGGAGCATTCCTCCAGGAAGACGTGCCTCGATCATCGCGCCGTAGATGCGGATAACCGCCACCAGAACC
>Ga0315553_10000239_pt1 | contig 50494 bp, 46 predicted proteins | sample SalMarSW160140MG_FD_203099 | JGI IMG/M metagenome (GOLD analysis project Ga0315553, IMG submission 203099) | Salt marsh sediment microbial communities from the Plum Island Ecosystem LTER, Massachusetts, United States - Salt Marsh Sediment SW1601-40 ...
CGGCATCGTCGTCGATGATGCGATCGTCGTGGTGGAGAACGTCGAGCGTAAATTGCGCGAAGGACTCACGCCGGTCGAAGCCGCGCGCGTGACCATGAACGAGGTCGGCACCGCGTTGATCGCCATCGCGCTGGTGCTCACCGCCGTCTTCGTTCCGACCGCGTTCCTCGGCGGCATAACGGGCCAGTTCTACCGGCAGTTCGCCATCACGGTCGCAACCGCCACCATCATCTCCGCGTTCAACTCGCTGACCTTGAGCCCGGCGTTGTGCGCCGTCTTGCTCAAACCTCACGCCGAGCACGCCAAGGAAAGCCTGCTGATCCGCCCGGTGCACGCCGCCTTTCGCTTATTCAACCGGGGCTTCGACCGCGTAGCAACCGGATATAGTGCGCTCGTGCGCATGGTCACGGCGGCGAGCCCCGTCATGCTCGTGCTGTATGCCGTGCTGCTGGCGAGTGCCGGCTGGCTGCTCGTCCACACGCCCACCGGCTTTATCCCCAAAATGGATCGCGGCCTCCTCATCGTTTCCTTGCAGCTGCCCCCCGGCGCCTCCCTCTCGCGCACCGACGAGGTCGTGCGCCGCGCCAATCACATGGTCCTTGAAACCCCGGGTGTCGCCCACACCGCCTCCTATGCTGGCCGGTCGGGATCTACGTTCTCCAACGCCACCAACGCCGGCGCCATATTTGTCGTGGTCGACGACCCCCAAAAGAGGCTGGCAAAGGGACTTACGGTCGAAAAAATCGCCGACCTTGTCCGCGCGCGCCTGGACACGATCGAAGAGTCCAACACCTTCGTGTTCATTCCGCCTCCGGTGCGCGGAATGGGCGGACAGACCGGCTTCTCCATGCGCCTGCAGAACCGCGCCAATCTCACTCCGGCGGATTTCGAGAAAGTGGCTAGAGACTTCATCGACAAGGCCAATGGCACACCCGGCATCAAGAGCGTGTTCACGACCTTTTCAACGTCCACGCCGCAGCTCTACGTCGATGTCGACCGCGACAAGGCGCAGATGCTGAAGGTGCCGCTCGACTCCATCTTCGAGGCCTTACGCGTTTATCTCGGCTCCGCCTATGTCAACGACTTCAACATGTTCGGCCGCACCTATCGCGTGACGGCGCAGGCCGACGCGGAGTTCCGCGTCGATCCGGAAAATGTCGCCCGCATTCGCGTGAGAAACGAGGCTGGGCAGATGGTGCCGCTCGGCAATCTCGTGAAGTTCCGCAACATCGCCGGACCGGACCGCGTGCCGCGCTACAATCTCTTCCCGACCGTTGAGGTCAACGGCGCGACCGATCAGGGCATCAGCTCGGGCGAGGCGATCAAGATCATGGCAAACCTTGCCGACCGCACGCTGCCCGACGGCATCACCTATGAGTGGACCAACTTGTCCTATCAGGAGGTCAAGGCCGGAAGCACCGGCTATTACATCTTCGTTCTTTCGGTCGTGTTCGTTTTCCTGGCGCTTGCCGCCCAGTTCGAGAGCTGGTCGCTGCCGCTCGCCATTATCCTCATCGTGCCGATGTGCCTCTTGAGCGCGCTCATCGGCGTCTCCTTGCACGGCCAGGACATCAACATCTTAACGCAGATCGGCTTCATCGTGCTGATCGGCCTTGCCGCCAAGAACGCTATCCTCATCGTCGAGTTTGCGCGCCAGCTCGAGGAGAAAGGGCGTGACCGCGTATCGGCCGCGATTGAGGCCGCCAGGTTGCGGTTGCGGCCGATCCTGATGACCTCGCTCGCCTTTACCCTCGGCGTCGTGCCGCTCTACATGGCGACGGGAGCGGGTGCGGAAATGCGCATCGCGCTCGGCACCGGCGTGTTCTGGGGCATGATCGGCGTCACCCTGTTCGGCCTCGTCTTCACGCCCGTGTTCTACGTCGTCATCCGTGGCATCATCGAACGCAAGCCTCGCGAGCCGAGGCGCGCGAAGGGCAGCGCGGCCTCGCCCGCCGAATGACCCGGCATTATGGGCGGATCTCGATCGGGGTACCGTCGGGCACCGCGCGCCAGATCTCCCCGATCTCGCGATCCGTGACGGCGACGCAGCCGTTGGTCCAATTCACAAAGCGGTGCAGCCTGCCGATCCAGCCGAAGCCGTTCTTCATGCCGTGGATCATGATGGCGCCGCCCGGCGACACGCCGAGCTTGCGCGCCCGGGCCCGGTCCTGATCATCGGGATAGGAGACGTGCAGGGCCCGGTGAAAGCCGCTGTTGGGATTGCGGGAGTCGATGCGGTAGGTGCCCTCCGGCGTCTTGCCGTCGCCCTCGCGGACCTTGGGGCCGATCGGGCTCCATCCCAGCGCGATCCTGTAGCTCTTGATCGGCCTGCCGTCCTTGAGAAGGACGAGGCGCCGGTCGCCTTTCAGCACCAGGATCTTGTCGGCCGTCGCCCCCTCGCGGAGAGGGGTCGAGGGCCAGACGTACACGGCTGCGACCACGCCGGCGAGCGCGAGGATACCGAGGAGAAACGCGTTTCCAATCTTGCGCATGGGGTTGGTCCGCGGCGCGGCTCCGCTCTGTAACGTGGCGTCCCGATGATAGCCGCGCCAGAGACCGAGACAACCGCGGCGGTGACTTGGAACCGCGGCGAGGCAATGTTTTGATGCCGGTGGGAGGGGCGGCGGTCACTGAAAAAAGCGCGGAAGGGAGTCGAGACGGCCGGCGAGCGGTCTCTACGTCCCTTCCGCTGAAGTACGCGGCCAAAGAACGTTAGATGGCCGTTGCCCCAATGACCATGGGATAAGTTCCCGACCTTTTCGGCAAACTTTCCCGCTCTCAAGGTCTTGAATTGCGTACCCGGGGGAAGACCAACGGCACCCAAGGACGCGATCGGCTCAGGCGCTGAAACTCACTTAAGCTCCATCGAGACGCGGATCAGGTCCGCGGTGCGCTCAACGCCAAGCTTGCTTTTGATGATGGAGCAGGTGTTGGCGACGGTCTTGTAGGCGACGCCGATTGCCTGCGCGATCTCGGTGAGGCTGGCACCGTCGCCCAAGAGCCGCAGGATCTCGATTTCCCGTGTCGTGAGTTGCTGCAGCGGATCCTGCGCCGATAGCTGCGTGAAGGCGAGCTCGTCGGCAATCTCCCGCTCGACGTAGCGCCCGCCCTCCATGACGCGCTTGACCGCGGTCACGAGTTCGTCCGCGCCGGCGCTCTTGCTCACGTAGCCGCGCGCGCCCAGCCGCAGCGCGCGCGCCGCGTAGATCGGCTCTGCGTGCATGCTGAACACGATGACGCGTACCTTCTCATCCTCGGCGAGAAGGCGTCGCAAGAGCTCGAGCCCGCCGATGCCGGCGAGATTCAAGTCGAGCAACACCAGCTCGGGCCGTTCCTTGCGGAAGACGGCGAGCGCCTCTTGGCCGGACGCGGCTTCGCTCAACGCCACGTCCTGCATCCCCGACAGAAGGCGCCGGACTCCTTCGCGCACCACGGTGTGATCGTCGACGAGAAGGATTTTCATTGCAGTGAAATCTCCTGCGGCGCCTTGATGGTTTGCTTGGTGCGCTCTCCGGTCTGCACAGGCAGCCGCGCGGAGACGATTACGCCGGAACCGTCGGGGCGGTTCTTAACCTCAAGCATGCCCCCCAACGTGGCCACCCGCTCCTGCATCCCGATGATGCCGAAACCGCCCGAGCGGCCGTTGGACTTGAGGCCGCCGCCGTCGTCGATGACGCGAATGCCGATCGAATGGTCGGGATGGGCGGTGACGGAAATCTCGATCGTGCTCGGATCGCCGTGGCGCACGGCGTTGCTCACGCTCTCCTGTATGATGCGGTAAACCGTTGCGTCGAGAAGCTCGCCGAAGCCCTCCTCCGGCACGTTGAGGCAAAAATTGAGGCTCGGGCGGTGCGCGCGCCAGAACGAAACCAGGTTGTCGATGGCATGCGCCAACCCGACGTCGAGAAGCACGGCGGGACGCAGGCGCCCGAGGATGTCGCGCACGTGCCGCTGCATCCGGCCGATCGCCTCGCGGATAATGCCGACCCGCTCCGGGATCTGCTCGTGCGCGCCGCTCCCGGCGAGCTGCTCGATCGCGACCGCGTCGACGTCGGCGGCAAACAGCAACGGGCCGATCTCGTCGTGCAGCTCGCGTGCCAGGTCGGCGCGCTCCTCGTCCTGCACGGTGGCCAGCTGCTCCTGCAGGCGTTTGTTCTGCGATTCTGTCTGCGCGAGGCGCTCCACCATCTGGTTGAAGCCCTGATTGAGGCGAACGAGCTCCAAAGGTCCGCGCTCGCTCACGCGCTCGCGGTAATCGCGTTCGCCGACTCTTGCGAAGGCGGCGGTCAGGTCCTGCAGCGGCCTGATCGCGCTCGACAGGGTCCAATAGATGAACGCCAGCACAAGACCACAGAAGATGGTGAGCACGCTGAGCGTCAATCCAACGTCGCTCCACAACTCGGCGACCTCATTGTAGGCATCCGTCTGCAGAACGACGTTGCCGTAGCCGTCGAAGGCCGGCGGCAGCGCGACCTGCCGCACTTTTGGCGGCGCTGCGAGCAGATCGAAGAACCATGCCGGCGCCGGACTTTCCGGCTTGGCGAGCTTGGACGCCACAACGACCTTGCCGTCCTTGATGAGAGAGGCGCGCAGGTGGCGGTCCCCATTAAAATTTGCGACCAGCAGCTTCAGTCTCCGCGCCGGGTCGGCGGCCGCCTCCGTGTCGTCGGCGGCGTTGCGGGCGATGCGCCCGCCCACGTCGATCGCCGCCTGCATCTCGGTCTCGATCTTCTTGACGGCGTGCCAATAGGTGAAGGTCCCGCCGGCCACCAGGCTGAGCAGAAGCGTCAAAAAAATCGAGAAAAGCAGGCGGCTGCGCAAAGACAAGCGGTCGAACTCCTCTCAAACCAATCTAGTACAATGTAACAATACTCGCCGTAATTTTCGAATGCAAAAGCTGCTGTGGTGCCGCATTAACGATCCGCTGCGATGTGGGTTCATTGTTTCTCGCCGTCGCGCGGAAGGCCGTCCCCTGCCGGATATGCCTACGAAGGCTTCATCCGTTAAGCGAAAAATATCTATGCAGCGGGCAAGCTCGGCCGTCTCGCCGATGCATCGACTGAGTGTTGCCGTGAAGAGCAGACACGCCCCGCCGAGGCGCCAGGGCCTCGACACGACGGCCGACTCGGCGGTCTGCTGGTCCAAAACTTTGCGCATCGTCTCACCCGGCAGCCTTACAAGGCCTGCATGGTTTATTGGGTCGCTGGCCGTTGCTTTGACCGTTTCCGCCGCGGCTTTCGATCATTTTGTGCCGACGGCCGCGGCCAATCCGTCCCCCGCCTCTCGTATGGTGCGGGGCGCCAATATTTCCGGCGGCGATTTCGGAACCGTGCCCGGCATCTACGGCATTGATTACACCTACCCGACCGAAGCCGAGGTCGCCTATTACGCCGCTCGCGGCTTTGACGCGCTGCGGCTGCCCTTCCGCTGGCAGCGGGTCCAGCACGAGCCTTTTGGCGAGCTTGATCGCCTCGGCGACGGAACCGGAGACTTCGAACGCGTCCAGCAGGTGGTCAAATGGATCACCGACCGCGGCATGATCGCCGTGCTCGATCCGCATGACTATGGCGGCAGGAACGTCGACGGTGACCCGGTCAAAGTCGGCAGCGCCGCCCTCCCGGCCTCGGCGCTGGAAGACCTATGGGTGCGACTGGCACTAGTCTTCAAGGACAACCAGCGCGTCTGGTTTGCTCTCATGAACGAGCCGATCGGCATGTCTGCCGCGGACTGGAAAGCCATCGCTCAATCCGTAACCAACGCCATACGCGCCACCGGGGCCCGCAATCGCATCCTCGTTCCGGGCATCGCTTACTCGGGCGCCCATTCCTGGGTTTCCAGCGGCAACGCGGCACAGATGGCGACCTTCGCCGATCCCGCGCACAACTTCAGCTTCGATGTTCATCAATATCTCGACGCTGACAGCTCCGGCAAGCAAGCCACCTGCACTGCCGGTGCCGGCACAAGCCGGCTCGATCCCTTTATCAACTGGGCCAAAGGAGCAGCAGAGCGCACGGGATTCCTGAGCGAGTTTGCCGGCGGCGATCCGACCATCGCCGGACAGGAGTCCTGCGCGGTTGAGCTGAAGGCCCTTCTCGACAGGGCTGAGGACTCGGGCGTCTTTATCGGATGGAGCGCCTGGGGAGGAGGCCTGTGGTGGGAGCCGTCCTACATCTTCCGCCTCGAGCCCGCGGAGCTTTCAAGCCGTGAGACAAACTATATGAAATTGTTGACCCCTTATCTGCGCTGAATTCTCGTCCGATTTTGCTTCCGCATCTTAGATCGGGCAGTTTATCGAAGCTTTGAATGGCGCAGCCAAGACATTCATTGGGGCCTCCACGGCTTATCTTTCCTGGGCGCGCACCAGCCCTGCAATCGATGGCTCCCTTGACGCCGAGCAATGCATCGGCTGGTCTTGAGGCGCAAACTGCGTCGGCCTCCAACACCACAATTGCGAGAAAATGGTCCACACCAACGCCAGTGCCAAACCCGAAGAGGGCGAGACAGACGCCGGCCGCCGCGGCGAAGTCGTCTCCATCAGCGGTTCGGTGATTGACATTGATTTCCCGCAGGGCGATCTGCCTCCGATCTTCAACGCAATCGAGATCGAGTGGGACGGGCCCCACCGGCTTATCGTGGAGGTTCAGCAGCACATCAATCCCCAGCGCCTGCGCGGCGTGGCGCTGCAGGAGACAGCCGGGCTCAGATGCGGCGTCGGCGCGCGTGACACCGGCGCGCCCATTTGCGTGCCGACGGGTGAAACCGTGCTGGGACGCATGATCGACGTTCTCGGCGATCCGATTGATCGGGGACCGCAATTTGCCCCTGACGTTCCGCGCCTGCCAATCCACCGAGCCCCGCCCAAGCTTGCCGCACAGGGTGGGCAGCGCAAGCAGTTCCACACAGGCGTCAAAGTGATCGATCTCCTTGCGCCGTTGCCGCGCGGCGGCAAGGCGGCGATGTTCGGCGGCGCCGGTGTCGGCAAGACCGTTCTCATCATGGAGCTCATGCGCGCAACGGCGCAGACTTATTCCGGCATTTCTGTCTTTGCCGGGATCGGCGAGCGTACGCGCGAGGGCCACGAGCTTTGGCTCGAGCTGCAGCGATCGGGCGTGCTCGCGCGCACAGCGCTGGTCTTCGGTCAGATGAGCGAGCCGCCCGGCGCGCGCTGGCGCGTCGGTCTTACCGCATTGACGATCGCGGAGTACTTCCGCGACGTCAAGCATCGCGACGTTCTGTTCCTGATCGACAACGTGTTCAGGTTCGCGCAAGCGGGCGGCGAGGTCTCGGGGCTCCTCGGCCGGCTTCCTTCGCAGCTTGGCTATCAGCCGACCTTGGCAACCGAGATCGCCGATCTGGAGGAGCGTATTACGTCCGTCAAGTCGGCGGCGATCACATCGATCCAAGCGGTCTACGTGCCCGCCGACGACTTTACCGATCCGGCCGTCGCGCAGACGTTCACGCATCTCGATTCCTCGATCGTGCTCAGCCGCGAAATGGCGAGCGAGGGGCTCTATCCCGCAATCGATCCTCTGGCTTCGAACTCGATCCTGCTCGACCCGCTCATCGTCGGCGAACGGCACTATGCCATCGCCGACGAGGCGCGCCGCCTGATCGAACGCTACCGGGAGCTGCAGGAGATCATCTCTCTATTGGGCATCGACGAGCTTGGCGCCGCCGATCGCGCGGCCGTGGGCAGGGCGCGACGGCTGATCCGTTTCCTGACGCAGCCCTTCCTTGTAACGTCGGCATTTACCGGACATGAAGGCGTTTCCGTTCCGCTTGAGCAAACCCTCGCCGGATGCCGCGCAATCCTCGATGGGGCGACCGACGCATGGCCCGAGGACGCGCTCTACATGGTAGGGTCGCTCGACGACGCCAGGAAAAAGGTTCCGTCGCAAACCCCCGTTCACTCATGAAGCTCACCATCGCAACGCCGATCTCTCTCGCCGTCGAGGCCGACGACGTCATCTATGTGCGAGCGGAGGATGAAACCGGCGCCTTCGGCATCCTGCCTGGTCATGCGGATTTTGTTACAACGCTTACCGTATCCGTCATCACTTGGCGCGACGAAGCGTCGAGGCAGCATCACGTTGCCGTCCGCGAGGGCGTGCTGATCGTTCGCGAAGGCGACTTCGTCGAGGTTGTGACGCGTGAGGCCGTCGGAGAGGATACACTGGAAGCACTGGGCACAGCCGTGCTCGAGCGGTTGCGCGCGGAGGCGCAAGAAGGACAATCCTCGCGCTTCGCAAGCAGTTGTTTGGAAGTCGCGGCGCTGCGCCAACTGCAAAATTATCTCGCCACGGGTCGCGGTCGAATCGTTCGAAGGCCACCCATGCCGGCGATGACCTCTGGCGCGCAAGAGTAGTTGGGCAAGGCAAAAGACGATGCCCCAGGATGAGGTCGACAAGGACTCAGAGGACATGGAGAACGCCGTCCGCCTGCGGCGCAAGAGAGAGGAATTTTGGCGCCGCACGGGCGAGCGCTCTTTGTGGCAAAACGTGTCCATGATCGGCGCGCTCGGCTGGCTGATCGTCACGCCGACACTGCTCGGTATTGCGATCGGCCGCTGGCTGGATCTGCGCTTCGGAACGGGAATCTTCTGGAGCGGCGCTTTGATCATGCTGGGGGCGGCGCTTGGCGGCTATCTCGCGTGGCAGAGGATCGAGAAGGAATGATGGAGGCCGCGACCGTGAGACTCACTTTGGTCATTGCCTGCGGCCTCCTGGCGGGCCTGACGGTCGGCCTCGTCTACTTTTCGCTTTTACGGCGGGCTGTCGCTGATTATGTGGGCGCAGCGCCCGTGCGAGGTCCGATTCTCCTGACTGCATTGCGGCTCATCATTGCGGCCCTGGCGTTTTGGCTGCTCGTGCAATGGAGCGCAGCGGCTGCCATTTCCGCACTTATCGGCTTCACAATGGCGCGGCTTTGGGTGCGCGCCCCCGGATTGAATTGAACATGCACGCAAATCCGTTGCAGACCGAGATCCTGTTTCGCTTGGGCCCCATTCCCATTAGCCAGGCCGTCGCAACGACGTGGGTGATCATGGTCTTGCTCGTGCTGGTATCATGGGTCGGGTTGCGCAGGGCGAGCATCGAGGCCGGCCCCTTGCAGACGGCGCTGGAGGTTCTTATCGAGACGCTTACATCCCAGGTCGGCGAAATCATGGGCCAGGACAGTGCGCGCTTCGTTCCGCTGATCGGTACGCTGTTCCTTTTCCTGGTCTGCGCCAACCTGTCAGCGGTCGTTCCCGGAACGAAGGCACCCACGGCCCACATCGAAACCCCGGCGGCGCTGGCGGCGATCGTGTTCCTATCGGTTCATTATTACGGCGTGCGCTCCCGCGGCTGGCGCGACTATCTGCGCCATTACACCCGGCCGAACCTCTTGCTGCTTCCACTCAATGTCCTTTCGGAGATTACGCGGACCTTCTCTCTGATGATCCGCCTGTTCGGCAACATGATGAGCCATGAATTCGTTCTCGCTATCGTAGCGTTCCTGGCCGGTCTGCTGGTCCCTATTCCGTTCCTGGCCCTGGGCGTCCTCATCGGATTGATCCAGGCCTACATCTTCACGGTTCTCGCTGCCGTCTACATCGGGGCAGCCGCCGGCAACACGGCACTCGAATGAAAGGATCCCCATGGATATTCATATGGTGAGCATCATCGGCGCCGTTATCGCGGTCTGCTTCGGTGCCGTTGGTCCGGCCTTCAGCGAAGGACGCGCCATCGCCGCGGCGATGGAAGCGATCGCGAGACAGCCTGAGTCCGCCGGCACGATTTCCCGCACATTGTTCGTGGGTCTCGCCATGATCGAGACAATGGCCATCTACTGTCTCGTCGTGGCGCTGCTATTGCTCTATGCCAACCCATTCGCTTCGTAATCATGCAGATTAGCTGGTGGACGTTCGCTCTTCAGGTCGTGAACTTCCTCGTTCTCGTCTGGCTCCTGCGGAGATTTCTCTACAAGCCGGTTCGCGACATCCTGGAGAAGCGCAAGCAATTGAGCGCCCAGGCGTTTGCCGAGGCCGACAAAACCAAGAAGGAAGCTGAGGCCGCCCGCCACCACTACGAGGAGGCGCGTGCCGGGCTTGCGCAGGAGCGTCAGGCCATGCTGGATGCCGCGCATCGCTCAATCGAAGCCGAACGCAGCAAGCTTCTGAATGAAGCGCGCTACGACGCCGAGAAACTCGTCAAATCGGCGCACGAGTCGATTGCCGAAGAACGCGCCAAGACGCTGAAGGGGCTGGAAGCCGATGTTGCAAACCTGGCGGTCAAGCTTGCTGGCAAGCTGCTTGATGAGCTCGGCGGCTCGATCGCAAGCGGAGTGTTTCTGGATCGGACCGAGGCGGCACTGAAGAACCTGCCGGAGGCCGAGCGGCGGCGCCTGGAGCATGATCTTTCTGCAAATGGCGCCCGCGTGGCGGTCGTCACGCCCGCGCCTCTCAATGCGCATGAGCGCAAGGCCTGGAAGACACGGCTCGAATCCAGCATTGGACGCTCATTGGAGGTCGCCTTCGACGTCGATCCCAAGCTTCTGGGGGGCGCCGCCGTGCACTTTCCGCACACCGTGGTGAGTTTCGCGTGGGCCGATCAGCTCAATGACGCCAAGCAAGCTCTGTTGAGTGGCAACCATGAAAAGCCTTCGTAGAGGCCTCAAAGAGTGGCTGGGCACGGCCCCTGGCGCACTCGACCAGCTTGAGGTCGGCGCGCGCATCGAGCATGTCGGCCGCGTCTTGCGCGTGGGCGATGGGGTGGCGAGCATCGCCGGGCTGCCCGGAGCGCGTCTCAATGAGCTGCTCCGCTTCGAGGACGGCTCCACCGGCCTTGCCTTGCACGTCGATGAAAACCTCGTCGAATGCATGCTCTTGCGCGGAGGCGCGGACATCGTCGCCGGCACCAGGGTGCACGGAACCGGCGAGGTGGCGCGCGTGCCGGTGGGGCCGGGGTTGCTGGGGCGCGTGCTCGATCCTCTGGGAAACCCACTCGACGGGGGTGACCCGCCGGAGGGCGAGCGTCATGAACCCGTCGAGCGCCCGGCGCCCGGCATTCTGGACCGGGATCTCATCAGCGAGCCGCTGATGACGGGGGTCACGGTGATCGATGCCATGATCCCTTTGGGGCGGGGCCAGCGCGAGCTTCTGATCGGCGACCGCAAGACGGGAAAGACGGCGCTCGCCGTGGATACCGTCATCAACCAACGCGACTCCGATGTCATTTGCGTCTATGCCGTGATCGGGCAGAAGGCATCGACAATTGAGCAGATCATCGACGCCGTCCGCGCGCACGGCGCGATCGAGCGGTGCATCTTCGTCGTCGCCGAGGCGAGCGCTCTGCCGGGGGCCCAATGGCTCGCGCCGTACGCCGCCTGCACGGTGGCCGAATATTTCCGCGACAAAGGCCGGCACGCACTTCTTGTTCTCGATGACCTGAGCAAGCACGCGATCGTCTACCGCGAGATCTCTCTGCTCTTGCGCAGGCCCCCTGGGCGCGAAGCCTACCCCGGCGACATCTTCTATATTCATTCGCGCCTCCTCGAGCGGGCCGCCAAATTGTCCGCTGCGCGCGGCGGCGGCTCGTTGACCGCGCTGCCGATTGCGGAGACGCAGGCGGGCAACCTCACCGCCTACATCCCAACCAACCTCATCTCGATCACGGACGGGCAGATCTATTTCGAGCCCAAGTTGTTCTACGAGGGCCAAAAGCCGGCCGTGAACGTGGGCTTGAGCGTTTCCCGGGTCGGCGCCAAGACGCAGGCGCCGATCATCAGGGACGCCGCCAGCCGGCTGAAGCTCGACTATGCCCAGTTCCTCGAGCTTGAGGTCTTCACGCGGTTCGGCGCCGTCGTCGATGAGCGGACCAAGGCGCGGATCGAGCATGGGCGCCGCATCAGGGCCGTCCTCGCCCAGCCGCAATACCGCCCCCGCCCAATCGGCGAAGAGGCCGCCCTGCTGCTCGCCGTCAAGGAAGGCAAACTCGACCCGCTGCCCCTGGGCGACGTCGAGAAGTTCAAGGCCAAGCTTGGCGACTGGCTCGCCCGCATGTGCCCCGACGCGATGGCACGCCTCGCAGCCGCGGGCGAACTCGAGCCTGACGACCAGCAGGCGCTGTTGTCCTCGCTCGATGCGTTCATCGCCCAACTCGGCGGGCCGGCAGCCGCGGAGGTCTAGCGTGGAAGAGCTCTCCAGGCTCAAGGCGCAGATTGAAAGCCTGGGGGAGTTGCGCAGGCTGTTTTCCGCCATGCGCGCGCTTGCCGCCGCGCGCGTGCAGGAAGCACAATTGGCGCTCAATGGCATTCGGCGCTACGCCACCGTCGTCGAAGGGGCGATCGCGGAGGCGGCAAACCTGCAAGCCTCAAACCTGGTTCGCTGGTCCGACGCCGAGCTGCCGGCAGCCGGCTCTCTTGTGCTCATTTGCGCCGAGCACGGCTTCGCCGGTGCCTTCAATCGGTTGCTCCTGCAGCGGGGCAAATCCGAACTCAAGCCACCCGCGCAGCTTGGCATCGTCGGGCGCCGGGGGGCCTCGCTGGCCGAGGAAAGTGCCTTGAGGCCGGCGTGGGCCCTGCCGATGGCCACGCACATCGGCGGGGTGATCGAGGTCGCGCGCCGCGTCGCCGCAAATTTGCGAGAGGCGACGAGCGTGCGGCTCGTTTATGCCTGCTATCAAAAAGGCGGCCGTTTCGAAGTCGTGGCACGCCAGGTCGTCCCCATCGATCCGCGGCTGCTTGAGACAAACGCCGCGCACGCCCCGCCGCTCCACCATCTCGATCCGCAGCTTCTGTTGCAGCGCCTGGTTGAGGAGCATCTCTTCGCCGACCTCGTGCTGGCCATGATGGAATCGCTTGCCAGCGAGAACGGCGCGCGGCTGCAGGTCATGAAGGCGGCCGACCGCAACATCAACGACAAGCTCACCGATCTGACGCGCCGCGCTCGTGGCGTAAGGCAGGAAGCCATCACGTCTGAGCTCTTGGACGTCGTCACCGGCGCCGAGGCAATCCTGCAATCGTTTCCGGAAGACTCAAGCAGATGAAAAGAATGCGCCCAACGATACCTGAGGCGCACGTTGCGCCGTCCGGTCACGCCTATGCTCGTGCCTGATCGACTAAGCGTTAGGCGTGCAGCGACATGATCGCCTGTTGGCGGCTTTCCTCACCATGCGCACTTCTCGTGATCCATGTCGCGCGGATCGCGAGGTGGCAGCTCGCCACTGAGGGCGGGCAGGTCGGTCACTCAAAGTGGCGCCACAGCCAGCCGGCAAGCCCGCGATCGGCGGCAGCGTGACGAGCGCTGGCGTACCAGCGATCGCGCGGGGGGCCGTCGTCGTGCGCGCCAATGTCTACGTTTAGTGATGGGGTGCTCTCGGACATATTCGAGGCCGCGACAGGCATCGGTAATGTGGCCGGTGATAGGTCATCGATGACCGCCCTGGGCCGGGTCATAACCAAATGCTCCGCTGCATCGCAGCCAATCCTGTCTGCGGCCCGCTCCAATCCCTCGCTGAGGTTGGGTGGTCGCTCCTCGATACCGTGCGAATCCGACGCAAGTATGTGGACGCATCCCTCCTCGAGCATGCGTTCAGCCCAATAGCGCGCCGTTATTCCAAACCCCCCCGTGAGTGACCCGGCCGTGATCTGGATCCATACGCCGGCACGCGCCAGACGCCGGATGACGGAGTAGTGCGAGTTGATCCACGACAGCCGTTCCGGACGTGTCAAGATGGGCACATAGCCCGCAACAATCAGGTTGAAAAAGAACTCTGCCAACTTGATCGGAGCGACATCGTGCGGCGGCTTGACCAAGACGTAGCGGCTATCTCCAAGCGACAAGAGGTGGCCTGCTTTCACGGCCTCGACGAAGTCCGGGGTTATATGGTTGTCGGAACCCGCCACGAGACGCAGCGGGATATTTTCTTGGTCGAGCACGTGCTGTAATTCATCGACCGCCTGCCGGATCTGCAGGCCCGTGTTTTGTCCCGGCATTATATCGGGCGTGCACGCGACGACCGAGACGCCGTCCGCAACTTGCGCCCGGGCCATCTGCAGAGAAGTGGTGATATCTACGGCGCCGTCGTCAATGCCGGGCAACATGTGGCAATGCAGGTCAATCATCAGTACACCACGCTACAGACTTGAGCTGACTCACGTTAGTATCGGGCCATTTTCTGCAAGTAACAAGTGTGTTCCTGTGGAACGCTTATCGATTAATCACGTGAGGCTGCGCCGCAACACCCTGGCCCACCCTCGACAAGGTGCAGAACCAATCCTGCGCTCCAACGCGCACCGGGAACTTGCGATCACCGAGCGCGTGCTTGGTGCCTGGTGTGTCCAAGACGCGCCAAGTGATCGACCGGCCGCTACGTTCATGAACGCCAGCGAATGGCAACGGCCGGCAACCCGACCCCGCACGCTTTGCCGAAGACTGCGACACTCGCTTGCGCCCTGATGGGTTTGGTGCCCAGGGGCGGGACGGCTTTCTGTGGAGGACTTCCCCGCATGGGTAGCCCTGTGCACCTGAGGAGAGCGTTCTTTTCACGGGCGGAAACGACGTCCCACAAGGTTCAATTGTGGGACAAGCAGATTCCTGAAGCCGGTTGGTCGCGGCGCCTGACCATCGTGTGTCCGACAGATGGTCGCAGCGACTAGTCCCCGCCCCAACCTTCGTTCTCACACTTAACCCCGTTGGAGCCGATCGGCGTGATGCGGCCGCTCCCATGCTCGATCGACCAAGCCTGGCGCACGTCCGTCCACCACTCCTTGCCAAAGTCCACCTTGACCACAGCGACCGTTTTTTGCGCGCTGCTTCCCCCTGATTGCCGGCAGTAGAAGGAGATCGTCTCGTCGTTACCGACCCGCGGGATGAAGAGAACGTCGCGCACGCGAAACGTTGCCTGGGTGGCACCCGGCGGAGCAGGTGTATAAGCTTCAATAAGCACGAGCGCGGCACCATCGGAGCGCCGATAGTGGCTCGAGGCAAGACCGCCCCCCATCAGTCCGCCACCCAGATCCTCCCAGCCGCTGATGGCAAGCCCACCCAAATGTGTCTTGCCTATCAGCTCGGCTCTCAGTTGCTTGCCCTCGCTCGGTGGCTTGGGTGGAGGCGGAGGCTGGGGCTGGACCTGAGGCTGCGCCGGCTCGGGCGCGCTCGCAGGTGCCTCATCACGGTCAAGGCGCGCCGAGACATCGGGTCGTGGAACTACGCGGCGCCCATCCTCGCCCTGCAGCATCTGATAGGCGCCGGCCCCGAGAACGGCCACGCCCGCGACAATGAGAACTGCGATGGCAATGGCTCGCGATCGGCCGGTGGCCATTGGACCGCTCGCCGTCTGTTGGGCAATATCGAGTCTTTGTGCGGGGGCAGGAGCGAGCTCCTTGCCGCATTCGCCGCAGAATCGGTCGTCGGCGCCGATCGGTGATCCGCAATTGTCACATGAACGAGCCATGGCGCCTCCAATGCGTATCTCAGCTGCGAAACGCCGCTACCGGATTGAGCAACAGACCCAACCCATCGGGCTCTCCAATACCGGGACAGCGGTCGGCGTTAGCGTGAAGTCCAAGAGCTCGTCGGCGTCGGTGTGGCAGCCGCCGGGCGTGGAGGCCACGGACCCTGCCACACCCTGGCTTGTGCGAAACACCCAAGGGTTCCGGCTCGCCAAGCTCACGGTCCCTGGCGTCGATGCGATGTCCGATCCGGCGAAGGCACGGTAGTTGGACGTCAACCCGGACTGCCCGCAGGAGAACTCGATCGCCCAAAAGGGCTCAATGTCCGCGCACACCAGTTTTTTCCCCGGCGGTACCAGGTTGCCGCAATCCGGCTTGGGCTGCGGCGGCGGTGTCCGCGCAACCTCGGTTCTCTCTGGTGCTGCCTCTGGCGCAGGGGCCGGCGGAGGTGTCGCCACCTTCGGTTCGGGTGCAGCGGCGGGCGCGGGACCGGTCCGTGTCGACGTGGACGGAGGTGGCGGCATGAAATTCTTCTGGATAACCTGATAGGCGCCGACGCCAAGCACGAGCACACCGGCAACGATAAGACCGGCGATGGCGAGCGTGCGTGACCGCTCTGCCGGCGGCGGGCTTCCGGCCTTCTCAGCGTCGCCGCGCAGATCAGCGCGCGCGGCGGGGAGGCTCTGGCCACATTCCCCGCAAAAGCGATCCTCCGGCGTGACGCTCGCGCCGCAAGCGGTGCATGTGCGGCTCATGACCTGCTTCCCTATGCTCGGCGGCAACTGCTCATCGCACGCGAGCAGCAAGCGTACGCCGGGAGCCAAATGCAAACAATATCCGGACTCTCCGACACTTCCCCATCGAGAGGATAGACGGTACGATTGGCTCAATTTCTGTGTGACCTGTGGAGGCACACAAGTGGCATTTTGCAGGGAATGCGGTGCGGCGTTACCTGAGGCGGGCAAGTTCTGCCGCCGGTGCGGAGCGCAGGTCGCGCCTCGTCCCGCTCGCCCGCAATCCGGTGCCCGCACAAGTGCCGCGCGCGTCACGTCCGCGAGACAACCCGCTGCGCCGCAGCTACCGGCCACGTCCAGGAAGGCGAGCGTGCGCGCCGCCGTCGTCAAAGCGCTCGGGCGCAGCCTCGCGCTCAGCGCTGCGGTAATGATCCCTGGTCTTCTGCTTCTGTTTAACGGCGCTCAGGTCCCGGGCATGCTGTGGCTATTCGGAGGCTCCTTCGGCATGGTCGCCTGGACCTATCACAAGCCCTGGCGGCTCGGGCTCGTCAGCTGTCTCATTCCTCCCGTGGCGGCGGCGCTCGGCTATCTCGTGCAGCTCGTCCTGTTCTCGAACGCGGCGCCGTCGTTTGTGCTGGTGCTCGGGGCCGTGATCATCGGCGTGGGAGTCGGCTGGTATCGGGGCGAGTCGCACCAGCTCTACGAGAACGACGGCAGCATCTTCGCTCAGCGCACCATTGCCTATCTGGGTATTTGGATCGCGGCATACGCCATTACACAATTGATGGCGCTGCTCGCCTCCAATGTGTGGTTGGTGCGCTCGGGTCTCCTCACTGGCGCTTTCTCGACCGCGATGCTCGTTGTTGTGTCGATAATCATTCTGCAGAAGCGGAATGCGCTGGCAAAAGCATCGGCATTCGTTCTGGCAGGCATGTTCTTGTTGGCACATCCGGCCGCAATCACGCCCGCGGCGGCGCAGTCGTCCTCGGGCGAGGTGGAGGTCGTCGATATCTTGCGGGACATTGCGGGCAAGGTCCGCAACGTGAGCATCGATGCCGAGGTCGGGCGGACCGTACTGGGCCTGGAGATGACGGGGAATGCGACCGTTGTTCCACTAAACTCGCCCCAGGTGCAGCGGATATCCAATGATGTCGCCACGGCGACGTACGTAACGGATGCCTCCTCCTCGATCGTTGTCACGCTCCGGCGGCTGGAGTCGCCGGAAGCCGCAGCTCCACAAATGTCGGAGCTGCAAGGATTTCCATCGCAGATGGTGCGATGGATACAGTTCCGGGGCGGGTCTTACCTGTTTGGCATGAATATCAAGGACGAAAAGCCGCCATCGGCCGACGCATTGGCCATCACTTCCAAGGATCGGTTTCAGATTTCCGTTCGCGCGTCGGTAACCGTTCAGCCCAAACCTCCGTCACCAAGTCGCGACGACGAAGGACTGGGGGCGGCGATTACCGGCGGCGCAATGGAGGGGCTGGGTGAAGCCCTCGGGCTGGTTTTTGTGCCGATGCTTCCGATCCCGATTGCGGCCGAATACTATGCTGATCTCGACCCGCAAGCCTTTGCGAGTCCGGACAGAAGAGCGCCACCCCCACCAGACTCAGTCGACACGCGTTCGCGCGATGATCGCGACGCCAGCGCTTGGAGCGGCGACAGCACCGATTCTCCCTCGTTTGTCGGCATCGATCCGGACGACGTGGCAGCGGGCAGCGCCGCGGTCGCCGCGATCCTGATCGCCGCCGGCATCGCGGCCAACATCGCCCAGGCGATCGCAGCGGCCATCGCCGCTGCGGCCCAGTCCGGCGTGGAGATGACGAGCGAGCAGGTCTCTTCTGCCATTGCCGAAGGGCTTGCGCGCTCCGGGCCGACCGCGACCGCCGGCGCGGCAGCAGGCAACGATTGGGCTCCGGGGCCGCCGCCCAAGCCGCCGCCAATCTATGACAAGGACGGCACGCCGTTTGCCACCAACGACCAGGGCCAGTACTGGGCGCCGGATGACCGCGGCAACTGGCGTTGGCTGAACCCGGCCGAGGCGCGCGCGGCGTCCGCGGCGCTCGGAGCGGAGGAGGCCGCGCGCGCAGGCGAGCGGGCCGACTTCGCGCGCGACACGCAAGCGGCCATCGACCGCTCGCAAGCAGAGGCGCGCACGCGTGATGACGCGGAGCGCCAAAGGATCGCCGCCGAGCGGGCGCAGCCCGATGGCGAGCCGACCCCGGATCTCCTCGGAGATCCGCTCATGGCGGTCCCCGGCCTCGATAACACCGGGCTCGGGTGGACGATCAACTTCGTCAAGGACTTCGTCGGCGGCTCGGCCAGCGACCTGGTGACATTGATCCGCGACACGCCCGGGGCTCTGACGAACGCCGTCGCGTCGGCAGCGAGCGCCGCCGGAGCGGCGCTCAGCAATCCTGAGAACTGGACGATTGCAGGCGAGACCGCAATCGAGACGATCAAGGACATCGGAGGCGTGTACCTGGGTGATGCGGATCGCACCCAGAAAGTCGCGGAGAACGTCGGCAAGGGAGCCGAGTTCGTCGGCAAGGTCGGAACGCATTTGGTCGAGGCGGCTGCAAAGGATCCCGCAGGGTCCGCGGTGGCCGTCGGCAAGGCGGTCCTCGGCGCGGAGAACTGGGAGAAAGCCATCGATCCGAACGTTCCCGTCACAGAGCGGTTTGGACGGGCGGTATGGGGCACGATCGACACCGGCACGCTCGTGCTCGGCGCGGGCTCCACGCTTATGAAAGGTGCGGACAAGATTGCGGACCTCGTCCGCGTGGGAGACACCGCTGGAGATCTATCCAAGGGCGTGAGGATCGCAGGCGCCACGAGCGAGGCGGCCGATGCTGTCAAATCCGCCGACGCGATCGCCGATGCGGCCAAGGCTGCGGACAAAGCGCACGACGCCGCCGGTGCCGCCAAGTCCGCTGATGCGGTCGGTGATGCGGCCAAGGTCGCCGACAAGGCTGACGGTGCGGTTGATGCCGCAAAGGCGGCGGACGCGACGGGCGACACCGCGAAGGGCGCGAAAGCAGCCGACGAGCTGGCGCCCGGCAGGCGCGAGCTTCTGCCCGAGGGCCGCAAGGGCGGCCCGAACACGGAGCGCTACGGCGTACCCGACATGGCGACGGATCCTGAGGGCTACGTTCGCGAGCTTCCCTCCGGCGCCCTCGTCGACCGGAATCTGGCCAACGGAAGCGGCTACGCGGGCCACCAGATCGACGACATGGCCCGCATGGCCAAAGAGGAGGGGGTTGTGGTCGGCGCGCGCAGCACCAACGTCGACTCAATGCGCCACATCCGCGACGGCAATGCCGTTCCAAAGCCGCTGACGATCAAGTCCAAGACCATCCAGGACGCCGACATCTATCTGGGAGCCAGGGCCGAGGACAAAGGTCTCGTTGGCTACTTCAGACCCAACAAACCCGATCCTTCCGACGTGCCTCCCCACATGTGGGAGAAGGTCAACCAGCGATACACGGATCGGCTCACAGAATACAACAAGCATCGCGACGACATCACGAAAATGATCACCGAGGGAAAGATCGTCGAGAGGGACGGCAAGCTTCACAGCGTCCTCCGCAAGGCAGAAGGCACCTCGGAGATCAAGCCCTTTGCGGGAGATATCGACGCCGTCTACTTCAGGGATGCCAAGACGGGAAAGCTGATCCCGCCGGGAGAGCGGTACGATGAGCTCAAGCGGGCGTGGATGGGAGGCCAAGACTCGCCCGGATATTGGGCGCGAAGCGGGGCGGCAGGTCAGCATGGTGCCGAAACGAATTTGGTGGCCGATCTCACGCGCGGGCTGAAGGAGGGAACGCCGGAGTACGAAAAGGCCCTAAAAAAAGCGCATGAATTGCACGCCGACCTGGCTGCCAATCACAGCTCGGGCAAGGAGGTTATCCTCGAGATGCATCCCGACGGCCACCTCAGGCGCGGGGTCCGCTTCTCGGAGGACGCGCCGCTCCCCGACTTGACGAGGGCGAACTGAGGCGATGGCGTACCCGGGCTACAGCTTTTATCAGTTGTCCGATGCTCTGATCGGCCGGCTCGGGCTCGACCCGCTGCCATTTCCCGTTCGCACCGCGCAGAGGTCGTCGGTTTTCGGATCGGGCCCCGTTGCTGTCGACGGCCTGTTGGACGAGCTCGATCAATTTCTCGTCGAGCACCCCGATCTCAAGGAGCGATATAGCGCCAACGCCGCAAGGCTCGCCATGATCTGCGCCACCCGTCACGCATCGCGCGGCGACTTTTCGGCAGCGTTGAGGAGCCTCGGTGCCGGCCTGCGGGCCGATTCGCAGAACACGGGCCTCAAGGTGCATCAGGCTTTACTTCTGCAAATCAAGGGCTACCCCGAAGCCGCCGCCATGGAGTACGAGCAGCTGCTTTGGAATGCGCCGCAGGCGTTCGACCCGCTGATCCGCGCCCTGGCCGCCAAGGCTTTCGCAGCAATCGGCGAAAGGGAGAAGGCGCGCGAGATCATCGAATATCTGCCCGAGCGCGTCCTGCAGGATCCTTCGCTCCGAAGTCTGCGAGAGTCATTGCGCAATAGCGCGATGCCCAGCCAGGTTGGTGGAACGTAGAGCATCCCCATGTCCCTAGAAACGATTCCGTTAATCAATTTGCCGGTACTTATCGGGAGACCACTTTGCGGCCGATTTGTCCGCTCTGGATCGATGCTGAATTGCAGAGCGAAAATCCACCCGATACCTTCCCAGCGCGGACCTTCTGCTGGCTGCGGCTCAGTTGCGCGAAACGCTTCCCGCCGTCGGACTCTCCTCTGTGGGCATCGACCCGACGGGACGCATCGGCAAGCGCTCGCACCTGGTCGTTATAAAGGGAAACGGCCCGCGTCCGCGCGTGAGAAGATGCCGTCGGCGCGCGCTCCTCTCCCAGACCGGGATGTGCGGTGTGATCCTCTTCTCCTTGACCAGCCAGCCGAGGAACTTGCCCGTCCCATAGGCCGCATCAAGATTTGCCGCTGAGCGCATCAAGGATGGGACAGGCATCCTGGCGTCCGGGTGCGCAGGCATCACTCATGGCCTTTAGTGCGCGTTCGAGCTTCTTGAGGCTCGCGATCTTGCCGCGTACGTCGGCAAGATGACGCAGCGTGATGTCCTTGGTCGCGCGGCAATTTGGATGTCCGCTGGCGGCGAGTTGCAGAAGCGCCCGAATATCGGCAAGGGGAAAGCCGAGCTCACGGCCGCGCCGGATAAAGCTCAAGCGCAGAACATAGCCTTCGTCGTAGGCGCGGCGTTTGCCCTGCGTGCGGGGCGGGGCGGGCAGCAGCCCGGCACGTTCGTAATAGCGGATGGTCTCGATGTTGACGCCAGTGCATTCGGCAAGCGCGCCGATCAGCAACGGCTGGGCGCGGACGCTTTGGCTCATGAGCAATGATCCGGGCTTGCATCTGTAGCAGCTACAGATCGTAGCATGCGGCCGAGCCGCCTTCCATGGGCTCATGCAGCTTCTGGCAAAAGGATGTACGCGATGATGGCACGATTGACCCTTGCCGCCGCGATGCTGCTGGCACTCGGGGCAACCGCTAACGCGGTGTGCCCGCTCTGTCCGTGAGGCGATTGCGCCCGGAGCTCAGCTTCGGGCGCGACCGTGACTTGGCGATCTTCTCGGCTCCGCTCCCCACAATGCGATTTTCTAGCGGATTGGGGGGTCGCAGCGAAGCGCATGCTGCGCTCGGCCTGCTCGTCGCGTCACTGCGCAGGTGAGGATAGCGCATATGCCTGAGCTGCAATCAACCATCACGTGCCCGTATTGCCGGCGTGCGGCTGTTGAGACCATGCCGACGGATGCGTGCGTCGGATTTTGTCTCTGCAAACGGTGTGGGCGGATGTTGCGACCGAAGCAGGGCGACTGCTGCGTATTTTGCAGTTACGGCAGCGTGCCCTGCCCGCCCGTTCAGGAGGCGACCGGTAAGCTTCTGTCATCCACGTAGTCGAATTTGCGCTTAATTTGTCGGCGAGACGCCGTCGCCACGAAACGTCAAAGGGTTGGGACATGTCTGTTCGGGTGCGATGGCTCCATGATAAATGGCTCGTCGAATTCAAGGGGCGAGCGATTGGTGTTGCCCCCACTGAGCAGGAGGCCCGACAGCTCGCAGACTACTGGTCTTCGAAACTCAAAGGGGTCAGAAACCGTCGTCTACTTCGATCGCTCAAGCGCGCTCTGAAGGCTCGATGAGTGCCGGCCCCACGAGGGAGCATAAGTGCCCAAGGCGGCAAAAAGGCCCGGTCGCGATTAGGCCGGGCCGAAAAGCGTACCTGCACCACCCGCCGCGGTGGCAAGTAACGTCAGGGGTGCGTGGCCTGCCGCGAGGATGAGGCGGTCACGCCGCCAAATCCAATCTCAATCGGTTATGGTGCCGATCAGTTCTGCTGATGCACCACTAGGATGGCCCTCGGCACTGAGCTTCGCGTCGGTTGTTCAAATGTGTGTCTGGTCGCCCGGGCCTTCGGCAAAAGAGAGCGCCGGAAGCGGGGCACCGGCGCTGGGAGGGAATGAAACTCAAAGCCCCGCCTGGATTGGGTCCGGCGGGGCTTCTTTCATTTAATGGCGGCTCATCCGTTTGCGGGAGAGGGGCGGCTCATGGAATACGCCGCTTAACGCCAATCATCTCGATGGTGATGCCAGCGCCAATCATCTCTATCACGATACCGACGCCAACCATCGCGATCATGTCGGTGATGCCCCCACCAGCGGCGGCGCCAACTCCACTCGTCGCGATCCCAGCGGTGTCGCCACCGCCAACCACGGTCCCGGTCGTCCCAATCTACCTTTTGCAAAAGCGGCGGAGTTACGCTTGTACTCAGGCCCAGAACCGGAGTTGCTGCGTCGGCGGTTTTCGCTGTGAGCACCATTGCCAGTCCCGCGGTCGCCCATAGCGAGAAAAGCGTTGTCCTCATTGATTTGCACTCCTCAGTTCATGACTGCAGCACCAGCCGCAGCCTAAGGCTCTATTCTCCCGCTGAGACCATTGAACTTGGGCTGAATGGCCGGTTCATTCGCGCTTCATGTTTGTGGGGGAACGCAAGTTCCGGTGGGCCGAGAAGGGCCAATTGTGGTCATCGCTGCATCGGGCGACGGCGGCTCGGCGATCGTGATCTAGTCCTGCCAGATGCGCCTTTTTCCGAAAAGGGTCATCTGCCGAACTGCAGAGCTCGACACTCCACGTCTGCTTACTAGCAAAAAGCGGTCACGACGCGCGCGCAGTGACATCCTTGGGCGCGCCATCGATCGTTCAGCAATTTCTGAAGGGGGTGCGATTCCTGGATTTCGAGAAAATCGAGGAATATCAATGATTTCAATAAGTTATTTGGTGCCCAGGGGCGGAATCGAACCACCGACACCGTGATTTTCAGTCACGTGCTCTACCAACTGAGCTACCTGGGCTTACGCCTCGGCCTCGCCGTGGGCCAAAGCCCGGCCGTTATAGAGACGCCCCCCGCACCTGTCCAGGGCCACGCAACTTGCTAGCCACGGCCCCGAACCTCTTCATCACTTGCAATTTTCCTCGTCCTCCTCGGCATCATCCGCCGCCGCCTGCGTAGCTGCTCTAACCTTGCCGTCCTCCTCGGTCTCGGATCGGCCCCCCGGGATGGCGTAGCCGCCGCGCAGCCACCGCGACAGATCGACGTCGCGGCACCGCGCCGAGCAGAACGGCCGAAAGGCCATCTCGGTCGGGGCCGCGCAGATCGGGCAGTGGCCATAAACGGCGCCTGCCTTTTGTGGATCCTTGCTCGCCATGCTTCTCAAATCACGTAAGCCTAGCTGGGATCGAGCTCGGCGGCGCGCACCCAGGCGAAGTGGATGGGAAAGCCCTCGGCCACGAGGAGCGCCACAACCTCGGTCAACGGCAGGCCGACGACGCTCGTGTAAGAGCCGATGATCTTCTGCACAAAGCATCCGGCCAAGCCTTGAATCGCATAGCCGCCGGCCTTCCCGCGCCATTCTCTGGAGGCGATATAGGCCTCGATCTCCTCGCGCGATAGATGCTTGAAGCGCACCCGCGTGTCGACGATCTTATGGCGCGTGCGGTCGTCGGGGGTAATCAGATAGATGCTCGTCAGCACCCGGTGCGCGCGGCCCGACAGCAGCTGCAGACAGTGCGCCGCTTCCTCGATGTTCGACGGCTTCATGAGAATGCGTCTGCCCAAGGCCACCACCGTATCGGCCGCCAGCACGTAGGCCGACGCGATGTCCTTATCATTGGCGATCTGATCACGCGCGGCTTCGGCCTTGGTGCGCGCAAGACGGGAGACGTAGGCGCGCGGCATCTCGCCCCGGCGCGCAGACTCATCGATCGAGGCGGGGCGCAAGGCATCCGGCTCGACGCCGACTTGGGCCAGCAGCCTCAGCCGGCGCGGGCTTGCGCTGGCAAGAACCAGCGTCGGCCGCGCCGCCGCCTCCCTTTGGCCCGCGTTGACCCGCGCAAGCTCGCGGCGCAGGGTTTCCCGGCGCGGCCGGTCGGTGCGGCTGAGCGCCGTCAAGAAGGCAGCCTTTGCGGTCATGGAAGGGTTACCTGCGAGGATGGTTCATGGAACGTGGACGACTTGCGCATAAAACGCGCCCGATTTGTGCCGCGCCGCAAATGCCCGCAAGACATCAAGCCGGGAAACGGCAATGGCGTTGACCCAGGCCGGCGCCTTGCGCCATTTCGGGCTCCTTTTGCCGGCAAAACCGAGAGGTACGTGTCGCCGGAGACAATGCAAAGGCCCGGCTGCAAATGCAAGTGGCCAAATCCGCCGTTGCCATGGCACACATTTTTCAGGCTAAATCGGCCAGGTGGCCGCGCTGACAGGATTTCCACCATGATTGCCAAGACAGCCATCGTCGAACTGCTCGGCCAGACCCCGCTCTTCGGCACGCTTGAGGAAGCAGACCGGCACGCGGTGGCCGACGAGATGCGCGAGGTCACCTTCGCGCCGAGCCAGGTCATCTTTGCGCGCGGAGACGCAGGGCGCGAGATCTATCTCGTCGTCAAGGGCCGCGTGCGCTTGTCCGTTCTGACGGCGGAAGGTCGCGAGTTGTCGTTCGCTCATGCGGAGCCCGGTGCCATCTTCGGCGAGATCGCCATGCTCGACGGCGGGCCGCGCAGCGCCGATGCCACAGCCGTCAACAAAGTGACGGCCCTCAGCCTGTCGAAGCCCGCCTTCAAGCGCCTGGTCGACACCCTGCCCGTCGTCGGCGAGGCCGCCATCCGCTTCCTGTGCTCGCGCATGCGCGAGGCGGACCAGCAGCTTGAGGCCATCGCCCTCTATCCGATCGAGGGCCGGCTCGCCCGCTTCTTCCTCGCTGCGGCGCGCCAAAAGGCCCCCGACAGCGAGGAGGGCCGTGTCGCGATCGAGCTTCCCATGTCGCAAAGCGAGCTTGCATTGCTCATCGGCGCGAGCCGGCCCAAGGTCAACACCGCGCTTTCGCTGCTGGAGTCGAGCGGGGCGCTGGAACGCAGCGAAGGGCGCTTCATCTGCGACATCGGGGAGCTGCAAATGATCGCCGGCTCGGAATGAGCGCCCCAAGCAAGCGCCCTTAGCCGCTCTAGCGCCCATGGGTTAGGATCAGGGCGTCATTGCTGCTAGATGGACCGTTGCCGCAGCCCGCGAAAAGCCAATGGTGCCGATCCTACATGCGCTGAAGTCGGAAACGGGGGCGCGCCTGCGCGCCCTCATCGATCGGCCGTTTATGCGCAAAGTGCGGGCCCTTGTGCGCCGCCTTGCCGAGGCCGGCACCGCCTCCTACCCGCCCGACGTCAAGCGCCGGCTGAAGATCCTCAACATGATGGCCTATTTGATCGCGGCCACCACGCTTGTCTACGCCATCCAGCAGACCGTTCAGGACTTCCATACCTACGCACCGATGATCGTTCTCAATCTGGTGCTGGTCGTCACGGTCTTGATGGTGCCCTTCGCACACCGCATCAACGAGATCGCCGGCGGGCTCTTGATCGTCGGCGCCGAGTACGCTGCCCTCCTCGGTTTCGGCGATTTTTTCAGCCGCGAGGCCGGCACGCAGCTGCAGTACCTCATCGCCGCCGCCGCGGCATTCGTCATCTTCGGCTTGGAGCGCATCTGGCTGATCGTCGGGGTGGTCGGACTGGGTCTGATACTGCATTTGTGCTCCTGGTTCTGGTTTCCGGCGGAAGGACGCGTCAGCCCGGCCGAGCAGCCGATCGCCGACTCGCTCTACGTACAAGGTGCCATCACCACCGTCGCGCTGATCGCGGCTTGCGTCTGGTACGCCTTTAGTCTCGTTGAACGCGCTAAGGCGGAGACCGACACGGTTCTGCGCAATGTTCTGCCCGATGCGATCGTGGAGCGGCTGAAGGCCAATCCCGGACAGCTCATCGCCGACTCATTCGACGATGCGTCGGTGATGTTTGCGGATATTTCGGGGTTCGTGGCGCTGGCGCGTCGTCTCGGAGCGGACCAGACCGTCGACCTCTTGAGCCGCATCGTCTCCGCGTTTGATGCCCTGGCGGTTCGCCACGGCGTGGAGAAGATCAAGACCATCGGCGATGCCTACATGGTCGTGGGCGGCCTGCCCGAGCCCGTCCCCGACCACACCGCGCGGCTCGCGCGCATGGCCTTCGACATGTTCGACTGCATCGCGCGATTGCGGGCAGAGACGGGCCTCAATATCAATATTCGCGTCGGGCTTGCCTCGGGACCGGTCACCGCCGGCGTCATCGGAACACGCAAGTTCAGCTACGACGTCTGGGGCGATCCCGTGAACTTGGCGAGCCGGCTCGAGGGCTTGGCGACGCCGGGCCGCGTTCTTGTCTGCCCGGCCTGCCGCTCCAAGCTCGGCGATGCGTTCGAGTTCGAGTCGCGCGGAGCCATTGAGATCAAGGGCCTCGGGCCACAAGAGACGTGGTATCTCGTGGCCGAGCGCACACCCGGTGGCAAGGGCGAGGCGGCTGGTCCTGTCACACCGTCGGACCACCTTCGAACCCGAACCGCGTCCTGATCCTGTCGAAGAGCCGGTCGCGGACGCCGCGGTAGTAGTCCAGCACCTGCTCGCGGCTGCCGTGCCCGACCATCATCGTGGCATCGAGCGTAGGCCAGTATTCGACGTCGACGGCCATGGTGCGGGTCAGCTCGAGCGCTTGATGGTGCGCTTCCGGCGACAACGTTATAATCAGGTCGAACGACGTGTCATGCAGGTCCCGCAGCGTTTCGGGACTGTGCTGGGACACGTCGATCCCTATCTCCTCCATGACGATCGTAACAAAGGGATCAGGCTCGCCGGCCTTCACGCCGGCCGATCTCACATACGAGCGCGCGCCTGCAAGGTGGCGCAGGATCGCCGCAGCCATTACCGAGCGCACGGTGTTCATGGTGCAGGCGAACAGCACGGCGCCGGGAAGCTCGCTTCGATCAAGCTGCGTTCCTGCGCCGGGCAGCACCGGTGTCTGCGTATCGCTGCTGCCCGACGCCTCCCGAGACATGCGGGCTATCCCTTCCAGTGAAGCGCGCAGATCAATGTGAAAAGCCGGCGCGCGGTGTCGAGATCAATGGTGATCTTGCCGGCCAATCGTTCCATCAATATGCGGCTGCCCTCATCGTGCAGGCCGCGCCGCCCCATGTCGATCGCCTGAATGCGCGAGGGAGGCGCCGTGCGGATCGCCGCATAGTAGCTTTCGCAGACGAGAAAATAGTCCTTCATGATGCGCTTGAGCGGCGTCAGCGAAAGCATGTGCGTAATAAGGGTCTCGCCCGCCTCATCTCCGACGGTGAACACCAGCCGATCCTCGATGATCGCCAGATTGAGAGAGTAGGGACCGTCATCGCGCCCCTCCAGGGCAAACTGATTGCCTTCCAGAATGTCGAAGATCGCAACCTCGCGCTCGTGCTCGATGTTGGGATTGGAGGTCGCAGTCGACTTCTCGTCGAGCGTGATGGCGACGAGCCGGGATTTGTTCTCCCCAGCCGGCGTTGCCGCTTCGCTCATGACGTGCCTTGAGCCGTGCGATTGAGGCGGATTTCGACCGAGCGGCGGTGCGCTTCCAGCCCCTCCGCGCGGGCAAGCGTCATGGCCGCGGGCGCCAAAGCGGCGAGCGCCGGACCGTCGAGCTTCAACAGGGAGGTGCGCTTCATGAAATCGAGCACGCCGAGGCCCGAGGAGAACCGGGCGCTGCGCGCCGTCGGCAGCACGTGGTTGGAGCCCGCGATGTAGTCGCCGATCATCTCCGGCGTCTGCTTGCCGAGAAAGATCGCGCCGGCGTTGCGGATGCGAGCGGCCAGATCCTCGGCATTCCCGGTGGCAATCTCCAAGTGCTCCGCCGCGATCCGATCGGCGAGCGCGGGGGCCTCATCGAGCGAGGCAAGCTCGATCACCGCACCGAACACGCTCCAGCTCTCGCCCGCAATGTTGCCGCGCGGGAGCTTCTCGAGCTGGCGCGCCACCGCTGCCTCGACAGAGCGCGCCAGAGCAGCATCGTCCGTCATAAGAATGGCTTGGGCCGCCGTGTCGTGCTCGGCCTGCGCCAGCAGATCGGCCGCGATCCATTCCGGATCGTTGTTCTTGTCGGCGATGATCAGAACCTCGGAGGGACCGGCGATGCTGTCGATGCCCACCACGCCGAAGACCTGGCGCTTGGCGGCCGCGACATAGGCATTGCCGGGACCGACGATCTTGACAACGGGCGCAATCGTCTGGGTGCCGTAGGCGAGCGCGGCCACGGCCTGTGCGCCGCCGATGCGGTAGACCTCCTCGACACCGGCAAGATCGGCGGCCGCCAACACGAGCGGGTTGAGCTCGCCTCTGGGCGCAGGCACGACCATGACCACGCGCGGCACGCCGGCCACCTTGGCCGGGATGGCATTCATCAGCACCGAGCTCGGATAGGAGGCGAGGCTGCCCGGCACGTAGAGGCCAGCCGACTCCACCGAAGTCCAACGCCAGCCGAGCTCGACGCCGAGCTCGTCCGTATAGCGCTCGTTGACGGGAAGCTGTCTCTGGTGGTGCTCGGCGATGCGGTCGGCGGCCAAACGCAGCGCGGCAAGCGGCTCCTTCCCGCATGCAGAGGCGGCTTGGCGCATTTCCTCTCTGGAAACGCGCAGACCCACCGTGTCGAGATCGATCTGATCGAGCTTTCGCGAAAGCTCGATCAGCGCCGCGTCGCCGCGGGCCTTCACGTCGGCGATGATCTTCGCCACGTCTGCATCAACGTCGGCTGAGACTTCGCGCTTCTCGGCGAGAAAGGCGGCGAACGCCGTCTCAAAGCCCGGGGCGCTCGTCTGAAGCCGCTTCGGCATCTTGTCATCGGCCTTTTGGCCGTCTCCCTAGGACGTCGTTGAAGGATCGTCGCTAGTGTGCTCGGGCTTGCGCGCCGTACGCCAAACAGCACCTAGGTCGCGAAGCTCGGCCTCGATGCACTCGACCTGGAGCCGGATTGCGCCCCCGCCCGCGAACAGCAGCGTGAGCGTCCCCGAAGGCTCCTCCCCCGGCTCGAACGTCAGCGCAAGCAGCTCCAGCACGGCATCTTTCTGCTTGAGGTCAATGCCGTGCACCTTTGCGGCCGTCACGCGCTCGAAACGCAGACCCGTGCGCCGTCGCTGGTAGACGCCTTCCCGGGGTTGTGTCGCGCGCTCCCAGTCGAAGCGATTGGCGATTGCGGCAAACCGCAATTCCTTTTTCAGATAGACCATGTCCCCCACTCGGAGCACCGCGTCCTGGAGGTGGCAGGAGAGGACCCGCAGATCCTCTGGGTCCAAGGCAATCAGCTTCAGGTCTTGCATGCGCGCTAGCGTTCCGACCGGCAGCTCACGGCACCGCCGATGGGCCCTGAGCGCAAGCGCTTTTGATAGCGGCGCAGCCCGCCTGGCGCAACCGAGGGCTCAATCGCGGCTGCGCGGCTCTCAGGAGCCCCGCGCCCGGGCCCCGGGCCTGGTTTGTAACCTGCCCAGCGCATCGCTCGTATAGACAAGGATCGGCAGAACCCCCAAGTTCCATCCCAAAACGGAGGAGACCCATGGCCAAGACACTCATTGCACTGTTGGCGACTCTAACCTTTGCCGCGCTGAGCCTCGGGGCCTCTGCGCAAGCCGGGGACTGTCCGGAGGGCCAGGTGCCCGACCCCGACACGGGCGAATGCGTGACGCCGCGCGGCTCCCACTGAGCTCAGCGCTCAATGGCCTGGCGCCGACCGCAAATGGTGTTGCGTTTTTTTCCGGCGTGCGTGCGGCCTGGGCCGTGCTCGGCCTGCTCGTTGTCGGGTTCGCGTGCGCGCTGCAAATCGCGTCCGCGCGGTTCGGTTATGCCTACGACGTTGCCGAGATGCCGGTGCGGGCGATGGTGGCCGGGCTTGTCGCTGCCGGACTTATCTTCGCCCTTGCACTCCCCCGCTTGATCCGCGCCTCGTTGGGGGCCGATGCGGGCACCGTGCGCCTGCTCACGATCGGGATCGTCGTGGCCGGTCTTGCCGCGCGGCTCGTTCTGTTTGCGAGCGAGCCGATACTGGAGGACGACTACCAGCGCTATCTCTGGGACGGCGCCGTGACGGCGAGCGGCGCCAATCCCTATGCAGCGTCGCCGCAAACGGCGCGAGCGCTCGAGCCCGACACCACGCTCGGGCGACTTGCGGCCGAGGCTGGGCCCGTCGTGCGGCGCATCAACCATCCCGAGCTTACGACGATCTATCCGCCGGTGGCGCAAGGCGCGTTTGCGCTGGCTTATGCCGTGCAGCCCTGGAGCCTTGTCGCTTGGCGTTCGGTCATTCTGATCTTCGACCTCGCCACGCTGGCACTTGTGTTGCTGCTGTTGCGTGAGACGGGCCGCTCGCCGCTGTGGTCGGCGCTCTATTGGTGGAACCCGCTCGTTCTCAAAGAGCTGTTCAACTCCGCCCACATGGACGCCGTGCTTCTGCCTCTTATTCTGCTTGCCCTCCTGCTCGCGGTGCGCGGACGCCAGGTTTTTGCCGGCGTCAGCCTGGCGTTGGCGGCGGGCGCAAAGATCTGGCCCGTGCTGCTGCTGCCGCTCATCCTGCGATCCCTCGGGCCCCGGCCGCGCAGGGTCGCACTTCTGTTGGCCGTGTTCTGCGGGCTCCTCGCAGCTCTTGCGGCGCCGGTCTTTGTGGGCGGCGGCGATGCAAGCTCCGGCTTTGTGGCCTATGCCACCCAATGGCAGACCAACAGCGCGCTCTTCCTGGCACTGGAGCGGGCGGCGGGCGTGCTCCTAGGCGCGCCGGGCCTGCCTCCCGCATCCCCCGGCCTCGTTGCGCGCCTGGCGATCGCAATCGCACTCGGCGCGCTCGCCGTCATGACAAGCCGCAGGCCGATTGGCGGCGCAGACGATCTCGTGGGCCGCGCAAGCCTTCTCGTTGGCGCTCTCGTCTTGCTATCGCCCACCCAGTTCCCCTGGTATGCGGTCTGGTTCGCGCCTTTTCTCGCCTTCCGGCCATGGATCGGCTTTCTTGTTCTCACTGTCACGGCCCCCCTCTATTACCTGTTCTTCTATCTCGCCGCCCACGGCGAGACCGCGCTGGTCAAAGAGCTCGTTGTGTGGATCATCTGGGTTCCCGTCTGGGCCGCGCTCGCGCTCGAGGCGGCGTGGACCCGGCTGGGACCGCAGCAAGGGACGATCAATGCGGAAAGGTAAGCGCATCGGCGTCGTCATCCCCGCCCTCAACGAGGAGCAGGCGGTCGGCCGCGTGATCGCCGATATCCCCGCCTGGGTCGATGAGATCGTCGTCGTCGACAACGGCTCGCACGATGGGACGGCGCAGGCCGCACGCGGCGCAGGCGCACGCGTCGTGGCCGAACGCGAGCGTGGCTACGGTGCCGCCTGCCAGGCGGGCATCCACGCCCTCAGTGCTCCCGACATCGTCGTGTTTCTCGACGGCGACTACAGCGACAGACCCGAGGAGATGGCGGCCCTCATCGATCCCATCGTGGCAGGCGAGGCCGACTTCGTCGTGGGCTCGCGGGTGCGCGGGCAGCGAGGCCCTGGCGCCCTCACCCCTCAGCAGCGCTTCGGAAACTGGCTCGCCTGCCGTCTCATTCGGCGCATCTGGGGCACAATCTGCAGCGACCTCGGGCCCTTCCGCGCGATCCGCACCGACGCGCTGCAGGGCCTCAATCTCAAGGACCGCGCCTACGGCTGGACCGTAGAAATGCAGCTGAAGGCGGCCGAGCGCGGGCTCAAGTATCTGGAGGTTCCGGTCAGCTATCGCGCGCGCATCGGCGTCTCGAAAATATCCGGCACGTTGCGCGGCTCGCTGCTCGCCGGCATCACCATCCTCACGGTCATCGCCCGCTCCGCCTGGCGTGCGCACAGGTCGGCCTGAGCGCTCTCAGCCGCGCGGGTGGGTGCGCGCAAGCTGCGGTCGCGCGAGCAGGCGGCCCCAGGAGGAATCGTAGGGGTGCACGAAGTCTGTCGGGCCCTTGGCGTCGACCAGGGCGCGACCTTCACCGTGCCAGGCAAAGATGCCGCCGGCGAGATCGTCGACCGCCGTTGCCCCGCGCGCCTTGAGACCTTGCGCCACCCGCTGCGCAAGCCGCGAACTCCTGACGCCGACCGAGCAGTAGAACACCACGGTCTTGCCTTTGACAGCATCGCCGTAACGGTCGAGGAATGTCGCTGACCGTATGTCGGGCGCGACGTGAATGGCGCCGGGCAGATGGCTCACCTGGTACTCGGCCGGGGTGCGTACGTCCAACAGCACCACTTTGCCATCCCTGATAAGCCCCTCGACCTGCGCCGGCGCAATGTGTCCGAGCTCCGGCCAGCGGGCCGCCACATCGTCGATCGTTGCCTGCAAGGTCGCCGGACCGCCCGCTGCCTGCGGCGCAAGAGCGGCGGAAAGGAGCATCGCGAGCGCGACCAGCACGCCCCTTCGCCTATGGATGATGTTTATCATGGTTTGATGTCGTTCAGCGACCAGTCGTAAGCGTAATCCGCAATGGATGTAGCCTTTTGCAGTTTTTTCGCAAGTGCCGGCTCGCCATAGCGCTTCAGGTGCTCGAGAACGCCCGCCTCGTTGCCGCCGAAATCGCTTCGATACCAGTCGTAGATCGACGACACGACAAGCCCTTCCGGCCTGAAATCGACGCCGCGGCGGCTGTTCACGTAGGCCCGCGCGGCCGCATCGAGCTGGGCTTCGAGCTTGGCGCCCGTGAACGCTTCGGTGCCGATGTTGGGGCAGCCGACCGAGGCGCAGTTGACGGCATAGTGCACACGCGGGTCTTTGAAGATCGGGCGTAAAATTCCGTGCTCGATGTCGTCGAGGCTGAGGCCAACGCCGTTCATCTCGAGCACCTTGGCTTTCCACGGGCCGCCTGTGAAGACGCCGAGCAGCCCCCCGCCGAGCGAAATGTCTCTGATCGACTTCACCGGATAGTGGTCGAGCACGATATCGACGGTTTTCGCGTTATAGAGGTTGGCGAGAAGCGCGAACTGCTCGGGCCGGTCGAGGGTTTCCGGCGCGATGGTTTCGAGGCGGCGGATATAGCTCTTGAGCGCCGTTTGCCCCTGGTCCTTGAAGGCCGCATAGTCGACGCGGTTGAGCCCGTCCGGCCCCGGCTTCACGTAGGTCTTCAGCAGGCGATCCCAGGCGCTGTGATCGACCGTTTCCGCGGGAGCGTTCGCCGCTTTTGCGAAAAGATCTCGTGGCGCCCCGGCATGCGCCGGACTGGCGAGCGCCGCCAGCCCCATGCTCGCCGCCGTCAAGAGCGAAAGCACCGCGTTGCCGGCGAACCTGTTGTGCATAACGCCTATCTCCCCAGCCGCACTGCAAATTCCAAAACGCCAAAATCCCACCAGACTTTACGACGTGGAGCGGCCGTCTGTTACGCTTTTCCGATTGACCATGGCTTGCGTCACCGCCTGCCGCCAACCTAGACTCGCCCCGTCCGATCGCAAGCACACAGACGCCAAGGAGGCCTCGATGGAAAACGAGCAATTCAACCTGTCGCTGCGCCGGTTTCTGAAGCAGGTCGGCATCTCCTCACAGCAGGAAATCGAGCGAATCGTGCGCGAGCACAATCTGGCCGGCAAAGGCACGCTCAAGGTGAAGATGGTCCTGACGGCGGCCGATACGGACCTGCACCACGAGGTTCACGGCGCAATCGAGCTCGGTTGAGGTCGCAAGCCTAACCCGACGTCCAAGGGGCCGCCAGATGTGAACTGCGAGGCCGCCAGGTTGTATTGAATTTTATGAAAATTTAAACTTCGCTTTTGAGTTTCAATGAAGTTTGGCGACGTACCTTCGGGCCGCACCGAGTGGCCCAATGCTGAACGTCGAAAACCAGACGCCTTGTGCGTCCAACGAAAAGGCACGCCTTAAATCGTTGGACGAGTACGCCGTATTTGACACGCCACCGGAGGTCGATCTTGACCGGCTGGTCGAGCTCGCCGCGCGCATGTATCGCACGCCGGTCGCCGCGCTTTCGCTCGTCGGACGCGATCGGCTCTACTTCAAGTCGCGTTTCGGCATGCAAGCAACCGGAATTGGCCGCGAAGGCAGCTTCTGCTCGTATGCCATTGAGAATGACGGGGTGTTCCTGGTCCCCGATGCGAGCAAGGACGAGCGCTTTTCTTCGCATCCTTTGGTGAAGGAGCCGCCGAACATCCGCTTCTATGCGGGCATCCCCCTCGTCGCGCCCTCGGGAGAAAAGATTGGCACGCTTTGCATTCTCGACACCAAGCCGTGGCCGGCGTTTTCCGAGGACGACCGCAAGAACCTGGAAGACGTGGCAGACCTTGTCATGAACCGTCTGGAGGTGCGCCGCCTCGAGCAAGCCAAGCAGGGCGGGCATCTGCGCTTTGAGCGCATTGCATCGACATCGCCGGATGCAATCGTCGGCGCGGATTCCTCGGGCCTCATAAACTATTGGAACAGAGCCGCCGAGACGCTGTTCGGCTATGCCGCCGGCGAGGCCGTAGGACAGCCGATCGGGTTCATTTTCCCCGAGCGTCTGCGCAAGCTGCAAGCCGCGGAGGTGATGAGTCTCGTCAATTGCCACGTGCCCGACCCAAGCGCGCAGCAGCTGAGACTTGTCGCGCACCGACGCGAGGGCGGCGAATTTCCCGCCGAGCTATCGCTTTCCATCTGGCGCGAGGACGATGCGATCAGCTTCGGGGTCATTCTCCGCGATATTACAGATCGCGAGGAGGGAGAGCAGCGGCTCTTCGGTCTGGCGCACCTCGACCCTTTGACCGTGCTTCCCGGCCGCGCATTTCTTTTCAATCAGCTGAAGCACGCCGTCGAATCCGGGGGCGGAGCATTGATGCTGCTCGATCTCGACGGCTTCACGGACGTGAATGATTCACTCGGTCATTCCATCGGCGACCTCATTCTCAGCGAAACCGCCGAGCGCCTGCGATCCCAATTCGAATCAGACGTCGTCGCAAGGCTCGGCGCGGACGAGTTCGCCATCTTGCTCCCCGGACTGGCGGATAGGTCGTGCGCATCGAAAATTGCCGACGACGTCCTGCGTCTGTTCGCTGCGCCCTTTGCCGTCGACGGGGAGACGGTGCATATCGGCGTCAACATCGGTGTTGCGATCTTCCCCACTCATGGAACAGGGGCGGAGGAGGTTTTCGCAAACACCGATCTGGCGCTGCAGCGCGCCAAGGCGGCCCTCGGGAGCGGCCATCAGTTGTTCACGCCGAGCCTGCGTCAAGCCGTGATCACGCGGCGCACCTGCGAGGCCGAGCTGAGACGGGCCTTGTCGGAGAACCAGTTCGAGCTGCACTACCAGCCCGAGGTGCGGCTTTCGGATCGGACCGTCATGGGCGCCGAAGCGCTGCTGCGCTGGCGCCATCCCGAGCGCGGCCTCCTGCCCCCCAAGGTGTTCTTGTCGGTCCTGGAATCAAGCCCACTGGCCATTGCAGCCGGCAATTGGGTTCTCAGGACTGCATGCGCGGACGCTGCCGCTTGGCGGCGGTTGGGCTTCCCCGACTTGCGCATAGCCGTCAATCTGTTCGGGGCCCAGTTCAACGGCGGCGAGCTGGCAACCCACGTCGAGGAGGCTCTCATTGAGAACAGGCTTCCTGCCGAGGCGCTGGAGCTCGAGATAACAGAGAACATCCTGCTGCGCCATGACGAGTCCGTCATCATACCGCTGCGGGAAATGCGGGCTTGGGGCGTTGGCATCGCCTTCGACGACTACGGAACCGGTTATGCCTCTTTGAGCCTGTTGAAGCGATATCCGGTCACGCGCCTGAAAATCGACCAGGCTTTCGTTCGCGATCTTTGCAGCGATGCCGAGGATGCGGCGATCGTTCAAGCCATCATGTATCTGGGCAGACGCTTCGGGCTCGGCGTCATTGCAGAAGGCATCGAATCTGAGGCGCAAGAGGAGGCGCTGAGGATGTATGGTTGCACAGATGGGCAAGGCTATCTTTACAGCCGCCCGCTGTCGGCCGGAGCGCTGACCAGCTTCCTGCGCCAACATCGCGAAAAGTCCGTGGCATAGGCTCAAAGCCCGCCCAAAGGCCATGCGGCTTGCAGTTCCGCAGCGGGGATAAGAAGCGGGTCCCGGAAGTGGTCCGGGACCCGCCGATCGGGGGGTCCAAGCGGGGCGACGGAGCGGAGGGAGCCCCGGCGCAAATGCCCCCGATCAAAGGCAGCGCTTCGCAGCTGTACTGGCGCACAGTCGGCCGCCAGTCGACCACGCGAGGGGGATATGATGCGCAGGGAGCGCGGGCTGTTCCGCGGGGAACAAACGCTTTGCCGGGCTTCTAGCTCGTAAGGCGCTCGATCTGTGCGCCGCAGCTCGAGAGCTTCTGCTCGAGCTGCTCAAACCCGCGATCCAAATGATAAACGCGGTTGACCATCGTCTCACCTTCGGCCATCAGTCCGGCGATGACGAGGGAGACAGAGGCGCGCAGGTCGGTGGCCATCACGGGCGCGCCCGTCAGAGCCTTGACGCCTTTGACGGTGGCGGTGTCGCCGTGCAGCTGAATGTCGGCGCCGAGACGGGCAAGCTCCTGAACGTGCATGAACCGGTTCTCGAAGATCGTTTCGCGGATGACGCTCGTGCCATCGGCCATCGTCATGAGCGCCATGAGCTGAGCCTGTAGGTCGGTGGGGAAACCCGGGAACGGCTGCGTCTCGATGGCCACCGGCTCGATGGCGGCGCCGTTGCGAGCGACGTGGATGCCGCTGTTGGTTTCGCGCACTTCGAGGCCGACATTGGCCAGCGTGTCGAGCGCAGTCTTGAGGAGATCGGCGCGGGCGCCTTCGAGCGTGACCTCCCCGCCCGTGGCCGCAACCGCGATGGCGAATGTTCCCGTCTCGATCCGGTCGGGCAGCACCGTGTGTACCGCGCCTTCGAGCCGGTCCGCGCCCTCGATGTGCAAGGTGGAGGTGCCGATGCCCTCGATCTTGGCCCCCATCTTGACGAGGCACTGGGCCACGTCGCCCACCTCTGGCTCGCGGGCGGCATTCTCGATCACCGTCTCGCCGCGCGCCAGCGCCGAGGCGAGAAGCACATTGTGGGTGGCGCCCACCGATACCTTGGGAAAGACGACGCGGCCGCCGCGCAGGCCGCCGGGCGCCTTGGCGACAACGTAGCCGCTCTCGATATCGATCTCAGCGCCGAGCTCTTTGAGCGCCATGAGATGCAGATCGACGGGGCGCGTACCGATGGCACAGCCGCCCGGCAGCGACACCTTCGCCTGGCCGCAGCGTGCAAGCAGCGGCCCCAGCACCCAGAAGCTCGCGCGCATGCGGCGCACCATCTCGTAGGGCGCCACCGTGTCGACGATGTCGCGGGCGTAGAGGTGGAAGGTCTCGCCCAGATGCACAGAGGGACCGGCGCGCTTGCCGTCGACAGCGGAATCGACGCCGTGGTTGCGCAGGATGCGCGCGAGCACATTAACATCGGCGAGGTTGGGAACGTTCTTGAGCGTCAGCCGGTCCGGCGTCAGCAAGCTGGCGATCATCAACGGCAGCGCGGCGTTCTTGGCGCCCGAGATGGGAATGGTGCCCGAAAGCCGCTGGCCGCCCCTGATCCTGATGCGATCCATGAAAGTCCCCCTCGCAGGGCAATGGCCGAAGCGGGCCCGCCCATTCTCAAGTCATTATGCGCTTCGTCCCCTTTCCAGCAAGTTTTCATGGCGAGACCGCGCCCACCGCGGTGGAATCGGCGCTCCCGGCCTGTTCTCGCGCCCACGGCGGGGATCTTTTGCGCGCTCAATCGGCCTCCGACCCCGCGCCGGCGCCCCAAATGCGGCTCAAGCCGGCAGCACTACTCGACGCTCAATGTCTTGCTGACGTTAAGGACCGCCTTGCGCTCGTCACCGCTGCCGCGCATGAGCACGAACTCGCCGCGATAGCGCCCCGGCGGCCAGGCGGCAAGTTTCAGTTTCTTGCCCCCGTAGACGGAGGCCTGTGCCTTGCTCCGCTCATATCGATGCCGGTTTTCAGCCAACAGCGTGCCATCGGGGCCAAGCAGCCGCAGCGACGCCTCGTCACCAGCCTGCGCCCCAAAGAAATAAACCCAGAAGACAAGAGCGGGACTTGCTGCGGGAAGCGTGTCGGCCGTGTAGATGCCGCGCTCCAGTTCTGCGAGTTGCGGACGCCTGGCGGCAAATCCAGCGTCCAACAGACCGGTCGGAATGTAGGGCAGTTGCTTTGAAGCCGCCGCGCTCCAAAGCGGCGTCGCCACAAAGCCACAGCCTTGCCGATCGCTGAGCCCAACAAAGGGATCAACTGTCATTCCCTTGTGGCGCACGGCGAATTCCACGTGCGGGAACTCGGTCAGACCTGACAGCCCCACCAGTCCCAGCACCTGTCCGGCCTTGACGTGCTCGCCGGGCTTCACGCGAACGCTCCCCTTGCGCATATGGCTATATTGCGTCTCCCAGCCACCACTGTGACGGATAATGACACTGTTCCCAGCCTCGCGGCCTTTGACCGCCGCACGGCCGATTTCGGCCACGTCGACATCTGCCATGCCATCGCGCATCGCCCCAACCACGCCTGGTGCGGCCGCTAGGACGGGCACGCCCGCGGCCATGTCGCGATAGGTCGGTAGCCTGAAGTCCGTTCCCCCGCTGTCGTCATAGCCCAGGTGACCGCAGGTGTAGTCGGCGAACTTAGGCCCGGGATCGCGATCGACGAAGTTCTGAATGAAGCAGGATTGACCCGGCACGCAGTCGATCGGGAGCTCGAATGCCGGCGTGTTATCCATGGCATGTGCAGGAGGTGCCAAGAGCCCCACCGCAGTCGCCAGCGCCGCCATCCACCAGCAGGAGTGACGCTCCTCCACCAGATACCTGGGCGCCCTGGTGCTCGCGCTCGATATGGCTGCGATCCTCACAAACATCTCGGTTCCGACGCTGTCAAACTGCCCGCCCTTGCGGCTTGCCCCTGAGAATTCTTGGCTCAGCCCTCCACCTCATCAGCGCCTTGGGAGGCGATGATACGATCGCTGGTCGTAGGGGATCTCAACCAATGTCCTGATTATTGGAAACGACGCCCGGCGACCCGATCGCCCTCGTCTAGACGCATCAATCGTTCGCGCGCTCACGCGCACCCGCCGGTGTTGAGGATGCGGGGCTTTTGCCTACCTCGCTAGCGCGGGCGCGCGCCTGCGCCTTGCGCTTCTTCAGGTTGGCCTTCAGCTCCGCCTCGAGCCGCTCGGCGCGAGCCGTTAAGGCGCGCTTGCCCGGCCCCTCCTCCTTGTCAGGCATCGTCATCGCAAGTCACCTCCGCTGCGGCGTCCGGGCTGAAAGGCATAGAAACTAGGATATCAGGGCTTGCGGTATTGTCGAAGCCCGTGATCTGAAAGTACGCGGCCCCGGCACGACGCGCCGCAAGTTCCCAACCTATGGCGCAGCATCCACAGACGTCGCCGCAAGGACGGCGAGAATTTTGGCGGCATCGCCATCCGCGATCGACGGGAATCCCATCTGGGAGAGGCCGGCATTGAGCGCCTCTATCTGGCTCGCCAGGGGCGGCACCTTAGCGGTCTGTCCATCGAGACCGACCGCGACGGTCGCGCCTTCCTTGTAGAGCACGCAGCGATGCGGCTCGCTCCACAGGACTTGGCCGTCCTCGTCCAGCCTGAGCTTCAACACCTTGACGCCCAGCGCTTGCCTTCCGGCGATGGGCTCGATGGCGGCCAGTCTGACTTGCTTGTTCATTGGCTTTTTCCCATCAGATGAAGTAGGCCCCCGAAATCGTGCAGTCGGTGCCGCTTGAGCAATTGGCATCCGTGATCGCTGTGAAGGCGCCCGTGTTTGTCTGATACACCTGCAGCGCGCTGTTGCCGGGGAACACGTACGCGAACACCGCCCCGGAAAGGCCGGTGCAGGCGTTGGGCGCGGCGGTCATCAGCCCGTAAGCGTAGGCCCCGCCATCCGGCGAGAAGGGCAAGCCGGCCACCGTCATGTTGCCGGCAGCCGAACCCTTGTTAGACAATGCGAAGTAGCCACGGACCAAGACGGCATTTCCGATTTTGCTGTAGCGACCCGTCTGCGCCACATAAGTGATGCCGGTGGACGCGCCGCCAAATTGGAGTGTCGGCGTCCACGTGCCTTCCTCGTGATCCTCCGCGCCGCTCCAGCTGGCGCCGTCCCAGACGAGGAGAAGGTCCTCGTCCGCGACCCAGGCGAGCCAGCCCTCGCGCGGCGCGTAGAAGATCCAGGCGCCGTCCTGCCATGCAGCGATCTGGCCGTCGTTGCCGGCCCAAGCGCCGGTCGCGCCGGCGGCAACGATGTAGGAATCGCCGTCGGCAGGGCTCCCGGGCGGCGCGGTCAGGTCGCGATCGAGAACGCCGATCTGCACGATCGCATCCAGCGCGCGTATCGCCTCGTTGTGGGTGACGTGCTTCTGGGCCTGCGCCGCCATGATGTAGGGGAGCATAAGGTTCGGCGTGTCGTCCATGGTCTGCGGTCCCGAGGCTGCACGTGGTGCTGCAGTATGAGGTCGGCCGCAGGTGCGGGCATAACTCTGCCGGGGTCAGCCGTTCGGCGCTGCAGCAGGATCGCACATCAAGGTTGACAAGGAGAGCCAGTCAGGGGCCTGCCATCGGCAAAGCGCACCTCAACCTTGGTGCCAGGCGCGATAGGAGCGGCTGGCGTCAGCTCGAAACCGGCGTCAACCGGCAGCCCGTGGGATGCCAAATCCGGTCGCTCGACAGTGGAGAGGACCGCCTTCAGGGGCTCTCCGTTGGCGGTTGCGGTCACGCTCACCGCTGAATCTTCGGCGACCGCCCACCCCTCAAGTTTCTCCCCGCTGCAGGTATCGACGAATCCCCTGAAGTTCTTCAGCCATTTCGCGTCGCGCAGGGACATCGCCTGCAAACCAAATATCGGGATCTGCGAAGCGCCCCGGGGATTCTCGAAGGTGAGATGAGCCGTCGTGCCGCGGTTGAACACGGCTTGGGGCACTATGAAGCGGCGGCGCAGCTTGCGCGCTTCTGCCGGCAACACCCATCGGCCAAGCTCGGCATCATTGAACCGGAGGATGAGCGTTGAAGGCTCATCCCCCTTCGCAGGCTGCACCCGCGCCTCGATCATCAATTCGACATCGCCCTCGGCCGGACCATCGAACCCCATGAGGATCGAAGCGGTCTTACCAATCATCCACGTGCCCCATGGCTCGGGCGTGCCCCAGCCCGTTTCCATGGCGCTGGAGACCGATCCATAACTGTTGGAATGACGTTCTGATTCACTGTTGAAATGACGACTTACTTCGACGGGAACCATTGGCGGCTGCACTTCGTCGGGCGATGAATTAAGCAGGCCGAATGCAAATCCTCCGAGAATCCCACTGGCGATGATGAGAACGATGACCTCCCGACCGTGCCATGTTTTGCTCGCTCTGTTCCATGTCCGCGCGCTCAGTTCTCGAACACCGTGCCAAGTCAGGTGCGCCGCTTGCACACGGATCCAACTGTCCGCCGCCTTGACTGGCCCCACGTCATCTGCCGGCGGGTAGCGCATGAGGCGGCTGACCGCCGTCCAACAGGACACCAGTAGCAGCCAGCACCTCCGGCCGTAGGCACCGAAGCCGCGACCAGCATTCTCTTTGACCATCGCCGCAGAGATGGCCGCGAAAGCCTCCTCAGGTCGTTTCCCGTATCTCGGCAGGGGCTCTGCAGGGGCGACCCCGGGCGCCTCCTTTTCTAGGATCAGCTCGGTCACGAGCCCCTTGAGGCGCGTGTTCTCATCCTCGAGCTCGTGCAACCGCCTTATCTCCGGCGGTGTCAGGCCGGTGTACTTGTCGCGCAAGCGATTGTAGGTATCGCCCGAGATCCCGGCCTTGCGGCACGTGTCCTCGACCGCGACGCCATCGTCGGCCTGCTGCAGAATGAAGGCGATCTGGTCCTCGGTAAACTGCAATTCCTTCATCAAGCGGACTCCCCTCGTGAGCCAGTCACCTCACGAGGACGTTTCATAACCGGTGGTCCAGTGGCCCTGCCTCGGCATAATAGTACGCCTCCAGCCGACCGGGAACGAGGCCATGCCTGCATTACCGGTCATAGAGCGCGTTTTTTACGGTGATCTGGCGACCAGACTGCGAAGAATTCGCGCAAGGGTAAAGGCGTGCAGGGTGCCGCCGCCTTTCTTCGCAGGGGCCCGGGTGCCTCCGAAGCACAGTCCCATTAGGCTTGAGTGCCCCCAGCTAATCGGCTAAACGTGCGCGCCGCACTCGGCTCAGCGCTGACGGCGCCGCACGCCTTGCAGATGAAAGCAATTTCTCGCTAGGCTGTCGCAGCGCGTTTGCACCTTACAGTGACTTGGTTATCGAGGTGGATCTCGGAAGGCTGCCGTAGCTCAGTGGTAGAGCACTCCCTTGGTAAGGGAGAGGTCCTCAGTTCAATCCTGAGCGGCAGCACCATCGAGATCTGGCGGCCAGCCATTCCTGCGCCGAGCGAGTCCAGACACAAAAAGGCGACATGGCTCGGGCGCTGCCCTCGCAAGGAAAGCAGCGCCCGCTCGTTTTGTTGGGCCCAGGCTCGCCCTGGACTTCCAGCGTAGGGGACTTAAAGCCCGCGGGCACCCGCCCAAGCGTGGTGGCGGGTGTAGCAATCCCGCGGGCTAATTGAGCGAGATGGATCGAGACAGACGTCGGTCCCTTGCGGGAGCCTCCGGCTTAGTTCTCGATGTCCTGCTGCTCTTCCGTGGGGAGCGACTCTTGCGACTTGGAGTCGGGCCCGGAGGCGTCAGGAAGAACGTCGGGCTCGGCCGAGTTGTTGAGCTGCTCACGCTCCTGCGTGACGATCGGCGCGTCAGGGCCTTTCGACGCACCCGGATCGACGTCCGGCTGAGCCGAATTGTCGAGCTCTTGCTGCTCCTGCTGGGGGAGGGACTCGGCATAGACCGGCGAAAAAGCGAAGAGCGCCAGCGCGCTTGAGGCCGCGAGAACTGCTAGGGTCTTGTTGGTCGACATGACGTTTCAACTCCACAAAGATCAAATTGTCACGATCTCACCTTCGTTCGCTTGGTTGCCAAGCGCCCCGAACGTGCCACCGTCCGACGCGGGGATTTAGGCGCAAAATTCCTAAGGTTCCGCTCGCCGAAATCCGACAATTGCAGTGAAAAGCGTATGCATCTGCCACACCACGGTATGGCTAACAACGCTTCATGCTGAGCATGCAGCATCCCAATTTGCAGAGCGGAGCTGTGCAATCAAAAGGGCGCCTCGGCGACCCGACGTCGAGACGGTCGCGCCCTATGCCGCCGCAAAGCCAACGGGGCGGGACTTTCGTCCGGCCCCGCCGTTTCCTCCCGACGTCTGAGCGTCATTGTTATTTGACCTCGGGGCGGAAGGCGCCCGGCGGGACGTTCCCTTCGACGTAAGCGTGCTGCAGGGCGTCGAGCTGCGCCCACAGCACGTCGCACTTGAAGCGCACGGCGCCGACGCAGGCCTCCTGCTCCTCACGGCTCTTGGCGTTGGCCTTCACGTACTCGAGCGCGAAGTTGGCATCGCGCGGGGCCTGGGTTAAGCGCCGCTTGAAGTAGGCCAGCACGTCGTCATGAATAAAGTCGTAGTTCTCCAGCATGCCGGCGATGCGCTCGCGGTGGATCGACGGCGCGAAGAGCTCGGTCAGAGACGAAGCGACCGCCACCGTCAGCGGCTGCTCGCGCACGAAGTGCACGTAGGCTTCGACCGCAAACCGCGTCGCCGGCAGCGCCCCCTTCATGGACGTCACGTACGCCCGGTCGAGCCCGAGCCCGTCGGTCAGCACCAGCCAGCGCTCGATGCCGCCCGGCTCCTGGGGCGGCAGGCCGTCGTGGTCGTGCACCCGGTGCAGCCACTCGCGCCGCAGCTCGCGGTCGTGCACGCGGCTGATGAGGGCGGCGTCCTTCCTCGGCACCGCCTCCTGGTAGCAGTAGCGGTTGAGCGCCCACGCCTGCACCTGGCCCTTGCTGAGCTTGCCGCCGTGCAAAAGCTTATGGAAGGTGTGCTTGTCGTGGTAGCGCTCCGCGCCCACGGCGCGGATGGCGGCCTCGAACTCGTCGAGGCTCATGAGGGTGCTGACGGGCACGTTTGCGAAGCGGCGCTCGCTCATTTTCGTGTTTCCTCCTCGGCGCGACCGGCTGCGGGTCGAAAGCCGGCTTGGTTTTTATCTGTCAGGACGCGGCGCTTCGCGAAAGGCGCGCAGTCCCGCTGGCAACGATCCTGCGATCGGGGCGCCGCGCCGCCTTTGACGCGCCTCAAGCCGCGATGCGGCGGCTGGTCGCAAAGCCTGCCAATGCCGCCCGCGCCGCGTGAACAAGAGCGGCCCGGTTCCGCGCCAATTGCGCTTCACCGCATGCGGTTTTGCTCGCGCCGGCTTCACCAAGTCTTGAAGGTATCTCTCGAGGGCACGCCCCGAGTTGCTTCAGCAAACGCACCTCGGCCGGCGCGAGGTTTCCGCAAGGCTGAACGGCGCCTATATGATCGGGGGCGCGGGCGCGAAAAATTCCCGGCAGTGCCCCGGCCGCAGGGGCTCGGCAGCGCTGCGCCCATGCCCTATAAGGGCCCAGAGCAGCAGGCTCTCTTCCTGAATAGCAAGCGTAAAGACCGAAAAAATGGACCAGATCGTTCGCCCCAGCCGCTCCGAAGTCGAGGCCGCGTTCCGCACCATCATCCGCTGGACCGGCGATGACCCCGACCGCGACGGGCTCGCCGAGACGCCGGCGCGCATGGCGCGGGCCTACGAGGAGTATTTCCGCGGCTACGACGAAGACCCCGAGACGATCCTCTCCAAGACGTTCGAGGAGATCGAGGGCTACGACGAGATGATCGTCTTGCGCGGCATCCGCTTCGAGAGCCACTGCGAGCACCACATCGCGCCCATCATCGGCCGCGCCTGGGTCGCCTACATCCCCAACGGGCGCGTCGTCGGCATCTCCAAGCTCGCGCGCATTGTTGAGGTCTACGCCAAGCGCCTGCAGATCCAGGAGAAGATGACGGCGCAGATCGCCAACGCCATCGACACGGTGCTGCAGCCGCAGGGCGTGGGCGTGGTCTTAAAGGCGGAGCACTTCTGCATGACGGCGCGCGGCATCCTCAAGCCCGGGACCGACCTCGTGACGAGCCGCATGCTGGGCGTATTCCGCGACAGCGCGATCACCCGCCAGGAGTTCATGGCGATCGTCAATTGATCTGCCCACTCGCCGGTATCAGCATCATCGTCGGGGTGAAGCGCGCCATCGACCGCTAGCCGGTCCGCCTTGACGCCGTGATAGATCATTCGTGTCACGTTCGTACGCTGCCCGCATAGAAATCCATGTAGCTCTTATCGCTGTTCTCCTCCTCGCTCCACACCGCTGCCATGAAGTCGCCCCAGGCCCGGTAGGTCATCGCGAAGTAGCGCCCATCGGAAAAGACGGGCGTAATGCCGTCCCATTGATGCTGCGCGCCCGTCACCTTGATCCGGTTTTTGACGGCAGACTTCCTAGCTGCTTCCAGATAGGGGTGCACCTTCTCATCGAAGGCCGCCAGATAGTCTTTCCAGCGCATGCCTTCTTCGAAGAAGCCGCCCCACCAGCCGATGGCGGCGTCCCCCTCTTTCGGGATGTCGCTTTCGTCCCAGCTGACGACGGTGATCTCTTTCATCGTTTGCGCCTGGCCGGTCTTCAGGTTGGGCCGATGCCACCAGGCCGTAAGACCTTCATGACAGGCGCGCCAGAGGCCGGCGATCTGCAACGCGTTGCTTCAGTCCGGGTGTCAGAGGTAAAGGGGACCAACCTGGCTTTGCAGCCGGTGTCGTGGCGTGATCCAATTCCTATGATGACGGACAAAAAGGGAGGCTCACAGTGGACAGCAACGCCAAGGAACAATACCTCAAGATTGCCCTCGCCGCCTTCGGGGGCATCTTTCTTCTCGTCTATCCGCTGAGCCTAATCTGGCCCTCGGGCTGGGTCTGGCATGGCGGAGAAGGCATCTATTATCTGCAGATGATCTGCGGGATTTATGCGGTGCTCGGTGTCTATCTGATCGCCGCTGCTAGAAATCCTTCCGCGTATCGCAGCGTGATCTCTTTTACCGTGTGGTCGAGCATTGTGCATGCGGCCATCATGGCTGCGCAGGTGATCAATGATACGCGCGAGACTGGCCATCTCGTGGGTGATGTCCCGGCGCTGCTTGTCGTCGCGGGCGTGCTGTGGTTTCTCTCGCCGCGCGGGAATGACGCTGCCACGACCGCATGAGCCCGACGGCAGCTTATCCGGTGACAGCTGACCCGGGGGTCCGTGGTGCCCGGACGGATACTTCTGACCCAGAGCGGACATTCGCACTTGCGTCGCCGTCCTAGGCCGATCGTCCGAGGTGCAGAATTGCGGACATGCTTGGACTTCACGTCGATAGTCTTGCCCGACGGGAATTACGCTTGCTGAAAGCGCTAAGCCCGAAACTGTACGGCGCGACCAGGTGGCCAACGACCGGCGAGCCGTCACTTACCACCACCAGGGTTGCCCCGGCTTGCCGCGGCCGCGCCGCCGGCTCCTGCCAGATCGCGGGGCCGGGCTGGGCTCCTCCCAGAAGTTGAAGAAGCCGCCGACGCTCTCCCATGGTTTGAAGGTAGAGACCGTAGGCCGGCGCGTTTTGAAGCCGCCCTGGGGCTGGTTGCTCAGCACCGCAACAAACTCGGTGCGATAGTTGGTCTCGCGGCTCAGCGGCTCGTCCGAGACGATGATCGAGGAACGCGGTAGCGCAGTGGGCGCGATGCGATCGAGCACTTCCTTCGGAATGCTGATACGGTCGAGCGCGTCCTTGGCATCGTCCCCGTTATCGATCGTGACCGCGGTCCAGCGGAGGCCCGCGTCATTGCGGGCCATCGCCGTGAATATATGCGTGCCGATGGGCTTGTCGGGGTCGCGGATCGTGACTGGAACCTCAATGCTCGCATCGAAGACCTCGCCTCCGTCCGGCCACGGCTTATGCGTGTTGCGGCGCACATAGAGCTTCTGTGTCGCGCGGCTGATGTAGACCGAGACCGGAGCCAGAGCGAGCGCTGCATCGTTCGCCGCTTTCTCGGTCTCAGCCTTCCTGGTCGCAGCCTCCTTGGCGGCATCCGCTGCCTTGGCAGCGGCCTCAATTTTTGGCGTCGCCTCGGCTTTGGCGGTGTCGAGATTCGTGACCGCCTCGGTTGCCTTGGTAGCGGCCTTGAGCCTGCGTTCCTCGGCACGCGCCTTGGCTTTGTCCGACTTTGCGGAAGCGACTGCCTTTTCGGCGTCAGCGAGATTGTCGTCGGCCCAGGACTTGCGCCTTTCCGCTTTGCGCAGCGTCGCCTGCGCCGTTGCCCCCTCGCGCGCCGCTTTCTTGGCCGCCTTCTTCGTCTCCTCAGCCGCTTTGGCGGCCTCGGCCGCCTCGCGGGCGAGCGTCTTAGCGCGCTCCGGAGCGGCTGCGACCGCCGCCGCATCCGGAACCAGCAGTGCCGCGTGAGAAAACTCGACAGGCGTTGCGTCGTCCGGGGAAATGATCACGCGCATCCCGATCTGCGTCTTGTCGAACAGCTTCCTCGCAAAACCGTACGGCATCCGTATGCAGCCGTGCGAGGCGGCATACCCCGGCAGCGGGCCGCCGTGCAGCGCTATGCCATTCCAGGTGAGGCGCTGCATGTGCGGCATGGAGGCATCGTCGTAGAGAGTCGAGTGGTGGTCCAAGTCCTTCTCGAGAACGGCAAAGACGCCGGCTGGCGTTTCGCGTCCCCTAATGCCGGTCGACACCGGCGCCTTTAGAATCCAGCCATCGGCGTCATAAAATGTGACCTGCTGGGACTTGATCGAAACGATCGCCATGATCGGCTCGCCGGCATCTCGCGGCGCCGCCGCCTCACCGGAGAAAGCTCTCTCGCGCGCGCTGACTTCGGCGGTCAGCGCCGTCAGTGTGGCAAGAGCCGCAATCGTTGCGATGGCGGGTCGTCCTAAGCGTCGAATTGTTGGTAGCATCATCGAAAATCAATCTGCCATTTTATGCCCCCGATTTGATGCCAGTCCCTGGTTGCCTTAATCAAGTGTCAAATGGCGCCATCTGGACTGGCTGACCGGAGGCGGTCTGCGATGTGCCCTTGGGGTCACTCGGTTCCACGCCGGGGCAACGCCCCTGTCTCGCTGTCTGGAGTATTTCCGCAATTCCACCGACAGAGCACAACGCCGCGAGCGGAGCTATGTCGGTTTCTGGAATGGTTCGATCGCGCGCAGCGCTTCGTCAGTGAAGATCAGCATGTCCCCTCCTGGCCCTAAGAGATGGGCCAGAGCCGCCCCGCTCCCCGGTTTTCCTTCACCCCACGGGCGCAGACGCCGCGAGCCGAATTGGCGCGCTCACATTATACGCGCGAAACTGGCCATCTCGTGGGTGATGTCCCGGCGCTGCTTGTCGTCGCGGGCGTGTTGTGGTTTCTCTCGCCGCGCGGGCATGCCGCTGGCACGACCGCATGAGTCCGACGGCAGCTTATCCGGTGACAGCCGAACCGGGGTCCGTGGTGCCCGGACGGATACTTCTGACCCGAACCTGCCCTCAGCGGAAATGGCAAATCGGACCAGAATGCGTCGGCTTCACGAGAGAAGAGCGGAAGTGAAAACCGCGTAGTGAAATTCAGGACGGATCTCTCGGACAACTTCGATGCAACAATTTCAAGCAATGGGCATCTGTCCGGAAAATCTTGATCTATGCAACCCGCCACACGCGGCGAGAGTTGGTAACGCAGAGGGCCAAGCAAGTCCATTTCGTGCCGATGACCGTCGGACTAGGTCGGCAAGTGACCGGGCCACAGTAATGCTGCTTTCTCATCGTCTCTGCTTTGATGGCAGCAATACGCACCACAGAAGTTGATGGGACGAACTGAAGGGCGGGGTTTCGATGTCAGCGACAAGAATAGCGACCTGCGCGTTAGTCGGACTTGTGGTGATCCACGGCTACATCTTTTTCAGAACCGGAGAGGTGTATCCATGCAATGCGGCCAGCAAGCGGATGCAGGAGGAGTACCAGTTTAGCTCTGAAGGATTGGGAATGGAGACCCAGCGCACGGATTGCTCTGGTTCCGGCGACGTATCAGCACACGAAGTTCTGCTGAGGATTTTTTCCCGCGAAGTTGTGTTCAAACTCGAAACGGCGGAACGATGGGGCATGCTTGGCTGCTACGTCACCGCTGTATTGGGATGGCGAGTTGTTCCGCCGATCGCCAACTCGCAATCAAATTTGGGCAGCGTTTAGTCGTCGTTGAATTCGTCGGGCGGCGGTTCGCGATAGGGCATGTCGGCACTAAATATATGTATGCTGATGATTACTAGGGGTGTTCGGAATATCTCAAATTCTCGGACAGGCTGCGGTGCCATCATCAAGGCGGCCCGCCGAATGTCTGCTTCTGAAAATTGCTGAAATAGTTGGCGCCGCTGTCGGTTCCGACAGCACTTGGCCCTTTGCAGACATACGAGGGGCTCGGCGAGAATGTCTGCTTTGCCTGCGATCTCCGACACTGAAATCTTATCCCCGCCTCTCCGGCTGCTCCTAGACTCCAGGCGCCCGCTCCAACGACCGGGGGCGCAGACGTGCGCTGGCGGACTTGCGCGGAGCGGGCCGGCGCAAGCGGCCGGGGACGTATAGCTATCCCCGGGTCCTTCCTGCCACGTCATGGTGGAGCCATGCTTCGCATGGACGGCGAAAATCTCGGTGACGCCCCGGACAAAGGATGCAGTCGGGGGAATGGCGGCGGACAAGCCCTTGCACCTGCGTGGGGCGGCGATGGCCGCATCCACCTACGACCAAAAGAGATGGGCCAGAGCCGCCCCGCTCCCCGGTTTTCCTTCACCCCTCGGGCGCAGCCGCCGCGAGGCGATCGCGCGCGCCCGTCCCCTCTCCCCGTTGGGGAGAGGGTTAGGGTGAGGGGGTTCCGACGTCGGCAGGCGAAGCTTGGCCCCCC
>Ga0315553_10000240_pt1 | contig 50234 bp, 38 predicted proteins | sample SalMarSW160140MG_FD_203099 | JGI IMG/M metagenome (GOLD analysis project Ga0315553, IMG submission 203099) | Salt marsh sediment microbial communities from the Plum Island Ecosystem LTER, Massachusetts, United States - Salt Marsh Sediment SW1601-40 ...
TCCGCCGCCTGGCCCGGGAGAACCCCCGCTGGGGCAGCATGCGCATCGTGGGAGAGCTCCGCAAGCTGGGCTACCACCTCAGCGCTCGCACGGTCCGCCGCTACCGTAGGGAAGTGATACATCGCCCTCCCTCCCAGTCCTGGCGCACCTTCCTCAAGAACCACGCACCCCATATCTGGGCATCTGACTTCTTCACGGTCCAGACCGTGACCTTCAAGACCTTGTATGTGTTCTTGTTCAGCTCTCATTGCCGGCGGAAGCTCGTTCACCTGAACGTGACAGCTCATCCCACGGCAGAGTGGGTGTGGCGGCAGCTAATCGAGGCCACTCCCTGGGGGGAGCAGCCGAAGTACCTCATCCGCGATAGGGACTGTTGCTACGGAGGAGGCTTCAACGGGAGGGCGGCCAGGCTTGGCATCGAGGCAGTGCTCATCCCGGTCCAGGCGCCGAAGGCAAACGCCATTGCCGAGCGGGTAATAGGCACGCTGCGGAGGGAGTGTCTGGACCATGTCATCGTCATCAACGAGCGGTACCTGCGGAGGGTGCTGCGGGAGTATGCGGCCCACTACAATGAAAGGCGACCTCACCGCTGGCTGGGACTGGAGACTCCCACCGGACCTCCATCTCGTGCTGACCCACCGCTGTCCGGCCGAATAGTCGCCCGGTCGGTGCTTGGCGGTCTACATCACGAGTGCGAGTGAGTGACCGCTTGACCTGCAAAGAGACGGATGGAATATTGGCATCCGACAGCCACCAGGCGGACCCAAATAGCTCACCGCGTCAACCCTCCAGATAGGGATGACATTTTGCCACCCCACAGCTGCCTGCCGACTGGAAAGCAGACGGTTGGATGTGTATTTGCCGTGGAGCGGGAAACGAGACTCGAGCTCGCGATTCTCTGCCAAGAAGATGGTCTACCGAATTCGAAAAAGCGGGCGAATCGCTCGGCCTTGCTTGCGATTTCGAAACCCGGTGGAGCCGCGAGCTCGCTCTTCCTAGCCCCGCCGGGCGCCCCGCGCCCGCTCGTTTGCCGTGAGCAGCCGCTTTCGCAGTCGCAGGCTCTTCGGCGTCACCTCTAGCATCTCGTCCTCGGCGATCCACTCCAGCGCCTGTTCCAGCGACATCCGCCGCACCGGCAGCAGTTGCACCGCGATGTCCGACGTCGACGAGCGGATGTTGGTGAGCTTCTTTTCCTTCGTGATGTTGATGTTGATGTCACCCTCGCGCGCGTTCTCGCCGAGGACCATCCCAGCGTACACACGTTCCCCCGGCTCGACGAACATCTCCCCGCGCTTCTGCGCCTGCTCGATAGCGTACGCCACCGCTGCACCCGCGCGGTCCGCCACCAGCGCCCCGTTCGTGCGATGCTCAATCTCTCCCTGCCACGGCTCATACCCGTCGTATAGGTGGTTCAGCAGCCCTGTGCCGCGGGTGTCCGTAAGGAGTTGGCTGCGGAAGCCGATGAGCCCCCGCGATGGGATGCGGAACTCCAGCCGCACCCGGCCTGTGCCATGGTTCACCATGTTCGTCATGTGCCCCTTGCGGCCGGCGATTTTCTGCGTCACGACGCCCACGTAGTCCTCCGGGCAGTCGATCACCAGGTGCTCCATGGGCTCGTGCACCACGCCATCGATTTCGCGGGTTATCACCTGCGGCTTGCTCAGCGACAGCTCGAATCCCTCGCGCCGCATCATCTCGATTAGGACCGCCATCTGCAGTTCGCCTCGGCCCGACACCTTGAAGCTGTCCGCCGAGTCGCCCGGCTCAACGCGCAGCGCCACGTTCGTCAGCACTTCCCGCTCCAGCCGGTCCTTCAGGTTGCGCGATGTTACGAACCGTCCCTCTTGGCCAGCGAAGGGAGCGGTGTTCATCGAAAACATCATGCTCACGGTCGGCTCGTCGACGGTCACGCGCGGAAGCGGCCGCGGGTCATCCGCGTCGGTGATAGTGTCCCCGATGTTCACCTCGTCGAACCCCGCGAGTTGTACGATGTCCCCCGGTCCCGCATCGGCCACCTCGACGCGCTTCAGCCCCTCAAATGTGTACAGATGGCTTATCCGGGCGCGATCGATGCTGCCGCCCTCGCGCACCAGTCCCACGTCCTGCTTCGCGCGCAGGCGCCCGTTAACGATACGTCCCACCGCCAGCCGTCCGACAAAGTCCGAGTAGTCGAGGTTCAGCACCAGCATCTGCAGGGGCGTTGACGGCTGATAGCGCGGTGCCGGGATTGCCCGGACGATCTCCTCGAACAGCGGCTTCAGGCGATGGTCCTCGCCTTCGGGCGTCAGCCGGCAGACGCCGTCGCGCGCGATCGTGTAGAGCACAGGAAAATCGAGCTGGTCCTCGTGCGCGTCGAGGTCGATGAAAAGGTCGTAGATCTCGTCCAGCACCTCCTGCGGCCGCGCGTCCTTCCGGTCGATCTTGTTGATCACGACGATCGGCGGCAGTCCCAGTTCGAGTGCCTTCTTCAGCACGAAGCGCGTCTGCGGCAGTGGCCCTTCGCTGGCGTCGACCAGTAGCAGCACGCCGTCGACCATCTTCAGCGTGCGCTCCACCTCGCCCCCGAAGTCGGCATGTCCGGGCGTGTCGACGATGTTGATCTTGTACCGGCCAAACCGCACCGCTGTGTTCTTGGCCAGAATCGTGATCCCCTTCTCGCGCTCCAGGTCGTTCGAGTCCATCACACGCTCGACGACCTCTTGGTTCTCGCGGAAGACGCCGCTCTGCCACAGCATTGCGTCGATCAGCGTCGTCTTGCCGTGGTCGACGTGGGAGATGATTGCGATGTTGCGAATGCCGTTTCGGACGGCGTTGCCCTCGATGGCAGTCATTTGGGCTGCGGTCATGGTGCTCCATCAATAAAGCCGGGCGAAGTGCCCGGCTTCGTCTACGATTTCGGGGAAAAGACCTGGAGCGGGAAACGGGACTCGAACCCCCGACTCTCTGCTTGGGAAGATTGTGCCCGCTCCGCTGAATCTATTCTGCGCCCAAAACGGCGATTTCGGCCCGTCTTGGCCCTTTGTCTCTGGCACATACTAACACACAATCGCTACCGTTAGAAGGGGCTTTGATGGGGGTGTGGGGTGCCAAAATGTCATCCGTATCCAGACGGTTGACGCCTGAGCCGTTTGGGCCAGCCTTGAGCCTGTTGGGTGCCCACCCGACTGCCATGGCGACGACTCTCTGCTTGACAATCCGGGGCACCTGCCCGATGCTCTCCTGCTTCTCAGGCAGGTTCTCAGAGCTCGCTTCATCTATTGAGACACTATCTCCGATCCCAGCTGGCGGGCTTTGAGTTGCTGGCTCATCGAAAGGAGCCCGGATCTCTAGGTTCCCCTGTCGAGTGTCCTTCCGGCGGGGCGACTCGCGCACCTGATTGCCGCCCCGAGAGCCTTGTGGCGGTATTTCCACCTTGTTTTCGGTGCTGAACTTGTGGCGAGTGTTCCGCTTTGCCTGCGTCGCAAAGCCTTCGCATCCTCGCCGTTGACCCCCGGGAGTAGCTCCGCCGGGAAACGCCCCTCCAGCATTGGCTGGTCGCTTCCTCTGAGCGGCGCGCCATCTCCCTGGCGAGGGGAGGTAGGCGTTCAGTGTCCGTTGGGAACTCACTACCCAGATTGCGGAAGTCGGTGACGACTCACACGGCATACCAGATCGAAGAAGCGCGAAGCTCGATCGCGCAAGCCGCGGCCGTTAAGTTCCAGGCGGCTGTAACAGATCGTGGCCATCGACCCTCTATAACGATAGAGAAGCGCAGCGACCAGGATGTTGATGTATACTGTCAGGCAACTTCTATGAAGCCCGAAAAGGGCAAGTACAAGTAGAAGACGCTACAGGGAGTATTCATGCTTGCGTCCGAGCCTGGGACATCACCTCAACCATCAACAGTTGCCTATTTCTCCATGGAGGTTGGCCTCGACGCGGCCATGCCAACGTACGCTGGCGGCCTGGGTGTGCTGGCCGGGGACACCCTGCGCGCCGCCGCTGACTTGGGCGTGCCTATGGTGGGGGTGACACTCCTGCACCGCAAAGGCTACTTCCGCCAGCACCTAGATGCCAGCGGAAACCAGTCGGAGAGCCCTTCCATCTGGTATCCGGAAGAACTCTTGGAACCCTTAGAGCCCCGTGTATCCGTGACTATCGAGGGGCGGCAAGTGCAGGTGCGCGCATGGCGCTACCTCGTGCGCGGCGTGTCGGGGCACAGCGTCCCCGTTTGCTTTCTGGACACGGCCCTGCCGGAGAACAGCCCCTGGGATCAGACCCTCACCGACCACCTCTACCACGGAGGCGAGCGCTACCGTCTGTGCCAGGAAATGGTGCTCGGCTTGGGTGGTGTCGCCATGCTACGCGCCCTGGGGCACGAGACGCTGAAAGTCTACCACATGAACGAAGGGCATTCCGCCCTCCTCGCCCTGGCCCTGCTGGAGGAAGAGACCGGAGAGCGCGGTCTCAGTGCGGTGACCGAAGCGGACACAGAGGCGATCCGCCGGAGATGCGTGTTCACCACCCACACACCTGTGCCTGCTGGCCACGACCAGTTCCCTCTGGATATGGTCCGGCAGGTGCTGGGCGAGGAGCGAACCATGGCTCTGGAGGCAACCGGATGTTGTCTAGACAGCACCCTGAACGCAACCTATCTGGCTCTCGTCTTTTCGCACTATGTCAATGGGGTCTCCCAGCGTCACCACGAGGTCTCTCACAATATGTTTCCCTACTATCCCATCGACTCCATCACGAACGGTGTACACGCCGTCAGTTGGGCAGCGCCAGCTTTTCAAGACCTCTACGACCGCCACATTCCCGAGTGGCGCCGCGATAACATCTACCTGCGCTATGCCATAAGCATTCCCCTCGACGAGATCCAGCAGGCGCACGCCGAGGCCAAGCGGGAACTCGCGGCGGAGGTGAAAAGACGGGCCGGCCTTCGTCTGGACCCTGCCGCGATGACCATTGGTTTTGCCCGACGTGCCACTGGTTACAAACGGCCGGACCTGCTGCTCTCTGACCTGGACCGCCTGAAGAGGATAGCAAGCCAGGTTGGCCCCCTCCAGATCATTTATGGAGGCAAGAGCCATCCCCGCGATGAAAGCGGCAAGGCCATAATCCGGCACATCTTTGAGGCTGCGGCTGCTCTGGAGGGCACCGTGCCTATCATCTATCTGGAGGAGTATGACATGGCGTTGGGAAAGTATCTCTGCGCCGGTGTCGATTTGTGGCTAAACAGCCCGCAGAAGCCACACGAGGCCTCCGGCACCAGCGGCATGAAGGCCGCGCTCAATGGAGTACCAAGCCTGAGCGTTCTGGACGGCTGGTGGATTGAGGGGCACGTGGAAGGTGTGACCGGCTGGTCTATTGGCGACGACTGGGAACTCGAGAGTGATCCCTCCAAAGAGGTCGCCTCTCTGTACGACAAGCTAGAGTACGTGATCTTGCCTATGTTCTATGGAAGGTCAACCGCCTTTGCCGACGTTATGCGCTCGGCCATCGCCCTAAACGCTTCCTTCTTCAACGCACAGCGAATGATGCTCCAGTATCTGGAAAACGCCTATCAACTCTTCGGGTAGTAGGGAGAACCGCCTGTGCGTGGAAATTACCAAGGTCAGTCAGTTCTTTACGCTTATCCTATTGACAGGGAGATAGCTGTTGATTGATAATTTGCTTACCCGCTATCGTTCTTCCGCCTTCTGGTGTTCTCCCGCGAGGGGCTTCGCCGTGGGCGACCTCACTTTCGTCATACTTAGCTTCGAGGGGCCAGACCCCTACTCCTGTGCGGGCGGCCTAGGGACCCGAGTCAGCGAGCTGTCCAAGGCGCTTGCGTCAACGGGCTATGAGACCCACCTCTTCTTCGTCGGCGACCCCGACCTGCCGGGGCATGAGTCAATCATGGATGGGAGGCTTCAACTTCACCGCTGGTGCCAGTGGATCAGCCGCTATCACGCTGGGGGCGTCTATGACGGCGAAGAGGGCAAGGTGGCCGATTGGACAGGCTCTCTCCCTCCCTGGTTGGAGACGGAGATCCTGGAACCCAGAGTCGCCAGGGGTGGCCTCGTCGTCGTCTTGGCAGAGGAATGGCAAACCGTTGGCTCCGTCCTCGCTCTTCACGAGGTCTTGGTCCGCCGCGGCTGGCAGGACCGTGTCCGCCTACTGTGGAACGCCAACAACACCTTTTCCTTCCACCGTATCGACTGGGGGAGGCTCAGGGAAGCTGCAACCATTACCAGCGTTAGCCGATATATGAAACATACGATGTGGGGGTCCGGCGTAGACGCCTTGGTTATTCCCAACGGCGTTCCAGATCGCTGGCTCCAGCCTCTGGACCGTGAGGCTTGTCGCCGGCTCTCTCAGCTCTTCCGAGGCCGCCTGGCCCTGGCAAAGGTGGCTCGCTGGGATCCCGATAAGCGATGGCTCATGGCCGTAGATGCTGTTGCAGAGGCCAAGCGCCTAGGGCTACGGCCCCTGTTTCTGGCCCGAGGTGGGCTCGAGGATCACCGGCACGAGGTTCTTGGCCGGGCAGCGCGGCGAGGACTTGCGGTGACCCATGCCCACTGGATCGGCCAGGATGTAGGAGCGATGGTGGATGCAATACGCCCGGCAGTGACGGCTGACATGATGGTTCTTCAGGGCTACCTATCCGAGGCGCAGCGTCGGGCGCTTTTCCATACGGCGGACGCTGTGCTCGCCAACAGCGGATTAGAGCCGTTTGGTCTAGTAGGCCTAGAGACCATGGCTGTCGGCGGCGTGGCATTCGTCGGTTGTACCGGAGAGGAGTATGCGACGCCGGGCCATGACGCCATCTGTCTACAGACGAGCGACCCCCGTGAGATTGTGCACTATGTTTCCTACCTGCGCAGTCGCGCAGACGTAGAAGCCCAATTGCGACGGGCCGCGAGACGCTCCGCAACTCGCTACACCTGGCAGTCTGTGATCCGCAGGGTTCTGATACCGATTCTGGACGAACTGGGTGTACGGTTCGCCCATGAGGAGCGCGATCTGGATGCCTCTCCGTGTGAGGTGGCTGAGGGGTTGGTTCCAGTACCAACCGCCCCTGTTACTGTACAGGTAGCATAGGGACGTACAGGACGGAAGTAGCCCCCGGAAAGCCTGCCGGAAGAGCATCCCAGCAATTCAGGCCGTGGGACGTATCAAGGTGTTGGGACCGGCGACTACGTGGAGCAGGGCGATGACGTGGTTCGCTGGGGAATTCCGGGGCTTTTGGCAGCGAGCCAAAAGGTAGCGACCCGGGCGAAACACAGGGGGCGATAATGCATCAAACAATGTGGGAGCAGACAGCTAACCTTATGCCACTCCCACGCGTTCATATAGGCGGAACAGAGTAGAGATCTAGTCGCCGGATCCCTCTTCGGGGGAGCGGGCGAGCCGGACTGTCGGTGAGTCTCGTCTAGGCGAGTAGGGCAAGCCTTTCAGCCCGAACCGGTTAGTTAAGCCTGTAGGCGTAGGAAAGGCCTCGCGCAGCTGCGCGGGGTTTTCGTTGTCCGAGCCCACACCAGGAGGCAATACAGTGGCCGCGGCAGCGGAGGACTCTCCGTTCCCCAGTCCGGCAGGGGCGGAACCGTTTCCCTGTTCGTCGCCCTTATCACCCATCGAGGTGCATCGGACGCCAGCCCAGGCGCGGGGCATGCGCTGGTTCTGGCGGGGTGCGTTCTTTGCGGGTGCCAACGAAACGATAGTACTGGAATACCTACCCCTGTTCGCCCTGGCCTTCGGGGCCTCCAACGACGAGATCGGCCTGCTGGCGGCGGGCATCGGTTTGGCCGCGATGCTTGCCTTCGTGCCCGGTGCCTGGCTCTCGAGCCGCTGGCGCTATCGGAAACCCTTCATCCTCGCTACCGGGTGGGGCGCGGCGCAACTCCTGTTCATCCCGCTGGCGGTGGTGCCCCTCCTGTTTGATGTGCCCCTCGCCGTTCGGTTCATCATCGCGCTGGCGGCCATGCGGGCGTTCGTGTTCAGTCTGGCCTTGCCGGCCTGGACCGCTCTCGCTGCTGATCTAGTGCCAGCAGGCATGCGAGGCCGCTACTTCTCCACGCGCAACTTTCTCTACGGCGTGGGCGGACTGGCGGCAACCATCCTGCTTATCGCCACTAACGCTGGGATGCTGGGCATGTCTCGACTCGCTTACTCGCTGGGGCGTCACCGGCAGCTGCCGCCGTTGTTCAGCCGGCTGCACGAGCTGCGGGGGACGCCTGCCATAGCGATCATCACATTCACTGGCTTCGCTAGCCTGTTGGTGATTCCCGGAAGGCTGGATTTGCTGGCGGGCGCATATAGCTTCGGCGCGATGCTAACGTTTTCCTTCGCCCACATCTCTGTGATCGCTCTGAGGATCAGAGAGCCCAGCATGGCGAGGCCGTTCAAGATTCCCCTCAACCTGCGCCTCCGCGGACGGGAGATTCCGCTGATTTTGGTGATCGGGCTCATCGGCACAATGTCCGCTTGGACGGTTGTCGCGGTCAGCCAGCCCCTGAGCCGATACCTTGGCCTGGCATGGATGGTCGGCGGCTTGGTCTTGTATCTGCTCTATAGGCGATCCATCCACGAATCTCCCTTGAAGGTGCTCGCCCGGTCGCCCGGCGACCAATTCGCATAGCGCCACGACAACTCCATGCCTGCCTCCATTTCCCTAGGCATGGCCCCGCCACCGCATTCGTCCTTTGCCCCCACTAATGGAGCCTCTTGCGACACAACCTGCTGGTGCCGCGAGGTGCTGCCCCCGCGGAAGAACCCCGGACTTTCAATCCGGGGGTCGCGGGTTCGATTCCCCGTCCCGGCCCTCCAGAGGCTCACGCGGAGGCTCCGAATCGCGCATGTCATCTCCTGCTCGAGGCACTTCCTCTGCTTACACCGGTGAGGAGCGCCACGGGAAAGCCCCGAAAGACGCTACGAAGGTGCATCGCCCGGCTTCTTGGCCCGCCAAAGGTGCGCACGCTTTCTCGCGTGAGGACGTTAGCCCACCGGACTGGGGCTCCCAGCGGAAGGTTTAGAACTCCGTCTCTCCAGACCTTCCGGCCCACAGGCGTCTGGCCTGGGGCGCAAAGACTCGCAAGCAGCCGCGGCACTGCCACCAGCGCCCACTCGTCCCTGGAGCGCCGGGCAAAGGCCACGACATGCTCCGCTGTCTGGCCCGACGCGAAAAGAGGCAGGTAATCGCCGACCTGGAGGAGCCTGGCATGGGCCCTGCGGAAGGCCAGCGCTCTGGAGATGACGTACATCTTGATCCCGCCGTCTCGCCAAGCAGCAAGAAGCTCCCGCACGAGCTGAGCCGGGTCGCGAGCCTCGAGGCGCTTCAACTCGCTGAGGAGCTGCGCTCGCTTGGAGAAATGCACGGGGCGGCGATTGTCCGGATCCACGAGACTTAAGTCCCAGAGATCCGTGCCCTGGTAGAAGTCGGGGACGCCCGGCGAGGTGATCTTCAGCAGGACCTGAGCCAAGGAGTTGAGGGCGCCGTAGTAGGCGATGCCTCCCTGAAATCGCAGGAAATCATTGAGGAACTCGTTGGGGATCGAGGTGTCCAGGCAAGCATCCACGAAGCCCGCCAGCGCCTTCTCATAGGCCTCGTCGGGATGGAGCCAGCTGGTGTGGACCTTCGCCTCTCGAGTCGCCTTGATCATGTAGGCTCTTAGACGCTGACGGAATTCGGGCACCTCCTCTGCCTCCAGAGGCCAGGCACCCACCAGGGTCTGGTAGAAGAGGACTTCTTCGTTCGAATCGGGCACGGCGCGGCCATTCACCGGGCTCTTCTTCTCGCGGTTCATTCGGCTCCAGCGGTTCAGGCTCCTTGCCCAAGCCCTGGGCAGTTCGGAGAGGACGTTAAGCCGCGCCCGCACGTCCTCGCTTCGCTTGGTGTCGTGCGTCGACGTCGTGTTCAGGGTGTAGGGCTGCTGCTGCAGTGTCCTCTGGTTATGCCGATGAAACCGTTCGACGCCCGCCGATGGATCGAACCCCTCGGGGCCGCAGCCCACCTCATTCAGAGAGACGAGCCGGTTATGAAGGTAGAGGGCGGTGTCCTCCAATCCCTTCGCCATCACGGAGCCGGTGAACTGCTGCCATCGCATCACGAACCAGCGCCAGCGCTCCCGCTGCTGCCCGCCCGAAGAGGCGGCAAAGTCGAGCAGCAGGACCCGCCGCACGAAATCAAGCGCCGAGGCGCTCACGCTGGGGTTCCGTCGGCGCACCTCGTCGACGGCGTGCTCGATTTGCAGACGACCTTGCGGGGGCACCTCTAAGCCTCGGACGTAGGTCCGGTAGACCGGCAAGCAGGCCGTCACCTCCACAAGGGCCTGCGCGAGTTCCTCTGGGCCCAGGCCGCCGTCACGATGCTCCTGCGCCAACCGGCCCAGGTGATGCCCCAAGCTACGCAGCTCCGCCGCAAAAAGCTCCTGCATGACTCGCTTCTTGCTCTCGTACACGACATCGCGAAAATCCAACCGAGCTCCAGTGAAGCGTCGGTAGGTTGTATCCAACGCCTTGAGCCCCTGCACGTCGATGAACACGCTGTTCAGGACGTTCAGGAAGTCGTAGCCGGTGCTGCCACAGACTGGCCAGTCCTCAGGCAACTCCTCGGCGGCACCCAAGATTTTTTCGACAACCACGCAGAACCTTGGGGCCGATGCCGCCGGCCTTCCCGTCCCGAGGCGGTTCTGGAGCCGCCGAAGGTACTCTAGCGGGTCGTGGAGGCCATCGATGTGATCGACTCGTAGTCCTGTGACCTTCCCCTCGTCGACCAACCGAAAGGTCAGGGCGTGAGTCGCTTCGAACACCTCAGGATCCTCGACCCGGATGCCGATCAGGTCGCTGACGTCGAAGAAACGCCTGTAGTTGATCCTCGCGATGCCCTCGCGCCAGAAGGCCAGGCTGTACGCCTGGGCGGTCAGAAGTCGATCCAAGAGATAAGATCCCCTGTCGTCTTTGGCTCCCCCATTGAAGATGCTCACGTTTTCATCGATGAACTCTTTGATTCTAGGAGAGGTGCTGTAGAGGCCCCACAGTTGTTCCTTGAGGCTCTCCTTGTCCTTGCGCCTAGCTTTCACCTCCTGGGCATTAGAGGCCGTGCGGCCTGGCAACCGCTCGATGGCAGCGATAAGTTCCGCCAGTTCCTGGAAAGCCGCATTGCCTTCCCCCAGGGCCTGCTTTAGGTCTTCGAGGCGGTATGTGAGGAGAATACGATAGGATTTCGGGTCCAGCGGAAGTCTCAGCGCATGGTAGCGGATGAATAAGCCCTCCTTGTCCAGACCCAGGATGAGCTCGCGATTCTCCAAGACGCTTCGATAGGCAGTGCCCAGGATGGGTAGGATGACGGTGTTGTCCGGAACTTCGTTGGCCGGCTCGGGGCGCCAATCGATGTCGAAGTAGGAGGCATAGGGCGAACTCGGGCCGTTCTCCAGTACGTCCACCCACCACTCGTTCTCGCTGCTGGCAGTCATGTGGTTGGGCACGATGTCAAGCAGAAGCCCCATCCCGTGACGCTTCAGCTCCTGGACGAGGACCTCGAACTCCTCCTCGCTGCCGAGTTCGGGATTGAAGCTCGTCGGATCGGTGACATCGTAGCCGTGGCTGCTGCCGCGGCGGGCCTTGAAGATGGGGGAGGCGTAGATGTCAGTGATGCCCAGTTGATGCAGATAGGGCACCAGAGCTTGCGCATCCGCGAAACGGAATCCCCGGTTGAATTGGAGCCGGTAGGTGGCGACGGGAACCCTCAGGCTAGCCATCTACTCCACGTGGACCAGCAGCCCATCGCCCAGCGAGACGAAGTGGTGGAGCCATTCCTGGCAGGCTTCGTCGCCCTCCTCTGCCCTCCCCTGGAACTCGCGATAGACGGTTTGGAGCATGTCGTAGTACACGTTCTGGGCTTTCCAGAGGCTTACCTCGAAGGGCAGGAAGCACGCCAGGCTGACCACCGTGCCTAGTCTCTCGAGAACAGAGAGTTCGGTGGGCCGGACGCGCAACTCCTCGGCCACTCGCTCGATCGTCTGCTGGAGGGCATACCCCAAGCCCGCCGCATCGACCTCAATCTGCCACGCTCCGGCTGCTTCCAAGATGCCTCCGATTTGGTCGAGATCGGGCTCCTCTTCCTCGAGAGCGCGAAGGAGGTCCAGGTTCAGGACGAACTCAGCGGCCGTGCGGAAAGCTCTGGGTAGAGGGACGCCCGCGTCAACGAGGAAGCGCATCAACAAGGCATGGTGTTCGTAGAGCTCGCGGTAGGCGGCCTCTGCCTCGGCCAGGGTCGATTCCAAGATCAGATCTGTGATCTTGCGCTGCTCGTCCCGGAATAGGGACTTCAGGGAGTAGGTGAGCTCCAGAAAGTGCTTGTCAAGGAGCCGGATGACGTTAGGCAGGTCGCCTCTTGAGAAGGCCTCCGTTACCTGCTCAACCATCGTCCGGTAAGCCTTCTGGCCGCGGAAGGCTCGCACACCGCCGCTTAGGTTGTGGTCGCCGAAATGAACGACTCCAAAGCTCAGCAGTGCCGATTCCCCCGTGATCTCCGAGGCCACCCGCGCCCGTCCTACAGCCAACTTCGTTGCGCCCGTCTCCACCATCTGATAGTCTTTGCGCTCGACATCGTAGCAGTAGACCTTCGCCCTCTCGTCATAGGGTTCAAACAGAGATGTTACGGCGTAGTGCGCCACAACCTTGTGGAGGTCTACCACGGCTGGCTTGACGAACTTCTCGTAGATGCGGCGGCCGTCTTGGTGTTCCCGCACGTTGCTCTTGGCCTGCTCAAGCAGTTCCAAGAAGCGAGGTTCGAGCCGCTTGTGCAAAAGCTCCTGTGCCAGCTGAATGGCGCGTCCGGCGTACTGGAGCACCTGGACTGTTTCTATGCCTGACAGATCATTGAAGAACCAGCCGCAGCTCGTGTACATGAGCATAGCGTGGCGCTGAATCCCCAGGAGCTTGAGCGCCGTAATCTGCTCATGCTCACTCAACGCGTGCGCAGCGTGCTGGCTCAAGAACCGCTCGAGGTTCTCCGGCGATCGGTCGAGCACGACCTCGATGTACGCGTCCCTGGCTGCCCAGGGGTCTCTCAGGATCTGCCGCGCCTGCTCCTCATACCGAGGGGCCAGCTCGTCGCGGAGCCAGTCCAGGGCCTCCCGCAGCGGCGCGCGCCATGCCTGGCTCCATCCCGGCTGTCCGCCGGTGTTGCAGCCGCAGTCACTGCGCCACCGCTCTACCCCGTGAGAACAGCTCCAGGACGTGTTCTCGAAAATATCCACCTCGTGAGCCGGAGGATGCCTCTCGAGGTACTCGCCGTAGTTGGTGAGCTGGGCCAGACCGTTGGACTGGATATGATGGAGGGCGTAGGCCAGCGCCATGTCGCCATGGCGGTGGTGATGGCCATAGGTCTCACCGTCGGTGGCTATGTGGACGAGCTGGGGCCACGGCCGTTCCTCCGAGAAACCACCCGTGAGGCGCCCCGCAAACTGCTCGCCGCTCGAGAGAAGGCCCTCGAAGGCGACGGCGCGGGAGATCGGGCCGTCATAGAAGAACAGGCTGATCTGGCGGCCCGAGGGGAGACGCAACGTATACGGCCTGGTCGGATCGATGCGCCCGCCGCTGACATCACGCCAGGCGCGCCCGCCGATCTCGCGAACCCGACTGGCCTGATGGGGGGCGAGGACGGTGAACTGGATGCCCAGCTCGGCCACGATATCCAGGGTTTCTAGGTCCACAGCAGTTTCAGGGAGCCACATACCTTCCGGTTTGCGACCGAAGCGGTGCTCGAAATCCCGTATCCCCCATAGCACCTGCGTGTACTTGTCGCGCTTGTTCGCGAGCGGCAGGATCATGTGATTGTGCGCCTGGGCTAGGGCCGAGCCGTGGCCAGAAAAAGCCTGCTGGCTCTCCCGGTCAGCCGTTAGGACCAGCTCGTACACATCGGGCGCGTTCTCTTCAAGCCACGCCAGGAGCGTTGGGCCAAAGTCGAAACTGATCTTTGCGTAGTTGTTTACGATCTGGACGATTCGGCCTTCGGCATTCAGGACGCGAGACACCGAGTTGGGCGCGTAGCACTCTTCCGTAATGCGCTCGTTCCAGTCGTGGTATGGATAGGCCGAGTCCTGTGACTCAACAGCCTCCAGCCAGGGGTTTTCTCGCGGCGGCTGATAGAAGTGGCCGTGAACGCAGATGTAACGTTCCATCTAGAGTTCATCCTCCCTGACGAAGAGGGCAAGAGACATGGGACCCAGCGTTAGAGCAGCTTCTCCCTCTGAGTGCAGCATGTCAGGAATCGACGTTCCTTTCCCCTGCCACCGTTCGTCTGCCGAGTCGAGGAGTTTGCGCCAGCGACCGCCGGGGATGCTGACGGCCATTGTCGCCTCAGCGTCAGCGAAGCTGAAAACGGCGAAGACCTCGCTGCTCCCACTCCACCGCCGGAGTAACAGCACCTGATCCTCTTCGTACCCCAGCACCTCCATCTGCTCCTTGCTCAGGGTCGCTAGGGCCTCAATCGTCTTGCGAAGCCGGAATAGCTCCTTGTAGAATTCGAAGAGCGCCCTATGCTGCCCCTTACCGCGGAGGCCTCGGTTCAGCTTGGCGCGAAGGAAAGTCCCCTCATCCTGGGCATCCGGCGGCTCGCCCTCCCATTCGAAGGCCTCTAACTCTTCACGGCGTCCCCGGCGCACCGCTTTCACCAGATCTGGGTCCGAGTGGCTGACGAAATACTGAAACGGCGCGGTCTCGCCGTACTCCTCGCCCATGAACAGCAGCGGGATGAAGGGCGAGAGGAGAACAACGCCCGCCGTCAGCTTGAGCCCCTCGAAAGGCACAAGCTGGCTCAGCCGCTCTCCCAGCATGCGGTTCCCCACCTGGTCATGGTTGCGGGAGAAGACCACGAGCTTCTCGGCAGGCACGTCACGGGAGGAGTTGCCGTGCCGACACCGGCGGTACGAGGAGTACTGGCCCGAGTAGACGAAACCATCGCTGAAGGCCTTGACAAGCTGTCCGAACCCACCGAAGTCCTGGTAGTAGCCGGTCCGTTCCCCCGTGAGCAGCGCATGCAGAGAGTGGTGGAAGTCCTCGTTCCACTGGGCGTCCAAGCTGTAGCCTCCCAGCTCTCGCGGCCGAACGAGCCTGGCATCGTTGAGGTCGCTTTCGGCGATGACATAGATGCGGCGTTTCAGTTGCTCCGCCTGCTGGTGCATTGCCTCCGCCAGCTCCTCCAGGAAGGGCAGCGCCGAACGGTCAATGATGGCGTGGACGGCGTCTAGCCTGAGGGCGTCCACATGAAACTCCGTGACCCAATACAGCGCGTTCTCGATGAAGAAGCGCCGCACCTCATCGCTGTACGGCCCATCGAAGTTGAGGGCTGCTCCCCAGGGTGTCTTGTAGCTGTCGGTGAAATAGGGGCCGAACTCTGCCAGGCAGTTGCCCTCCGGGCCCAGATGATTGTAGACGACATCCAGCACTACAGCCAGGCCCAGCTTGTGACAGGCGTTCACCAGTCTCTTCAGACCCTCTGGGCCGCCGTAGGAGTCCTGAACCGCGAATGGATAGACGCCGTCATAGCCCCAGTTGCGGGCACCCGGGAACTGGGCGACGGGCATCAGCTCTATGGCCGTGATACCCAGGTCCTTCAACTCGTCGAGGTGCGGGATTACCGCGTCGAAGGTGCCATCGGGTGTGAAGGCGCCGACATGCAGTTCGTAGATGGTGTACTCCTGGAGCGGCAGGCCAGTCCAGGCGGCTTCCTTCCACTCAAAATGGGGGCTCACTACCTGCGAGGGGCCGTGTACGCCCTGGGGCTGGAACTTTGATGCGGGGTCTGGCCGCTCCTTGCCTTCGTCCAGCCGATACATGTAGAGGCTTCCCGGCTCGACTCCGTCGACCAAGGCATGATGATAGCCACGTTCCCTCGCTTCCATCCGCACAAGCCTTTCGCCAGGCGCTAGAAGGTGCACCTCTACCTTGCGAGCCAGAGGTGCCCAGACAACGAATCGGGTCTGGTCGTCCCCCAAGAAGCTGGCACCCAGGCCGAGGTCCCGGCTCCCGTTCACTTCATCTGCTCCTCGCTTTTGAGGAACAAGACAGACAGGGGAGGAAGGGTGAGCTTCAAGGAATACGGGCGGCCGTGAAAGGAGACCTTTGCCGCCTCTAGGCCCCCGAAGTTGCCCTGTCCGCTGCCCCAGTAATCCTCGGAGTCGCTGTTTAGAACCTCCCGCCAGAAGCCTCCCCGAGGAACGCCCATTCGGTAGCTGTGGCGAGGGACCGGAGTGAAGTTGCAGACGACCAGCACGATATCATCCCTTGATCGCCCTTTGCGGATGAAGCTGAGGGCGCTCGACTGGCTGTCGCTGGCATCGATCCACTCGAAGCCCGCGGGGTCGCAGTCCAGTTCATGCAAAGCTGGCTCACTTCTGTACAGCCGGTTAAGGTCCTCCACCAAGCGCTGCAGGCCAGCGTGGCGGTCGTATTGCGCCAGGTGCCAGTCGAGGCTCTCATCGTGGTGCCATTCCTGCCACTGACCGAATTCGTCTCCCATGAAGAGAAGCTTCTTGCCGGGTTGGCCGTACATGTACGCCAAGAGCAGCCTCAGGTTGGCGAACTTCTGCCAATCGTCTCCGGGCATCTTGCCCAGGAGGGAGCCCTTACCGTGCACGACCTCATCGTGGGAGAGTGGGAGCACAAAATTCTCGTGGAAAGCGTAGATCATCCTGAAAGTCAGTTCGTTGTGGTGGTACTTGCGATGGATGGGTTCGTGCGCTATGTACTCAAGGGTGTCGTGCATCCAGCCCATGTCCCACTTGAGCCCGAAGCCCAGGCCTCCTACGTAGGTCGGCCGGGAGACCATCGGCCAGGCGGTGGACTCCTCAGCGACCGTCTGCACGTCTGGATGAGCCTTATAGACTTCCTCGTTGAGGCGCCGTAGAAACCCGATAGCCTCCAGATTCTCGCGCCCTCCATACACGTTCGGCATCCATTCTCCCTTCTTGCGCGAGTAGTCTAGATAGAGCATGGAAGCGACGGCGTCGACTCGCAGGCCATCGGCGTGGTACTTGTCCAGCCAGAAGAGGGCGCTGCTGAGCAGGAAGCTGCGCACCTCGTCCCGGCCGTAGTTGAAGATGAAGCTGTCCCAGTCCGGGTGGAACCCTTTCTGCGGATAGGCGTGCTCGTAGAGGTGTGTTCCGTCGAAGAAGCCGAGCGCGTGCTCGTCCGTGGGGAAGTGAGAGGGCACCCAGTCCAGGATCACCCCTATCCCCTGCTGGTGCAGATAGTCCACCAGGTACATGAAGTCCTGAGGGTCGCCATAGCGGCTGGTGGGTGCGAAGTATCCGGTGGTCTGATAGCCCCAAGAACCGAAGAAGGGGTGCTCCATGACCGGCAGAAACTCCACGTGAGTGAAGCCCATCCGCTTCACGTGATCCGCCAGCTTGGGGGCCATCTCCCGGTATGAAAGAGAGCGGCCTCCCTCTTCAGATACGCGCATCCATGACCCCAGATGAATCTCGTATGTGGCGATGGGGGCATCCAGGGCGTTGTGTCCGCCCCGTCCCGCCATCCAGTCCTGATCGCTCCAACTGTAGTCCAGTTCCCAAACTACGGACGCTGTCTTGGGTGGGACTTCAGCGCGAAAGGCGAAGGGGTCGGCCTTGTCCACCCGATACCGCTTGTATCTCGATGCGACATGGTACTTGTACACCGCACCCTTTCCGACGCCTTCGACGAAGCCCTCCCATATCCCGGACTGCTCCCTCGGCTGGAGGGGATGGCTCTTCTTGTTCCAGCCATTGAAATCGCCCACCACGAAGACGTGCTCCGCGTCGGGCGCCCACACTGCGAAGTACGTGCCTTCCTTCCCGTCCACAGTCATCGGGTGGGCGCCCAGCTTCTCGTAGAGCCGCAAGTGGCTCCCCTCATTGAAGAGGTAGAGGTCGTCTTGGGTTAAAAGGGTCACTTTGGAGTCCAACGGCTGCCTCCCTAGTAACTGCTCACAACTATTGTCCCATCAAGCGGGTAACCCCGCCACTCGCAGGGCTTTCCTCACTGTTGCTCACCACCATAACGTCTTGCGGGCCCCGAACTGGCCCCCTTGCCAACGAGAAAAATAGCTTGCAAAAGCTGCCCAAAACCTTGACAGTACCTGGCCTTCCCTCATAAGCTCCTCGTGAGGGAGGTAGCCATGCCCACGGAAGAGCAGATAAAGCAACTGGCTCATAACCTTTGGGAGCAGGAGGGGCGACCCGCGGGTAGGGATGTGGAGCATTACCTGGCTGCCAAGCAGACTCTGGAAGAGCAAGAGGCGGGTCAGAAGCGTCCCAAGGCGCCCAGGACGCCAAAGACACGCACGCGCAGCCACCGCGCCAAGAAGTAATAGAGAAAAAGCAAGCGCCCGCGTCATCATAGGTTTCTTCTCTGCTTTCGGAGGCGATCTACCCTCCGAAGTGTGTCAAGCACTTCAGGCATCTGGGAAAACGCCTCAAAGGTGTAGCGTGCTTTCCTCCGCCAGTTGGGGCGCTCCTCCGAGGTGCCTGGAATATTCTGGGGCTGCCTTTCCAACCACAGGTCCTCCAGGTTGGCCATAACACCCCGGGCGCGGCTGGTGCTCAGGAGCGCCAGACAGGCCAGGACAACCGCACGCTCGCCACGGGATGCTTTCTTGAGCAGCCCGCGGCGCTTGAGCAAAGCCAGGAAAGACTGCTTCAGCGCCTGGCGCGCTCTCCGCTCTCTCCGAGCGCCTCTATCATCTAGAAGACCGCGCTTCAGGCGGTCGTCGATGTCCAGACCCCGCCAGAAAGCGGCCAAGGGCGGCATGTCGTGGGTATTGATGCTCGCCACAGAGGCGGCGGGCACGGCTCCCAGAGGGCGTCGCCGGTCGGGCCTGAGCTCGAACTGCACCACGTAGGTGCGGTGGATGTTGTGCCTGGCCATCGCCCTCCTGACGTAGCCGGGCACGGTACCAAGATCCTCCCCCACGATCAAGGCCCCGTGCCTGTGGGACTCGACGCTCAGGATGGCATAGAGCTCCTCCGATGGATAGCGCACATAGACCCCATCAGGTGCTTCCATCCCGCTGGGTATCCAGTAGAGGCGGTGGAGGCTCATGATATGGTCGAGCCGAAGTATGCCGGCATGCTGTAGGTGGTGGCGCAGACAGTCGATGAAGTATCGGTAGCCCTGCTTCCTTATCGCCTGAGGGTGGAGGGGTGGGAACCCCCAGTTCTGACCCTTGGTGAAGAAGGTGTCTGGGGGAGACCCTACCGAGGCGTCTAGGGCGAACACACCACGCTCGCGCCAAACGTCATAGCTCTCCGGATGCACCCCCAGCGGGAGGTCGAGGCGCAGCTCCGCTCCTGCCAACCGGCCTCTTTCGCACAGCGCCTGCATCTGCTCCTGGGCCAGCCACTGGACGTAGAGGTGATAGTGCTTCGCCGCTTCATCGTAATCTCCCGCTTTCAGGACACCGTCCCGAAGGGGCTGGGGCCATGTCCGCCAGGGGCTGCGCCGCCGCTCTACCGTGGCCCGGAAGCAAGCATAGTCCTCCAGCGCCGGATGCGCCTCGACGAACTGAGCCAAGGCAGTGTGCCGTTCTGACCTCTCGGCGAAGAAGGACTGCGCGAGTTCCTCCAGGACTTTCCGCTTGAGCGCCATCTCGCGTCGATAGTCGACCAAGGGCAGGGAGCGCAGCTCTTCAAGCTCCTGCTGGACTTCGGGCGAGCCCACGATGGCCTGCGCTGAGGGGCATCTCTCCAGCTCCGGTACGCGGGTGACGTCGATGTAGAACTCATTCCAGAACAGACGGCTCGCTGGAGCGTACGGGCTTGGATCCAGGGGCTCGTCGAGAAAGGCGGCCAGCAAGGGAAGCGTCGCGATCACACTGCCGCCTAGCTCAGCCACCCACTCCAGCAGAGCCTCAAGATCGGCAAGGTCGCCGCCGCCCCAGCTCCTGCGCGAGTGCAGGGCATATAGCGGGAGAAACACGCCCCAGCACCTGCCCGCGGGCCCCTGCCGGGATGCGTGCGCCCTCAGTGACGCAGAGATGACCAGGGTCTCGAACTGCCTGGCCCCCCATTCCAACGTGAGCCGATGGTATCCCAACGGTAAGCGAAAGGGCAATGCCAGTCTCATAGCCTGGTGGCGGATGCCCTCCAGCATCGCGGACTCAACGACGGGCAAATCCGCCACATCGCAAGTCCAAGCGTGGCTTTCCCCCGTCTCCAGCTCGAGATTGCAGCGCAGTGTGCCATCCGCCGATGCGGCGGGGAGACGCAGGTCGATTCCAGCAGGCTCGCCGTCCCAAGCGACGGTGACAGGCTCGACCCCGCGGCCCCAGAGCTCGCGCCGGCGCACGCGCAGAGCATCACTAACATCCGCGACTCCTCCGACGGGCGCGTCGAGTGCCCGCAAGACCGACAGGACGGCCTCCGGCGAGGCCTGCTGGCGTCGATCCTCAACGTCGTAGAAGGAGGTCTGAACGCCGTACATGCGTGCCAGGCTGCTGAGGCCGGGGACACGAGCTCTAGCCATGCTCTGCTTGGCCAGCAACCAGATCTAGGATCCCCTGGAGAGGGATTCCTATCCAATCGGGGCGATTATTCAGTTCGTAGCCCAGCTCGTAGATGGCCTTCTCTAGGATGAGGGCGTCCAACAGTGCTTGGAGATCATCCCTTCCTTCAGGTAGAAAGGGAACCTGCGCCGCCTGGGCGAGGTAGGCCCTAAGAAAGACGGCGCTGACCCAGACGTACCAGAAGCGGGCCCAGGGCTCCAAAGTGGAGATGCCCTCAGGCCCCACGGCGCCACTAGCTTCCTGGTTCAAGAGAGCAGAGTGGGCGGCGTAGTGGAAAGAACGGAGCATGCCAGCCACGTCGCGAAGGGCACAGCGCTTTATCCGCCGCTCGCTCAGGGGGCGGGCCGGCTCTCCCTCGAAGTCGATGATCACGAAGTCCTTACCGGTGTAGAGCACCTGGCCAAGATGATAGTCACCGTGGCAGCGGATCCGCATGGCCCTGCTCTTCTGGCCAAGGATAGACTGGAACCTCCCCAGGATCTTGCCTTCAAGGTCGAGGAGTTGTCGAGATTTGTCCTGCAGTGCCTGCGGAACATCCGGGAGACGCTTGCGAAGCAGTTGGAAGACCTGGCGAGTGAGGCGGCGCATGGACTGCTGAAGCGAGCGCTGGTAGAAGGGGGATATCTGCTCCGGGACGAAATTCGGGTCGTCAAGGGCGGAGGCCAGGGCGACGTGGAGATCAGCGGTGCGCTCGCCCAGGAGGCGCGCCGATTCCAGATAGGGACCGATCAGGTCGGTGGCTAACGGTGGAGGCTCCTCCTCGGTCAGGTCCAGCAGGCTCTCAGTCGCTACGGGCATCTCTTCCACCTCTGGTTGGGTCGTCAAGACGCGTTCGAAGTACCGTTCCAGTTCATCCAAAGTGTATTGCCAGGCATCCCCCTCATTTGGTACAAGCCCTTGAAGAATGGCCACGGTGAGGGGCTCCCGGCGGCCCCTACCGTACTCGATGGAGCCAGCCACGGGAGGGATGTGAGCCAGGGTTGTCTTCTCGGTGAGAAAGCGTCCAATCTCCAGCTCGGGGTTTATCCCCTCGTCAAGGCGCCGGAAGAGCTTGAGAATGAACCGGTCGCCATAGATGACCGAGGTATTGCTTTGCTCGGCTTTCAGGACGGAAGGCTCCAGCACCTCGTCGGCAGGCCCGCGCATCCGCCGGAACACCCGTGTTGAGCGGGCCGCCATTTCGCCCGCTGCTCCCTTGAAGCGCTGACGGCGGGCGATCGCCTCCAGAAGCGCCTCACAGAAGGCTCCCTCCCACAGGGCATCGAACAGCAATCCACCTTCCGCCTCGCCTTCCACCTGGAGACGGACAACGGCCGCTTGGGGGAAGTCGCTCAGCAGATCATCGGCCCGCTTTCCGGTAGCGAAGGCAAGGGGGAGCACGTACGTCTCTGACTCGCCCTCGAAATAGCGAACCCTGAGGAGGGTGACATAGAACTCCGGACGCTTGCGGGCCTGGACGATAGGAATAGCCTCCAAGATATTGACAGAGCGGATAGCCCGCGCCTTGCCACCGAACCAGCGTCGCGCCTTCAGGTAGTAAGGCAAGACAGTCTCAAGAGCAGCCTTGCCCTTCCCCCGGAAGGCGCTGTGCCAGGAACCCGCTACCGTAAGAGTTGGCACTGTGCTCTCAGGAGCAGTGATCGCCAGAGGCGTTTCGAGACGCTGTGGCTCCAGGGCGAACCAGTAGAAGGCGTGGGGCCCAAGGGACAGGAAGTACGGCTCCTCCCCTATTGCCGGAAACTCCGTCCGCCCGAAGAGTTCAACGGGGACCGTGCCATGAAAGTCGGAGAGGTCCAGCTCCACTCCCTGAACAAAACGGGAAAGGTTGGCAACCACGAGGATACACTCGTCTTGGTAGCGCCGGACGAAGGCCAGGATCTTTCGATTCTCCGGGTAAAGGAACTCAATGCTCCCCCTACCGAAGGCTTTGTAGCGCTTCCTAAGAGCAATGAGGCGCTTCATCCACCAGAGGAGCGAGTGGGGATTGTTCTGCTGGGCCTCCACGTTGACGGCCTCGTAGTGGTACTCGGGGTCGATAATGACGGGCAGATATAGCTTCTGCGGGTTGGCCCGAGAGAAGCCCGCGTTCCGATCGCCGCTCCACTGCATAGGGGTGCGTACGCCATTGCGGTCGCCCAGGTAGACGTTGTCCCCCATCCTGATCTCGTCTCCGTAGTAGATGACCGGCGTCCCGGGCATGCAGAAGAGCAAGGCCTTCATGAGTTCGATCTGTCGCCGGTTGTTCCCCAGGAGCGGAGCGAGCCGGCGGCGGATCCCAAGGTTAAGCCGCATCTGAGGGTCCTGAGCATAGACTCGGTTCATGTAGTCCCGCTCTTCGTCCGTGACCATCTCCAAGGTCATCTCATCATGGTTGCGTAGAAAGAGTGCCCATTGGCAGGTCTCAGGTATCTCAGGGGTCTGCTCAAGAATCTCGATGATGGGGAAACGATCCTCCATGCGTATCGCCATGAACAGGCGCGGCATGACGGGGAAATGGAACGCCACATGAGCCTCGTCTCCATTCCCGAAGTAGGCGGCGGCGTCATCAGGCCACTGGTTGGCCTCGGCCAGCAGCATACGGTTTCTGAACCTCTCGTCAACACGAAGCCGCAGTTCCCTCAAGAACTGGTGCGTCTCCGGCAAGTTCTCGCAGCTGGTGCCTCTCCGCTCGTAGAGGTAAGGCACGGCGTCTAACCGCACACCGTCCACCCCCATCCTCAGCCAGAAGTTCACCACGCTGAGAATGGCCCGTCGAACGCGGGGGCTGTCGTAGTTGAGGTCGGGCTGATGAGCGTAAAATCGATGCCAATAGTAGGCCCTGGCGACCGGATCCCAGGCCCAGTTGGAAGACTCGAAGTCCTTGAATACTATCCGCGCCTCCCTGTACTTGTCGGGGCCATCGCTCCAAACGTAGGAATTGCGGCGGCTGCTGCCAGCCGGGGCTCGGCGCGACGACTGGAACCACCGGTGTTGGTCAGAGGTATGGTTAAGGACGATCTCGGTGATCACGCGCAGGCCCCTTCGGTGTGCCGCCCGCAGGAATGCCTGAAAGTCGCGCAGGGTGCCATAGTCCGGGTGCACACCGGTGTAGTCAGAGATGTCGTACCCGTCGTCCTTCAAGGGTGACGGGTAGAATGGCAGGAGCCAGATCGCCGTGACTCCTAGGTCCTGAAGGTAGTCCAGCTTCTGTGTCAGGCCGCGGAAGTCGCCCACGCCGTCGGCGTCGCTATCGGAGAACGCCCGCACGTGGAGCTCGTAGATAATGGCGTCCTTGTACCAGAGCGGATCGTCCTCCAACCTGTAGTCCGTGTCACTCCGACGCACCGTCCGTTCACCTCACTCGTCCCGCATGGTATTCGAAGTCCTCTTTCCTACGAACTCGCCTCCGCAATACGGAAGATGTGCGCTGGCATCACGTGCGGATTGAGTTCAACATAGTTGCGGCGCCCCTGCCAGAGGTGGCGAGCATCGGTCAGCAGGTCGTGCACCTGGTAGGGCTGGTGAGGGTCGACTCCCAACTTATCCAAGTCGAGTTCCACCCAGCCGGACTGCGTGTGGTGGGGGTCCAGATTGACCACGACCACAATGACGTTGCTGAGGTCATCTGTTCCCTTGCTGTAGCAGATGAGCTGCTCATTGTCCACCTGATGGAACGACAGGCTCCAGTCGCTCTGCAGAGCCGGGTTTTCCCTGCGGATCCCATTCACCTGAGCGATGAAGTCTTTCAGGCTATCCGGTCTGTCAAGTTCCCACTGCTTGATTTCGTACTTTTCTGAATTCAGATATTCTTCGCTCCCGCGCTCCCGTGGCTGATTTTCGCAGAGCTCGAAGGCTGGTCCGTAGATCCCACAGCTGGCCCCGAGAGTGGCCGCGAGCACCAGGCGCGTCATGAAGGCGGGTCGTCCGCCGGACTGGAGGTATTCGGTCAGGATATCCGGTGTGTTGGGCCAGAGATTGGGCCGGAAGTACTCGCGGACGTCCGTTTGGGTCAGTTCCGTGAAGTACTGAGTGAGCTCCCACTGCATGTTGCGCCAGGCGAAGTAGGTATAGGACTGGCTGAAGCCGAGCTTGGCCAGTCGGTACATGATCTTCGGGCGGGTGAACGCCTCCGACAATAGGATCACCTCCGGATAATCCCGCCTGACCTCCTCGATCAGCCACTTCCAGAAGGCGAAAGGCTTGGTGTGGGGATTGTCGACACGAAATATGCGCACCCCCTGCTCGATCCAGAACAGGACAATGCTCTTCAGTTCCTGCCACAGCTCCCGCCAGTCCTCCGTTTCGAACTCGAACGGGTAGGTGTCCTCGTACTTCTTGGGTGGGTTTTCGGCGTACTGGATCGTGCCATCCGGACGCCAGCGGAACCAAGTGGGGTGCTCCTTGACGTAGGGGTGATCGGGCGAGCAGTGGAAGGCAATGTCCAGGGCGATCTCGATGTCAAACTCCTTGGCCTTATCCATGAGCCGACGGAAGTCCTTGAGCGTCCCTAGCATAGGATGCACGGCCTTATGCCCCCCCTCCTCGGACCCGATGGCCCAAGGGCTGCCGGGGTCCTGAGGGCCCGCCACCGCAGCGTTGTTCTTCCCTTTTCGGTGGGTGTGGCCGACGGGGTGGATGGGAGGCAGGTAGAGCACATCGAAGCCCATAGCCGCGATGTAGGGTAGACGCTCCTCGCAGTCCTTGAACGTGCCATGGCGGCCAGGCTTGGGGGCACAGGAGTGAGGGAACATCTCGTACCAGGTGCTGAAGCGGGCCCGTTCGCGGTCGACCACCACCGTCAGCTCCCGCTCGTAGGTGGTGGCGAAGCGCCTCTCAGAATAGCGGCTCACTAACCTGGCCAGCCCCTCATCCAGGGCGATGCTTAGCTTGCGGGCCGAGACCGCCTTGCGCGCTAGAGCAGTCGCTGTCGATTGCAGTCGCTTCTTGTCGTCGCCGGAAGCTCTGCTTCTCGCCTCTCGCACCAGGCCTGCCCCGACCTGAAGCTCAACTGAAACGTCCTGCCCAGCGTCGACCTTTTTCTGCAGGTCCTTTCGCCATGACTGGAACGGATCGATCCATGCCTGGAGAGTATAGTGGTATCGTCCGAGCTCTTTGACGATGAACTCCCCACGCCAGCGGTCATTCACCAAGGCCTCCATCGGCACCTCGATCCACTGCCGAGCACCTTCCTTGCGATATAGTAAAACGCAGGAGAGCGCCTCATGGCCGTCCGCCAGGACGTCCGCCTCAACAACCACCTTCTCGTCCACAGTGCGCTTGATGGGGAAACGGCCGCCATCGACCTCAGGCCGCACGCCCTCGATGACCACCCGTGTTCGGCCGCCTTCCGTCGCCATTCTCAGCAACCTCTCCTCACAGACCTTAGCATGGCTCAATCACCACGTCGATACTGAAGAAGTCGAGCCGTTTCCAGCACCGAATCGCGATCGCCGGCCACGGTGAGACTATCCCAATCCTGAAGGACAGTAGAGCCGCGGGGAGTCACCAGTTCTCCCTCGCGGCGAATGAGCAGCACCAGGCAATTGCCCGGAAGCCGGACATCGCTAAGGCGTCTGCCCACCAGAGCACGGTTATGGAGGGTGACCTCCAACACATCGTACTCCTTGGGTCGGTCTGTGAGGATCTGGAATAGATTGGGGCGTAGGATAGCGTTTTCGAGGGCGCCTGAGGTGGACAGCGGAACAGTGACGCCCCGTATGCCTGCCTTGATGAAGTCCTTTCGGTGGGTTGGATCATTTACTCGGGCGATCAGTTGAGAGATGCCGAACCTCTCCCTGGCCAGTTTGCAGACCCTGAGGTTGTACGCATCGTCAGGGGTGACAGCGACCAGCGCCGAGTTGGAAGCGGCACCGGCCTTGCGGAGGACAGAAAGCGTATCACCACGCCCCTGGACGACGGCTAAGCCGTCGCGACTGGCCTCTTCAACCGCCTCGCCTTCCGGATCGACGAGCACGACACGAGAACCGTGGGCGGAGAGGCGAGAAGCAAGGGAGCGGCCGGTCTCCCCGGCACCAACGATGATAACGGCGCCTACCTCTTGAGTTGGCACCTGCATGAGCCGAGAGAAGACCACCGGAGACAGAGACGAAGTGACCACGGCTACGATCACGATGGCCGAGTTGACGCCCGCAGTGATAATGCCCAACTCCTGGCCGATGAGGGAGGCTGCGATAATCAGGCTGAGGCGGGAGCTGAGAAGGAAACCGCCCGCGAGGGTTTCCTGCCACGAGAAGCGGAGCCGTAGAACGAGGGAAGGCACGATCTTGGATATGTAGCTTATAGCCAGGAAGATGGGCAGCAGGCTCAGTTCCTTGCCGGAACCGGATAGGGCCCCCAGGTCTAGGCTGGCGCCAACGTTGATGAAGAAGATGGGGATGAAGAAACCATAGCCGATAGCATCGAGCTTCATGCGCAGAGACGTACCTTCCTCAGGGGATAGAAGCGAGACGATGACGCCAGCTACGAAGGAGCCGAGGATGAGCTCAGAGCCGATGGTCTTGGCGAAGACAACGAAGGCCAGCATGAGCGCTAGGGCACCGCGCACTTGGACCTGGGCCGTGGCGTGGGCGAGCTCTTCGACGGTTCGGGACACTATGCGATAGCCACCGATGGCGGATCCCAAGCGATACACCAGAAGAAAAGCGATAGGGAGAGCGAGGATGAGAGCCAACTCCACATCGGGCCCCTCGCGCTTCACGGCGGCAAAGGCGCCGATGAGGATAAGGGTGACAAGATCGGCGAGGAAAGCGGCCACAAGAAGGACCTGGCCGTACGGTCTGGCAGTGAGGCCTCTCTCCTTCAGGGTGGGCACCACCACTCCAACAGAGGTGGTGGAGAGGATTAGGGTGGTGAGCCACAAGTCTGGCGCCAGACCGCTCACTTCCAGGATGACCACGCCGAGGAAGGCAATGGCCAGGGTGCCTCCCAGGATTAGGAGACCTGAGCCAAGAGGGGAACTGAGCAAAGCCTTGGAGCCGCGGTAGGAAGCGTCGCCTGGCGCAGTCAGGAGGCGTGGGTCCAGCTCCAGGCCTGAGAGGAACATCAGGTAGGCGAAGCCAAATTCGGCGAGAAAATCCAAGACCGGCGTCGGCTCGATGAGGTCCAGACTGCTGGTGCCGATGATGATGCCGGCGATGATCTCCCCAACAAGCGCCGGCAGAACTCTGCCAGGGGCGCGGGCGGCGATAATGGGGACAAGAACTGCAAGCCCGGATATGAGCAGTAGCTGATAGAATGATTCTTCTTCCATCAAATACAGACACGCCCTCCTCGCTAGGAGGGCGCGAAATACGGCCGTCCTTGAGTCAGCGCGGCTGCCCGCCGCACCCTCCGTGGAAGCCTACGGGGTTAGCTGACGGGTTCGGCCCACGGAAGCTGGCCTACCTGCCTATCGGCAGGATTCACCCCCAGATTTGGGTCCCCCGTTCCCGTCCAGCGGGACTCGGCTCGACAGCGAGGGTATCACCGAGCAGAAGGCGTGTCAAGACTGATGGTCTCCCCGACGCCGGGCCGGTTCCAGGCGGAAGCGCCAAGAAGCTCACCACCCCGTAGTAGTGCAGCGGCGATTAAGAGACCACGTAGAATCCCCCCGTCAGCCAGCGTCGGATGGCGACGGGGGGACTTGGCGTTTGAGCGCCCCCTAAGGGGTGACCTCTCCGAATCTGGTGAGGGTCCTAAAGTCGGACCCTACGAGCGACGGACTTTTAATCCGGGAGTCGTGGGTTCGAATCCCTCCCGTCCCACTGGGCTGCGACGGATAGTCCTCCGATGGCACAGACCAGTCACGCGGGAGTTCCGACTGGCCGTGGCATCAAAGGCCTGGCACCGCAAGTCCGGCATCATCGCGCTATAATGGGCCAGGGACTTAGTGAAGAAGATTCTCCTTGTCGATGACGAGCCTACGCTGGTAGCGACCGTTAAATACAACCTTGAGCGGGAAGGCTATCAGGTGGTTACTGCCGGCGACGGCGAGTCTGGCTTGTCCGTCGCTCGGGCAGAGCGGCCCGATCTCGTCATTCTCGACCTCATGTTGCCTGGCCTCGACGGTTTCGAGGTCTGTCGCATTCTTCGCCGCGAGATGACCGCGCCCATACTCATGCTCACGGCCAAGACCGATGAAGTGGACAAAGTCGTGGGGCTGGAGCTGGGAGCTGACGACTACGTCACCAAGCCGTTCAGCATGCGCGAGCTTCTAGCGCGGGTCCGGGCGCTGCTGCGCCGCGCTGAGACGCCACCAGCCGAGGCGAAGGTTCTGACCGCGGGTGACCTTCAAGTGGACCTGCGTAGGAGAGAGGCTATGCGGCGGGGTCAGGCGCTAGTCTTGAAGCCCAAGGAATTTGACCTGCTGGTGTTCTTCCTCCGGAACCGCGGCCGAGCCTTTACCCGCGAGCAGCTCCTGGACCAAGTATGGGGATATGACTTCGCCGGTGATACTCGCACGGTAGACGTCCACGTTAGCTGGTTGCGCCAGAAGATCGAGGATGAGCCGGCCAAGCCCACGCGGCTGATCACGGTCCGTGGCGTGGGGTATCGGTTCGAGAGATAGGGATGCTGGGGAGCCTCCGCTTTCGCACCGCCGTGGCCTATGTCCTGCTCATTGTGGCCGCCTTTGCCGCTCTCGCCCTATACCTGCTTCCCAAAGTAGAGGGCGACTTCCGAGAGAATATCGAGGCTGATCTGGCCTCTCAGGCTCGCATGGTAGAGAACCTCGTTCAGCCTCTCGTGGAAGAAGGAGCGGCTACCACGACATTCGATGAGCTCGCCAAGCAGTTGGGGGCTCAGACCGATACCCGTATCACCATCATCGCTCCCGACGGCATTGTGCTGGGGGATTCGGAGGCCGACCCGGCCACGATGGAGAACCACCTGAACCGACCAGAGGTGCAGGAGGCAATTCGCTTGGGGCAGGGGGAAAGCGACCGTCGCAGCGCCACCTTGGGCACCGAATTCACCTACGTTGCCACCCGCATCACCGTCGACGATGCCCAGGCGGGCATCGTGCGGGTAGCGCGGCCGACGGACGCTGTCGATTCCTCACTCTCCGATATCACCCGCTCCATCCTCGTCGCAGTTGTGATCACAGCAGCGGTCGCCGCTGGGCTCAGCCTGGCCGTCGGCAGCACCATCATGCGGCCCCTGGGCCGACTGACCCGCGCGGCACGCAGCATCGCCAGCGGCAACCTGGCCGAGCGGGTGAGGCCGCGGCCTTCGGGGGAAGTGGGCGAGCTGGCCGACGCCTTCAACCACATGGCCGAGAGCCTTCAAGAGCTCGTAGCGGTGGTCTCCCAGGAGCGGGAGCGCCTGATAGCGGTCCTGAATAGTAGTGTTGACGCCGTTCTGGCCGTGGACGCCGAAGGGCGTATTACGTTCGCGAACCAGGCCGCCGAGCGCTTGCTCGCGCGTTCCCAGCCGGACCTGGTCGGCAAGCACTTTGCCTGGGCCATGCCAGACGAGGAGGTCATAGAGGCCCTACGGGCCAGCCGTGAGGATGGGCGCCGCGAGACCCGTCTCGTTGAGCGTGCGAACCGCCAATACTTCCGGGTCATCACCACGCCGATCATCGGTGGCGGCGAGTGGGCGGCTCTGGTGGTCTTCCACGACCTCACCGACGTTAGGCGCGTGGAGCAGGTGCGGCGGGACTTCGTTGCTAACGTTTCCCATGAGCTGCGCACGCCTCTCGCCTCCATCAAGTCGGTTATCGAGACGCTAGAGGGCGGCGCGCTGGAGGATGAAGCGGCGGCCCGCGATTTCCTCTCCCGCGCGGACGCGGAGGTCGATCGCCTGGTGCAAATTGTGGAGGAGTTGCTGGAGCTGTCGCGCATCGAATCAGGGGAACTCCCCATGTCGCGGGAGCGGGTGGAGATGGCTTCAGTTCTGGCCGACGCCGTTGAGCGACTCAGGCCGCAGGTGGAGAAGCAAGGGTTGAGCCTGACCGTCGATATTGCTGCCGACCTACCGCCGATCATCGGCGACGCCGAACGGCTGGCGCGAGTGGTCGTCAATCTCCTCCACAACGCTGTCAAATTCACTCCTTCCGGCGGCTCGGTCCACGTGTGGGCTGGTCTCGTCGAGAGCGCTGTGGTAGTCAAGGTGATCGACACTGGTGTAGGCATCGCCCCCGAAGACCTGCCGCGCATCTTCGAGCGCTTCTACAAGAGCGACCGCGCCCGGGCCAGCGGCGGCACTGGTCTCGGGCTGGCAGTGGTCAAGCACATCGTCGAGGCCCACGGTGGCACCGTCAGCGCCGAGAGTGAGCAGGGCCGCGGCTCCACATTCAGCTTCTCGATCCCCGTGCCATCCTCTCCCCACGGGCGCTAGCGGCCCGTCAGCGTCTCGCAGACGCTCCACGTGAAGTTCCACTTGTTGCCGGATCGGGTTCTGGACGACCTCGCTCATCTTTTACAAGCCGTTAATCCTCGTTAACAACCCGTTAAACAAGAGCCGCTATCGTAACACCTGGAACGAGCAACAAAGGCTTATCAAGGGAGGTGGACTATATGCACACGGCACCTCAAGCACATCCGGGGAGACGCACCGGTAAGACTCTATTACTAGTGACAGCCATGGTGGCCGCGGCTCTCGCGGCCCTTCTGATTGTCGCCTGCGGGGATGACAACGGGGGCGAAGGCGGCCTCTCCGGCACCATCGTGGGAGACGGCTCCAGCACCGTGTACCCCATCAGCGAGGCGGTGGCCGAGGAATTCGGTAAGGTTGCGCCGGGTGTACGCGTCGTCGTTGGCATCTCGGGCACCGGCGGCGGCTTCAAGAAGTTCTGCAATGGCGAGACCGACTTCAGTGACGCCTCCCGCCCGATCAAGGACTCGGAGCGAGAGGCCTGCGCCAGCAAGGCCATCGAATGGGTGGATTTCCAGGTGGCCTTCGATGGTCTGTCCGTGATGGTCAACCCGAAGAACGACTTCGTGCAGTGCCTCACGGTAGATGAGCTCAAGCGCATCTGGGAGCCGGGCAGCACAGTCGATAGCTGGGACGACGTGCGGCCTGAATGGCCCGATGAGTCCATAGCTCTCTATGGCCCCGACACCGACTCCGGCACCTTCGACTACTTCACTGAGGTGATCGTGGGCGAGGAGGACGCGAGCCGTCCCGACTACACCGCCAGCGCCGACGACAACGTGCTGGTGCAGGGCATAGCCGGCGATGAGGACGCTCTGGGCTACTTTGGCTACGCCTACTACGTGGAGAACACCGACAAGCTCAAGCTGGTGGCGGTGGACGGCGGCGAGGGCTGTGTCCTGCCCACCCGAGAATCCGTTCTAGATGGCACTTACAAGCCGCTGTCCCGCCCGCTGTTTGTGTACGTGCGGCAGGACGCCCTGGATCAGCCGGAAGTGGCGGAGTTCATGCGCTTCTACCTGACCGAGGGGCGGCCTCTGGTTGCGGAGGTAGGTTACGTCGAAGCGCCAGAGTCGGCATATCAGGAAGGACTGACCCTAATTCCCTAGACTGGCTCGCCCCCCACGAACGAGCCTGGCATCCTCAGAAACCTCGCCCCGTTGGGGATGCCAGGGTGCTGGGGGAAAGGAAGACCGAACAATGGGGGTTACAGACATAGAAGCCGTTGGCCCGACCTCTCGCATCCGGCGCAGGGGGCCACTGGAGGCCCGCCTGAGGCACGGCCGCGAGGCTGTGATCCACAGCGTCCTATTTCTCTGCGCGTCCGTCTCGATTTTCACCACGTTAGCCATCATCGCCACCCTGTTGGAGGAGACCACTGGTTTCTTCCGGGAGGTCTCCATCATCGACTTCCTGACGGATACTAAGTGGATCCCTGGTCTCGGCGGCGGCCCCGGTGGCCTTGAGCCGCACTTCGGCATCCTGCCCCTCCTCTCTGGTACCCTCCTGGTCGCTGCTGGCGCGGCCGTTGTTGCTTTGCCCGTGGGCTTGCTCACCGCCATCTTCCTCAGCGAGTACGCTCCGGGATGGCTGCGCGGCATCGTCAAGCCGGTCCTGGAGGTCCTGGCGGGCATCCCCACCGTCGTCCTCGGCTTCTTCGCTCTGACCTTCGTCTCGGAGGACATCATCCGGGTACTCTTCCCCGGGACGAAGATCTTCAACGCGGCCAGCGCTGCCATCGTGGTGGGCATCATGATCATCCCCATGGTCTCCTCCCTAAGCGAGGACGCGATGAGCGCTGTCCCTTGCAGCCTGCGGGAGGGGGCCTACGCTCTGGGCGCCACCAAGTTTGAGGTGGCGCTGAGGGTGGTCGTTCCCGCCGCGCTCTCGGGCATCGTCGCCTCTTTCATCCTGGCCATCTCCCGAGCAATCGGCGAGACGATGATCGTGACCCTCGCCGCGGGGGCGACGCCCAACCTCACCTGGAACCCACTGGACAGCATCCAGACGATGACGGCGTACATCGTCCAGGTCAGCCTGGGCGACACGCCTCAGGGCAGCCTGGGGTTCAGAACCATCTTCGCCGTGGGAATGACTCTTTTCGTCATGACCCTGACCTTGAACGTGATCAGCCAGTACCTGCTGCACCGCTTCCGTGAGGTGTACGAATGACAGCAGCCCAGATGGGGTTCCGCCGACGCCTTTTCCTTCGCAAAACCACCGCCGCCGGCTTTGCGCTGCTCTGCGTCCTGGCGACGAGCATAGGCATCGCCACCCTGGCAGTGCTGCTGGTGGACGTTACCAGGGAAGGGATCGGCCGGGTGAGTTGGGACTTCATCAACAGCTTCCCCTCTCGCAAGCCCGAACAGGCGGGGATCAAGGCCGCTCTCTGGGGGACGATCTGGATGATGGGATTGACGGCGAGCTTCGCCATTCCTATCGGCGTGGGCGCTGCCGTCTACCTTGAAGAATATGCACCGCGCAACTGGCTCACCCGTGTCATCCAGACCAACATCGCCAACCTGGCGGGCGTGCCCTCTATCGTGTACGGCATCTTAGGGCTGGCCCTGTTCGTGCGGGCGATGTCGCTGGAGCGCAGCGTTCTCGCCGGCTCACTGACCATGGCCCTACTCGTTCTACCAATCGTGATTATCGCCTCGCAGGAAGCTCTGCGGGCCGTGCCGAGCTCTATCCTCGAGGCTGCCTACGCCGTCGGCGCTTCTCGCTGTCAGGTTGTGTCACGACAGGTATTGCCAGCAGCTTTTCCGGGCATCCTTACGGGCATCATCCTGGCCCTGTCACGGGCTATCGGGGAGACCGCGCCCCTCATAATGATCGGGGCTCTGTTGTTCGTCCCCTTCACCCCCAGCGGCCCGCTCGATCGGTTCACCGTCCTACCGATGCAGATCTTCAACTGGACTTCACGGCCTCAACCCGAATTCCGGGAGAACGCGGCCGCAGGCATAATCGTCCTCCTCATAGTGCTACTCACCATGAATGCCACAGCGATTATCTTGCGCAATCGCTTCCAAGCCAGAGCGAGGCAATAGACAATGATCGATGAGCGACTGGAAGATACAGTGACGGAGCGGTTCGTGACCCACCCCCTTGAGCGGCAGGCGAATCTTGCCGATCGCCTCCAGCCCAGTGAGACGATCCTGGAGGCCCGCGGCCTCGGCGTCTGGTACGGTGACTTCCAGGCCCTGCGAGATGTGTCTCTGGCCATGCCTGGCCGGCGCATTACAGCCATCATCGGACCGTCGGGGTGTGGCAAGAGTACCCTCATCCGCTGCTTCAACCGCATGAACGACCTGATACCGGGCTTCCGGGCTGAGGGCGAGCTGTTGTTCGAGGAGCGAAACATCTACACCAAAGGGATCGACGTGGTGGACGTGCGTCGCCGCATCGGCATGGTCTTCCAGAAGCCGAATCCGTTCCCTAAGTCGGTGTACGAGAACGTGGCCTTCGGCGCGCGGGTCAACGGCTATGTGGGCAAGCTGAGCGAGATCGTGGAGCGTGCCCTACGGCAGGCTGCTCTCTGGGACGAGGTGAAGGACAAGCTGCGACAGAACGCCCTGGCGCTTTCCGGTGGCCAGCAGCAGCGGCTGTGCATCGCTCGCGCTCTGGCCATCGAGCCGGAGGTGATTTTGATGGATGAACCCTGCAGCGCCCTCGACCCGGTGGCAACTCTCAGGATCGAGGACTTGATGCGCGAACTGATCGAGCGCTACGCGATCGTCATCGTCACCCACAACATGCAGCAGGCCGCTCGCGTGGCCGACTACACTGCCGTGATGATGATGGCGGAAGACCGGGCGGGTGAGATGATCGAGTACGGTCCTACGCGGGAAGTGTTCACCACGCCCAAAGAGAAGCGGACCGAGGACTACATCACTGGCCGTTTCGGCTAGAGGGGGTGTGTGCCATGACCCGTACTGCTTTCGAACGGCAACTAGCCCAGATCCAGGGGGACATGCTGGTCCTCGCCGGCATGGTTGAGGTAGCCATCGAGCGGGGTATCGAGGCTCTCAAGAACCGGAACGTGGAGCTGGCTCGCCAGATCATCGCCGATGATGTGAAGGTTAACCGCAAGCGGTACGAGACGGAGGAGAAATGTCTGGAGCTCATCGCTACCCAACAGCCGCTCGCCAGCGACCTCCGCACCATCGTCGCTGTGCTCCACATCATCGTGGACCTAGAGCGCATCGGGGATCACGCCGAGGGCATTGCCAAGATCGCTCTCAGGCTGGCCGATGAACCACCCCTCAAGCCCTATATCGATATCCCCCGCATGGCCGAGGTGGCCACACGCATGCTCAGGCGGAGTCTGGATGCTTTCAAGAATCGCGATGCCAACCTCGCCCGCTCCATCTGCAACGAGGACGATGAGGTTGACGCCCTCTACGACCAGGTCTACCGCGAGCTACTAACCTACATGTTGAGCGACCCGAAGACCATAGAGCGTGCCACCCATCTGACCTGGGTGGCCCATAACCTGGAGCGCATCGCCGACCGCGTCACCAACGTCTGCGAGCGAGTGGTGTACTTGGTAGAAGGCAAGATCGGGGAGCTAAACGTCTCCAAGTACTGATTGACGATCCGGGTCGCCTGGCGGCAGTCATCGCTGGCCTTCACGCCGTCGTAGGTGACCGTGTAGCGGCGGAGCATAGGCGGGATGGAGTGGTCGAGGAGGAACTGGACGTCAATCTCGCGGGTTCGATCCCCGTCTCCCCGCTCAGCCAGCATTGGGTGTTTCGGTGACTACGATTGCGAGCATGCAGTTGCCCCGTTCGCTACGCGCTGATGATGCCGGCCTCGAGACAGCGTGGGCTCGCGTGACCTCACCAGCCTGGCGAGATCTGCCTCCAAGGGTCTCGACGACAACGGAGCAGGCACTGATTAGAGCCCGCTTGTGCCGCTCGTGCTCAAGGGGCGTTCACTTGGATGCTGGGATCGTTCACTCGGGTGATGTCGATGCTGATTGGTATGCTGGACCACTCGTATATGTCGCCCGGGGTTTGGGACAACTCCATCTCCAGGCATACAGGCCAGTAGCCGTCCTCGGCTAGCCAGAGATCGCACGTCTCGATGGCCAGCTCTTCGGGTATCCAGACCAGGCCCAGGAAAGTCTCACAGGACTCTGCCTCAGTGTAGTGGATTGCTGGTACGTTATTCTTGGTCTCATGCTCCCCGGGTACTGGCGGCGGTTCCAGGGCGCACTCTTCCCAGAACGAGGGACACGCTGGACACATGCTGAGGGCCTCAGCCACCTCCAGGTCGGAGGTCGTTGTTTCACGCCAGCCGTCGCCTGTGTCGACCCAGGCGTTGCTGCCGATCACGATGACATGCTCCTCGAGAAGCGGGATGCCGGCCATGCTTGCGCTGATATCACATGAACAACTGGCCGGAGCCTCGAAGTCTCCCTCAGTGGCAAGATCCATCTCTAGGCCCTCCACTTCCATCGACATGTCGAGAGCAGCGTGAAAGGTCTCCAGAAAGGCGGTGGGCGGGCCTCCGTCTTCGGTCGGCGAGGGCGTTGGGCTGGGTGTCGGTGTTGGGCTGGGCGTCGGCGTTGGGCTGGACGTTGGCGTCAACGTGGCGCTTGCGGTCGGGGTAGGCGCAGCGCCTGTGCCCCCGAGGGCCATCACGCCCTGCATTTTGTCCAGGGTGATCAGGTTGCTAATATCAGGCCGTCCGGCGAAGTAGCGTAGCCATTCTTGCGTATTGGGGTCGATGTCGTAGGCGACGGCCACCGCCCCTTCACCGCAGGTGGCCAGAGCCTGTTCGGCGTCGGTGCCGTCGTCGCCATCCCACACCGCAATGGCCCACTTGTCGGGCTGCGGGCAGTTGAACATAGCGCCCTGCTGGGCCTCGGAGGAACTCGTCGTCACGGCCCAGACCAGGCCTGTCACCCCTACGGCAACGAGACCCGCTACAAACAAGACGGCAAGTTTTCTCGCCTGGCTAAGCATGGCAAACCTCCGTCGCGTGATCCGCGCTCCGACCGCATGGCGAGTCATTCGCCGCGCGGCCGAGGCGTAGCCTAGGTCAGCGCTCTCACGGGGGATTCAGCGCCGAGACCTCGCATTCGCAAGGACCTATTGGGAGACGCCCAACAAGTTCGTCTCCAGGCGGCTGCGCGCTGTGAGTTGGGAGCCATCTCTGCCTTTGGTTCTACCATGTTGAGACGTTCAAGGGAAGAATCAGTTACAGATTTTTCCCCTGCGGCAGCGGTGCTGCGGGCGTTTTCATCCTACCCGTAGGCGTGAGGCGTGGCGGGATCTGCCACCCAGGGTCTCGACGGCGGTGGACCAGATATCGAGCCCAGCTAGGATTGCCTAGACGAAGTGGTTATCAGTTAGGAACTGAAGCAACTGCTCGGCCACGGCGTCTGGGGGCCCTTGGATGACGTCACCGTGCCGCTCTTCCATCCCGCCGGAGACGATCTGTTGCCAGCGTTCCTCCGGCGAGAGGCTGCTATCGGGGATGAATAGACCTTTGGTGATCGGCTTGGGCGGCGACAGGCTCACTACCTGAGCGCAGGAGCCCGCCTCGCCTACCTCCTCGGCGCGGAGATCCAGGTCGGCGAGGCCACGGCGGGGGATTTCTGCTGCCAGCGACCGAAGAAGGACCCGCAGTTTCGGATAACGAGGGCGATTGATCCCCTCCTCGACGGCGAACAGCGCGGGCAGAGGACAGCGGAGCACCTCTCGCCGGCCTCGTTCCAGCCGGCGGTGAACCAGCGCTTCGCCGTCCCTTACCTCCAGCCGGACGACGCTGGTGACCGCTGGCAGGTCGAGAAGTTCGGCTAGCTGAGCGCTCACCTGTCCTGTATCGCCGTCGCTGGCCCGCTTGCCGCACAGCACTACATCGGCCCCCATCTCCCTGATGGCGGTAGCCAGGATGCGAGCGGTGGCCAGAGTGTCAGAGCCGCGGAAGGCCTCGTCCCACAGGAGCAGCGACTGGTCCACACCCAGGGCCAAGCAGCGGCGCAGAACCGACTCGCTTTCGGGCGGGCCCATGCTTATAGCCGTCACGTCACTATCGGGGAAGCGATCCTTCAGGCATAAGCCCTGCTCCAGGGCATAATCGTCGGCCGGATTCAGCATGTGCCTCAGACTCTCCTCCTCGAGAGCAGCCTGTCCTGTCCTCACCGGCAGCGGCTCGGACGGCTCGATTGTATCTACCACCCTAGCGACACAGACAACCACCTTCATCGAGCTTGTCACCTCACGAGACCTGCCTGGCACCAGGCACGTTGGCCAGCGCCCGCAGAACCTCCTCGTCCTCAGTCGTCCCCCGTTCCTGCCGCAATCGCCGCAGCCGCTCGATCAGCGAGGGCAGCACCTGATGCATATCGCCCACTATCTTTACGTCTGCTAGCTGGAAGATAGGGGCCTGGGGATCCTGGTCTATAGCGACGACCGCCCTAGAATCCTTCATCCCCACGACATGGTGATTGACGCCGGAGATGCCGCAAGCAACGTACAGCCGGGGGGCGACGGTCTTGCCGCTCAGTCCCACCTGTCGCTCATAGGGAGCCCAGCCGGCGTCCACCACCGGTCTGGAGGCGGCCACGGCGGCGCCCATTAAGTGAGCTAACTGCTCCACCAGGTGGAAGCCTTCCTGGCTGCCAGCGCCTCGCCCGCCAGCAACGATGACCTCCGCCTCGGTCACGTCCAGAGCCGCGGGAGGAATCTTGACTATCTTCTCCAGGCGGAGACGCAGGCTCTGGAACGATAGGCTCACATCCACTGCGAGTACCTGTGTCTGACGGTTGGGATCCGGACGCTTGGCGGGCACCGCACCCGGCTGAAGGGTGGCCATCTGCGGCCTGGCCTGAGGGCAGACGACGTTGCAGGATGCCTTGCCGCCGTAGACCGGGCGGGTCATCACCAGCAGGCCGTCTTCGCTCAGGTCGACGCGGGTGCAATTGGAGGCCAGACCTACGCTCAGGCGGGCGGCCACCCGCGGCGCCAGGTCGCGCCCCTGATCGGTGGCACCCCAGAGGAGGATGGAAGGCCGCTCGCGACGGATGAGATCGGCGAGAAGGGGAGTATAGGCGTCGGGGTTGTAGGCGCTCAGAAGAGGGTCTTCGGCTAAATAGACCCTGTCGGCGCCGCACTGACCGAGAAGAGGCGCCAGGCCACCAACGTCATCGCCCAGGAGCACCGCTGCCGCCGGCAGGCCCAGTCGATCGGCCAGCTCGCGGGCCTGCCCCAGGAGCTCCCGGGCAACATCTTCTACCTCGTCGCCGGTATGGTCGACGATAACCCATATGTCACCCGTCGGTTCTGCTCGCATAGCTCGATAAGGCGCGGGGCTGCCACCGCGCGCCCCCATTACTTGTAAGGTCAGGCCGATCTGCGTTATTCTACCAGATGCTCTGCGGGTTGAGACTCCGCCTCGTCATGCAATGCGATCTGCGCACCAAGACCGCCCCGAAAGCCGAGCGAGGGTGCTTCAGTCCAGTGCGTGGATCTGGCGGAGGTTCAGAAAGGAAGATGGAAGCATGAGTCAGCCGCTTCTTAGGGAGTTGCTGACCGAAAAGGACAGGTTGATCCAACAAGCGGTGAGGGCCTTTGTAGATAGAGAGATCATGCCCGTTCGCCAGCAACTGGACGATGATAAAGACCATATTCTCATCGACAGGATATCGGAAAAGCTGAAGGACATCGGGTTTCAGCGCGGCATAGTGCCGGAGAGATACGGCGGCCTGCCACAGAGATCGGCGGTCGGCACCTGCGTCCTCATGGAGGAGATCGCTCGAGGGGACGTCGGGCTGGCTGTGTCACTGGGTTGCACCGGCTGGTTCATTATGCCGGCGATCCTGGCCAACAACGAAGCGGTGCTGCGCGAGGTCGCCGCGGTCTTTTCTGGCGACGAGCTACGCAGAGGATGCTTCGCCATGACGGAGCCCGAAGCAGGGTGCGACGTCGAAAACCCTGCCCTGCATGGGAAAAGCATCTCCACCAGGGCCATCCTGGACGGAGATGAATGGGTTCTGAACGGAAGCAAGAGGTTTCCCAGCAACGCGGGCATCTCTGCCTATTACTGCGTTGTCTGCACCACCGACCCCAATCTGGGGGACGAGGGCATCGCCTTGATCTACGTGCCCCATCCCAGCGAAGGGCTCTCCTTCGGCAAGTTCGAAAACAAGGCAGGCATGCAGGCGGACAGAAACTGCGATATCTATTTGGACAACGTGAGGGTCCCTAAGAAGAACCGCGCGGCAGGCCCCGGAGAGGATGCTAAGCTGCTCCAGATCAATCTGACCGTTGGCCGACTAGGGAGCGGGGCTATGGCTGTGGGCGCGGCTCAGGGTGCTTTTGAGACGGTTCTCGAGTACACCAAGAACAGAATCGTGGCTGGGAAGCCCATCCGGGAGCATTCCATCTGTGCCGGGATGCTGGCCGATATGGTCATCGGCATCGAGACCGCCAGGACGTACTATTTGACCGCGGCTTACATGTTCGACCGCCCGGAGATCTATGGGCCTCGGGAATCGCCTGACCACCTGTCCCGAGCGAGCATCGCTAAGGTCTACGGTACCGAAGTGGCCATTATGGTTACCAACAAGGCTATGGAGTTGATGGGATCCTACGGCTATATGCGCGAGTACGGCGTGGAGAAATATTGGAGGGACTGCAAAGAGATTCAGCTCTGGGAAGGAGGGGCCCAGCTCGGCAGATTCGACGTAGTTCGCGGATACTACGACTTCCAGATGGGCGACCACTGAGCTGAGCGTAACAGTTGCTGGCGCACCGCTAGGGGGTGCTTCGAAGCGGTATTGCTTGAGCGGGCGTCAGCAGCGGCGAAGGAGTACTGCCCATGACCAGCGCATCAGAGAGTTCCCAAGTACAGTTCAAGCACCTCTTCACACCACTGAAGATCGGCACATTTACCGTCCGCAACCGCATCGTGAGTACCGCCCACCTTACCGACTTCGCCGATGGCGGCCTTCCATCGGAACGGCATCTGAACTACTGGGCGTCAAAGGCCAAAGGGGGCATCGGCCTCATCGTCACCGAGGACCAGGCCGTCCACCCCACCGCTGCCACCGAGCCCTTCGTCATCCACGCCTACAAGGACGCATGCATCGAGCCCTTCAGGCGGATCGTCTCTGCGGTGCACGAGCACGGAGCCAAGCTGGTAGCCCAGCTATGGCATCCGGGCAGCCTTTGGTTCGAGGCGCGAGAGGGCAGCCTGCCCCTGTGGTCCTGCTCGGCTGTCCCCGGCTCCTTCCACGCCGAGACCGCTCATGCCATGGAGGTTGAAGAGGTCAAGGAGATAATTCAGGCATTTGGCGACTCGGCTCGGCGAATGCGGGAGGCCGGCCTGGACGGGGTAGAGCTCATGGGCACCCATGGCTTCTTGATCGAGCAGTTCATGTCCCCTCGCACCAACCGGCGTAGCGATGAATACGGCGGAGACGAGGAGAACCGCCTTCGCTTCATCCAGGAGGTGATCGATGCGGTTCGGGCTGCTGTCGGCTCCGACTTTACCGTGGGCTTGCGGATTAGCGGCGACCAGTTCCAGGGAGGTGGCCTAGGACTCCAGGACATGAGAAGGATTATGCCCAAGCTAACGGCCGCAGGCAAGCTGGACTACGTTAGCGTCACCGTTGGCGCCGGCGGGGCGCAGATCCCACCCATGTACATGCCCGCCGCCCCCTTCGTTTACCTGGCGGCCGGGATCAAGGAGGTGGTGGACGTGCCGGTGTTCTGCGTCGGCCGCATCACCGACCCTGTGGTGGCCGAGGACATCCTGGCTAAGAATCAGGCGGACATGGTGGGGATGACCCGCGCCAACCTGTGCGACCCCGAGCTGCCCAACAAGGCGCGGGAAGGAAGGCTGGATGAGATTCGCCGCTGTATCGGTTGCAGCGAGGGCTGCTGGGGCCGTAATGCTGAGACCCTCCCCATCACCTGCGCCCTCAATCCCAGCGTGGGACGGGAAAAGGAGATGGAGATCACCCCCGCACCGGTCAAGAAAAAGGTGATGGTCATCGGCGCAGGCATCGCCGGCATGGAGGCGGCACGGGTGGCCGCGCTGCGGGGTCACTCCGTCTCTCTGTACGAGAAGGATGAGCAGTTGGGCGGCCAGCTCCAGATCGCCGCCAAGGCTCCCGGTAGGCAGGACATGGCGGAGCCGGTTCGCTACTACGAGTACCAGTTCAAGCTACTGGGAGTCGATGTCCACCTGGGCTCTACAGTGGATGAGAAGACCATCGAGGAGGTCAATCCGGATGTGGTCATCGTGGCCGCCGGCGGGCTGCCAGCCGCAGGCACTTTCTCTGGCGCAACGCAACCCAACGTAGTGCAGGCGCGGGACATCCTAACGGGCAAGGCTCAGGCGGGCAAGAAGGTCGTCCTCTTCGCCCTGGATCGTGGAATGGAAGGTCTAACCACGGCCGATTTCCTCTCCGACCGCGGCTGCGAGGTGGAGGTACTCGTACCCTGGGGAGCGATAGCGGGCTTCCAGGTAGAGCCGCTGACCCTCGGCTTCGTGCTATCGCGGCTGTATCGCAAGGGGGTGGTGGTGACCAACAGCATGCGGATAAAGGCCGTTCAGGAGAACACTGTTGTAGCCACTAACATCCTCAGCCGCCAGGGGCGTACCATCGAGGAAGTAGACACCGTTGTGCTGGCCCTGGGCAGCGTGGCCAACGATAGTCTGTACAAGGCCCTCAAGGGCAAGGTGCGCGAACTCTATCTTGTCGGGCAAGCTCTGGCCCCTCGCAAGATGCTGGACTCCACGCTGGACGGACTTCGCGTGGGCCGAATGGTGTAGTCCAGGCGATCTTCCCGCCATGCGGAAGCGTAGCCTGCTTGTGGGCAGGAATATTCTGGCTTTGCCACGTTTACATCAACGCTGAGGGGACGCTTACCTCGGGCTGGGGAAGGAGGAGCAGGCCATGCACAAGAAGATCGGCATCCTCGGCGGCATGAGTCCCGAATCAACGATAGCGTACTATGAGCACATCACCCGCAGGTACACCGAGCGATTTGGCGACTATGGCTACCCGGAGATCATCATCTACAGTGTCAGCTTTCAGCCATATGTAGACTGGCCCCAACAAGAGCGGTGGGATCTGGTAGCACAGGGCTTGGGCGAAGCTGCTCGGAAGCTCGAGGTGGCGGGCGCGGATTTCATCATCATAGCTACCAACACCATGCACCTGGTGTTCGAGGAGGTTCAGGCCTGTGTCCAAGTCCCGATGCTCGGCCTGCTGGACGCCGTCGGCGAGGCCATCCTGGCGGGAGGGATGAAGAGGGTGGGATTGCTCGGCACTCAGTACACGATGGAAAAGAGATTCTACCAGGATGCCTTGGAGAGAAGAGGCATCACCGTCCTTGTGCCGGACGCCAAGGACCGTCACTACGTGAACGCGGTCATCTACGATGAACTGGTCGCTGGTCAGATCCGCGATGAGTCACGCGCTGGATTCACTGGAGTCATCAGGAGGCTGGCGGAACGCGGTGCTCAGGGGGTCATACTGGGGTGCACTGAAATCCCCATGCTGGTCGCAGAGGCAGATGCCGCTATGCCACTCTTCGATACGACAGCCATTCATGCGGAGGCAGCCCTGCGTTATGCGGTGGAAGGATAAGGGCTGGACCTGTGTTACGAATTCTGCGCGTGTGCTGTCCCGCATGTTCACCCTTGGCCCGCTGGGTGATGGAGGACGGCGGCTGCAGCCAGTGATCAAGGTGTTTCTCTTCTTGAGGGATGGAGACTTGCACACAGTGCCCCGAAGATGGTTCGATCCGTAAGCGTCTGGCTGGAGCTTGACCCGCTGGTGCAATGCGCGACGGGGTCAGCCGCTCCGACTGAGGGGAAGCATGAGCGAACGTAAGGGCACCCGAAGCGAGCGTGACTCCATGGGCTCAGTGCAGGTCCCGGAGGAGGCCTACTACGGCGCGTCCACAATGCGCGCCGTCGGCAACTTCCCCATCAGCGGATTGCGATTCTCTCGACGGTTCATCCGCGCTCTGGGGCTTATCAAGCGCAGTGCGGCCGAGGTAAACGCAGACCTCGGTCTTCTGGAGCCGAGGCTCGCCGAGGCCATCGTCCGCGCCGCCGACGAGGTCGCTGAGGGGCGTCTCGACGACCAGTTTGTGGTCGATGTTTTCCAGACGGGATCCGGTACTTCGACCAACATGAACGCCAACGAGGTGATAGCGAACAGGGCGGTGGAGCTTCTGGGAGGCCGGCGGGGATCGAAGCTGGTGCATCCGAACGATCACGTCAACCTCGGGCAGTCGTCCAACGATGTCATCCCTACGGCGATCCACCTCTCGGCGCTGCTGGCCATACGAGAGGATCTGACGCCGGCGCTGAGCGAACTGCGGGCGTCACTGGCGGCCAAAGCAGAGGAGTTCTGGCCGGTGGTCAAGACCGGTCGCACACACTTGCAGGACGCCACGCCCATCCGCCTCGGACAGGAGTTTCAGGGGTACGCCGGGCAGGTGGCGCGAGCGCTGCAGCGGCTGGGAAGGGCGGCGACGGAGCTGGAGGAGGTGGCACTGGGCGGCACCGCGGTGGGCACCGGTCTCAACACTCATCCTCAGTTCGCGGCGCGGGTATGCGAGCGTCTCTCGGCGGCGACCGGCCTGGCGGTGCGCGAGACCGATAATCACTTCCAGGCCCAGAGCAACCTCGATGCGGTCGTGGGGTGCAGTGGGGCGCTGAGAGCAGCCGCCATCGCTCTGCTCAAGATAGCGAACGACATCAGTTGGCTGGGCTCGGGGCCACGAGCCGGCCTCGGGGAGCTGATCCTTCCGGAGGTTCAACCGGGAAGCTCCATCATGCCTGGGAAGGTCAATCCAGTTATTGCCGAGGCGCTCATCCAGGTTTGCGCTCAGGTGATAGGGAACGATGCGACAGTAGCTGTCGCCGGTCAGCGCAGCTTCTTCGAACTGAACACGATGATGCCTGTCGCCGGCTACAATCTTCTCCAGTCGATCGAGCTGCTGGCGGCGGCAGCGAGGAACTTCGCGGAGCGCTGCGTCGATGGTCTTCAGGCTACGGAGAGGGGGCCGGAGCTGGTGGAGAAGGGGCTTGGCATAGCAACGGGGCTGGCGCCCATTATCGGCTACGACGCGGCGGCAGAGATAGCGAAAGAGGCGGCAGGCAGCGGGCGCACCATTCGAGAGGTGGCGCAGGAGCGCACGGAGCTATCGGACGAGGAGCTGCGGCGTGCCCTCGACCCCACCGGGATGACGGAGCCCGGACTGCGGGGGAAAGAAGACTAGGCTGGCAGTCTGCTGCGGCTGAGATTCTTCGCTTCGCTCAGAATGACGCCAGCCATTTCCGTCGCCCTGAGCGTAGCGAAGGGCCTCACCTCGGGCAGCCTGGCGTCGCCATTACGTGGAGACAGTAAAGACTAGGACGGCATCTCCCGGCGGCTGAGAGGAAGCACATCCCTCGTCTTTTCACAGGTCCCTCTTCATCAGGTAGAAATCGGTCTTCTCGTAGTCTGACGCTAGGAGCTCCTCAACCTGCTCCTCGGTCAGGGGTGGTGGTACTATCACCTTCTCTCCCGGACGCCAGTCGGCCGGCGTAGCCACGTGGTGCTGATGGGTGGTCTGCAGGGCATCGACGAGGCGCAGGATCTCGTCGACACTCCTGCCGGTCTGCAAGGGATAGTAGATCGTGGCCTGAATGAAGCCGTCCGGGTCGATGACAAAGAGGGCGCGCACAGCGGCCGTGGTGCTGGCCTCCGGATGGATCATCCCGAATTTGTTGGCGACGTTCATGTCCACGTCCGCTATGACGGGGAAGGGAATCTTGACCCCCAGCTTCTCCTCGATATTCCGCAGCCAGGCGAGGTGGGAATGGATGCTGTCGATGCTCAGGCCGACCAGCTTCACATTGCGCTGGGCGAACTCCTCGGCGCGTCGAGCGAGCGCGACGAACTCGGTGGTGCAGACGGGCGTGAAGTCAGCGGGGTGGGAGAAGAGAATCACCCACTGGCCTCGCAGGTCGTTCATGGTGAGGGGACCATGTGTTGTCAGCGCCTCGAAGTCCGGCGCCCGCTCACCGATCCTGGGCATTCCCGTTGTCTCTGCTCCTTCTTCCGCTCCTGTCACTTCCGCTCCTCCTTCCTATGGCCAACACTCGCCGGTCGTCCGGATCTATTCTCGCTTGACAAGGTCACTTTGGACAACCTACCATGTGGTCACGCTGCCGAACGCCTGAGCTAGCAGAGTTTCTGACGATGCGCTGTCCCTACTGCAATGCGGACAATCCGTCTGATTCGTCGTCCTGCATCTGGTGCGGCAAAGCCCTGTCCACGCCCTCTGTTGAGGGTACATTCACCCTGTTGTTCACCGACATCGAAGGCTGGACCCGTCTCGCCCAGTTGCTCGGAGACCAGCACGCCCACAAGCTCTTGCAGGAACACGATCGTATTCTTGCCGAGTGCGCTGCTCGCCACAGCGGCCGGGTGGTCAAGTACATGGGCGACAGCTTCATGGCTGCCTTCCCAAGCGCCACCAGGGCTCTGCGTTGCGCCGTAGACATCCAGAGGGCCTTCGCTGATCATAACCGAGAGCACCCGGAGACCCCGCTCAAGGTGAGGGTTGGCCTCAATAGCGGCGAGTCGATCGAGGAGAGAAACGATTACTTCGGCACGGCTGTCAATGTGGCCGCTCGCATCACTCACAGGGCGCGGGGTGGCCAAATCCTGGTGGCCGAGGTGGTGCGCGACCTCGCCGGCTCCGTGGCCGAGGTGGCGTTCAGGGACGCCGGTCGCAGGCAGTTGAAGGGCATACCCGGCAGACAACGCCTGTACGAGGTGGTATGGTGAGTTGGCCCACAGAGGCGCAAGCCGAAGAGGAGGTGATCGCGATGACCGCACGCGTAGGACAGGAAGCGCCAGATTTCACCGCCAAAGCCTATCATGAGGGCCTGGCGAAGGAGATCAGAATCTCCGATTATCGAGGCAAGTGGGTGATGCTCTGCTTCTATCCTGCCGACTTCACCTGCGTCTGACCGACAGAGTTGTCGGCAGTTGCCGTCAAGTATGGCGAGTTTCAGGAGTTGGGAGTGGACGTGCTGGCTGTCAGCGTGGATAGCAACTACTCCCACAAGGTTTGGCAAGAGGTGGAGTTGTCCAAAATGGTGGAGGGCGGTGTCCCCTATCCCATGCTCTCGGATCCTGGAGGCAAGATCGGCTCCCTGTATGGAGTGTATGATGAGGGGAAGGGAGTGGATGTCCGTGGTCGCTTCCTTATCGATCCGGATGGAGTGGTCCAGGCCATGGAAATCTTAACCCCACCAGTGGGCCGCAACGTGGTAGAAGTCATACGCCAACTGAAGGCTTTCCAGCACCACCAAGCCACCGGGGAACTGATGCCTTCCGGATGGCAGCCAGGCAGGCCTACTTTGCCGCCGGAGAGCGAGACCCTCAGAATGGCTGGCAAGGTTTGGGAGGTTTGGAAGCCAGAGATGGCCTTTTGAGGACTAGCCAATACGGAAGATAATAGCCGGCGGTGCCCACAGCTATTCGCCAGCCATCTCATCCACCTCTTCGGCGCCCTCCGCCAGGAGCTTGTCCTCATCGTCCGTCAGGATGCTAAGCAGGCGGGCGAATTCGCCAGCATGGACCCGCTCTTCGTCGGCGATGTCAATGAGGACCTTCTTGGCCAGGGGATGATCGGTGGCGTCGGCGTGGGCCATGTAAAGGTGGACCGCCTCGTGCTCGGCGGCGAGGTCCAGGCGGATGGCGCGGATCAGCTCTGCGAGGGTGAGCTTGCGATCGGGCACCATACCAGGAAAGGGATTGAGGAACTCGGGCATTTCGCCACCTCCTGTGATCGTTCTTCCTGCGGTGTCAAGATGCCATCCCTGTACGGGCGCATACGGCTCGGCGATGGCATCACCTCCTCATCATAGCAACGAAGCCGAGAGATGCAACCCAGGAAGCCGGCTCTCTATATCTAGCTAGTCTGGCCGGCGGCCCTCTCTTTCGACTTGAATCCGGCGGTGACATGAGTTCCGTCGCACAAGGGCTTGGTGTTGGAGTTGCCGCAACGGCAGAGGGCAACGGTCTTGCCTGGCACCTGGAACTCATTGCCGTCGGCATCAACGAGCTTCACGGGGCCCTTCACCAGATAAGGGCCGTCATCCAGAGGAGTGATCGTAGCCTCTGTCATGACAAACCTCCTCTTGTGTCTGCCTCCTAGGTCACTAAGGAACCAATGCTGCCGGTCGGCCTGGCCAGTATACTTTACTTGTGAGTAAAATATTAACATAGCCAAGGGCGGAATCAAGCTTATTGAGAAGCCGAGTTGGAATTCTCCCGCAAGTAGATGGCCAGAGGGTACTTGTAGGCTGTAGCTCAAGAACATAAGATATCTCTTATCGGAGCCGAACGCAGGCAAGGAAGGAGGGATGTTGTGGCAGGCACAGTGGTTAATGACATGAGCATCCTGATCGGGGGCGACGCCGGCCAGGGAGTGGAATCGAGCGGAGCGGGCCTGTGCCAGGCGTTCGCACGCGGGGGCCTGCAGGTGTTTGCCATGCAGGACTATCGTTCGCGGATCCGCGGCGGGCACAACTTCTACCAGACCCGCCTGTCGGAGCGGTCACTCTATTCGCACAGCAACTCGGTGCACCTTGTTCTCGCCCTGACGGCGGAGACGGTTACCCTCCACGTGGACAACATCGTCGAGGGGGGCGCCGTGATCTATCCGGAGCGGGTGAAGGTGGACGAGGAGGCCCTGAAGAAGCGAGGCGTGCAGTGCTTCGCGATGCCCCTGACCGCCATCGCCGAGGAGCACGGCAGCCGGATCATGACCAATACGGCGGCGCTGGCTGCCGCCGCCGGCGTCTGCGGCTGGCCGCTCAAATACCTGGAGAGCGTCACACGGGACAACTTCCGGGTGAAAGGCTCCGAGGTGGTGGAGAGCAACCTGGCGGTGGCGAAGACAGCCTATGACCAGGCGCAAGAGCGCTACGCGGCCACTTTCCCTTACAAGCTGAAACCGCTGGAGGTGCCGCCGCGCATGCTGATCAACGGCAACCAGGCCATCAGCCTGGGTGCACTGGCGGGCGGTTGTCGGTTCATGTCGGCCTACCCGATGACGCCGGCCACCTCCATCATCGAGGGGTTATCGGCCTTGCCGCGCGACCTGGGCGTCGTGACCAAGCATGCCGAGGACGAGATCGCCGCCGTCTGCATGGCCATCGGCGCCTCCTACGCGGGGGCTCGGGCGATGACGGCCACCTCTGGCGGCGGCTTCTCGCTGATGGCGGAGGCTCTGGGCCTGGCGGGCATGACCGAGGTGCCGCTGGTGGTGGTGGAGGCCCAGCGGGGTGGGCCGTCGACCGGCCTGCCCACCCGCACCGAGCAGGGAGACCTGCTCTTTGTGATCAACGCCTCGCAGGGAGAGTTCCCGCGCGTCGTGCTGGCGCCGGGCACGGTGGAGGAGTGCTTCGAGGCTGGCTGGCGGGCCTTCAATCTTGCCGAGCGCTATCAGTGTCCGGTGATCATCCTCTCCGACCAGTTTCTGACCAGCTCCCTGCGGAGCCTGGACATGGGGGCCATCGACTTCTCGACGGTGAGCATCGACCGGGGGCAGTTCCTCTCGCCGGAGGAACTGGATGGTATGGAGGATGAGTACCGTCGTTTCGCCTTCACGGATTCGGGCATCTCGCCGCGGGCGGCGCCGGGCCACGCCAAGGCGGTGTGCGCTGTCAGCAGCGACGAGCACGACGAGTACGGCCGCATCACGGAGGAGATCACTAACCGGCGACGGATGATGGACAAGCGCATGCGCAAGCTGTCCGCGGTGGCGGAGGAGATGCGCCCGCCCGAGCGCTACGGTCCCGAGAAGGCGGACCTGACGCTCGTCTGCTGGGGGTCGAGCTATGGGCCCTGCCGAGAGGCGGTGAACCTGCTGAACTCCAACGGTGGCACTGCCAACCTGTTGCACTTCAGCGACCTCTGGCCGTTCCCGGAGGACGAGGCCACCCGTCTGCTGACGGCCTGTCGCCATACGGTAGCGGTGGAGCAAAACTACACGTCGCAGTTGGCCCGCCTGATCCGGATGACGACCGGGATCAGCGTAGACCGGACTATCAACAAGTACGACGGCCGACCCTTCTCGCCCGAGGACATCGTGGCCGAGCTGCGGTAGGAGGTTAGCGATGGTCACAAGGATCGACGCGAAGATCTACGACACTACGGTAGAGGTCACATGGTGCGCCGGCTGCGGCGACTACGCCATCCTCAAGGCGCTGAAGCTGGCTCTGGCCGACCTGGACATTGCCCCTCACCAAGTGCTGCTCGTTTCGGGCATCGGCTGCGGCAGCAAGCTTCCCGACTACATGAACGCCAACGGCTACATGACCATCCACGGCC